>Ga0136621_1000082_pt1 | contig 31711 bp, 31 predicted proteins | sample AntDryUQ445A2306_FD_104673 | JGI IMG/M metagenome (GOLD analysis project Ga0136621, IMG submission 104673) | Polar desert sand microbial communities from Dry Valleys, Antarctica - metaG UQ445A (23.06) | ecosystem: Environmental > Terrestrial > Soil > Desert | place: Antarctica: Dry Valley...
GCCTTGAACGAGGGCACGCACACGATCGTGAAGTTCGGCTCGAACGTCGCGAGCGCGTCGTGGGGTGGTCGGCGGAAGAGGTTGCGGGCGAAGATGCTCGCCCATGCCGTCTCCGTGTACACGCGCAGCGACCGGCGGTGCGCGGGGTGGGCGCCGATCCAGCAGTCCTGGGCATAGAGCGCACGGTCGGCCAGGTACTCGAGGAGGCGGGCACGGAGCTTGTCGTAGCTCGCCTCCGAGATCGGCCGGTTGACGGGGCCCCACCAGATCTTGCCCTCGCTGCTGGGCTCGCGGACGATGAACTTGTCCTCCGGCGACCGGCCGGTGTGCTTGCCGGTCCGGACGACCAGCGGTCCCTCGGCCGCCACGATCCCCTCCCCGGCACGGATGGCGCCCTCGTACAGCTCCGCGGTCGAGAGGTTGGCACGCACGGTCCGCGCGATGGGGGTGGACCTGGTGTGGGTCGCGGTCGACCTGGTCGCGGTCACGGTCTGCTCCTTCCGGGGCGCGCACGCCCGCAGCGTCAGCATCGTTGACCGGCCGCGCGTGCCCCGGGTCTCGGGGAGTCGGCTTCCGCAGTCAGCGGGCATTCTACAGCGGCGCGGCGCTGAAGGTTGCGGAACAGTTGCTGCCGGCGCCCTGCGTGAGGCGTTGCGTTCGAGGCGGTTCTGGCGGGGTCAGGCGCGGTCGAGGGCCTGCCGGAGATCGTCGACCAGGTCGTCCGCCGACTCGATCCCCACCGACAGCCGGACGAGCGCCTCGTCCACCTCGAGCGGCGAGCCGGCCACCGACATGTGGGTCATCGCGGCCGGCAGCTCGATCAGGGACTCGACGCCGCCGAGCGACTCGGCCAGCGTGAACAGCCGGGTGGCCTCGCAGATGGCGATCGCGCGCTCGCGGGCCGGGCGGCCCCCGCGACCACCAGGACCGCCGTCGCGCGGCACGAACGAAACCATCCCCCCGCCGAGGCGCATCTGCCGGCTGGCGAGCTCCGCCTGCGGGTGGGCATGCGGACCGTCATCGAGCCCGGGGTAGCGGACGAGGCCGACGTCGTCGCGCCCGGCGAGGAACCGCGCGACGGCCAGCGCGTTGGCCGAGTGGCGCTCGACCCGCAGGTGGAGCGTTCGGAGCCCGCGCAGCACCAGGAAGCAGTCGAGCGGCCCGGGCACCGCGCCCATCGCGTTCTGGAGGAAGCGCAGCTTCTCGGCGATTTCGTCATCTGCGGTGACCGCGACGCCCGTCACGGTGTCCGAGTGGCCCGCGAGGTACTTGGTGGCCGAGTGGAACACGATGTCCGCTCCGAGGCCGAGCGGGCGCTGGAGTGCCGGCGAGGCGAACGTGTTGTCGACGACGACGAGCGGCCGCGGCACCTCCGATTGCCCGGCCCGGTCGCGGACGATCCGCGCGGCGGCGACGATGTCGACGAGCTTCAGCCACGGGTTGCTGGGCGTCTCGAACCAGACGAGCCGGGTGCGCTCGGTCAGCGCCTCCCACAGCGCGTCGGGGCCGGCGTCGAGATCGACGTAGCGAGCGTCGACCCCGGCCGCCCGATGGACCCGCTCGAGGTAGCGGAACGTGCCGCCGTACACGTCGTCGCCGACGACGATCTCCTGGCCGGCCGTCGCGAGCTGGGCGATCGCCGCCGTGGCCGCGGAGCCGCTCGCGAAGGCGATGCCGTGGCGCGCGCCCTCGAGGGCGGCGACGGCGCGCTCGAGGCGTTCCCGGGTTGGGTTCTGGGAACGGGCATATTCGTAGCCGTTGCGAGGCCGGCCGACCGCGTCCTGGGCGTAGGTCGAGGTCTGGTAGATCGGCGGTGACACGGCGCCGGTCAGCTCGTCCGGCTCGGCACCCGCGTGAACCGCGAGGGTGTCGAAATCGAGATCCGCTAGCTGTCCACCAGCTGGTTCGTCCATGCGCGCATGATCGCACCGCGGTGCGGCGGACCGGCGGCCGTGCCGCCGGGGTCGAGGTTCTCGGCGGCCGCCGCGGCCACGGCGGTGAGAGCCGCGAGCAGCTCATCCCCCGTCAAGTCCACGGTGCCCGGCTGGAGGGTGAACACCGAGACGCCGCGCCTGATCATCAGGATGCCGCCGGTGAAGATCGCCCGGTCGCGGACGCCCGGCACCTCGACCACGTCCGGGTTGGAGGCGTATGCGTCGAAGACGAAGGTCTGCGTGACCGTGTACGAGGTGCCCAGCACGGACGTTCCGCCGGCGGTCCGATAGTTGCAGTAGCTGTAGTCGGCGTTGCCCGGCGTCGTCTCGGCGGTGACCGCGTCCGTGCCGAGGGCCGTCTGCACGACCTCCACCGGCAGGATCTCGCAGGCCGCGGCAGGCGTCGCGGTCGAGCTGCTCGGCGAGGGCTCGTCCGACGGTGGAGGCAAGACCGAAGCGGGGCCGCCTGACCCCGACTGACTGGCCGTGGCCGTCGGTCCGGTCCCGCTCGCGCCCGGTGACGCGCCCGGCGTCCCCGCGCACCCGGCGACGAGCACGAGCGCAACGAGGCAGCGCGTGAAGCGTGGCGCAGTCCGCGACATCTCGTCCTCAGTTTGCATCAGCCCGGCCGGGGGGCGCCGCCCGGCGACCCGGCAGCCTCAACCCCAGTGAGGGGTTTCGATACAGCCACGCGTGGCCCGACGCCCGGACTGCCTCGTGGGCGGTTGGGCACTCGGGGCTGTCCGTGGGGCGCTCAATGGTGGTGAGGACCTGGGCACGAGGACAGGGGGCGCCGTGCCACCCTGGCGGCACCCACCCAGCTAGGCGCGGCCGTTCGGCAGGTGGCTCAGGAACTCGAGCAGATCGAGCTTCGTGACGATGCCCACCGGGCGATCGCCGCGCGTCGCGATCAGCGCATTCGCGCCCTCCGAGAGGAGCGCAAAGGCCTCGTCGAGGGACGACCTGTCGTCGACCAGTGGCAGAGGCCTGTCCATCACCTCGCCGACCGTCCGCTCGACGACGGCAGGGTCGCGGAAGGCGCGGTCGAGCAGGCCCTTCTCCGAGATCGAGCCGACCAGCGACCCCAGTAGGGTCCCATCGGGATCCTGCGAGACCGGCATCTGGCTGATCCCGAACTCCTGGAGCAAGCCGATGGCCTCGCCCACGCGCTGGGTGGTCCGAGCGACGACGAGGTCCGGGATCTCGTCGCCATGGTGCTGGTCACGCAGCAGCTCCGCGACCCGCAGGACCGAGCCGGCCGTGTCGAGCAGGCCGTTGATCCGCATCCATTCGTCGTTGTAGAGCTTGGAAAGGTAGTTCCGGCCGCCGTCGGGCAGGATCACGACGACCACGGCTTCGAGCCGCGCATCGGCCACGAGATCGCGAACGACCTCGCGCGCGGCAACCATGGCCGTGCCACACGACTCGCCGGCCAGGATCCCCTCTTCCCGCGTGATCCGCCGGGCCATCGAGAAGGCGTCGCGATCGGAGACGCGGACCCAGCGGTCGACGACCCCGGGGTCGTATGTGCCCGGGAAGAAGTCCTCGCCGATCCCCTCCTGGAGGTAGGGGCGGACCTGGTCGCCGGAGAGCACGCTGCCCTCCGGATCGGCCCCGACCACGACGAGATCCGGGTTGCGCGACTTGAGCGCCCGCGCTGCACCGCTCACCGTGCCGCCCGTGCCCACGCTGGCGACGAGGTGGGTGATCCGGCCGTCGGTCTGATCCCAGATCTCGGGGCCGGTGGTCTGCTCGTGTGCAGCCGGGTTCTCGGCGTTCCAGTACTGGTCGGGCTTGAACGCGCCAGGGATGTCCCGCGCCAATCGCGCGGCGACCGAGTAGTACGACTCGGGCGACTCGGGCGCAACGTTGGTTGGGCACAGGACGACCTCCGAGCCGTAGGCGCGGAGGAGCGCCTGTTTCTCCGCCGACTGCTTGTCGGCCATCACGAAGATGCAGCGATAGCCCTTGAGCGCGGCCGCAATCGCCAGCCCGTGACCCGTGTTGCCGGAGGTGGGCTCGATGATCGTGCCGCCCGGCTTGAGCCTGCCGTCGCGCTCGGCGGCCTCGATCATCGGGAGCCCGATCCGATCCTTGACCGAGCCGCCGGGGTTGAGCATCTCGAGCTTGGCCAGGAGCAGCGGCTGGTCGGCCGCCGGGCCCAGGTCGCGGATCACCCGGGTGATGCGCACCAGCGGCGTTCCACCGACGAGGTCGAGGATGGTCTCTGCGTAGCGCATCGTGGCGAGGATACCGCCGGGGTGAGGGCCAGGGAACCGCGAACCTCAGGGGGCGCCGGCGTCGCTCCGGGGGTCTGGTCGCGGTCGGCCTCGTCGGCCTCGTCGGCCTCGTCGTCATCATCCGGCTCGTCGCCCGGCCGACGCGCGGGACCCGCGTTCCGCCAGAGCAGCCCCAGGATCCCCACGATGACGAACCCGACCGACACGATCTGGGCGGTCGGAATGCCCATGAGGACCCAGTTCTCCGCGCGCAGGCCTTCGAGCAGGAACCGAGCGGCGCCGTACCAGATGAAGAAGACGAACAGCAGGCTGCCCGGCGCCAGCCTGTGCCGGTGGCGAACGAACAGGTAGACGAGGAAAGCGGCCCCCAGCAGCCCGGACAGGGACTCATACGCGAAGAGCGGATGGAACCGAGCGGTCGCCTCGGGCAGCTCCGGGCCGCACGCGTAGCGGCTGAGCCGGTGGGCGCAGTCGATCGGGATCCCCCACGGGAGGCTCGTTGGCGGCCCGTACAGCTCCTGGTTGAAGAAGTTGCCCCAGCGCCCGATCGCCTGCATCACGAACAGACCGGGCGCCACGATGTCGGCCCACGTCCAGAACGGCTCGCGCACGAACCGGACGTATGCCGCCGCGGCGAGCGTCCCGGTGACGATGCCCCCGTAGACGCCGAGGCCGGAATACGGCGGCAGCACGATCGCCGCGAGGTCGTTCTGGTAGCGGGGCCACTGGTCGATCACGTGGTAGAGGCGGCCTCCGATCAGCGCCGCGATGGCGACAACCAGGAACCCGTTGCCGACCAGCTCATGGTTGCGGCCGGCACGCCTCGCGAGGCGAGTGATCACGAGATAGGCGACGGCCAGACCCGCGGCATAGGCTAGGCCGTACCAGTGGACGGGAAGAGGCCCGATCCTGAAGGCGATCGGGTCCGGGGTCAGGTCGAACATCGGTCCGGAGTGTAGCGGGGCTCGGTCCCTATACTGCCGCCGATGCACCCCCTCCCCACGGCGCTGCCGCAAGACGGCGCGCCCGCAGCCTGGCCGTGAACGCCGAGTTCAACTGGTGGCTGCTCATCGTGGGCCTGGTGATCGGCGCCGGGCTCGTGTATCTCGTCCTCGCCGACTCCAGCCGCCGTGAGGCGGACGTCCTCGCCGACGAGCTGCCCCGCGAGGCGGCCTGGATCGCCCTGATGATGCAATCCGAGGGCCGCCCGGTGGACCCGCCGGCCGCCGAGCGCATGCTCGAGCTCCATCGCGACTATCTGGCGGGACCGCCGCCCGACCCGGAGGTCGAGGAGGAGCCAGCTCCGCCGCCCCCTGCCCCTCCTCGAGGGGGCAAGGAGCGCGCTCCCGACTGAGCTCAGCGCCCCGGCACGACCCCGACGTGCAGCGCGACGCTGCCGAGGCCGAGACGCCGGACCGTGACGTCGACGAGGCCGGCCGAGCGCATCGTCCCGGCGAGCTCGTCGGTGTCGGGGAAGCGGTCGAGCGAGGCCGGAAGATAGCGATAGGCATCGGCTCGACCGGCAAGCCGCCCGGCGAGCGGTGCCACCCGGCCGAAGACGCCCAGGAACACCCGGCCCCACCAGCGCGGTCGCGGCGTCGTCAGCTCGAGGCAGACGACTCGCCCGCCCGGCCGGACGACCCGCCGAAGCTCGCGGAAGCCGGCCTCGAAGTCGGCGAGGTTGCGCAGCCCGAATGCGATCGTCGCGACGTCGAACCCGCCATCGCGGACCGGCAGCTCCAGCGCGTCGGCGCGCCTGAACTCGAGCTGGACGAGATCGTGGAAGGCGTGGCTGCCGCGGGCGATCATCCCCTCGGACAGGTCGACCGCCAGGACTCGCCCGAACGGGCCTACCCGCTCGGCGAGCTGCGCGGCCAGCTTGCCCGTGCCGCACGCGACGTCGATCGCTGCGTCCCCGGGGGCGAGGCCGGCGGCCTCCACGGCAGCCCGGCGCCAGCGCCCGTCCGTGCCGAGGGTGAGCAGCCTGTTCAGGCGGTCGTAGACCGGGGCGATGTCGTCGAACATCGCGCTGATCGCCGCCGGGGGGACCGGGTTGCCCGAGCGCGGCCGGCCGGATGGCGTGCCGGACTGCGATCGAACGGCGGGCTCGCCGGGCTCTTCGGGCTCGGGTGGAGAGGCCAGGTCGACGGGGTCGAGAAGCGCGCCCGGTTTCTCGGGTTCGGCATGCTGCCGGTCGGGCTGGGCGATGACCGCCATCAACCCCAAGCCTACAGGTCGCCGACGAGCACCGGGTCGCCATCCAGCGCGCTCCCGCCCGCGTCGACGAGCGTGACGCCGAACCGCGCTCCGGCGGGCAGATCGGCCAGGGCCTCGACCGGCCCGACCCAGAACGACAGGTCCTCGGCGAAGTACATCCGCCCGACCCGGCGGCGCTCGCCGCCGCTCTCCACCCAGCAGCGGAACTCACGGCCCTCGGGCGGACGCGGCAGCCCCGACGCGATCACCACCAGCTCGCGCGTGCGCGGCGAGAACATCATGGTCCCCTCGGTGGTCTCGGCTCCCGGGGCGCCCGTCGCCGTCAGCCGGACCTGCGCGGCGTCCGGCTCGGCGGCAACCCGCAGGCTGGCGGCGACCACCCGTTCCAGGGCCGCGACCGCATCGGCACGTCGGACGAACTCCGCGTCCCGCTCGGCGACGACGGCGTCACGCTGCACGCCCGCGACGAGCGCGGTGCCGCCAACCGCCACGACAATCGCAGCAGCGAGGGCCGCGATCCGCCGTGCGGGGCCGGTCCCCCGTCGGATCCGGCGGCGGGCCGGCTCGTCGAGGGGGGCGGGCCCCGAGGCCCGCGAGGTGGCCCATTCCCGATCGCGACCGACGGCCCGGACATGGTCCAGCGTCCGATCGCGCAGATCGGGCGACGGGGTCGAGCGCACGACTCGCCGGATCAGCCGGGCGGCGGCGTGGAGACGCCGCAGGTCCTCCGCGCACGCCTCGCAGCCGGCCAGGTGGCCCGCCACCGACGCCGCGTCGGCGGTGTCGCCGGCCATGATCCGCTCGAGGCCACCGGGCTCGAGGGCCGCAACCTCGAGCCGCTCGCGGGTCTCAGCGTGATCCATCGCGGCCTCCCGCTGCGATGGCCCGTCGCATCGCGCGGCTCATTCGGGTGCCCGCTTGCCGGCGACGGCCGGCGTTGAATCCTGCTCAGCCGGGCGGAGGTCCGGGCCGAGGACGGACCTGAGCCTGTGCAGCGCACGACGGGTCCGCGTCTTGACCGTGCCGATCGGCATCTCCAGCCGTCGCGCGATCTCGGACTGGGAGAGGTCGTTCTGGTAGGCGAGGACGATCAACGTTCGCTCGTTGTCGGGCATCGCCGAGAGGGCGTGCCGGAGCGTCGCGCGCAGCTCGGCCGCGTCCAGCGCCTGCTCGGGCTGGGCCGCCGACCTCGTCCAGCCGGCGGCGCGCAGCGCGGCAATGCGGTCGAGCGCGACCGAATCTGGTTCATCCTCGACTCCGAGTGACGCCGGACCCACGAGGCTGGGCCGCCGGCCGGCGGCCCGCAGACGGTCGACGGTCCGGTTGCGCGCGATCGTATGCAGCCAGGCAGCCAGCGAGCCCGCGGCGGGGTCGTACAGCTCGGCGCGGTTCCAGAGCACCAGGAACGTGTCCTGCACCACTTCCTCCGCCACCTGCCGGTCCGGGGTCAGCCGGGTGGCAACGGCGAAGACCGCGTCGGCGTGCCGGTCGTACAGCGTCGCGAGAGCGTCGTGCGACCCCTCGGCCACGTCGCGCACCAGACCCGCTTCGTCGGTTGAACCGGCTCGCCTCCTATCCACCGGTACGCCCCGCGGCCACCGTCGGTTTCGGGCGCGCCGAGCCGATCACCATTCCCCCGCGCCTCGGCGCAGGGGGCTGTCGAACGTTCCCTCGGCGAGATGCGCCTCGAGGCAGCGCACGCCCTGCGGGCCCGCGAGCGCATCGTGGCGCACGCCTGCCGGCAGATCGAGGCGGTCCCCGGTCGCGAGCTGGATGCTCGTACCCCGATCCGGCAGGCCGAACACGATCGAGCCAGCCGCACACACGATAGCCTTGTCGTAGCCGTGCTCGTGGGCCCCGTAGCGGTCGCCCGGCCCATTCGACCACGAGCCTGGGTCGAGGCCCTCGGCGCGCATGCGCTCGTCGACGCCGGTCACGGTGGCTCTCCGCCCGCGCGGTCGCCCGTGCCCGGCGTGCCCGCGGGCAGCTCGAGATCGGAGGCCGCCGCACGATCGCGGGCGACGAGGTCGGGGGCGGCGGCACGCCAGGCAGCATCGGCTCGCGCGGGATCATCGCCGAGGGACGTCGCGAACAGCATCATCACGACCGCCAGCGTTGCGCCGGTCGCGATCGAGAGGAACGTGGGCCAGTGGAGCCACAGCTCGAAGTACAGGCCAACGGCAAGGCCGGAGATGGCTGACACCGCGACCGCTCGACCTGACGGCACGGTCAGGCGAGCGTCATGCCGATGATCGCGCCAACGCCGTAGGTGACCGCTGCGGCCACCGCACCGATCGCGACCTGGCGAAAGCCGGAATAGAGCGTCGAGCGCCCGGTCAGGACGCTGACGCCCGCTCCCACGGCGAACAGGGCAGCGAGACTGAGGCCCAGCGCGCCGTAGAACGCGGCACCGCCGTCCGTCAGGAGGTATGGAACGACGGGGATGAGCGCGCCGATCGCGAACGCCAGGAACGAGCCGGACGCGGCGCCCCAGGGCGACCCCAGCTCGTCCGGATCGAGCCCCAGCTCCTCGCGGACGAGCGTGTCGAGCGCGGTCTCCTTGTCCTGGAAGATCCGATGTGCGATCCGCGTCGCCTCGTCGTGGGTGAAGCCCTTCGAGCGGTAGACGGCGGCCAGCTCGGCCTCCTCCTCCTCGGGCATCGCCTCGAGCTCCGCGCGTTCCAGATCGATCTGGCGCTCGAACAGCTCGCGCTGCGATTGCATCGAGATGTACTCGCCCGCGGCCATGCTGCTGGCGCCGGCGATCAGCCCGGCGATGCCCGCGAGCAGGACGACGCGCGGCTCCTGGGTGGAGGCGCCGGCCACCCCCATCACCAGCGACAGGTTGCTCACGAGCCCGTCGCTCACGCCGAAGATGACCGCTCTCAGCGTGCCGCTCCGGCCCGACCGATGCCAGCGCTCCCGCTTCCCGATGTCACCGGGGGTCTCGGCCCGGGCGGCCTCGCGCACGCCGTCGCGGCCGTGCTCGATTCGCTCCGCGAGCGCCGGCCCGCCGTCCCGGCTCGGTCCACCTGTCCCCAGCCGCTTCCAGATCTCTGCGTGGGCCCGCTCGTCGGCGGCGATCGCGGCGCCCTCGGGCGAGGTCTGCTCCTCGTAGGTCGCCTGCTCGTCGCCCTCGAGCGCCTGCACCAGGTCGGCCACCGCGTGCGTCCCGAACAGCCGGGCGACCGCCACGATGAAGCGAATGCGCAGGCGCGGGCCTTCGGGATCGGGGACCTCGACGCCGTGCTCGCGCAGCTTCGACGCCCAGATGTCGGCGTGACGGCGCTCGTTGGCGGCGATCATCCGGAACGCGGTGGCGCGCCGCTCGTCCTTCTCGATCTGCGCGAGCGACTCGTACAGCAGGGTCGCGTCGCGCTCCAACTTGAGGTTCTCGAGGCTGCGGGTGGTGTCGACTGCCATCGTGGTTGATCCTAGCCGAGGTGCGTGTCGGGCCGGCCTCGCCGGGTGGGCACCGCTCGCCGCGCCCGCGACCCTGCCTACACTCGCGCTGATGTCGACGCCTCTCCCCCCGCTTCGCTATCTGGCCGCGGACCAGGTCCGCGCCGCGATGCCGCCGCTCGAGGAGCAGCTGCGACTGGCCGAGCTCGTGATGACCGCGCTCGCGACGCCCGGTGCGGCCGAGCTGCCGCCCAAGCTGGGCGTCCACCCGCGGCCCGCCGGCTCGTTCGCGCACGCGATGCCCGCCCACCTGCGCGGCGCCGACTCGGCCGGCGACCTCGTGGGGATGAAATGGGTGGCGGGGTCGGGCGGCAACCGGTCGCGCGGGCTGCCGGCTATCAGCGCCCTCGTCGTCCTCAACGATCCCGACACCGGCGTGCCGGTCGCGATCCTCGATGGCGCTCCGATCACGGCGGACCGCACGGCCGCCGTCAGCGGCGTCGCCATCCGTCGCTTCGCGCCGCCCGTCGCCGGCCGGCCGGTCCGGGCCGTCCTCATCGGCGCCGGAGTCCAGGCCCGCAGCCACCTGCCGGTCCTGGGCTACCTGCTGCCCGGGATCGAGGTCCTGATCCACGACCGCCACCCCGAGCGGGCGGCGCTCCTGGCCGACGAGGCTCGCGCGGTCGTGGGGGTCGGGCACGCCGCGCCCGCGGCGAGTGCGCGCGACGCGATCGAGCGCGCCGACATCGTCGTCACCGCCGCAGCGTTCACGGACGCGGCCAGCCGCCAGTCGATGACACCCGACTGGCTGGCGCCCGACGCCCTGGTCGTGGCGGTCGACTACGCGACGATCTGCTCGGCCGCGGTCGCCCGTGATGCGGCGCTGTTCGTCGTCGATCAGCGCGACCAGTTCCTCGCCAACCGGGACGCCGGCGAGTTCGAGGGCTACCCGGAACCAGCCGCGACGCTCGGTGCGGCGATCCTGGCCGGAACGCGGCGGCCGGACGGCCGCGTGCTCGTGACGCACCTGGGCGTGGGTCTCGCGGACGTCGTCTTCGGCGCAGCGATCCTCGCCCGCGCAGGCGCGGCCGGCCTGGGGCAGGTGCTCCCCCGATGACGGTGCGGGATCGCTCAGCACCAACCCGGCGGCGGCGGCAGACTGGGCGTCGGGCGAGCGCCACGGAGGAGCGGGTGCGCGGACTCGGACGGCCGATCCGGCTGCTGGTCGCCACCCTCCTCGTCCTCGCGCTGGTTGTGGGCGGGCTGGGCGCTGCGATCACGTGGCGGGCGCTGCCCCAGACCAATGGGCGGCTGGTTGTCGCCGGCCTGGACAGCGCCGTGACGATCATCCGTGACGACGCCGGCATCGCCCGGATCCTCGCCGACACGCCGCATGACCTGTTCCTCGCCCAGGGCTACGTCCACGCCCAGGACCGCATGTGGCAGATGGAGGTCTGGCGCCACATCTCCGCCGGGCGGCTGTCCGAGCTGTTCGGCGCCTCGACGCTCGAGAACGACCGCTATGTCCGCGTCCTCGGCTGGCGCGACGCGGCCAAGCGCGATCTGGAGGCCATGTCGCCGACCACCCGGGCAGCGCTCGACGCGTATGCCGAGGGCGTCAATGCGTGGCTGACCGCCCATCGCGGGTCGCTTGCGCTTCCGTTCGTCGTGACCGCCCTGAGGTCGGGGACGGGCGGGCTGGGCGGCTACGACCCCGAGCCGTGGACGCCCCTCGACTCGGTCGCCTGGCAGAAGGTGCAGGCCTGGAACCTCGGCGGCAACCTGGACGAGGAGATCTTCCGCATGCTCGCCGACGCGCGCCTCGGGGATCCGGCGCTGACCGATTCGCTCTTCCCGGCCTACCGGGCCGGCGCGCCGATCATCACGCCGGCGGACCGGCTGGCGGCCAGTACCGGGCCTGCGGCCAGTGTCCGACCCGCGGCGGCCGGGGCGGGGGCGGCTCGCGCCCCGGGTGTCGCGGTCACCCCCACCGCGGAGCAGGCAGCCGCGTGGCGCTCCATCGCGGCCGCCGGCGATCGGACGCTGGCGATTGCCGGCCTCGGTGGCAGCGGCCCACTGGCTGGCGATGGCGGGCTCGGGAGCAACAACTGGGTCGTCTCGGGCAGCCTGTCCGCTACGGGGGGCGCGCTGCTCGCGAACGATCCGCATCTCGGGATCGGCATGCCATCGGTCTGGTACATGAACGGGCTGCACTGCCGGACCGTGTCCGAGGCCTGCCCCTACGACGTGGTCGGCGTGTCCTACCCCGGGACGCCCGCGATCGTCCTGGGCCACAACGGCCGGATCGCGTGGGGCGCCACGAACGTCGACCCCGACGTCCAGGACCTGTTCGTCGAGCGGATCGACGCGGCCAACGTCGGCAACTACCTCGCCGGGGCGGAGTCGGTCCCGTTCACCGTGCGTCGCGAGACCATCCGGATCGCCGGCGGTGGGTCCGAGACGATCGAGGTCCGCTCGACGCGCCACGGGCCCCTCCTCAATGACGTCGACATTCGCCTCGAGGACGCACCCCCCGTCGCGCTGCGGTGGGCCGCCACGACCGAAGTCGACGGCACGCTCGAGGCGATCCTCCGGCTGAACACGGCGGCCGATTTCGAGCAGTTCCGGGCCGCGCTCAGCGGCTACGGATCGCCGGCCCAGCATTTCGTGTACGCCGACGTCGATGGCCACATCGGCTACCAGCTGCCCGGCCGGATCCCCATCCGCGCGGGCGGGGCCACGGGTTCGAGGCCGGTGGCCGGCGACTCGGGCGCCTCCGAATGGACCGGCTACATCCCGTTCGCGGAGCTGCCCTGGCAGTACGACCCGGCGGGCGGCCTCATCGTGACCGCCAACAACGCGCCCACCGACGAGGCGTATCCGCACCGGCTCGGCGACCAGTGGGACTTCGGCTACCGCGCCGAGCGGATCGCCGACCGCCTCGAGCGGGCCGCCGCGGACGGCATCTCGATCGATGAGATCCATGACATCCAGCTCGACACCACGCCACTCCGCGCCGCGCGACTCCAGCGATCGCTGGCGGCTCCCGCGGTTGTTGCCGCGACCGACGACGGCAAGGCCATGCTCGAGCTCATCCGCACATGGAAGCTCGGCTGCCCATCGGACAGCCGCGGGTGCGCCGCGTACCACGCGTTCGAGTACCGGCTGCTCGGCGCGATCTTCGAGGACGAGCTGGGAACCTTGGCTCGCGACTACGTGGGTGGCGCCGCCTCCTTCGAGACGGCGATGGCGCTCCTGGCGCGGCCCGACGACCCGTGGTGGGACGACACCCGAACCGATGGCCGCCGGGAGACCGCGCCGGTCATCGTCACTCGCGCGCTCGATCGCGCCGCGGCCGAGCTGCGCACGTCGCTCGGCAGCCCCGAGTCATGGACCTGGGGGGCGATCCACCGGGCCTCGTTCCGGGAGGAGACCCTGGGCGCGAGCGGGATCGGTCCTCTGGACTGGTACCTCAACCGGGGCCCCGTGTCCGTCCCGGGCGCGCCGGGGGCGGTCCTCAACAACCACCACCGTCCGGAGCTGGGCTACGCCGACCCGTCCAAGCCCGGTTCCGAGGCCACCGGGCTGGACCGCGTCTTCGACGTCGCGGTGGCGCCGTCCTACCGGCTCACGATCGATCTGTCCGACCTCGACGGCGCCCGTATCGTCCAGACCACCGGACAGAGCGGCAACCCGTTCGACGCCCACTACGGCGATCTGATCGAACGCTGGTCCAAGGGCGAATGGCTGGCCCTCCCGTGGGACCGCGACGCCGTGCTGGTCGGTGCGGCGGCGACGCTCACCCTCCAGCCCTGAGCGACCTCATCTGGTGACAGATCTCGTGGTCGTGGGCGCCGGCACCATGGGCGCCTGGACTGCCCTCCGCGCCGCGCGAGCCGGCCGCGACACGCTGCTCATCGACGCGTTCGGGGCAGGGCATGCGCGGGCCACCTCGGGCGACGAGACGCGGATCATCCGGGCCGCGCACGGCGCCGACACGCTGTACCTGCAGTGGTCGCGCGAGGCTCGCGACGCGTGGACGTCGTTCGGCGAGGAGACCGGCGAGCCGATCTTCGTGCAATCCGGGGCGCTCTGGTTCGCCCGGCGGGACGACGGCTTCGAGGCGATCTCGCTCGAGACGCTGACCAGCGAGGGCGTGCCCGTCGAGCGCCTGACGCTGGGCGACCTCGCGACGCGCTGGCCGCAGATCTCCACCGAGGGAGTCGGCTTCGCCGTCTTCGAGCCCGAGGCCGGGATCCTGATGGCGCGGCGAGGCGTCGCCGCCGTCGCCAGGGCGGTCACCAGCGCCGGGGGCCGGTTCGAGCGTGCCTCGGTCCGGCCGGGCACAGTCAAGGGCCGCACGCTGCTGGACGTCGTCGGCGCGGACGGGCAGCGCTTCCCCGCCGATGCGTTCGTGTTCGCCTGCGGACCGTGGCTCCCGCGCCTCTTCCCGGACGTGCTGGGCGACCTGATCAGGGTCACCAAGCAGGACGTGCTGTTCGTCGGTCCGCCGCCCGGCGACGGGCGATTCGACGCCGAGCGGCTGCCGTGCTGGGTCGACTACGACGCTGCGTTCTATGGCATTCCCGCCGTCGACGGCCGCGGTTTCAAGGTGGCCCCGGACCGGTACGGTCCGGTCTTCGACCCCACCGACGGTGAGCGCCTGGTGGATCCGGAGAGCGTCAGGCTCGCCCGCCAGTTCCTTCGCCGGCGCTTCCCCGCCCTGGCGGACCAGCCGATCGTAGAGGCGCGGGTGTGCCAGTACGAGACGACGCCCGACACGCATTTCGTGATCGACCGCCATCCCGGGCTGGACAACGTCTGGCTGGTGGGCGGCGGCTCCGGCCACGGCTTCAAGCACGGTCCCGTGATCGGCCGGCATGTCCTCTCGCTGATGGACGGGCATCCGAGCCACGAGGATGAGGGGCGCTTCGCGATCGCGCGACCGCGCGTGCCCGCGCCGGGCCTGCGGACCAGTGCCGACCTTCGAAGCTGACCCGGGCGAGGCCCTCAGGCGCCGCCCGCTGCCGGGGAATCGTCTCCGAGGGCCATCAGCGCCGTCAGCCGCTGCGTCTCCGTCGTGAACCCGCTCGCGTTCAGCATGAGGTCGGCGGGCAGGTCGAGGACGTTCGCCAGCTTCAACACGAGGCCAGACGCGGGCCCCACGACGCCCTCCTCGAGCCGCGCAAGGAAGCCCGGTCCGGGCGTACCGCCGATTGCCTGCTGGAGGTCCTCAAGCGTCAGGCCCTTCGCTTCACGCCGGCGCCGGACGATGTCACCGAAGCTCGCGCCCATCGCCGAGCCATTGCCGCTCGAACCAGTCTCGGGGTGGGTCATCGCTGGATCGTAGTCGCTCGGAAGGCTCACTCGTTGACCGGCAACGGCCCGTCCGGGATCTCGATGATCACGCGGCCGTCCTCGACGAGGACCTCGTAGACCGCGAGCGGGATCTCGGCGGGGGGATCCAGGGGCTCGCCGTCCACGAGATCGAAGCGCGAGAGGTGCAGCGCGCAGGTGAGGGTGCCGCCGGTAAGGAAGCCCTTGTCGAGCTCGAAGTACTCGTGGCTGCAGATGCCCTGCACGGCGCGGACCCGGCCATCGGTGTTCACGACGAGCACCATGTCCGTGCCGTCGACCCAGGCCATCTTCATCGTGCCGTCGGGGACCTCGTCGGCCGCGAGCAGATCGATGCGTCTCAGGCGGCCGCTCCGCTGGCGGGAGCCGCGCCGGAACCGGCCCCGGCGTCCCATTTGGCCTCGAGCAGCTCGCGCAGCCGGTCCTGCGCCGACGCGAGCGGCACGCGGGTCACGACCGGCTCCAGGAAGCCCAGTACGATGAACTTGCGCGCCTCGTCCTCGGGGATCCCGCGCGTTCGAAGGTAGAACACCTGCGCTTCGTCGATGGGGCCTACCGATGAGGCGTGGGCGGCGCGGCGGCAATCGGGCTGGTCGATCTCCAGCGACGGGATGGCGACGGCGCGGGTGGCCTTGGACAGGTTCATCCCGAACTCCCCGAGATAGCTGTCGGTTCCGATCGCGGTCCGCTCGATCACGATCAAGCCCTTCATGTAGCTCCGCGCCCGGTCGAGGAGCGCGCCCTTGGAGAGCAGCTGGCCGGTGGTGTCGCGGCCAGTGTGGCGCGTGTACGAGGTGAGATCGAACAGCTGGTCGTCCGAGCCGAACACGATCTCGACCTGCTCGACGGTGGAGCGGTCGCCGACGAGCCGGTTGTCGACCCGCGAGCGGACGAGCCGCGCGCCGAGGTGCGCGAGCGCCCAGCGCAACGACGCGTCGTCGCCGATGACCGCGTCCCGGTGCTGGAAGACGATGCTCCTGGGACCCAGCTCCTGGAGCGACGCGACCGCGAGATCGGATCCGCGTCCCAGCCGGACCTCGAGGCTGCCGGTGAACAGGGCCTGGGGGACCGTCTCGCCGGCGGCGCACGCGATCTCCGGTCCCGAGGGGGCGAGCTCCTCGACGCAGGTCGCCGCGGCGCCATCGCCGAGCTCCACGACGGTCCGCGTGAGGAGCGCGCGACCCGGCGCACCACTCTGCCAGCGGATCGCGATCGGCCGGTCGAGCCGGACGCCGGCAGGCACGCGGACTGCGATGCCCTGGTTCCATGAGGCGCGGGTGAGCTGGGCGAGCTTGTCGTCGGCCGGCAGCGAGGCCGGATCGGCGATGAGCCTGCGCGCGGCCTCGGGGTCGCGCCGGATGAGCGAGCCGAGCGTCTCGAGCGTGACGCCCGCGGCGCGCGCCGCGCCGTCGAGCGCGATCGTCGCGATCCCGTCCTCGCGCAGCTCGGCCAGCCCGGCGACCCCGTCGGGCAGGTTGTCGTCCCCGTGGGGCATGGCAGCGGTCTCGCCGTAGGCAGTCACCCCGGCAAGGTCGGCGGCCCGCACGTCGACGTAGGGCGTGTACAGCCGGTTCGACTCGAGCGGCAGATCGCGGTAGCGCGCCAGCGCGGCTCGCCGGTCGTCGGCCAGCCATGCCGGTTCGTCCGCGGCCCAACCCGCCACCAGAGCCTCGTCGACGGCGAACGTCAGCTCCGTCGGGGAGCGGCGGGGTCGGGATCGGCGCTGGGTCGGGTCGAGGGTGGCCGGCGTCCTGGCTTGGGTCGGGGCAGGCGCCTCCGTCACCCCAGCGAGCCCTCCATCTCGAGCTTCACGAGCCGGTTGAACTCGATCGCGTACTCCATCGGGAGCTCCTTGGTGAAGACCTCGAGGAAGCCCTGCACGATCAGGTTCGTCGCCTCGTTCTCGGTGAGCCCGCGCGACATCAGGTAGAAGACCTGCTCGGCGCTCACCTTGCCCACGGTTGCCTCGTGGGTCATCGACGTGTCGTCTTCCTGGATGTCGATGTACGGGTACGTGTCGCTCCGGCTCTGGTCGTCGAGCATCAGCGCGTCGCAGCGGACGCTCGCGACGACGTTCGTCGCCCCGGGCGCGACCTTGAGCTGGCCCCGGTACGTTGCCCGGCCGCCATCCTTCGAGACGGACTTCGAGACGATCCGCGAACGCGTGTTGGGGGCCAGATGGACGGCCTTGGCGCCGGTGTCCTGGTGCTGACCGCGTCCCGCCACGGCCACCGAGATGATGTCGGCGGTCGCATTCTCGCCACGCAAATAGATTGCCGGGTATTTCATCGTGAGCTTAGACCCGGTATTCGCGTCGATCCACTCGACCGTCGAGTTCTCGTGCGCGTGAGCTCGCTTGGTCACGAGGTTGTAGACGTCGTTCGACCAGTTCTGGATCGTCGTGTAGCGGACCTTCGAGCCGGGCAGGGCGATGACCTCGACGACCGCGGCATGGAGCGAATCGGTCGCATAGATCGGCGCCGTGCAGCCCTCGATGTAGTGGACCTTGGCGCCCTCGTCGACGACGATCAGGGTCCGCTCGAACTGGCCGGTGTTCTCGCCGTTGATCCGGAAGTACGCCTGGAGCGGCAGCGGGACCTCGACGCCCTTGGGTACATAGACAAACGAGCCGCCCGACCAGACGGCGGAGTTCAGCGCCGCGAACTTGTTGTCCTCCGGCGGCACGACGGTCCCGAAGTACTTGCGGAAGATCTCCGGGTGCTCGATCAGCGCCTGGTCCGTGCCCATGAACACGACGCCGATCTTGGTCAGCTCTTCCTTGACCGAGTGGTAGACGACCTCGCTGTCGTACTGGGCCCCCACCCCGGCGAGGAACTTGCGCTCCGCCTCCGGGATCCCGAGCCGCTCGAAGGTCGCCTTGATCTTGTCCGGAACGTCGTCCCACGACTTCTCTTCGCGATCGGACGGCTTGCGGTAGTACACGATCTTGTCGAAATCGATGTCGTCGAGGCGACCGCCCCAGTTCGGCATCGCGCGCTGGACGAAGTGGTCGTACGCACGCAGCCGGAACTCGAGCATCCACTCGGGCTCGTTCTTGAACCCGCTGATCTCACGGACGGTGTCGCGCGTGAGGCCGCGCTTCGTCTCCTTGAGATAGACGATGTCGTCGTGGAACGCGTACTGGTCTCGCCTGTCGGCGACGAGGTCGCGTGTCGCGGTCATGACACTCCGATCGAGGACGGCGCGGCCCGGGGGCGCCGCGATGCTGCAATTCCGAGTCACATTATCGGAATTAACTGGCCAGACGTCAACGACGGGAGGGTCACCCGCGATCGTCGCCGATCCGGGGCCATGCAGAACGCCCCCGGCGACTGCCGGGGGCGTTTCTGGCTGCGACCGATTGGCTAGGTCAGCGGCTGCCGGCGCTCTTGCCGTTGCCCGCGCCGACCTGATCGGGATCGCTGGTGCCGAGCCCCTCGGGGAGCTGGCCCGGATCGGTGCCAATCCCGGTCTCAGCCTCGGACAGGGTGTCGCTGAAGCGCTCGGGCTCGATCGACGCCCGGAGCGATGCCGGGTACGCCTGGGCGTCCGTGGTATCCCACTCGTCGTCCTCGAGATCGGAGCCGGTGCCGCGCCAGCTTTCGAACGAGCGGCGGAGGCCGTCAAGCGCGGCGTTGACGCGCGGACCGGTCAGCGGGTTGCTCGCGAGGAGCCAGCCGACGACCAGGCCGCCGAGCATGGCGAGAATGGCGATCGGGACCGGGTTCGGGCCGCGCCGCCGGGGCAGCGCGTTCTCTACCGCCCTGGCTGCCTTGGACACCTCCCGACCGGCCGCCTTGCGGGCCGACTTCGCGGCCTTGTCGGCGCGCTTGCCGGCCTTGCCCGCTTCGCGACCGAGATCGAAGTCGAACTTCGGGAGATCGACCTTCGGCAGGTGGACGTCCGGCATGGCGTCCTGGATGTCCTCGACGGACATGTCGCGGAGGCCCTCAGGCAGTCGTGCCTTGAAACGGACCTCCGGCAGGGAAAAGTTGGGCATGGTTCAACCTCCGGGTCTGTGCGTGTCCGGCAAGCATCGTCGCCATGGCGTCACGCCCCGACCGGCGCGGGTGCACGGCTGGTTGCAAGGGCATCGCAGGTGCGCGCAAGCGCCGAGCTGCCGAGCTCCCGGCCCCCGACGTTGTTGACACGCCCTGACCGTCCGGCCCGCTACGATCGCGATCCCGTGGCTCCCAGTCTCTCCGTCTCGCGGGCCGTCGCCCGCCGCTTCCTCGTGCTCCACCACCTGCTCGCGCCGCCGAGGTCGCTGCCCGCCGAGCCGGCCAGCGTCATGCATGTCGTGCACCGATTGGGATCGCTCCAGTTCGATCCCCTCGAGGTGGCGGGCCGCAACCACGACCTCGTGCTGCTTGCCCGGATCGCCGGCTACCGGCGCAGCTGGACGGACGATCTCCTGTACCGCGACCGCCGGCTCTACGAGACGTACAACAAGATGTTGTCGCTGGTGCCGACGGCCGAGCTGCCCTGGTACCGGCTGGCGTGGGACCGCGCGCGGAGCCGTCACGAGCAAGAGACGTTCGCCACGCACGCGGCGCTCGTCGGGGAGCTCGTGGAGCGGATCCGGCAGGGGGGCCCGCTCAGCTCCAGGGACGTGGCGCCGCGGGCCGCGATCGACTGGTACTGGCGACCGACCAACCAGGTCCGCGCGATCCTCGAGGCGCTGGCCGAATCGGGCGTGCTGGGGATCGCCCGGCGCGAGGGCAACCGGCGCGTGTACGACCTGGTCGAGCGCCTCTTTCCGCCGGCGCTGCTGGCCGAGCGACGGTCGGAGCGCGAGCAGCGGCGCCACAAGCTGCTGTCGCGCTACCGTGCCCACGGGCTGCTGGGACGAAGCGGCAACCAGGAAATCTTCTCGGGCACGGCCCGGTACGCGGCGGAGCGTTCGTCGCTGCGCGAGGAGCTCGTCGAGACCGGCGTGCTGCTGCCGGTCGCCGTCGAGGGCCTCCGCGGCGAGCGCTATCTCCTCGCCGCCGAGCGTCCACTCCTCGAGCAGGCACATCGCGAGGTGGCGCTCGAGGCCACCGCCGGCGCTGCCGAGCGCCCGGGCGGGGTCGATCCCGGCGTCGCCTTCCTGGCGCCGCTCGACCCGCTCGCATGGGACCGGGAGCTGATGCGCAGCCTGTTCGACTTCGACTACGTCTGGGAGGTCTACGTTCCGGCCGCGCGGCGGCGCTGGGGCTATTACGTGCTGCCCGTCCTTTGGGGCGACCGCCTCGTGGGTCGGATCGAGCCACGCATCGAGCGCGCCAGCGGCACGCTCCGGGTGCTGGGCCTGTGGTGGGAGGACGGGTTCGAGCCGCTGGAGCAGCCCGGGTTCGCCGTGGCGTTCGCCGAGGCGCTCCGGGCCCACCGCGACTTCGCAGGCGTGCGCCGGATCACGCTGCCCAGGGCCGCCCGGCACCGGTCTCTCGTGCCAATCCTGCGCGCGGCGATCGCCGAGGCCGGTCGTCCGGACGCTGTGTCGCCGGAGCGCGCGGCGAGCTGATCGCAGGCGCCGGCGACCGGCGCGCCGGGTATCATCGGCCGACCGCCCACGGCCGGCGAACCTGACCCGGAGCGCACAAGGACGACGCGCACCGCCCCGGGACGTCTGTGGGACGATGCGACAACGTCCCTGCCCACCCTTGCGAGGAGGCCCCCGATGTCCGCGATCCGACGAGCCGAGGCGACCTGGAACGGAGACCTGACGGGCAATGGCACCGTCGGCGCCGCGTCGAGCGGCGCCTTCGACGATCTGCCGGTCAGCTGGTCGGCAAGAACGGAGTCATCGGACGGCAGGACGAGCCCCGAAGAGCTCCTGGCCGCCGCTCATGCGGCCTGCTTCTCGATGTTCTTTGCCAACGTGCTCGCCAAGGCCGGCTCGCCCGCCGAGCAGCTGAACGTGACAGCCGAGGTGACGTTCGACAAGCTCGACGCCGGCTGGCGGGTGACCCGCAGCGCCCTGACGGTGCGCGGCCGGGTGCCCGGGATCTCCGAGGCGGAGTTCCGCTCCGCGGCGGAGACGGCCAGGGACGGCTGCCCGATCTCACAGGCGGTGACGGGCAACGTCGAGCTGTCGGTCGACGCCGGCCTCGACGCCTGATCGCGAGCGTCGACGGCGCGGCTCAGGCGATCGTGAGCAGACGCCTCGGGTTGGCCACGGTCATCGTCTCGATCTCGCCGTCGGACGCGCCCGCCTGGCGGAGGCGGGGCAGGAAGACTTCTGCGAGGTACGCGTTAGCCGCTGCCGCCGTAGCGCACGAGCTGGCTGTTGTGGCACACGTCCTGGGACAGGAGCACCCGCTCGGCATGCCCGCGCGAGAGCAGCTCGCAGACCAGGTCCACGATCCGGCCCTCGGCCTGCCGCTCCGTCGCGGCGAAGGCCATGCCCAGGCAAGGTCGTCCACCGTGCGGCGGTCGATCCTGGCCTCGGGCGGGTAGTACGCCTCGCGGTACCAGCCGCAGCCCATGACGATGTTGAGACCCGTGGTCTCGGCGAGCGCGACCAGCCAGCCGGGGTCGCGACCAACGCCCGCCAGGGTCAGGTCGACGAGCGTCCGACCGCCGGGCCCGGGCAAAGCGGGCGAGCTCCTCGCGGATCAGCGGCTCGTCGCGCGTCAGCTCCCAGTAGTCCCACCGGTTCCTGACGTGCCACAGGGCGATCTGGGTGTGCTCGTGGGGCAGGGTGAACCCGAGCTCGCCCGGGTCGATCGGCCCCAGGACGGTCTCGACCCGGGGCGAGGTCACGATGCCGCCCGCGTGCCGACTGATCGGGCGGACGGGTACGCCCGCGGCGAAGCGGCCTCCAGCCGGCCCGGTCGCCCGCTGGCATGCGCGGCCAGCAGCACCTCGAGGACGGCGAACACCCGGCGCTCGGCCTCCGTCCGCCGGTAGCCCGCACCCTCCTCCATGGCCTCGAGCCCGATGCCGTCGAGCAACGCGGCGAAGGCGCTGGCCAGCGGGCCGATCTCGATCCAGGCCGGCAGCTCGCCTCGTGCCACTCCCTCGTGGAGCAGCGCGACCGCCACGCCCACGATCTCGCGGCGCCGTCGCTGGAGCATCTCGCGGATCGCAGGCTCGGCATCGGCGGCAGCCCACGCTTCGAGCAGCAGCCGGGGTCCACCGCCGGCCTCGCGCTCGAAGTCGAGCTGGTCGAAATAGAAGCCGATCCCGGCCGCGAGCCGCGCGCGGAACGTCTCGAGGGCCGCGAGCCGTGTCGACAGGTCCCCCATCTCCTGGTCCGTGATCAGGTCGCAGCCGGCGAGGATGAGCTCGTCCTTGCTCCTGAAGTACGTGTAGATCGCGCCGACCGAGAGGCCGCTCTCTCGCACGACGTCCTGCATCGTCGCGCGGTGGAAGCCCTTCTCGGCGAAGACGCGCAACGAGGCACCAACGATCCGGTCGCGGACCTCCTGCTCGTGTGCTGCGCTGATCCTGGGCATACGACCTCGGCGAAAGAACGACCGCTCGCCACACCCGACCTTTAGGTCGGGTCTCAACGGAAGATACGCGGCCGTTCGTGCATTGACAAGGAGAATGATCGTTCTCTATGGTGATGCGCGCCAACGCACCCACCCGCGACTCGTGCGAGGACGCCCGATGTTCACCCGCTGGGGAGCCTTCGTCTACCGCCTCCGACGGCCGATCGTCGTCCTGACGGCGGTCCTCGGGATCGCGTCTCTCGCCCTCGCGTCGCAGGCCTCCGGCGAGCTGAGCTCGGGTGGCTGGCTGGCCCGCGATTCCGAGTCGTCGCGGGTGTCGGACCGGCTGGCAGCGGAGTTCGGCGCCGGGCGGAGTACCCTCCTGGTGCTCTTCCGCTCGGACCGCCTGGGCGACGCCACGTCGCCTGGCTATCAGGCCGCGGTCGCGGAGGCCCTCGCCGGGCTGCGCGCGGACGACCGCGTGACCGGCATCGTCGGCTACGGCGAGACTCGCGATCCGCGGTTCGTCAGCGAACGAGGCGACGCCACGTACGCGGTGGTGCAGCTCGCGCTGTCGAACGAGGAGTCGGTGGAGGCGGTCGACGAGCTGCGCTCGCAGATCGGTGAGCCCGACGGCCTGACCTGGCAGCTCACCGGTTACGGCCCGGTCACCGAGGACTCCGCCGAGCAGTCCGAGCGTGACCTCCAGCGTGCGGAGGTCGTCTCGCTGCCCATCGCCGCGGTGATCCTCGTGCTGGTTTTCGCATCGCTCGTCGCGGCCGGGCTGCCCCTGTTCGTGGCGGGCCTCGCGATTCCCTCGTCGCTCGCGATCATCTACCTGGTCGCGCAGCAGGTGGAGATGAGCGTCTTCGTGCTCAACATCGCGACCATGCTTGGGCTCGCTCTGGCGATCGACTACTCGCTGTTCATCGTGAGCCGCTTCCGGGAGGAGCTCGCCGCCGGCCGCACCGTCGAGGTTGCGGTCCAGCGATCCGTCGCGACCAGCGGCAAGGCCGTGGCGTTCAGCGGCGTGGCGGTCGCGATCGGGCTGTCCGGGCTGCTCGCGTTCGAGGCTCCGGCCCTCCGTTCGATCGGGCTCGCCGGCTCGATCGTGGTCTTCTGCTCGCTCTTCTACGGGCTCACATTCCTGCCTGCGGTGCTGGGCATGCTGGGCCATCGCGTCAACGCGCTGAGCCTCCAGGGCCTGATGCGCCGTCTCCGCGGCACCCCGCAGCAGGCGGCTGCCACGCGGTCGCGCTGGGAGACCGTTGCCCGTGCCGTCATGCGACGGCCGGTCCTCGTCCTCGTCCCGACGCTGGCGCTGCTCCTGGCGGCGGGCGCGCCGTTCCTGCGGCTCCAGCAGGGCGTGCCCGGCGCGGAGATCTACCCCGCCGGGCTCGAGAGCCGCGACGCCTATGTCGCACTGCAGACGGAGTTCCCGCGGGGCGAGACGACCCCGATCGTCGTCCTCGCGACGGTGAGCGGCGACCCGCTGGAGGCCGGCAACGTCCGGGCGCTGGTGCGCTACTCCGAGACGCTCGCGAGTGTCGCCGGCGTCGACCGGGTGGAGGGGCCGTTCAGCGGTCTCAAAGATCCGCAGACCGGCGCAGCATTGACGGAGGATTCGTATGTCGACCTGTACGCCCGGCCCGCTCTCCCGGCGGCGCTCCAGGCGCTCGTCGACCGCTCGATCGCCGGCGGCGCCGTGCGGATCGACGCGATCAGCCCCATCGACGCGTCGCAGCCGGACGCGACCGACCTCATCCCGGTGATCCGCGGAATCGATGCCGGCAACGGGATAGAGACGGCGGTGGGCGGCACCGCTGCGCTTGCCCACGACTTCCTCGCCTCGCAGTCGGCGCGGGCGCCGATCGGGGTGGGGATCCCGCTCGTCGCAAGCGCGGTCGTCCTCTTCCTGCTGTTCGGATCGCTGGTGATCCCGATCAAGGCCGTGCTGATGACCCTGCTGTCGATCACGGCAAGCTTCGGCGCCCTCGTCTGGATCTTCCAGGAAGGCAACCTCAGCAACGTTCTTGCGTTCGATCCGCTCGGCTACACCGTCGCGGGTAACCCGATCATCATGTTCTGCGTGCTCTTCGGGCTCTCGATGGACTACGAGGTCCTGCTCCTGTCGCGCATCCAGGAGGCGTGGCGGCGGACGGGCGACAACACCGCCTCGGTGGCCGAGGGGCTCGCGAAGACCGCCCGGATGATCACCGGCGCGGCGCTGATCATGATCGCGGTGTTTGCCGCCTTCGCCCTGGCCGAGGTGATCACCATCAAGAGCATCGGCGTTGGCATGGCCATCGCGGTCGCGATTGATGCCACGATCATCCGGGTCCTGCTGGTCCCCGCTACGATGCGGCTCATGGGCCGCTGGAACTGGTGGGCACCGGGCGTGCTGGGACGGCTCGCCGACCGGCTCGGCTTCAGCCATGTCGAGGACGGCGACATACCGGCTGCCGACGAGGTCGATCGACAGGCCGCGCCGGGGCTGGCCGGCTGACCCGCCGAGCGCCGGCAGGAGACGAGGGTCCCATGAGCGAGCGACCGGGGAATGCCCGGGTGGTCGAGTGGCGCTGGGGCGCCGACGAGCGGCGCCGGCCCGGTCTGCCCTGGGTCGGGGTCTTCCTCGTGGTGTTCGGGGCGCTGCTCCTGCTCGAGCGCTTCGTCCCCCAGTTCCGGACCGCGGGATCGGCGTTCCTCCTCGCGGTGGGTCTCGTCTTCCTCGCCCGCTGGGCCCTCGAGCGGGGCGCGGGATCGCTCTATGCCGGCGCGATCATCACGGCGCTCGCGCTGCCCGGCGTGCTCGAAGGCTCGGGGATCGTCAGCGGACCCGGCCTTGGCACGCTGTGCCTGGGTCTCGCGTTCCTGTTCATCGCGCTCGTCCGCTTCGTCACGAGCGGAGGCGTCGGCTGGCAGGCCTGGTTCGGCGCGATCCTCGGCCTGGTCGGGACGGCGAGCATCGCGCTGCCCGGGCTCGGCCAGCTCGTGCTTCCCGCGGTCCTCGTCGCGCTGGGGGTGGCGCTCGTGCTCAGCGGCTCGCTGTCCGGACGTCCGTGGCGGCGATGAGCGACGGGACCGGCCGCATCGTCCGGCTCAGGATCGCCCCGGTCAAGGGCCTCGCGCTGCTTGACCGGCAGGCCGTCGAGATCGGCCCCGAGGGCGTCGCCGACGATCGCCGGTTCCTGCTGCTGGGGCCCGACGGACGGCACCGGTCCGGGCTCGCCCACGGGCCGCTCGTCCAGATCGTCCCCGACTACGACGCGAATGCCGAACGGCTGACGCTCCGCTTTCCGGACGGCCTCGAGATCGCGGCCGCCGCCACGGGCGAGGGCGATCCGTTCGAGATGCCCTGGCCACACGGTGGCGGGCCGGTCCGCGTCCGTCATGTGCCGGACTTCGACGAGGCGCTGAGCGAGTACGTCGGGATGCCCATCCGGCTGGCGCGGACGCTCCCGGGTCAGCGGCCGTCGTCGGCCCACGTCACCATCCTGTCGGTCGCGTCGGTCGAGGCCGTCGAGCTGGGCGCGGGGCTGCCCGCGGCGATCGACGACCGGCGGTTCCGGATGCTCGTGACGATCGACGGCGTCGCGCCGTTCACGGAGGACCGCTGGGTCGGCCGAGAAATCGCCGTCGGCGGCGCGATCGTGCGCGTCGACATCGAGGCCGCCCGGTGCGCGACGACGACCCGCGACCCGGCCACCGGGCTGCGCGACCTCGACATGCTGCGAATCCTGCGGGACGTGCGCGGGGTGACCCCGCGCCAGACCGTGGACCTGGGCATCTACTGCGATGTGGTGCGGCCTGGCTCGGTCGCGCTGGGCGACGAGGTCCGCTCGCTCGAGGCAGAGTCGGCCGCCTAGGCCAGAACCGGGACGGCGCCCGCTGCTAGCCGCCCGCGACGCTTGCCGGCACTCCTGCCTCGGCCTCGATCGCCTCGGCGACGGCCGTCACCACCCGATCGAGCTCCGCCTCGGTGATCACGAACGGCGGCCCGAGGACGATCAGATCCCCGTCGGTGCCGTTGGCGCAACCGGTCGACGAGTAGACCACCACCCCGAGGCGCCGCGCCGCGGCGACGATTCGCTCGGTGACGCGCGCCTGGCGTGGGAAGGGCGCCCGCGTCGCACGATCCTCGACCAGCTCGATGGCGGCCAACAGGCCGAGGCCGCGCACGTCCCCGACGGCGGGATGGTCGGCAAGCCGATCGCGGAGCCCGGACATCAGTCGTTCGCCTTTGGCGGCGCTGGCGTCCACGAGCGACTCGGTCTCGAGGATTCGCAGCACCTCGCGTGCGACCGCGGCGCCCACCGGCGAGTGCGAATAGGTGAACCCGTGGACGAAGGGTCCCGCGTCGAGGATCGTGTCGGCGACCTCGCCAGCGGCGGCGGCGAAGCCGAACGGCCAGTACCCGCCCGTCGCCCCCTTGGCCGCGACGAGGATGTCCGGCCGCACGTCCCAGTGATCGACCCCGAACCAGCGGCCGGTCCGGCCGAAGCCGGTCATCACCTCGTCGGCGATCAGCAGGACCCCGTGCCGGCGGCACAGCTCGGCGACACCGGCGAGGTAGCCGTCGGGCGGCGCGACGGCGCCCAGCGTCGCGCCGACGATCGGCTCCACGACGAAGGCCGCCACGGACCGCGGCTCGGCAGTCTCGATCTCCTGCTCCAGCTCGGCGAGCAGCTCGTGGGTCGTGCCCAGCGCGTTGGCCCCCGGATCTCCGGCCCGGTACGGGTAGGCGGCGCTGAGATGCCGGAAGCGCCCCAGCCAGCCCTCGTACGGGCGGCGCAACGGCCTGCGCCCCGACAGGTCGAGTGCCCCGAGGGTGTTGCCGTGATAGCTGCCCCATCGGGCAAGGACGATCTGGCGACCCGTCTCGCCGCGCGCCAGTTGGTACGCGCGGGCCAGCTTGAGCGCCGTCTCGATCGCCTCCGACCCACCCGAGACCGGGTAGATCGTCGGATCGTCCAGCGGGAGGTGACGAGCCACCTCCGCCGCGTACGCCTCGAGCGGCTCGCTGGTGAAGGCGCCGCCGTGGGCATAGGCGAGACGCGCCGCCTGGGCCGCCATCGCATCGGCGACCTCCCGCCGGCCATGCCCGATGTTCACCACGATCGCGCCGCCCGCCGCGTCGAGGTACTCGCGGCCGTCGCGGTCGCGGATCGTCGAGCCGTGGGCCTCGACCGCTACGGGTGGCTCTGGGATGGCGCTGCGTCGGAAGACGCGCCCACCTGCGGGCAGACGTCGCGGTTCGGTCATCCGGCGGAGTGTAGGGCGCCGCCGGGCGCCGCCGGGCGCCGCCGGCAGGCATGGGGAACCGGCCCGAACCGACGGGTGTACGGGATAGGGTTGACCGTGGAGGGCCGTCCACTGGAAGACGCCGAGCTGATCGAACGCGCTCGACGAGGCGACGTCATGGCCTACGAGGAGCTGGTCCGTCGATACCAGGATGTCGCCGTGCGGACCGCGCACGTGATCGCCCCGAACGGCGACGCCGAGGACGCCTGCCAGGAGGCATTCGTCAAGGCGCACGCCGCGCTGGGTCGCTTCCGCCCGGGCAGCCCGTTCCGACCCTGGCTGCTGCGGATCGTCGCCAACGAGGCTCGCAACCGGCGCCGCTCGGCGATGCGCCGGACCGGCCTCGTACTGCGCGCCGCCGAGGACCGCCCCTCGGGAGATGCGGCTCCATCGCCCGAGTCGGCGGTCCTCGCCGGCGAGTCGCGGGCCGGGCTCCTGGCGGCCATCAATGGCCTTCGGGACGAGGATCGCGAGGTGATCGGCGCTCGCTACTTCCTCGACCTGTCCGAGGCCGAGGCCGCCGAGGCCCTGGGGATTCCCCGGGGCACCGTGAAGTCGCGGCTGTCGCGAGCACTCGGACGGCTCCGGGCGCAGCTCGACGACGGCAACCCGCGGGGGGTAACCCATGGCTGACCGGCTCGGGCCCGGTGTCAGCGGCACGGTGGCGGGGGGTCTTGAGGCCCGCCTCGCCGACCTGGGCGGGGCGATCGCCTGGCCGGCCGCCCCCGATCTCGCCGTGCGCGTGTCGCATCGGCTGACCGCGGGCAGCGTCCCGACCCGCCCGGATCGCGGCGTGTGGGGCACCTGGGGCGCCTGGTCGGGTCGACCGCTCCGCCGGAGCCTGCTGGCCGCCGCCGCGCTCCTCCTCGTGATCGTCGCGGTTGCCGTTGCCGCCGGGCTGCTGCTCCCCGGCCTGCGAATCATCACGCTTCCACCGGGCGCCACGCTGCCGCCGGTCGCGAGCCAGCTGCCGCCCGGAGCGGCATCCGACGGAACGCTCCTCGGCCGGCGGCTCGGCCTGGGCACGGCGACCGACCTGGCGGGGGCCGAGCAGTTGGCCGGCTTCGCTCCCCTGCTGCCGGCTACCCCGGACGTCGGACCGCCGGACGGCGTCTTCGTCTCGGCCGGCCGGCTCGGCCTCGTCTGGCGGGCGACGCGGGACCTTCCGGAGACCGAGGTCCCCGGCGTGGGCCTCGTCGTGACCGAGTTCGGCGGCCTGATCGACGAAGGCTGGTACGAGAAGCTCCTGTTCGCGGGAGCGACCACGGTCGAGCCGGTGCGCGTGGGAGGGCTCGATGGCTACTGGGTGACCGGCGAGCCGCATGCCCTGTTCTACCGCGACGCGGAGGGGCGGACGGTCGAGGAGACCCGCCGGATGGTCGGCGACGTGCTCATCTGGCGGCAGGGCGATCTCACGCTCCGGATCGAGAGCTCGCTCGGTCAGGAGGCGACCATCGCGCTCGCGGAGACGTTCCGAACCGGCGGCTAAGCTGCCGGACCGCGGCTGAGCCCGGGGCTGGGGCGGCGGGACGCGCCTAGCGCGTGTAGGCGCCGCCCGGGTCCAGCTCGACCCGGATGAGCCGCAGCTCCTCGTCGGTGGGCGCGGGCGTCGTCTCGAGGTCGGGCGAGACCCGTGGCGTCCAGCCGATCGTCTCCCGGACGTCCTCGACAGTCGCGCCCGGGTGCAGCGAGTCGAGACGCATCTCCCCGGTCTCGTCGAAGTGCCAGATCCCGAGATCGGTGACGACGACCGTGGGGCCGTTGCCCAGCCAGCCCTGCTCGCGCCGGATGCGGCCCGCGTTCTCGGCCCCACCCAGGTTGCCGGGGCTCGTCCGGAAGTCGATCCGCTCTACGAAGCTGCGCGCCGACTGGCGCATGATCACGAACACCTCGCGTGCGTTGATCGCGATCTCACACGCTCCGCCGCTGCCGGGCAGGCGGGTCGTCGGGTGCTCGTACTCCCCAATGACGGTCGTGTTGATGTTGCCGAAGCGATCGATCTGGGCGGCACCCAGGAAACCGACGTCGATCAGCCCGCCCTGCAGGTAGAACGCGAAGAGCTCGAACATGCTGGTCACGGCGGTTGCGCCGGTGACGATCGTCGGATCGCCGATGCTCAGCGGGAGACGTGCCGGCCGTGCGCCGAAGACGCCGGCCTCGTAGACCAGCTCCATGTCCGGCGCGACCGTCCGTTTGGCCAGGTTCACCGCGATGTTCGGCAGGCCGACGCCGACGAAGCAGACGCGCTGGCCCTCCAGCTCGTGCGCAGCGGCAACGATCATCATCTCGGAGCTCGAGAACGCCGGTGCCGTCACCCGTATGCCCCGTAGTCGACCACGCCGGACGGCGCCGATCCGGGCCTGAGCGACGCGACCCGCTCCGCACCCAGCTTCTCGAGGTACGCAGCCCGCCCGTCGAGATCGTGGACCCATTCGCGAAGCCAGGCATCGGTGACCTCGGCCGAGCGGGAGATCGGGTCCCAGTCGAGATAGAAGCGGTTGTCGCGGTCGTACGCGCCCTGGACGTACGACGGGTGAGCACCCCAGGGCTCGACGACGACCGCGTCGACGATCAGGCCCGGGATGATCGTGCGGTTCGGGTCGGCCCGGATGACCTCCTCGGCCACCACCTCCTCCACGACGACGATCACCCGCTCGGCCGCGAACGCCGCCTCCTTCTGGCAGCCCAGCAGTCCCCAGACCTGGGTGTCGCCGGCCGCCGACGCCCGCTGAGCGTGGACGATCGTCACGTCCGGCTTGAGCGGGGGCACGGCGTAGACGACGCCGTCGCCGTAGGGCGACTCGATGGGGCGGATGAGCGGGTTCGCCGTGGGCATGTCGGTCTCGAAGTAGGAGCGAAGCGGGAAGAACGGAAGGTTGGCTGCGCCGGCCGTGTAGCGCGCCACCATCCCGAAATGCGAGTACTCCTCGAGCTCGAGCGTGGGGCTGGGGCCCTCCGTCACGCGCCGGATCGCGTTGAGCCCACCGACGCCCGGGTTGCCCATCCAGGAGAAGACGAGCTTGCGCGCGACACCGGCCGCGATCATCTGGTCGTAGATCACGTCGGGCGTGAGGCGTGCCAGGACGAGGTCCCGCCTGCGCTGGCGGATGATCTCGTGTCCGGCCGCGAAGCTGATGAGGTGGGTGAACCCCTCGATCGCGACGGTGTCGCCGTCCCGGACGAGCTCCGCGATCGCGTCGCGCATCGACGCGACCTTCGAGGTCACGCGGTCAGCCGCCCGCTTCCACGCCGCTCAGCGCGCCGGCCGCCTCGGCCTCACGGATGCTGGCTCCGGGCTCCCCGGCCACGGTCGCGACCGCCTCGCCGAAGATCCGCAGCGCGGTGTCCACCTCGGTTGCCGACACGACGAGCGGTGGCGCCAGCCGGACCGACGACGTCCCGCATTCGAGCACCAGCAGCCCGCGCTGGAAGCTGGCCCACTGGACGGCCTCGGCGTGGTCCGGCGTGTCGAGCTCGACGCCCAGCATCAGCCCCAGGCCGCGAACGTCGCGAACCAGCTCGGGATGCCGGCCGGCGATAGAGCGCAGCCCAGCGAGTGCCTGGACGCCGCGCTCGCGGGCATTGTCGATGAGCCCGCTCTCGAGCAGATCGATCGTCGCGAGCGCCGCGGCGCACGCCACCGGGTTGCCGCCGTACGTGGACCCGTGAGCCCCGATGCCCCACGTCTCGAGCAGATCCGCCCGCGCCACCAGGCCGCCCAGCGGCATGCCGCTGGCGATGCCCTTTGCGGTGAGCAGGATGTCGGGCTTGACGCCCCAGTGCTCGATCGCCCACATCCGCCCGGTCCGCCCGGCGCCCGACTGGATCTCGTCGGCGATGA
>Ga0136621_1000083_pt1 | contig 31675 bp, 34 predicted proteins | sample AntDryUQ445A2306_FD_104673 | JGI IMG/M metagenome (GOLD analysis project Ga0136621, IMG submission 104673) | Polar desert sand microbial communities from Dry Valleys, Antarctica - metaG UQ445A (23.06) | ecosystem: Environmental > Terrestrial > Soil > Desert | place: Antarctica: Dry Valley...
CATCCTCGACCTGCCGGCGGTCTTTGCCGATCGGCAAGCTCAACACAATGAGATGCTGGTCGCGGTCGAACACCCGCGGGCAGGGTCGATCAACACTCAGGGATCGCCTCTGCGGGTCGACGGAAGCCCGGCGCGATCACAATTGCCTGCGCCGTTCCTTGGCCAGCACACCCGAGAAGTCCTGACCGAGCTCGGGATCACTGATGACGAGATCGATGATCTGGTCCGAGCTGGAGAAGCCGTCGAATGAGGGCGGTGGGGATCGATGGTGACTACGAGAGCGACGAGCCCGGCTTGGTTTTCGGGGCGACGGGGATCGCCGATGACTGGCCGTCGATTCGGTCCGTTCTGTTGGAGGCGTTTCGGCTTACCCAGTTAGCAGTCGTCGCCGTGGAGCCGATTGTCTATGTGGTGTCGAGCGACGATCTGCTCGGCCGCAACGGCGCCGCGTCGGCAGCCGTCGCTGCGGGGCTCGTGTCGGCAGGGCGGACCGCGGGGATCGAGCTGGCCAACGCCGGCCTGCCGATCAATGTGATCGCCATCGATGATGAGATCCCTGGCGACCAGGTGAAACGCTGGGTCCAGCGCATGCTCGAAGCCGACGGCGCCCAGGGAGAACTGATTCATCTTGGTCCGGGTCACCTCGGCAAGGCTTTGGGATGACAAAGACCGCGATCGTCACTGGCGCCGCCGGCGGAATCGGCTCGGCCATCTGCAAGCGGCTGGCGGGCGAGGGCTGGACGCTAATCGCAGTCGACGCGTCGCCCCGGCTTGCGGACACGGTAAGCATCCTCGAGGAAAAGGAGGCGACGGTGCGTCCAGTGGAGGCCAATCTGACGACCGACGAAGGCCTCGACATGGTCGGCTCGGCAATCGAGGGAGCGCCTCCCCTCGAGCTGATCGTCAACAACGCGGGCATCACCCGCGACGCTCGCCTGGTCAATATGACCGAAGACGAGTTCGCGGCGGTGATCGATGTGAACCTCGGGGCGCCCTATCAGATCATCTCGCGCTTCGCGCCGATGATGAAGGAGGGGGCGATCGTCAACATCTCCTCACGGGCCTATCTCGGAAACTTCGGCCAGTTCAACTATTCGATGTCGAAAGGAGCGCTGGTGGGAATCACCCGGGCCTTCGCCCTCACGCTGGCGCCTCGCATCCGAGTCAATGCCATCGCCCCCGGGTTGATCGGAACCGAAATGTCGATGGCAATTCCTGCTGACGTCCGCGAGCGAATGGTCGACTCGATCCCGCTGGGCCGCATGGGAGAGCCCGAAGAGGTAGCGGACCTGGTCGTGTTCTTGGCTCGCCCGGGCTACATCACTGGTGAAGTCATCACCGTCGGCGGGGGCCGCAGCCTCAGCCGCTAACAACCACTAACCAAACCTAAGGTTTGCGTGGTGGTATAGCCACGACAATCGCCTTAGGTTTGGTTTATTGGCGTCGGTTAGCGTCTATTCGATGCGGCTACTGGTCGTGGAGGACGAGCAGGATCTGGCGGCGGCCATCGCGCGCGGCCTTCGCCGCCACGGCTATGCGGTGGACATTGCTCATGGCGCTTCGGCGGCGGAAGAGAAGCTGCGTGGTAACGGCTACGACCTGGCAATCCTCGACTGGAACCTGGGAGACGGGTCCGGGCTCGAGTTGTGCAGGAGGATGGTGGTCGGCGATCTGCCCACACTCGAATCCAAACGTCCGCGGGTCCTCGTCCTTACCGCTCGCGACGACATCGAGGACAGGGTGGCCGGACTCGACGCCGGCGCCGACGATTACCTGGTCAAGCCCTTCGCGTTTGCGGAGCTCGCCGCCAGGGCCCGGGCGCTCTTGCGTCGCGACGAGACTCCGAGCCCGGTCCTGAAGGTCGGCGATCTCACCCTCGACCCGGCACGGTTTCTCGCCGCTCGTAACGGAACGCCTCTCAACCTCACGAGCAAGGAATTCTCCCTGCTCGAGTTTCTGATGGTGCACGCCGACGAAGTGATGCCACAAGAGAGATTGCTTGAACACGTTTGGGACGAAATGGCCGACCCCTTCACCAACACGGTGCGGGTGACCGTCTCGAACCTGCGAAAGAAACTGGGGGAGCCGGCGGTCATCGAGACTCTGCCTGGGCGGGGATACGTGCTGCGGGCGTCATGAGCGAGCGTCGATCGGATTGGCGGTCGCGCATCCCGTCGGTTTTTCGGTCGGTCCGATTTCGACTGTCGGCCCTCTACTCGGCGGTCGTGTTCGGGCTCGGCGGCTTGATCCTTGCCCTGGTCTACCTGGCCGTGCGTTGGCAGCTCACCACTCAGACTGAAACTCGGCTGTTCATTCGCGCTCGCGAGCTTCAACTCGGACAATTCCGTTTTCTAGTCGACCCGCAAATGGAAGAAGCCCAGGTGCGGACGATGGAAAGCCTTATCAACCAGTTCGTGCTGGAAAAGCTGGCGATCTACTCGCTCATCGGGCTCGGGGCGCTGTTCGTCATTTCGTTGGTGGTGGGCTGGATCCTGGCGGGAAGAGCCCTGGCGCCGGTTGATCGGATCACGCAAGTGGCGCGGGAGATCGAAGTTTCCGACCTGTCGCGCCGAATTGCGCTCGAGGGTCCGGATGACGAGTTGACCCGGCTCGCGGCAACCTTCGATTCGATGCTCGACCGCTTACAGGGCGCCTTCCAATCCCAGAAGCGCTTCCTCGCCGACACCTCCCACGATTTGCGGACGCCGCTCTCGGTGATTCGCTCCAATGTCGAGGTCACCCTTGATGATCCGCAATCGACTATCGAGGATTGGAAGGCCACCGGAGAGATCGTCACTCGCAACGTCGGAAAGATGGGTTCGATGATCGAGGGCCTGCTCGCAGCCGCCCGTTTCGAGGCTGGGCAGGCGACGATGGTTGCAGTGGACCTGGCCGGTTTGGTGCGAGCCGCCGCCGACGATCAACGCGCCGCCGCGGCCGATGTCGAGGTGGACTTGCAGGAATCAATCGAAGCGGTGGAAGTTCAGGGAGAGCCCCTGTCTTTGGGACGCGCGTTGGGAAACCTGGTCGACAATGCGATCCGCGTCGCCCCACCCGGGAGCAAGATCGAAATGGGGTGTGGACGTCGTCAGGGCTGGGTATATCTGGCGGTAGCCGATGATGGTCCGGGGTTTTCGGGTGGCGACGGGACCGGCTTGGGTCTCGGGATTGTTGAGCAGGTAACCAAGATGCACCGCGGCGCGTTCGAGATCTTCTCCGATCAGGGGGCGACAATGGTGATGTGGCTGCCGGACGGATCCGATACGGCTTGTCCAGACCTCGACCCGTTGCGCGGCCGGCCCGGGCCGGTGATGGGATTCAGTGGCTCGCCGGCTCTCTGACAATTCTCAGCCACGCTTTAGAAGATGTTTAGTCAACGGGGCATACGTTCTTCCCAGGAGGTTCCATGATCAACGACGAAACCCGAATCAATTCTGACGAGCCCATCGAGGTGGTGGTCGAGGTGGCGCCAACACCGCCCCCCCGGAGACCTTCCTCGCTCATGGCTTTGCTGGTTGGCTTGGTCCTCCTGCTCGGCGGAGTCGGGCTCGGTTGGTTCCTGAGCGAAGGCGACGAACCGTCCGCGGCGACCACTCAACCGACGATCGCGCAAGCCGCAGAGGCGACGACGCCGACGGTGGAGGCGACCGACGAGCCAGTGGCGGCGGTAGCGGAGGCGCTTTTGCCTTCGATGGTCCACATCTCGACGGGGTCAGGCTTGGGTTCGGGCTTCGTCTACGAGGACGGGTATGTCCTCACCGCCGCCCACGTGGTCGAAGGCTCCAACTCGGTGTCGGTGCGTTTTGCCAACGGATCGCAAAGTGAAGGCACAGTGGTGGGCACCGACCCGGCCCACGACATCGCGGTTGTGTCGGTGGACACCGAAGGGATCCCGGTGGCCCAGCTTGCCCTCGACGTGGAGTTGCAAGTGGGCCAGTTGGCCGTAGCCCTGGGTAGCCCGTGGGGTCTTGATCAGACGGTGACGTCGGGGGTGGTGTCGGCAGTGAATCGCCCGGTTCTGGATTTCAACAGCGCCCAGGTGCTGATCCAGACCGATGCGCCTATCAACCCGGGAAACAGCGGGGGTGCATTGGCCGATAGGGACGGGCGAGTGATCGGAGTCAACATCGAGATCATCACGGTCACCGGCTCCAACTCCGGGGTCGGGTTCGCGGTGCCGATCAGCAATGCCTACGAGTTCGCGTCGAACATCGTTGCCGGTACTCCTATCGAAACGGCCTATCTCGGCGTCACCGGCGACGACGCGACTGGTGCCCAAAGCGGAGCTGTCATCACCGAGCTGGTCCCGGGGAGCGCCGCGGGAGCCGCGGGTCTCGTGGTCGGAGACATCGTCACCGCGGTCGATACGCTGGCGGTGTTCTCGATCTCCGACCTTGCCGCTCGAGTTCGCAGCTATCTCCCCGGCGATGAAGTGATCCTCGATGTGATTCGCAACGGCGAGGCCATCACTGTTCGAGTCACTCTGGGGACGCTGCCCGAGGGTTAGAGGGCGCCAGCGATCGACTTCCAGAGTCGGTCGATATGCTCGGCTTCGGTGTAGGTCTGGCCGATCGAAACGCGAATGAATCGTCGCTCGTCGATCAAAGATGAAGTGACGTAGGAGGCCCCGCTGGAGTTGATTGCTTCCACAATCCGATCGGTGGCTTCGTTGCCGGCGCGATGGCGAAAGCAGACCAGCGAAAAACGGGCGGGTGCCACCAGTTCCAGATCGGGCTCTGCCTCGATCCGGGCCGCGAGGTCATGACCAAGGGCGACGTGCCGGCGGATGACGCTCCGCAAACCTTCGGCGCCGTAGTAACGCAAGACCCACCACAACTTCAGGGCACGGAACCGCCGACCGAGCGGCACCTGCCAATCTCGGTAGTCGACCACTTCGCTTGACGTCGCCGCCGCGGATCGCAGATAGGGCGGCACGATGCTCAGGGTCTCATGCAGCGGCTGGCGGTCGGCGACGTAGAACACCGAGCAATCGAAATTGGTCAAAAGCCATTTGTGGGGGTTGAACACATAGCTGTCGACCAGCTCGAGCCCTTGCTGGTGAACCCGGAACTCGGGACAAATCATGGCGCTGCCGACAAAGGCCGCATCGACGTGATGCCACATGCCTTCACGCCGAGCGATGGCCGCGATCGGTTCAATGGGATCGGTGGCGGTGGTGCCGGTTGTGCCGACCGTCGAGCAGACGAAGGCTGGGATAAGTCCCGACTCTCGATCAGCCGCGATCGCCGCCTCCAACGCCTCGGGTCGCATGGCGAACTCGTCATCGACGTCGATGGCGCGGAAATGCTTGAAGCCTGCGACTCGAGCCCCCTTCTCGATCGAGGAATGGCTCTGGGCGCTGGTGTAAGCCACGAGCTGATCGATTGGGTTCGTCGCTTGGGCGCGGTGCCGACTGACTACTAGCGCCAGATGAGATGAATCCGACGCGCTCACCTGGATCGCTCCGCCACCCGGGCCTGACATCTTCCAGCCCTGCGGAAGCCCGAGCAGATCAACCAGCCAATCGAGAACGACCATCTCCAGCTCGGTCGCAATCGGGCTCGTCGCCCACATCATTCCTTGCTGGCCAAACGCCGCGGTCGCCATCTCGGCGAGGAGCGAAGGCGGTGACGAGTTGCCGGGGAAGTAGGCAAACCAACCAGGGTTCTGCCACCCGGTCAATCCGGGAACCACGATCCGATCGAGGTCGGCCATGAGCTCGTCGAACGGTTCCGGCGCTTCGGGCGCCGATGCTGGGAGGCGAGCCTTCAGCTCACCCGGAGCGACCGCGGGGACAATCGGCAGGTCGGCTGACCGCTCGAGATAGTCGGCGATCCAGTCGACCAGCGCATGTGCGTTCTTCCGGAACTCATCGGGCCTCACCAAACCATTCTTGCCTACCATCGGCGGGCGGCGGCCAGCTCGAAGAGACGATGTGCGCCTGCGCCCATCGACGCGAAGCGTTCGTCGTGGGTCTGGCCCCGATGCCAGCGGATGAAGATCTGCTGGAGCACCACGCCGAGCTTCCAGGTGCCGAAGACGAGATACCAGTTGAAATCACGGAGGTCAGCGCCTGACTTTTCGGCATAACGCTCGATCGCTTCGGCGCGGGACATGAAGCCGGGGACCGAGGTAGGCATCGGGTTGAGGGTGGCGGGCATTTCGTCCGCCTCGTACCAAACGCCCATGACCGTTCCCAGGTCGGCGAGCGGGTCGCCGCGGGTGCACATGTCCCAGTCGTAGACAGCAGTGCAACGACCGGGGTCGACAGGATCAACGGCCATATTGTCGAGCCGCCAATCGTTGTGGATGATTGTTGGCGCCGGTGATTTCGGCAGCCGGGTTCGTATCCAATCGGCGAGATCATCGGCCAGTGGGTTCGGCTCGTGCTGGGCGGCTTCCCAGCGAGTGATCCAACCCTCGACTTGGCGCCCGAGAAAACCATCGGGACGGCCGAGATCGGCGAGATCGCACGAAGCGGGGTCAACGGAATGGAGATCGGCCAACGTGTCTACGACGACCTCCGACAGTTTGCGATTGGCCACTCGGTCCTCGCCCGAGCCGAACATCGCCGGCACCACGTTCCTGATCACCACGCCGGTCTTGCGCTCCATCACCAGGAACGGCGCTCCCATCACTGCAACGTCGTCACAGAAGAGGAAGGCTTCGGGCGCGGGGGAGAAGGCTCGGTGGAGTCGAGAGAGGACTCGGTATTCCCGTGACATGTCGTGCGAGCCGGGCGCAACCGGTCCCAGCGGTGGCCGCCGAAGCACCAGCTCGACCCCGGGATAGGTCAATAGGTAGGTGAGATTGGCGTGCCCTCCGGCGAATTGCCCGACGCTTGGGGTGCCCTCCGCCCTCACCACTTTGCCTTCGAGATACCTTGCCAATCGGTGGATCGGAAAGCTTTCCTCGGCGCGAACCGGGATGACGTCCAGCGATTGACCCACGGTTGCCAGGGTAAGGTCAGCGTGTGGCTGATATCTACGAACTCTCCTCGAAACTGATCGATGACATCGTTGCGATGGCGCCGGAAACCGCCACCTACTTGGGCATCCCTGGGAGTGACCATCTCTGGAACGACACCTCGCCGGCGGGGTCGGCCGACATGCATGAGCTCGCGCGCAACTATCGCAGGCGGGTCGAGCAAATGAACGACAACACCGATCGCTGGCATCAGCATGGCCGGCGGGTATTGAGCGACCATTTTGACGAGGAGCTCAGCTCCTACGACCGAGGTTCCCGGTATTACGGAGTTCGTCACGTGGCCGGGCTGGTCGACGAGATCCGCGACATCTTCGACCTCATGAGCACAGACAGTGAGGAGGGATGGGACAACATCGCCACCCGGCTCGAAACTGTCGATCAACCGCTTGCGGGTTGGCGCGAAACCCTCGACGAGGGGCGCGCCGCCGGTCACGTCTCGGCGCGCCGGCAGGTGGCATCGGTTGACGAACAGTTGCGTCACCTGGCGGGAGAGGAGTCGAAGTGGCTCGGCCTCGTAGCCCAGGCCAGCCAATCTCATCCCAACCGGGCCGATTCCGTAAAGAGTGCGGTCGATGCCGGTCGGGCGGCAGTGGCGAACTTCGCCGATTACCTCGAGCAGGTCTACGCCGGCGATGCGGTTGCAGCCGACGGGGTCGGCGCCGACCGCTACGTCGTGGAAGCCGATCGTTTTCTTGGGATGACGATCGATCCGGTTGAGACCTATGAATGGGGCTGGACCGAAGTCCACCGAATCAACCAGGCGATGATTGAGGTGGCCAAACAGATCGACTCGGAGCTTGATTTGAACGGGGTGATCGACTTGCTCGAAACCGATCCCCAATACCTGACGGCCAGCCCCGAGGAGTTCGTCGAGTTCATCCAGTCGCTGCAGGACCAAGCCCTCGGCCAGCTCGACGGGGTCCATTTCGACGTGCCCACCCAGATTCGCCAGGTGACAGTCAACCTGGTGCCTCCCGGAGCCGCGCTGGGCGCCTACTACCTATCTCCGAGCGAGGACTTCAGCCGCGCGGGCGGGATCTGGTACTCGTTCGGCGATCGCCAGCAGCTTCCGTTGTGGGGAGAGGTGACCACCGGCTACCACGAAGGCTTTCCCGGCCATCATCTCCAGGTGGGCACCGCCATGGCGCAGAGCGAGAAGCTCACTCGAGCGCACCGGGTCATCATTTGGCATTCGGGGTATGGGGAGGGCTGGGCGCTCTACACCGAACGACTGATGGATGAGCTCGGTTACTTCGACCAGCCGCAGTATCTGCTGGGGATGCTCGCCGGACAACAGCTACGCGCTTGTCGAGTAGTGATCGACATCGGCAGTCATCTTGATCTCGACATCCCTGCCGATGGCCTGATCAACGCCGGTGGCAAATGGGACTTCGAGACCGGGGTGCAGATGTTGCACCGCATCGCGGGCTTGCCCGTCGACCAAGCCGAGTCGGAGATCAAGCGCTACTTGGGCTGGCCCGGACAAGCGATCGCTTACAAGGTAGGGGAGCGGGCGATCCTCGCTATGCGCGACGATTTGAAGTCGGAGCAAGGCGCCGCCTTCGATCTCAAGGACTTTCATCGCCGGTTGCTCGAAGGTGGCGATGTGCGGTTGGACTATCTGGCGGCGAGCATCGGATAGCGGCGACACCGTTTCCATCTGGGCTAGGGTTCGAAGCCTGTTCGGGCGGACAGGGGCCGGAACGGGAGCGTCGTGGACGCCACAACCAGCATTTCCTCGAGAGGACGTCATCTAGCACCGGCGTCTATTGCGTGGTATCGCCTCTTCGTCGCTCTGGCCGTGGTTTGCGCAGCCGTGATTGCCGCGAGCGCCGATTACACCGTCCAACCCGGCGACACCCTCGGCGTTATCGCCTCGAACCTCGATGTCTCGGTGGGCGACCTTGCCGCCGCCAACGCGATCAGCAACCCCGACCTCATTCGTCCGGGTCAGGTGCTGGTGGTTCCGGGCGCCGTGGGTGGCGGCACCCATGTCGTTCTCCCCGGCGAGACCCTCGCTGGCATTGCCGACCAACATGGCCTTGACGCGGCGACTTTGGCCTCCATCAACGGGATCACGAATCCCTCGCTCATCTATATAGGCACTGCCCTCAGATTGAGCGGCCCCGAGACGCCGACCGTGACTGCCGCCGCTCAAAGCTCAGCCGCGGTTCATGTCGTCGCCCCTGGCGACAGCCTGGCCGCGGTGGCGGCGAGCTACGGCACCTCGGTGTCAGCCCTGGTAGACGCCAATGGCATCGCCAACCCCAACCTGATCCGGGTTGGCCAGCAACTGACGGTGCCCGGCGCCGGGGGGAGTTGGATTTGCCCTGTAGCCGATGCGAGCTTCTTTAACGATTGGGGCTTTCCTCGCACCAGTGGCCGCTTCCATGTCGGCAATGACCTCTTTGCGCCCCACGGGGCTCCGGTCAGGGCGCCGGTCGGGGGCTGGCTGGACGTCTTGACCGGCTCGGTCGGCGGGCTGCAGTTCCGTCTCTATGGGGATGATGGGAACACCTACATCGGCACCCATCTCGACACGGCGATCGAGTCGGGGCCGGTTGCCGCTGGTCAGCAAGTCGGCAGTGTCGGGACCAGCGGCAATGCCGCCGGCGCCGATCCGCATCTTCACTTCGAACTCCACCCAGGCGACGGCGAAGCCGTCAACCCCTACCCCACTTTGCAAGCCGCCGGCTGCTGACCCGCTGCTCACGAAATTCGTCGTCCCATTAACGCCGTTTACGAAATCGTCGTCCCATAAGCTTTTTCCGGCAATGGGACGCCAACTTTCGCCAGGAGCGACAATGGGTCGCCAAATTTGAGGAACGTTGCATTGAGGTTGCTGATGAGGGTGAGCAGTACCCCGACCGCCCCCCGACGGACCGCGTCATGCAAATTCGGCAGGTGCGGAACGCCTAAAACGTTCTTCGGCACGACCGCGCCGGAAAACGCAGCGCCGGAAAACGCACCGCTGGTGCCGAGCTAGCGAGACGGCGTTCCTGTGGCGCCAAATTACGGTGCGGATCTGAGCCAAGCTCTCCTTCCCTTGCCGAGGATCCAATCCCAGTCCGGGAGACGCCCTGCCTGACCGCCGGGACCTCCCTGTCCGGTTGTTCACCGGAATTGCAACTAATCGGCGAATGCTTCTTCTAAGTGCTGGTCGTGATACTCGGCGATGTCGCCCCCTGCGCTTTGGTGCTTGCCGGCGACCCGAGCGCTATCTCCCAGCCTTGAACCAGCGAGTTTTCAGAGAGCAAGCGATCAACGCCCTCTCTAATCAGCGCCGCAAGGGAGACTCCGCGCTCTGCGGCAAGCTGTTTTAACGATTTGTGCTGCTCCTCGCCTAGCCGTACCTCGGTCCTGATCATGACATCACGCTACTTTGAGGATGCTGTGCCCTATCTGGTCGCCCCCGAAGAACTGTCGAGCTTCACGGCTGGGGAGCCGTCCTATCGCGCCGAGCAACTGCGCGATTGGCTCTACCGGACGCCCGTGCTCGACGTCGAGCAGATGACCAACCTCCCCGCCTCAGTCCGAGAGCGGATCGGACCCAACCTTTTTCCATTCGCGGTTGAAGCCGAGCAGGTCGCGGACAGCGGCCGCACAAGGAAGTGGCTGTTCCGCGCCGGCGATGGCGTCGCTATCGAGGCCGTTCTCATGGGCTACCCCGAGCGGGCGACCCTTTGCGTCTCCTCCCAAGCAGGCTGCGCTCTCGCCTGCACGTTTTGTGCGACCGGCCAATTCGGATTTCAGCGGCATCTCGAAGCGGGAGAGATCGTTGCTCAAGTCGCTTATGCCCGGGCCTTTCTTCGCCAGGTGGGGATGCCGAACACACCCGATCGTCTCACCAACCTCGTCTTTATGGGGATGGGAGAGCCGCTGGCCAACTATCGACGAGTACGGGAAGCGTTGCGGCGGATCATCGACATCGGCGGGATGTCGGCGCGGGCGGTCACCGTCTCCACGGTCGGAGTGGTGCCGGGAATGCTGGCCCTCGCCGACGAGCCATGGCAGGTGAACCTGGCCGTCAGCCTCCACGCCGCCGACGATGAGCTTCGCTCAAGGCTGGTGCCGCTCAATCGTCGCTATCCGCTTGCAGAGGTTGAGCGAGCGGCGGCCAACTACTTTGCCAAGAAGCGCCGGCGGGTCTCGATCGAATGGACCATGATGGCCGGGGTCAACGACGATCTCGGCCAGGCCGACAAGCTCGCCCAAATCGCCCAGCGTCTCCGCGCCCACGTCAATCTGATCCCTCTCAACCCCACCCCTATGAGCTCGGAGACCGCGTCGTCGCCGACCGCGATCCGCGCTTTTGTGGATCGGCTGACCTCGCTGGGAGTGAAGGTCACCGTTCGTGACACCCGCGGCAAGGACATCGATGCCGCCTGCGGTCAGCTCGCCGCTAGTCGCCTTTAGCGCCGTTGTTCACCCGGAACGACGGAGGCTCCTCTTCGCGGGGAGCGTCGATCGAGATCATGCGCTCGCGCATCGTCCAGCCGAGGGCTACGAGGCCGGCGACGATCGATACCACCTGGATAATTCGCCGACCTTTCGCGCGTTCCATCGGCGGATGAGGCTAGTGCCTCCGACCCGAGGTCTACCGTGAGAGGGATGGCACAACTGAAGGTCGACTACTACTTCGATCCGGCGGCTGGAGCTCGAAGCGCCCAGAAGGCGGCCAACACCGCGGCGCAGATCGGATACGACGGGTTCTTCACCGCCGAGACGGGCCATAACCCGTTCTTTCCACTCGTGCTCGCCGCCGCCGCCGAACCTCAGTTGACATTGGGCACAGCGATTGCGGTTGCGTTCCCGCGATCACCAATGACGATCGCCCAGGCGGCCTGGGACCTTGCCGACCAAAGCGGCGGCAAATTCATCCTCGGTCTCGGAACCCAGGTGAAGGCCCACATCGTCCGCCGTTTCTCAGCGGAGTGGTTCTCGCCCGGCCCACGAATGCGCGATTACATCTTGGCGCTCCGGGCGATTTGGGACACGTTCCAAACCGGGGCCCCGCTCAAGTACGAGGGTGAGTTCTACAAGTTCAGCTTGATGACGCCGTTTTTCAACCCAGGGCCGATCGATCAGCCAGCGGTTCCGGTCGCGATTGCCGGAGTCGGTCCGTATATGTCGAAGCTGGCCGGAGAGCTTTGCCAGGGCTTTCACGTCCATCCATTTCACACCGTGAAGTATCTCGACGAAGTCGTGCTCCAGTACATGGCCGAGGGAGCAGCCAAGGCCGGCCGCAGCCTCGACGACGTCGAGCGGATCACCACGGTTTTGGTGGTCACCGGCGACAACGAGGCCGAGATAGAAGCCGCCAAGGGTCCCGTCAAGTCACGGATCGCGTTCTACGCCTCCACCCCGGATTACGCAGCCGTGCTCGAGACCCACGGTTGGGACATCGGTGACCGACTATCGCAGATGAGCCGTCGCGGCCAATGGGGTGAGTTGGGTGATCTGATCACCGACGAGATGCTCGCCGAGGTAGCGGTGGTGGCGCCACTTGATGAGCTTGGGCAAGCCATTCGCAATCGCTACGGCGAAAGGGTGCAGCGGGTCGGCTACTACAGCCTTCACCACGATGTCGGCCGGCCGTTGCAGCGATGGCGTGATCTCGTCGCCGCCACCCGCGGCTAAAGAGTCTCCGCCGCGGCGGTTCTCACCCGCGGGTCCGCGGCGGCCTCAACGGTGTCTTCCGATCGGATGACCGACACCGGGCCCCAGCCGCGCTGCACCCCCTCGACGATCTCGACCTCGTGGCCACGCGACTGGAGCCCGGCGGCGATCTCGGGCGGGGTGTTCTGCTCCACCCGAACGGAACCGTCGACGAGGTCGTCGATGACCCAACGCGGATACGTCTGCGCCTCGGCGGGCGAATCGCCTTCGACGAACATGCGGATTGCCATCTGCAGAAGGAGCTGTGGCTGGTAGTCGGCTCCCCGGGTGCCGAGAAGAGTGTGGAGAGCTCCGCCTTTGGTCCATAACGACGGCGCCAGGGTGTGAAGTGGTCTCTTCCCCGGAGCTAGCTCATTGGGGTGGCCCGGCTCCAGGCTGAAGCCGGCGCCGCGGTTGTGCAGCAAGAACCCCGCTGATCCGGCTCCGATCGACGTGCCCAAACCCATGAAATTCGACTGGATGAACGAAACCCCTTCACCGTCATCGGCGAGCACGCAAAGAAAGGCAGTGCCGCCTGTCGATCGTGGGCTTCGTCGGAAGTCTTGTCGACGCCCGACATGGCGCGGCGGGGAAAGTCGCCCGGGGCTGAGGAGCTCTTCGCCCGACAGCGGGGCGTAGTCGGGATCAGCTAGGACGAGATCCCGATCGGCTGCTTGCGACCGATAGCTCTCTATGGCCAGATGCCATCTATCTATTTCATCGTCGTCGAAGTTTCTCCAGCTTTCGTAGACGGAAGCGGCGGCCAGTGTCAGATAGCCCTGCGAGTTGGGCGGGATCGTCCATCCGTCGAGGCCGAAAACCGAAAGCCCGAGCGGCGCCACCCATTCCGCCTGGCATTGCGAGAGATCGTCCTCGGTGATCAGGCCGCCCACCGCATGGGAGATGGCTGCGCCGGGAGGTCCGAGGTAGAACTCGTCGCGGTCTCCTTGAGCCACGGCCCTAAGTGTCTCGGCGAGGTCGGGACGCATAATGCTTTCGCCGGCCGTTGGCGGCCGTCCCCCCGGCAACAGATGTTGGCCGACGGCCTCGCTCCGGAGTCGATCAAACCTGGCGGCCAGGCTGTCGGCCAGCTCGGTCGAGACCGGAAACCCCGATTCGGCATATCGGAGCGCCGGGGCGAGCCGTTCGCTCCAGCTCAGGCGGCCATGGCGCGCGGCGAGGGCATGCCAGCCATCGACGCAGCCAGGGACGGTGACACTCGCCGCATCCATGGTCGGCATCGTGCGGTGGCCCTGCTCGCGGAGGGTTTGGCTGCTGACATTGGAGCCGGCCCGGCCTGACGAATTGAGGGCGTCGGGCTTTTCCTGTCCGGGGACGTGGACCAGCGCGAACAGGTCCCCGCCGATGCCGCAGGTCTCCGGCGCCACCACCCCGAGGACGGCATCGGCGCCAATCGCCGCATCTACTGCCGACCCGCCCACCGAGAGGATGTCGATGGCCGCCGCGGTCGCGAGAAAGTGAGGGGTGACCGCCGCCGCCGTCATCTGCTCAGCGGCGTAGTTCGGGAATGTGCCGATTGAGGGCGTCAAGCACCGCTCGCACGATGGCACGGCCGGGATCGCCATTGACCAGCGCTGAACCGACCATCAATCGCTCATTGCCGTCGCTGACGATCACCACCTGGGCGACGGCGATCCGACGTCCGCCAAGGGTCACGAGATCGATCGACGTCACTCCGAACGCGGTGTCTTGTTGCAGAGCTTGCCGCAACGCCGCCACTGTTGCTTCCGCGATCAAGCGATGGCGGGATGCCTCACCGGCTGCTCCCTCCACCATGCCCACCAAGCTCTCGCCTTGCCAAGCCAGCGTCACCGACACTTTGGTGTGGGCACCATCGATGAGTTCCAACACGTCGACCACCACCGGCCGATCTCCCTCCGACAAGGCGGACTCCGGAAGTTGGACGACTGAAACCACGCGCCGGTCGAGGGCAAGCGAATAAGCAGCCTGGGCAAGGGTCTGCACATCGCGCACGACCTGCTTTGGAGCTTTATCGAGACTGGAGACGATGTGGACCTCGGTGACCGAATCACCATCAATGATCACGCGCGCCGCCTCGACACCGGGCAGCCTTCGCAAACGCTCTTCAAATTCCCGCAGGTTCACTTGTTTTCAGGCTAATGAAAGAGATACATCGCTCCTGGTTACGTTTCGGTTCGGCCTTGTGGCGGCGGTGGTGTCTAGTTAGTGTTGAAGCCGGGTCGGGCAGTCATGCCGAGGAATCGGCAGGAGGGGCCTTCGTTGACAACAGAGTTCTCGGTCTCGAACCGGGAATGTGCGGGGAACAGCCGGCGTCAGTCGAGCCGAACCAAAGGAATGCGTCCAACAATCACCACTTAGCGGAGCGGATACTGTCCACAGGTCGTTAGCCGGCCAGTGAACTGAGCCAACAAGGTGATCCATGAAGGGCAAGCTGTTGAAGGTCATTGCCGTCCTGGGAAGCCTGGCAGCGATGATCATGGCGGGTTCCGCCAACCTCAAGATCGGCTAAGGATTGCCGCCGGTTCCCCGCTTTCGCCACTAAAACCCTCCCACCCGATATGACCGCACTCGCCAAACGCCGCTTCTTCCTAGCTACCACCTACTCGGGTGCTGGCGTGTTAGTGCTCGCCGCCCTGGTCGTATTCGATGGGCGATTCCCGTCGTTCTGGCGTTGGCTCCTGTTCGCTACTGCTTTCGTGGCCTTGGAGTTCCACTCGGTCGAAGTCAACGATCGGTTATTTCAAAGCTCCGGGGTCATGGTGGCCATTACTGCTGGCGTCGTGTTCGCGCTCGAGGGTCACTCGGCTGCATTGGGGATGGCCTCAATCGCCGCCCTCGGACCGTTCGTTGCCCAGGACCTCCGCGAGCGAAGGTGGTTCCAGCCCGCGGCCAACTTTGGGCAGATGATTCTGACGAGTGCCGCGGCGGGATTGGTTCTCGATGTCGCCCTTCAAAATGTCGGGGTCGCCAACCGCAGTGACTTCGCCACGATCGCCCTGGCGGGCACTGTGGCCTCGCTCGCTTACACGATCGTCAACTGGCAGTTGGTCTTGTTTGCAGTGCGAATGGTGTACCGGAAACGAGATGTGTTGCCCTGGTCGAAAATGCCAGTGCTGCTCACGTCGCTCCTCGTCATGGGCGTGGTCGGCGGCCTGTTGGGGGCGACGATGGTGCTCGCCCAGCCAGCGGTGACTCCGCTCATTCTCATTGTCTATTTGATCGGCCACTTGTCTCTGTCATCCTTTAGCCAGTTGCGGGAGGCGCACGAAGCGACGCTGCGGGGTTTTATCAAAGCCCTTGAAGCAAAAGACCTTTACACCCGTGGCCACACCGAACGGGTGGCTTACTTCTCGCAACTGATTGGCGAAGAGCTTCACTTTTCCGGGACTCAGCTCGAACGTCTGCGCTGGGCCGCCCTCATTCACGACGTCGGCAAGCTGGCCGTTCCGGCCGAGCTGATTCGCAAACGGGGCCGGCTCACCGACGAGGAGTACGAGGAGATGCAGACCCACGCCCACCTCGTGGAAGAGATCCTGGCGGAAGTCGAGTTTTTGGAGCCGATGGTCGAAATCGCTTCCGGGCACCACTCCCACTACGACGGGAACGGCTATGGCGGGAGTGGCCATCGAAACGGTTTGCCGCCGAGCCTCGAGAGCTCGATCCTCGCGGTGGCAGACTCCTTCGACGCGATGACCTCCACGCGGAGCTATCGGATGGCTCTGACGCAGAGCTACGCACTGGCGGAGCTTCGCCGGCATGCCGGCAAACAGTTCGATCCCGACGTGATTGACGCGTTGCAAACAAGCCTGGCCCGCGTCGGCGAGACCTACGGGTCGAAGCATTTGGACGACGAAGAGCTTGCTCGTCGTCTTGCTGAGCAGGGAGCCCTGATTGAATCGGTCTAGGAATGTGCTGCCTCTTCTGATTGCGCTGGCAGGGGCAATTGCGATCGGGGCCATTGGTCTCATTGCGGCCCGCGCCTCTGGTCTGGAACTGGCCGCGGGTGTGCTGCTAATGGCGCTGGCCACGCAGATCCGAATTCCCGCCCACGGTGGCCGCTGGTTCGGCCTGGGGGTGGCGATCGTTGCCGGAGCGCCGATCTACTTCGGCGATGAGCGATCCGTCGATCTTGGAGCGTGTCTGACTTTGGTCGGCTTTGGCGTGGCTTTGGGTCTCTTGATCCCCGTCGCCCGAGCAAGGACCCAGGTAGCTCATCATTTCATCGGACGGATGGTGGCGATGATCGGTTACCTGCTCGTTTTCGCCTGGGTCTTGCCACAGCCGGCCGTGCAACGCGTCGACGACGGCTGGGGAGTAATGATGCCACTTGCACTAGCAGCGACGGCATGGTTGCTCATTCTCATCGGAGCGATGACGATCGAGCGCCGCTTGCCATTCGCGGTGGAGGCAGTGAGCGATGAGTTCGTTGGGGACATCAACGTCTTTGTCAGCTTGGTGGCGACCGGGGCCCTCTTTGCCCTCGCGGAACGACAGATCGGCCTTTGGGCGCTCGGAGTCGCCGGCCTTCCATTTCTTTTTGCCCGGTCCGCTTTCGGTCGCTTCACCACCACTCAAAAAACCTATCGTCAAACCATCAGGGCATTGGCCCGGATCCCGGAGGTGGCGGGGCTCGGGGTCGAGGGTCACGCAGATCGCACCGCGGCCCTCGCCCAGGAAGTCGGCTACGAGCTCGGGCTCGGGCGCCGGGACCTCGAGGACCTCGAGTGCGCTGCCTTGATGCATGACATTGGCCGCATCACGCTCACTGAACCCGCCATCCTTCGTCTTGGTTACACCGACGACGATCTCGCCCGCTGGGGAGCGGAGATCATCAGCGAGGCGCCGTCCCTCAAGCCGATAGCCGAGCATGTGCGCAAGCTGCATGAGCCATATCGGAAACCGGGTGAGCAAAACGATCCGAGCATTTCAGTTATCTCCAAGATCGTGCGAGCGGCCAGCTCATACGACAACCTCGTGGTCGGCAGGCAGCTGTCAGCCCTGCAGGCGATCGAAGTCTTGCATCAGGGGGCGGCCTACGACTTCGATCCGGTAGTGATCAATGTCCTCCGCGAAGTCCTGGAACGTCGGCTCGCGTTCCACCCGGCCACCACATAGGCACCACGCGAACCTTAGGTTTGCGTGGTGGTATAGCCACCACAATCGCCTAAAGAATCGGGCTCAGAGCCGCGCCGCTGAACCTGCTTCTGCTCGCGCCCCCCGTTTGAACCAGCGGATCGGCCGGCGCAACTCAGACTCAATAAAGCGGCCGAGACCAACGGCGAGGGAGATGTCGCCGAGGGAGAGGACCTGGCCGTAGCTGGCGATGCGAATCGGAATCACATCGGCGAAGAAAGGGAGGAGCGAGTCGCGATCGAGGACCACGTGCTTGTAGCTCTCGGCGATCACGGGCTCGCCGAGAGCAAACCCGGAAGCAACCTCGGCTGCCTCCGCCAGGACCGGCATGCCCCCATTGATGAGGATGACAGTGAAGTTCATCAACACCCCGAGGCCCGCGAGCCAAAGGCCCGGTCGATCCCGATTGAAAAGCACCAACAGCACCAGCGGGACATAGCTCACGAGAACCAGGCCAACTCCGAGTCCCGACCTTTGTTCGGGTACGAAGCGGGCGGCGAATTGCATGGCGAAACTGAGGGGGAGCAGCCACCACAAACGGAGATGGATATCGCCCAAACTCGACAACCGGCCCCCGCGCAGGATCGCGATTGCCACGGACAGGAACAACACCAGCACCAGCCATAGCATTGGCCGACGGTATCAACACGAAGGGTTGGGCGCCAGATGGTGAAATTCGAGATTGAGGGTGTTCGGGCGAAGATCACCATCGACGAGCCCGAACGACGGAACCCGTTGACGGCGGCGACCGTCTCCGACTTATTGCGCTTTACGCAGGAGGCCAACGCCGAGCCGGAGGTGAGGTGCATCGTCTACACCGGCGCCGGCGATCGAGCCTTTTCGGCGGGCGGGGATCTCGGGGCTGGCTTCTTCGACGATCCTCTTGGCTTGCATCGGTCGCGGGGGGCGATCGCCGACCTCTTTCGGGCGATGTGGAGCGGGGAGAAGACCACGATCGCCCGAGTCAACGGGCACGCGCTGGCCGGCGGGTTTGGGCTGGCCGTCGCCTGCGATGTGACTGTTTGCGTGGAGCACGCTCAGCTCGGTATGCCCGAAGTCGGGGTGGGTCTATGGCCGATGATGATCAGCGTGCCCCTGCTCAGGGCCGCCTCACCCAAAGTGGTTTATGAGCTGATGGCGACCGGCCGCACGATCACGCCGCACGAAGCCCTCCAACTCGGCCTCATCAGTCGGGTGGTCAGTCGTGACGATCTCGACACGACGATTGCCGACATCGTTGGGTCGTTGTCCCAGCGGAGCCCCGCCGCGACCGCTTTGGGTAGGACTGCGTTCAACGCCCTCGGCGGGATGGACGCCGACTCGGCGCTCGATTTCTTACAAAACGGCCTAACAGCTGTCACCATGACCGAGGATGCCCGCGAAGGGCTTGCTGCCTTCGCCGAGAAGCGCGTTCCTGGCTGGGCATCCCCTTCCGCTGAGGGAGAGCCGGGGTAGCCTGACTCGAGTGCAACGGGTCTTGCGGGTGGCGGGCTGGTTCTTTCTCGGCCTTGCCAGCCTCGTCGCCCTGTTCCTCGTTTACCAGCTTTTCATCACCGACCTCCTCAACGCCCGGTCGCAGGCAATCGCCACCGAAGAGCTCGAGTTCACGCTTGTCGCACGGCGAGCGGCGATCGAAGTGGCGCCTACGTCCACAACCACCACCCAACCGGTGGAGAACCCCGAGCCGTTGCCCGACCCTTTGCCCGAGCTTTTTCTCGAACCTGAAGCTCCGATGGGGACGCCCTTCGGGCGGATAGTCATCGGCAAGATCGGGCTCGATGCGGTCCTCTTCGAGGGTGTCGATCGGGAGACCCTGCAACTCGGGCCCGGGCATATGCCGGGCACTCCCCTCCCTGGGCAACCGGGGAACGCCGTCATTAGCGGTCATCGCACCACTTACGGCCGCCCCTTTTTCGATCTCGACCAGATGGTGATCGGGGACAGCATCTCGGTCGAGACCGCGCTTGGCACGAGCATCTACACCATCCGCCAGATCCTCGTCGTCAGACCTACTGATGTCTGGGTGACCGATCCCATCGACGGCGCCTGGCTCACCCTCACGACCTGCAATCCCAAGTTCTCCGCCGCTGAGCGGTTGATCATCCAGGCCGAGCTCAGCGATGGGCCCAATCTTGACTATGTGTCTTCGTTGACGGCGTCGGTGCTTCGAGCGGCGGCGTGACTCGGGGCCAGCGCGTCACGGTTTGGATCGTTGGCATTCTGGCCGGCCTCGTCCTCCTCTACTTCCTCTTCGAGTGGGCCGGCGCCCTGCTTGACTCGGGCGGCGCGATCCCCTGAAACGTAAGGCGATTTTGGTGGCTATGCCACCATGCAAACCTTAGGTTCGGCGCGAGGTTGGGATTAGAGGGTGCGGAGCACGTAGTGGAGGATGCCGCCGTGGCGGAGATACTCCACCTCGATCGGGGTGTCGACGCGCACGGTGACTGGTATCTCGACCGATTCGCCAGTGCCTCTTACCGCGGTCAGTACCAACTCCTGGCGGGGTCGGAGCTGATCGTTGAGCGGTAGATAGAACGCCTCAGTTCCGTCGAGGTTGTAGGTACCCGCGCTTTGGCCAACCCGATACTCGAGGGGGACCACACCCATCATCACCAGGTTGGACCGATGGATGCGCTCGAAGCTCTCGGCCAGGACCGCCTTCACTCCGAGCAGGAACGTGCCCTTGGCGGCCCAGTCTCGCGATGAGCCCATGCCGTAATCCTTGCCAGCGAGGACGAGAAGCGGAATCCCCGCAGCCTGATAAGCGAGCGAGGCTTCGTAGATGCTCTTCACCTCGCAAGTCAGCAAATCGGTGGTCCAGCCTCCCTCGGTGCCCGGTGCGAGTCGATTTCGCACTCGAACGTTGGCGAAGGTTCCTCTGGTCATGACGCGGTCGTTGCCGCGACGAGAGCCATAGGAATTGAAGAGCGCCGGTTGGACGCCATGTTCGATCAGATAGCTTCCAGCCGGGGAATCGGTCTTGATCGAGCCGGCCGGGCTGATGTGGTCGGTGGTGACCGAGTCACCCAGGAAGGCAAGGACTCGCATCCCGCTGATCGGCGCCAGCGGGGTGGCATCTTCGGGCATGCTTTGGAAGAAGGGCGGTTCCTGGATATAGGTCGACTCGGGTCGCCAGTCGTAGAGCGTGCCGGTCGATGTCGTGATGTTGCGCCATTCCTCCGACCCGGTGAACACGTCGGCGTACCGCTCGGTGAACTGCTGGCGATTGACCGACTCGGCCACCACCCGCACGATCTCTTCTTGCGATGGCCAGAGGTCGGCGAGCATCACTCCCGAACCCGGAATCGGTTCGCTCAGCGGATCCCAGTTGACCGTGCCGGCTAGGGCGTAGGCGACGACCAACGGCGGTGAGGCTAAATAGTTGGCGCGGACATCGGGTGAGATGCGTCCTTCAAAGTTGCGGTTCCCAGAAAGCACCGACGCCGCTACCAAACCCGTCTCGTTGATCGCGGCCGAGATCTCTTCGGGAAGGGGACCGGAGTTGCCGATGCAGGTCGTGCAGCCATAGCCCACTAGATAGAAGCCCAATTCCTCCAAGTCGTCGAGGAGCTCGGCTTTCTTGAGGTACTCGGTCACCACTTGCGAGCCGGGGGCGAGCGAAGTCTTGACCCAAGGTTTGCGGGTGAGGCCCTTCTCTTTTGCGTTGCGCGCAACCAGTCCGGCGGCGACCATCACGTCCGGGTTGGAGGTATTGGTGCACGAGGTGATTGCCGCGATGACGACGTCGCCGTCGGTGAGGGTGAAGGTTCCGTCCGCCCCGGCGATCGGGCCAGTGGTCACAGCCGCCGCGCGCTCATAGATCGACTGACGCTGCTCCTGCCAGACGCTTTTCATCTGATCGAGATCGATTCGGTCCTGCGGCCGGCGGGGGCCGGCCAGGGCGGGACGGACGCTTTGGAGATCGAGCTCGACGATCGAGCTGTAAACCGTGGGCCGGTCGTTCTCCCGCCACAGCCCTTGCTGGCGGTAGTACTGCTCGACCGTCTCGACCAACTCGGGCGGCCGGCCGGTGAATGTCAGATATTCGATCGATTGTTGGTCGACGGGGAAGAAGCCAATCGTGGCGCCGTACTCGGGAGCCATGTTGGCGATGGTGGCCCGGTTGGCGACCGGCATGTCGTCGAGTCCGGGTCCGAAGAACTCGACAAACTTGCCGACGACTCCGTGCGCCCGCAACATCTCGGTGACCCGGAGGACGAGGTCGGTGGCAGTTGCCCCCTCGGTCAGCCGACCAGTCAGTCGAAAACCGACGACCTCGGGCAGCAGCATCGAGATCGGCTGGCCGAGCATCGCCGCCTCCGCCTCGATGCCACCCACGCCCCAGCCCACCACCCCGAGGCCGTTGATCATCGTCGTGTGGGAATCGGTTCCGACCAGCGAATCGGGGTAGAGCCAGGTGCCGTCGTCCCAGGCGAGCTTGGCCAGGTACTCAAGGTTCACCTGGTGGACGATTCCCGTCGCCGGCGGCACGACCCGAAAGTTGGCAAAGGCTTGCTGGCCCCACTTGAGGAACTCGTATCGCTCCTGGTTGCGCTCAAACTCCTTTTGGCTGTTGATCAGGAGGGCATCGGGCCGGTTGAAGGCGTCGACCTGGACCGAGTGGTCGATCACCAGGTCGCAGCGTACCCCGGGATTCACCTTGGCAGCCGAGGACTCCTCGCCAGTCATCCGGACGATGGCAGCACGCATCGCCGCGAGATCGACGATGGCCGGGACGCCGGTGAAATCCTGCAGCACCACCCGGCCGGGGATGAAGGGGATCTCGGACTCGCCGACCGCGGTGGCGTCGTAGGCAACGATGCGGTCGACATCGGACTGCTGCACTAGGAGGCCGTCGAGCCGCCGAATGGCCGCCTCGAGCAGCACTTTGATGGAGTAGGGAAGGTGGTCGATCCCGTCGGGTAGCGGCGCCACCTGCCTTTCGCCGAGCGGAGTGGAGATGGTGGTGAGGTTCTTCATGTGGGGACCATTCTCCGTCGGTTTCGAGGGAGGCCGAGTGTATCGACGGCGTTAAATCGTGCAGATTTGTCGAAATAGGAAAGGATTCCGGCGCTAGCGGCGGGAGCCGATGCTGACCGCGACTTCGGTGACGCAGTCGTGGTCGAGTCGGTGTGAGGAGTCAGTACGGGCCGGCATTCCTGATGCAGGACCCCCATGATCCCCGCCACCATGCCACGGTCGAGCGAGCAAATGACCTCGGGATGGTCGACGCTGACTTCGAATCCAACGCCACCCATCACTCGGGCGAGCGCTGCCACCGCCGCCTCGCATCCGGGTTCGGTGGGGGAGCCCAATGAGACCGCCAGCTCCCGTCCATACTCCCGGCCGATCTGTTCGGCGACAAGCGAGAGGTCGGAGGGCTGCACTCGATTGAGCACTCGGACGAGCAGCTCGACGAGGAGGTCGTATCGGCGGCCGGGATGGATGGCAACCATCTTGGAGGTGGCCTCGGAGCCCTTGGGTGGACGGCCGCTTCCGCCGGCACGACCGCCCCGGGGCTGGTCGCTGGCGCGGGCGTAGCCCTCCTCTTCCAGCTTGTCGAGGTGATGGCGGGCGACGTTGCGATGTATCGAAAAGAGCTCGGCTACCTGGGCGCTGGTCAGCGGCTCCGGCGACTGGCGCAAAGCCAAGTAGATGCGCCGCCTGGTCGGGTCGCCGAGCGCCGCCGCGAAACCGCCGATGTTGCGGTCGAGCTGGTCCCAAGAAGGCGACTCGTTTGCCAGGGCCACCCCGGATCTATAGTTCTGGGGGCCCTTTATGCCTTCCGAGAAAGGGTTTCATGGCCAGTTCCGACCAACTTGAACGCGCCCTGGGGGAGGTTGTCGAACCTGCCCTCGGCCGCTCCCTCGCCGACCTTGGGCTGCTCGCGTCGGTCGAGAAAGGTTTACTCGGCACGGGCCGGGTCAGGGTGCTTGTTCCCTTCCCCAGCTATCCGTTTGCTGACGAGCTCACAAGCCGTTTGCAGGCTGTCGGAGGTGGGCGCATGGCCATCAATCTCGAAACGATGAGCACGGCCGATGCCACCTCTTTCATGGCCCGGCTGGTCGATCGGTCCGGCCCCCGGGTAGGGGCGAGCGGATCGGCCACCCGGGTCATCGCCGTCTCGTCGGGTAAAGGCGGCGTCGGCAAGTCATCGGTGACGACCAATCTCGCCGTCGCCTTCAGCCGGCTCGGCAAGAAAGTCGGGGTGATCGACGCCGACATCTGGGGATTCTCGATCCCCAAAATGATGGGGGTCGATCGTCCGGTGCTGGTGCTGGCGGAATCGATCATCCCCCCGATCGCCTATGGCGTCAAGGCGATGTCAATGGACTACTTCGTTCCGGAGGACAAAGCCGTGATCTGGCGCGGACCGATGCTGCACAAGGCCATGGAGCAATTCCTCACCGACGTCTTTTGGGACAACCCCGACTATTTGCTCGTCGACATGCCCCCGGGGACCGGAGACATCGCCCTTTCGATGAGCCAGTTCCTCCCTCGGGCCCAGGTCCTGCTCGTGACGACGCCGCAATCAACCGCGCAACGGGTGGCGCGGCGCGCCGCCTTGATGGCTGGCACGATGAACCAAGAGGTGTTGGGAGTCGTCGAAAACATGAGCTGGTTCACCGCCGACGACGGAAAGCGCTACGAGCTCTTCGGACATGGGGGAGGACAGGCCCTGGCCGACGAGCTGGCGGTGCCGCTCCTCGTTCAAATCCCGTTCCTTCCGGCGATGCGCGAGGGCGCAGATCAGAGCCTGCCGGTGGCCATCGCGGCGCCGGGGAGCGAGGCCAGCACCGCCTTTGAACGACTGGCCGAAGGCGTCGAAGGCCGCAAGCCGAGAGTCCGCAGTCACCCCCAGCTCGTGATCAATCCTTCTTAGCCTCGAGGTGGCGCTGCTCACCGACCCGATAGGCCTCCTCAAGCCATCCGACGAAGTCCGAATCGACCTCCTCGGGAGATTGCAAGCGGAACTCATGTAGGACGTTTCTTGGCGAAAACGTCTCGACTCGTCGAAAGCGAGGACTCTCGACTCGCCGAGCCAACACCAGGTGGCCGTCGAGCCAGCTTTTGCGCGGCATGAAGGCCGCAAAACTCATCCGGACTTGAAGGGCGATCCGGGTTTTCTCGGGGAGCACTGTCACCGGGCCGAGGCCGCTAACCGCTTCCAAGATCGCGTCGAAGATCGCTCGGTCCAGCGGATCACTCTTTACAAAGTGGGTGTCGAGGCTTTGCAGCGGAGCGCAGGTGTGGGTCTGGTTTTGGTTGGCGAATGATCGCCCACACTGGCGACATTGCCACACGGGTTTGCTACCTGCTTCGCCATTCTCCCGAGAACGCGCCAATTACCCCGAACATGAGCAACACCAGCCAAAGGATGAAGAAGACTAGGAAGAGGGCGAGGAGGCAAGTGCCGACTATCCCGCATATCCGACCGGCTTGAGCGAGTCCGAGATTCTCGGGTGACCGCCGCCCTTCGTTGATCGCCTGGACCTCATCGTTGCCCATTTTCCAGGCAAACGGCCCCAACACTTGACAAATGATGATGGAGAGGATGCCGAGGACAAAAACGGTGACCGATTGACTCGCTTCGGGATAGGCGCGGGCAGGTGGAATGGTCATCCAGGTTCCTGTCTAGACGACGGGAAGGGTACCGCTTGCCAGACGGGCGAGCCACACCGACAGGAACGCCGCCCCGACGGCGACCAGACCCAGGTTGAGCCGCTGCGAGGAGAGGGGGCGCCAGCGCTGCCGCCGGTAGCCGACGTACCAGACCCCGCCCGCGACCGCGAGGACGAGGAGGAGGAGAACCAAGGGGTGGTAGTCGATGGCTCCCGCCATATCGCCACGTAGCAACCGCCCGGCCGCGCGCGTCATCCCGCAGCCTGGGCACGCGATTCCGGTGATTAGAGCAAAAGGACAGAGTGTTGGCCCGTCGTCGCTGGCGGTCGAGACGGCCAACGCCCCGACGCCGAAGCCGACTGCCAGCCCGAGGCGTCTAGGAGCCGAAATTGCCGTCGCCAAAGGGGATGAAGAACGTGAGGACGCCGGTGATGAAGAGCACAATCGATACGACCATCAACACGAGACCAATAATCCCGCAGATTCGACCGGCGTTAGCAGTTCCTCGGTTTTCGGGTGGCCTGCGGCCCTCGTCGATGGCCCGGAGCTCGCTGTTGCCCATAATCCAGGCGGCAATCCCAAGTGGCTGGCAGCAGATGATCGAGATGATCCCCAGCACGAGGATGAGCGTCGCCTGGCTGGCCTCGGGATAGGGGCTGGCGACGGGGGGGAGTGGGGTGGTCATCGATTGCTCCTTGGGTGGGATCTATATAGCGCGTAAGCCTCGTTGCAGGCCGCTGGCAAGCTCATCGACTTCGCTCGGGGTGAGGATCAGCGGGGGAGAAATCTGGATGCCGTTTCCGGCCAGTGCTCGCACGATCACGCCTTCCTGCCGAGTGGCCAACGCCACCCGCGGTGCCAGCGTCGTGTCGCCGGGATCGAGCTGGAGCGCGGCCATCGCGCCGGTGCCTGCCCTGAGCCCCACGGCCGGACCTTCTCCCACCAAAGCGCCAAGTGTTTCCTCGAGCTCCTTCTCCAGCTCCAGGGCACGGGCAAAGATCGGCTCGTTCTCGTAGATCTCGGTGACGGCGAGCCCGGCGGCACAAACCGTCGCGTGGCCGGTGTAGGTATAACCGTGACGCCAGACCACGGCCGCCTGGTCGAAGAACGGTGAGGCCACTCGCGGCGAAACGATGATCCCGCCCAAGGGCAAATAGCCGGCGGTAACTCCTTTGGCGAAAAGGATCAGATCGGGGTCGAGGTCGAAGCGGACCGCGGCGAACCAGTCGCCGATCCGCCCAAAGCCGGTGATGACCTCGTCGGAGATGAACAGCCCTCCGGCCTCGCGGACCAAGTCGCGGGCCGAGTGCAAATATTCAACTGGAACGGAACGAACGCCACCGGCCCCAAGCACCGGTTCGCAGTAGATGCCGGCGATTCTCTCCGGCCCGGCATGATCGATGGCCTTCTCGATGGCGTCGACATCGTCGTGGGGGACGAGCACCACGTCGGGAACCAGCTCGCCATAACCCGTCCGGTTCGCCTCGATCCCGGCCAATGAGGTCCCGTAGGTGTGCATGCCGTGATAGGCCCATTCCCGGGCGATGAACACCGTCCGCTCCGGATTACCGGTGAGGGTGTGGTAGCGACGGACGAGCTTGGCGGCGGAGTCCACGGCATCGGAGCCGCCGCTCGTGAAGAAAACTCTCGAGCCCGGATCGGGTGAGTGGCTGGCGAGGCGATCGGCGAGATCGATCGTGGGCTGGGTGACGTAATCGGTGAAGTTGTGATAGGCCGAGATCTCGTTCATCTGTCTGGCGACCGCGGCGGCGACCTCGGGGCGGCCAAAACCGAGATGGGCAAACCAGAGCGCTGCGGTGCCGTCGAGGTAGCGCTTGCCTGACTGGTCCCAGATGTAGGCGCCCTCCCCACGGGTGACGACAAACGGATGGTCCTGGACCACGTGCATTTCGGCGAAGCCGTGCCAGAGGGAAGACATGCTCGGAGGGTACTGGCCGGGAGGTCAGGCCGTCTTGATCTCGCCGATAAGCTTTTGGAGGGAGTCCTTGGCGTCCCCGAAGAGCAGCGAAGAATTCTCGGCGTAGAACAGGTCATTCTCGATCCCCGCAAACCCCGTTGCCATCGATCGTTTGAGGACGATCACTCGCTTGGCCTTGTCGGCGTTGAGAATCGGCATTCCGTAGATGGGACTTCCCGGATCAGTTCGCGCCGCCGGATTGACGACATCGTTGGCGCCGATCACCAGCGCCACGTCGGCTTCCTCGAACCGATCGTTGATCTCGTCCATCTCATATAGGCGGTCGTAGGGGACGTTGGCCTCGGCGAGAAGCACATTCATATGTCCCGGCATTCGCCCTGCCACGGGGTGGATCGCATAGCGAACCTCGCCGCCGTTCTTCTCGATGAGCTCGGCAAGCTCGCGGATCTGATGCTGAGCTTGAGCTACGGCCATTCCGTAGCCAGGCACCACGATCACCGAACGCGCGTGCGCGAGCTGCAGCGCTGCGTCCTCAGCCGAGATCGGAGCGGCCACCAAACCTTCGGAAGTTCGGGTCGAAGCGGTCGGAGCGGACCCGAAGGCGCCGAAGAGAACGTTGGTAAACGAACGGTTCATCGCTCTCGACATCACGATCGAAAGAATGAAGCCGCTGGCCCCATCGAGCGCGCCGGCGATGATCAGCACCTCGTTGCCGATGGCGAACCCGGTGGCCGAGGCCGCCAAGCCGGCGTACGAATTCATCAGCGATATCACCACCGGCATGTCGGCGCCGCCGATTGGGAGAACGAGGAAGAGGCCGATCAGGGTGGCGAGGGCGAGCATGAGGTAGAAGGCCCAACTGGCCTCGGGGTTGAATACGACATACGCAAACAAGCCGGCTGCGACGGCGGCGAGCCCGAGATTGATCGCGTTCTGGTTCTTGTAGGTGATCGGTCGCCCTGGCAGGAACTCGGCGAGCTTGCCAAACGCGACAAAGGAACCGGTGACGGTGAGCGCACCAAACAAGACTTCGAAGGCCAACGCGGACATTTTCGGGATGCCGATGGTTGCGCCGTTCGAGAGATCGGTGAAGTATTCGCTGACCCCCACCAGCGTCGCCGCCAGGGCCCCGAACATGTGGGAGAAGGCGATTCGTTGCGGCATCGCCGTCATCGGGACCCACATGCCGAGCGGGTAGCCAATCAACGATCCCAGCACCAGGCCGACCAGGATCCACCCGTAGCTGACGACCTCGGTCTTGACGAGCGTGCCGATGATCGCGACCAGCATCCCCACCGCGGCCAACAACATGCCGCGGCGCGCCTTGTCAGGCTTGGTCAGGCCTCTTAGCCCGAAGATGAAAAGAACCGACGCGGCCAAATAAGAGATCTGGCTGACTACTTCCCGACTCATCGAGTGATCAGTTCTGCTTCTTCTCGGCCCGCCGGAACATCGACAGCATCCGGTCGGTGATCAGAAAACCGCCGACGACATTCGCCATCGCGCAAGTCACCGCGATCACTCCGAGCACGGTCGAGAGGGTGTTGCGGTCGGAGCCAGCCGCGACCAGCGATCCCACAAGCGAGATTCCCGAGATGGCGTTGGTCGCGGCCATCAAAGGGGTATGGAGCAGCGCCGGCACCCTCGTGATGATCTGGTAGCCAACAAACGCGGCGAGCACAAACACATAGACATCGGCAAAGGCCACCCCAGAGAGCCTATCTGGCGCAACTTCCGTTGGGGGAGAGCGTTCGTAGACTCACTGGGTGCCGAAGACCTATGCCGACTTGGTCCGCGAGGCGATCGCCATCGCCGGAGAGATCACGCCGAGTGAGTTGTCACCGAAAATGGGTTCGGTGGTCCTGATCGATTGCCGGGAGCCAGAGGAGTTTGCCCGCGGCGTCATTCCTGGCGCCTCATTGGTTCCCCGCGGGTCGATTGAATCGGCGGTGGCGCGGGCGGGTCTCGCCCAGGACGCGCCCATTGTCATCTATTGCGCGAGCGGGGCCCGATCCGCGCTGGCCGCCCGCACGCTGCACGAGATGGGCTACACCTCGGCGACCTCGCTGGCCGGCGGCATCCAGCGGTGGATGATGGAAGGTGGAACGGTTGAGGTGAGCACTGGAGGTCTCACCGCCGAACAGGCCGACCGTTATGCCCGTCATCTCATGCTTCCCGAGGTTGGCGAGAAGGGCCAGCGCAAGCTCCTCGAAAGCAAAGTGGTGGTCATCGGCGCCGGCGGATTGAGCTCACCGGCAGCGCTCTATCTCGCCGCCGCCGGGGTTGGAACGATCGGCATCGTCGATTTCGATCTCGTCGACGCCTCCAACCTGCAACGCCAGATCTTGCATTCGACGGAACGGGTCGGCGCTCCCAAAGTCGAGTCGGCGCGCCGCACGCTCAACGCCCTCAATCCCGACGTCGAGATCATCGCTCACCGGGCGCGGATCGATGCCAGCAACGCCGAGTCCCTGCTCGAGGGATACGACGTGATCGTCGACGGATCGGACAACTTTCCCACCCGTTACCTGATCAACGACGCCTCGCTTCGGCTCGGCATTCCCGTGGCGCATGGCTCGATCTTTCGCTTCGACGGGCAGGCGTCGTTCTTCGTTCCCTATCAAGGTCCGTGCTATCGCTGCATCTTTCCCGAGGCTCCGCCACCCGAGCTCGCCCCCAACTGCGCCGAAGCGGGAGTGCTCGGAGTGCTGCCGGGGATCATCGGCTCGATCCAAGCGACGGAAACGATCAAACATTTGCTCGGCATCGGCGAGTCGCTCAACGGACGCTTGTTGGTTTACGACGCGCTTGACCAGTCGTTCACAGAGGTGAAAGCGCGACGACGCCCTGACTGTCCCGCCTGTGCAGATCCAGACTCCCCACCCGACTTGGTGAACTACGACCCGACCTGTCGGGTTTGAACCTCGATCGGGATCTCGACGGCCCGGCGATCGCTGATTACAAACGCTCTCGCTCCACGGCTTGTCACCACGACGTAGACCCAGTCCGGTTCACCGGCGAGCGCAATGTCAGTTGTCGAGAGTTGTTCCGGCCCTGATGGATGGGAGTGGAACGCTCCGATCAGTTCCCAGCCGTTCGCTTCGGCATGGCGCCAGGCCCCGAAGTGCTCGGCGGGGGCGATCGTGAAAGCGACCGCCGAGGCTTGATCGTTGGTCAGCGGGTAGACGAAGCTGACCTGATTTCCGCTCCCGGCCAGCAGCCCGCAGCATTCGAACGGAAGTGACTGCTCGAAGTGAGAGATCATTGCCGCCAAAGTCGGAGGGTTGAGTCGCAACGAGCTAGGGGAGATAGTTGGCCACCCATTTCTCGCTCTGTTGCCACAGCCGTTCGGCCACCTCGGGGTTGGAGACGAGCGGCGTGGGGGCGATCACTCCGCGCGGGGTCACATAGTCGCCCGCGTCAAGGGCCGTATCTGTTGCGGCTCGGAGGACGGGCAGCGCCCCGGCCGCCGGTGGCTTCATCCGTCGAGTTAGGGGGCCGAGGACAACGGCCGGAACCCTTCTCCAAAGGTTGGTGGCAATGACGCCCGGATGGACCGAGTAGGCGTCGAAACCACGGCTGACGAGACTGTGGGTGAAGGCGATCTGGGCGGCCTTCGAATACTGGTATTCCCGCCAACCGAGCAACGAGCGTGTAGGACCCAAGCCTTGATCGGGATCAAGGTCCGTGACACCGCGATGGGCTTCCGAGCTGACATTGACGACGCGTCGCGGATTTCCGAGCAGGCGGGTGAGCAGATAATGCGAGAGATAGTTGACCGCAAAAGCGAGTTCGAAGCCATCGATGGTGACGCCGCGCCGGCCAGCCGTCCCGGCGTTGTTGATCAGCAAGTCCAATTGGGGAAACTTTCTCGTTATCGTCTCGGTCGCCGTGGCCACCGACGCCAAAACCGCCAGCTCGCATTCGACGAAGTGGTCGTCGCTGGTCAGCAACTCGCGGTAGCGGGACCGGTCACGTCCGATGAGGATCAGCTGATGCCCACCAGCTTGCAACGCGCGCCCCACCTCGTATCCAATCCCGCTCGAGGCGCCAAGGATCGCCGCGATCACAATTCGACGGCAAGAGCTTCGAGCAGCCGGTCGTAATCCGATTCGTCGTTGTAGGGGGCCGCAGAGATTCGCAGGAGTCGTTCTGGCGCGGCTGGCCAGATAAATACCGGCACCTGGATCTGATATTCGGTCCGCAGCTTGCGGGTGAGCGGATCGATGATTCCCGGCGGACCGCCCGGCTCGGCAGGGCTGATGGGCACGGCCGCCAGGGCTCCGACCATCGACTCCGGGGCGGGCTCCGCAACGCCGAGGAAGTCCATCA
>Ga0136621_1000084_pt1 | contig 31472 bp, 27 predicted proteins | sample AntDryUQ445A2306_FD_104673 | JGI IMG/M metagenome (GOLD analysis project Ga0136621, IMG submission 104673) | Polar desert sand microbial communities from Dry Valleys, Antarctica - metaG UQ445A (23.06) | ecosystem: Environmental > Terrestrial > Soil > Desert | place: Antarctica: Dry Valley...
AGTGGTATCGGGTTGTGGGAGATCAGGGAACAGCGAAGGTTCTTTACTCATGGTGCCAGGATCGCATATTCATGATCAATTGGCGATCCCCTGCAAACAATTTTTTCACAGCCTCTGAGAGCGGAGAGCAAGAATTCGCGCTCGGTGAGTGGCACGCGTTCCTCTCCTCGATGGGGCTGGCGAATCGATTCCGGCAAGTCTGCAATCCCGATCCGATCGGGTGGCGGATCGATGAAGATAGCCTCGAGCATGTTCTTAAGCTCGCGAATATTGCCCGGCCAATCGTGGCGAAGCAGTGATTCCAGCGCTTCCTCCGTGAATCCTTGCAGCGCCCGTCCCGCCCGAGCGTTGAACTCTTCGAGGTAATAGTCCAGAAGGCGCGGGATGTCCTCCTTGCGCTCCCGCAGCGGGGGCAGATGGACCCTGGCGATATTGAGCCGGTAGTACAGATCTTTCCGGAACCTCTTATCCGCGACCAGGCGATCCAAATCCTGGTTGGTCCCGGCGATGATTCGGATGTCCAAGGGCATCCCTCTCTTGCCTCCCAAGGGATAGACCTCTTTGCTCTCGATGACCCGGAGGATCTTCGCTTGCGCATAGAGACTCATGTCACCGATCTCGTCGAAAATAACTGTTCCGCCATCCGCGAGCTTAAGCTTACCCGCATAAGACGAATGCGCCCCCGTAAAGGCGCCTTTCTCATACCCAAATAATTCGCTTTCGACCAGACCGTCCGGAAGCGCCGCGCAGTTGATCGCCACCAGCGGTTTATCGCGCCGCGCGCTCTGCTGGTGGATGAACCGGGCGCTCAGTTCCTTGCCTGTACCCGTCTCACCGGTTACGAGAGCATGACTATCTACCGCCGCGACCTTCAGCAGATACGATTTAATCCTTTGGGTATGTAAGCTCTAGCCGATAAGCTCGGGTCGATCCGCCAGACACGGAACGATGGATCTACGCGTTGCGCTGACGGGCTGCGAGGCACGATCGATACTGCACCGGTTGACCGCTGCGAAAAGGTCCTGGAATGAAAACGGCTGTTGAAAATAATCTTTAAGCCCCGATCTCAAGGCCGCGACGGCCAGGGCTTCCGACCCTTGACAGGTCACGAGAATAATCGGGAACCGTCGATCCCGGTTTCTGATTTGCGCTACGATCTCGAGCGCACCCGCCCCATCATCCCGAGGAGATTCCAATATCAAAAGCCGCGGGCTATGGGCTTCGAGGGATTCAAGGATCGCGTGGTGACTGGACGCTTCCAGGACCTTGGCGCCGTGAACGAGCAACGGCCGTTTTATTTGCTGGTGCAGGTCGTGGTTCTGTACGGCGAGCAAGATAGCTGGCCAGGTCATGGTCCCCTCCTCCCCCTCCTCGCGCTGCAAGGCCGTACATTAATCGATAAAGCGCTTCAATTCTGTGACATATTACCGTTTTAAAAAGGGTCGCCGGGGTCGCGCATTCATGGATCAAAGGCCCGGTCTGAATTTACCCGACCGATGCCGCGCCACCCGGTCAGTCCCGCACCCAGTCTTCGACCACGCGCCGTGGGAGATGGGGTGTCTCCGTCAGCGGCGGGTGCCGACGCCCGGTCAATACCGCATGACAGACCCGCAAGGTCTCGATGACGAGCACCCAGGTGGTGACGAGGAACAATACCGTCAATGCGGCGTCCAGTTGGTCATTGAAGATAAGCTGCGGCGCCTGCCCTACTTTGTCGGAGGCTAGCAGGCCGCGGCTCAATTGCTCGCCGAGCTCGCGCGCGTGCGCGAGGAACCCGACCCGCGGCTCGGGGCTGAAAACCTTTTCCCAGGCCGCGGTGCTCGTCACGATGACGAGCCATGTCAGAGGCAGCGCGGTCACCCAGGCGTACCGCGCCCGCCCGGACTTGACCAAGATGGTAGTCGCAACGCAAAGGGCGATCGCCGCCAGCATTTGATTCGAGATCCCGAAGAGCGGCCAGAGACTGTTGATACCGCCTAACGGATCGATCGTGCCGATATACAGGAAATAGCCCCAGCCGCCGACCACGAGCGCGCTCGTCAGCCAGACACTCGGATACCAACTGGTCCGCCCTAAGGCCGGAATGAGATTTCCCAGGAGGTCTTGGAGCATGAAGCGCGCACAACGGGTACCCGCGTCCAGCGTGGTCAAGATAAATAGCGCTTCAAACATGATCGCGAAGTGATACCACACGGCCAAAAAACCGCCACCGAAGGTGCTGGAAAAAATGCTGGCCATGCCTACGGCCAAGGACGGGGCGCCGCCGGTGCGCGCGAACAGCGTCGCTTCCCCCATAGACGCCGCCAGCGATTGCATTTGTTCCACCGTCACCGGAAAACCCCAGCTCGTGATCTTGGCCACGGCCTCGGCCGCCTCCGCTCCGACGACACCCGCCGGGCTATTGATGGCGAAATACACCCCGGGCTCCAATACGGTGGCCGCCACCATCGCCATGATCCCGACGAAGGACTCCATCATCATCGCGCCATAGCCGATGAAACGCACATCCCGCTCGTTGGTGAGAAGCTTCGGCGTCGTCCCCGAGGCGACAAGTGAGTGAAACCCCGAGATCGCGCCGCAGGCGATCGTGATAAAGACAAAAGGAAACAGTTTGCCCCCGAAGATGGGGCCCGTGCCATCGATAAATTGCGTGAGCGCAGGCATCTTGACCTCGGGCTGGAGCACCACGATCGCCACGGCCAGCGCCGCGATGGTTCCGATCTTCATGAACGTCGACAAGTAATCGCGCGGTGCGAGCAACAGCCAGACCGGGAGAACCGAGGCCGCAAAGCCGTAGGCAATGACCATGAGTGCCAGGCTCGGAGCGTCGTAATCGAACCAAGCGCGTAGCCAGGGCTGTGCGTCGATCCAGCCTCCGCCCAGGACCGCGAGCAGCAGCAATATCACACCGAGGCAGGTCCCTTCGAGCACGCGTCCGGGCCGGATCCCGCGCATATAAGCGCCCATCACCAAGGCGATCGGGATCGTCGCGGCGACGGTGCTGGTGGCCCACGGGCTATGTTTCATCGCGTTGACGACGACCAGCCCGAGCACGGCGATGAGAATAATCATGATGGCCATGGCCCCCACGAGCGCCACCGCCCCGCCGACCGCTCCAAGCTCATCGCGGGCCATCTGTCCGAGCGAGCGCCCATCGCGCCGGGTCGAGAAAAACAAGATCACGAAATCCTGTACGCAGCCCCCGAGCACCGCCCCCACCAAAATCCATAAGGTGCCAGGCAGATAACCGAACTGTGCCGCCAGCGTCGGCCCGATGAGGGGGCCCGGACCCGCGATGGCCGCAAAGTGGTGTCCGAAAACGATCCATTTATGTGTGGGGACAAAGTCGCGGCCATCGTTGAGCCGTTCGGCCGGGGTAGTGCGCGTGCCATCCAAAGCCAGCACCTGGGCGGCGATAAAGGCGCTGTAAAAGCGGTAACCGAGTGCATAGATGCACAGTGCGGCAACGATGAACCACAGGCCGTTGATCGCCTCCCCTCTATGCAGCGCGATGGCGCCCACCGCGCTCGCCCCGAGGATGGAAACTCCCAGCCACAGGCATGCCTGCCAGATCACGCGCGCAGATGGTGCACCGCGATTCTTTTTCTGGTTCATGAGCTTCACTGGTTTAGTCGCCGGCGTTTTAGCGCCGTTAGAAACGCTACGCCAAGACCGCAATGAGATAGGCAGCGTAGAGGCTACCGTTAACAATGGCGAGCTGCCAGACGTAGAGCCCCCCCACCCGGACCGCCAGCCTCAGCCATAGGGCCGCGACGAAGGTGACCAGCACCCCCGTGAATACCTCCAGGCGCAAATCCCAGGGTGTCAACAGGATACCGATGGCTGGAAGAATCGTACCCTGAAACACCATTGCACCCGTGATGTTTCCGAACGCCAGTGTGTCTTTGTTGCGGCGGATCCAGAGAATGCTGTTCACCTTCTCGGGAAGCTCGGTCGCGATCGGGATGATCAAAAGCGACAGCAGCAGCGCTGAAATACCGATCTCGCGCGCCACGTCATCTACATTATGAATAAACCCTTCCGCGCCGGCGACCAATAACCCGAGCCCGATAGCGATCTGAATTAACAGGACCAGCATGTGGTCGGGCAACCCGAGCCGGCACAGATACATGTCCGTATGCGCCTGCGTACCGTGGCCATCCATAACCAATTGCGCCGACACCCGCAGCGTCAGCATGACATAGACGAAATAAACGAGCACCAGGGTCATGCCCAGCACAACCTTTAAAGTGAGAAAATACTGAGGTTCTCGCGGGATAAAAAGCGCCCCGGCAGCCATGCCGAAGGCTAGCAAAAAGAAATTTAGGTCCCGTTCGAGCCCGGTTTTTTCGGGCGTGAGCCCCCCTTTAAACCCGCGCTGCCGGACGACCGACCAGCCCATCAGGCATAAGGACAGTGTGGAGAGCATCAGCGGTGCGCCGATGATCGCCCCGACTCCTATCTCTTCGTTGACGTCCGCATGTTCAGTCCCGGCGAAGATAGCGAGAATGGGGACCATGCTCTCCGGCATGGCGGTGCCGACAGCGGCAAACAGCGAGCCCGTGACTCCTTCGGAGATTTTCAGTTTTTCACCCAGATGTTCCAACGCATTGGTGAAAATCTCGGCGGCCAGGAGAATAACCAACAGCATGCCCACTAGTTCCACGTATATCATGACGTCTACCGTTCCCCCTGCGGATTTCAAACCGTCGTGACGCGCGGCGATGCCTACCGGTAACACGAGACGCCGCTGCTTTTATAAGCGACAGCATAGCGATAACAAGATGAGTTTTCAGCCGCTTGACAAACGAACGTCTGTCGTATCTGCCTCATAACGTGGTTAACACGGTTACCGTGGCGCGGGGCATTGAACTTTGTCAGGCGTCCAAGGCCCAACTAGGAAAATTCGCCGTGATGACCGGCATTGCGAGCCCAGAGACACTGATAATTGCGCACCGCTACTATCCTGACGAACCCCCCTTGGCATATTCGAGTCCCCCCTTGCGGTGCTTATAGTCATAAAGTACATTCCCAAATTTGACCGATGCAGCGCCGGCCGTGCTACGCAGGCAACGAATACCACTTGAGCGGCGTTCATGGAAGACTGCCGGAGAAGCGGGGTATGATACCGCGCATATGTTGTACGGCTCGCTGTCGAGCAGGACGCCGATAGCGGGCGGGCTTATCTATCTACCATCAGGAGACCATCCTTATGAATAATACCAAGGGCATTTTATTGGCCACCGCTGCTGCTGCGTTATTCGTCAGCAATCCCTTATTTGCCGAAGGCGTCCACCCCGCCGCCGAAGGTAAGGTAATGTGCGGGGGCGTTAACGCGTGCAAAGGCACCTCGGAGTGCAATACCAAAGCCGATCTTAACGCCTGTAAAGGAAAAAACGCGTGCTCCGGGCAAGGTCGGGTCGATATGACCAAGGAAGAGTGCGAGAAGAAAGGCGGCAAAGTGGTTGAATAAGGGCTAGAGACGTTGAGGCGGGGCCGGTTCGGCCCCGCCTGTCTAATGTTCCCCATTGCGGAAAAGCGATTTCCGGCGCTCGGTTTTGGCCTCGGTCTCCGCAAGGAGCATTACGAAGCCGTCCTCGCCGGCCAGCCACCGCTCGGGTGGTTCGAAATAGTCTCTGAAAACTATATGGTGGCCGGGGGCAAGCCTCTCGATTACCTTGAACGCATCCGCGCCGACTATCCCCTCGTGATGCACGGCGTCTCGCTCTCCATCGGCGGGACGGATCCGCTCGATGTGGGCTACCTCAAGCAACTCAAGACCTTGGCCGATCGCATCGAGCCCGCCTGGATTTCCGATCACCTGTGCTGGACCGGTGTGAAACCCGTTAACCTGCACGATTTAATGCCCTTGCCTTACACCGCCGAGGCTTTGCATCATGTCGCCGGGCGCGTGCGGCAGGTTCAAGAATACCTGGGGCAGCGGATCCTGTTGGAAAACGTGTCGAGCTACCTTGACTACCGCGCCTCGGAAATGCCGGAATGGGAATTTCTCCGAGCCCTCGCCGAGGAATCCGATTGTCTGCTCCTGCTCGACATCAACAACGTGTACGTCAGCGCTTGCAACCATGCGTTCGACCCATACACCTACATCGAACACCTGCCACTCACACGGGTGCAGCAATTTCATCTCGCCGGTCACCGTGATTATGGAGCCTACCGCATCGATACTCACGACGAGCCCATAATCGATCCCGTGTGGGATCTTTATGGCAGGGCGATTACGCTTTTTGGCAAGGTGTCTACCATGATCGAGCGCGATGATAATATTCCCCCGTTCGAGGACTTGCTTGCTGAGCTGGCGCAGGCTGAGCGGATCGCCACGCAGACCCTCCCGCCGCACGATTCCTCGGAGTTTGTGAAAAAATCTACTGCGCTCGGGATCTAGCGTTCCGGCGGTGGGCCGACGTGACGACCGGCCAGGCTATCCGATCCATGCCGAGCTTGCGTGAGCTACAGCAATCCATTCAGGCCTATGTGCTTGCGCGCGGGCCGGGCGCACAAACCGAGGTGCTGGCGAGCCCCTCGGTAAGCGCCGAGACGCGCCTCGAGATTTACGCAAATGCCTACCGTGTACGGCTCCAAGAAGCCTTGGCGGGTGACTTCCCCGCATTGTGGGCCATGGTCGGCGCGGAGCGCTTCGCTCATTTGGCCGCGGCCTATACCGATGCCTATCCCTCGGGGCATTTTTCCATACGCTACTTCGGGCAGCACCTCCACGCTTTTCTCGCGTCGTCCGAAGATTTCCGCAATGAACCTTGGGTTTCGGAACTAGCGGCTTTTGAATGGCGGCTGGGTGAGGCGTTCGATGCCGCACATGCACCGCCTCTGACCGCGGAATCGCTCGCCCAGATTGCGCCCGCGGCGTGGGCTAACATCCGCCTCGCCCTGCACCCATCGGTGCGGCGCTTGGATCTCGGCTGGAACGTAACCGAGATCTGGCAAGCCGCCGATCGCCATGAGACTCCGGGAACACCCCTCCCCTACCCGCACCCGCTGGCGTGGCTCATCTGGCGCCAAGAACTGAAAACCTTTTTCCGCTCGCTGGAGCGAAAAGAAGCCTGGGCGCTCGATGCGGTCCTCAACGGCACACGCTTCAGCGAACTATGTGAAGGACTATGCCGTTGGCTGCCCGAGCACGAGGTCGCTCAGCGTGCAGCGGGGTTTTTAAGGCGTTGGATTAATGATCGGCTGGTGACAGCCATCGACGCCGGTCCGGGCTAAGCCGCCATGCATGGGGCGCATCCGGCCGGATCACGCCCCGGTACAATCCCGGCAGATAGAGCCAGCGGGAAAGTAGGCTACCAGCCACCATCCGGGTAATGAGAGCGATGTCCTTGACCGCGCGGAAATGACTGGGACGGGCATTGCCCGCGTAGAGGGCCGGAATCGGTACGAACAAGCTTAGGCACCCCCGCTGCGCACCCTGGATCAAGATCTCGCTTTCCAGCACAAAGCCTTCGGATCGAAGATCCAACCGCCGCAGAAGACCGGCAGGGTACAGGCGGAAACCGCATTGACTGTCGTCGATGGCGTAACCGGCGGCCCACGAGACCCAAAAATTGGCGATCTTGTTGGCGATATAGCGCTTACGGGGGAAGGCCGCCTTCTCCGCGAGGCGCGAGCCGGTGATGATCTCCCGCGGGTGGGCTTGCGCCATGGCCAGGAATCGCGGAATATCTTCGGGCCGGTGCTGGCCGTCGGCGTCCAGGGTGATCACCGCCGAGGCACCGTGACGGAGCGCCGCCCGCATCCCGGCCCAGAGGCTCGCGGCCTTACCGAGGTTGCGCGGATTACGTACGAGGGTAATCGGCAGATCGGCAACGCTGGCGGCGGTGCCGTCCGTGGAGCCGTCGTCAATTTCAATGACCTGGGGGCAATGGCGCAAGACCCCCACGACGACGGCGCGCAGAGTCCGCGCTTCATTGTAGGCAGGAATTACGGTTACAACGCCGCTCATATCGCGAGGACCGTGTTCACCGGCATTTTTATAGGGTAAGGCCAATCGTATGAACTGACTAGAGGATCTTGGCCCAAGCCATCCAAATCATCCTTACCCATGACGACTTTACCCGACGACCGCCGCTGGCGTCCGGCGCCCCTGATTAAGGCGTCCGCGCTTCTGCACGCTGGCGCGGTGGCGGCGACGATCCTCCGCCCGGAAGTCTGGCCCTGGGCCGCCGGGGCCGTCGTCACCGACCAGGCGATGCTGGCCATCGCTGGGCTGTGGCCACGGTGTAGTCTACTGGGGCCGAACTGGAAGCGACTACCGCCCGAAGCCGCGGCGCGGGGTGAGGTGGCCATTACCATCGACGACGGCCCGGAGCCAAAGGTTACACCCACCGTCCTCGACCTGCTCGACCGGCACGGCGTGACAGCCACCTTCTTCTGCATCGGCGAGCGGGCGATGCGCCACCCTGAGCTGTGCAGGGAAATCGTCCAGCGCGGCCACGCAGTGGAAAACCATAGCCTACGTCACCGGCACGACTTCGCACTGCTCGGACTCCGCGGCTTTGTCCGAGAGATCGAAGCCGCCCAGGACACATTGGCCGCGATCACTGGGATGCGCCCCCTGTTCTTCCGTGCCCCCGCAGGCTTGCGCAACCCCTTGCTCGATCCAGCGCTCTGCCGCCTCGACCTGCGCCTGGTGAGCTGGACCCGCCGCGGCTTCGACACCCGCGACGGCAATGCGGAATATGTTTCTGCGAGACTGCTGCTCGGACTGAACGGGGGCGACATCTTGCTGCTCCATGACGGCAATGCAGCCCGCACCACTGGCGGCGATGCCGTTATCCTCGCTGTCTTGCCACGGTTGCTCGACGCCATCGCCGCTGCCAAGCTTTGTCCGGTGACCCTTCGTTCGGTGATTACATGAGCACTGCATTCAGGCGCGCGTTGCTTGATACCGCCGCCCTGCCCTACCGATCCGCCGGCCGTTTCGCCTGGTACTTTGCCCGCGGCAAGCTCGGTCGCGACCCGGTATTTCTGGGGCTCTTGGAGCGGGGTCTGATCCCGGACCATGCGCGTATTCTCGACCTCGGCTGCGGCCAGGGCTTGCTGGCTTCATGGCTTTTATCGGCGCGCGCCCTGTTCGAGGCGGGCCAGTGGCCGGCGCACTGGCCACCAGCCCCGAAACCGAGGGCGTATCGAGGTATCGAGTCGATGCCGCGCGACGTGCGGCGCGCGAGACGGGCACTCGGCGAGCGGGCGGAGTTCGTCCTGGGCGACATGCGCACCGCCGACTTCGGCAAGTCCGATGCGGTCGTGATCCTCGACGTGCTGCATTACATCGACTACCCGGCCCAAGACGATGTACTGGCGCGGGTGCGGGATGCATTGGTTGGCGGAGGGGAGCTATTGATGCGGGTGGGGGACGCCGACGGCGGTCTACGGTTCAAGATCTCCAACTGGGTCGATCACCTCGTAACTTTCATTCGCGGCCATCGGCTTTCCAGGTTTTATTGCCGCTCCCTGCAAGACTGGCAAACGTCGCTCTGCCGGCTCGGTTTCACGGTCGAGCCGCTGCCGATGAATCGAGGCACGCCCTTCGCCAATGTGTTGCTTGTCGCTAGGCTCGGCCCGAACGCATATCATTCTCCACAGCCGGACCTGCCGTGAACGCAGCCGATCGTGCTAGGATAGCAGGCACGCGGCTGCAAATGGGCTGTAGCCGACCATTGCGTAGGCGCGTGCCGGGCGCGTGAAGCGTTTTCTTTGGACCCTGGTGCGCGTGCTTATTACCGTCGCGCTTCTCTGGTGGATCGCGCGTGACCCTGCCATTCGCGCTCAGCTCGCCGTGCTTCCCGCACCCCCGGTGCCAGGCTGGCTCCTGCCTGCGTGGCTCGCGGGCGGGGTGAATGAGCTGGCCGGCGCGCTGCGCTGGTGGCTGTGCCTGCGCATCGCCGGCGTGCCACTCCGTTTCCCCCAGGCGGCAGGGCTGCATTTTCTCGGGTTGTTCATCTCGCTCTTTCTTCCCGGCACGGCAGGCGGCGACGCCGCGAAGGTCGCGGCCGTCATGTTCTGGTACCCAGGGCGGGAAGATCGCCGCCGTGCTCGCCATGCTCATGGAGCGGCTCTCCGGCCTTTTTATCGTTATGATCTGGACCACCGTCGTCGCCGCGCTGCGTGCCGAGTGGTTTCAGCGCACGCCCGCGACCGCCGCGCTCTTTCACACGGTGCTCGTTTTCCTCGGTACAGCGGGGCTCGCGATGGTGGCTTGGTATCTCATCAACCGTCCGGGGTGGCCGCTCCGGCATCCGCGCCGGTTTCCGTTCGGCAGGCGCATTTCGGAGCTCGCGGGTGTCTTTGATCTTTTTCTCGCCGGCCGCAGACAGGCCCTCGCCGTGCTGCTCCTTGCCAGCGTCTGCCACGCCGGAAACGTCGGGCTCTACTACTTCGCCGCGCGCGCGCAGGGCATGGACTGGGCGCTCGCCGACGCGCTCAGCCTCATGCCGGTGATCGATGTGATCACCATGCTGCCCGTCACACTCTCCGGCCTCGGCCTGCGCGAGGCCGTATTCCAAGCCTTGCTCGTGCCGCTCTGCGCCGTGGCTCCGGCGACGGCCGTGTTGGTTTCCCTCACCGGATTCTTCGTCGGTGCGACCTGGTCCTTGCCCGGCGCCGGGGTATTTTTCTGGTTTCGAGCGCCGGCGCAAAAAGAGAGGGCCGATGCCTAATCCCATCTCCACCCCTCCGCGCCTCGCGGTTACGTTCGGCTCGTCCTTTCTCGGTTTCGCCACCCACTTCGGCTTTTTGCGCGAGCTGCTGGCCGGCGGCCGGCGGCCGGTCGCCGTGGCCGGCTCGTCCGCCGGCGCGATCGTCGCCGGGCTCTACGCCGCGGGGTTGAGCACCGAGCAGTTGGAGGCCGCGTTCACGCGCCAGGATATGTGCGCACACTTTCGCGAATGGCGGATGCCTTTGCGCGCCCTCGGCACCCTGATCGGTTGGCGCGGCGTGCCGGCGGTGCTCGAAGGGCGACACCTGCAACGCCTGCTCCACGATCTGGTCGGCGAGCGGCGTATCGAAGACTGCACGACCGCGCGGCTGCACCTTGCGGTCACCAATCTGCGTACCAGCCGTGTCGAGTTGCGCGATCACGGCCCGCTCGCCGACACCATGCTCGCGAGCTGCGCGCTTCCCGGCCTCATCGCCCCGCGCCGCGTCGATGGCGAGACCTTGTGGGACGGTGGCCTCGGCTGCTCGGCGCCGGTCGAGCAATGGATCGATGACCCGGACGTGACCTATATCGTCGTGCACAGCATCCTTCACCACGTCCAGGTCCGTGCCCGCGAGCGCAGCCACCGCTACAGCTTCGCCGGCGCCATGCTGGCCGGCCACCAGCTCACTGCCGACGAGCTACTCCACTGGAAGCTCGAGCTCGCCCGGCGCGCCGGCAAGACCGTCGTCGCCGTCGAGACCATCACCCCACGCCCGCGGATCGGCGTTCCGATCACCTTCTGGCCACCCAAGCCGTGGCCCAATCACGCCCGCGACCTCATGGCCCTGGGCGCTTCCTCGGCGCGCCGCCTGCTCGGGTAGCAATAGCGGCCCCCTTTTGCGCCTCTATTTATTGCGTTTTTTCGCTACTATTTAACTTCGAGAGCCGATTGATCGCTTCTGCGGTTTTATCAGGGAGACGACCGCTTGCGTTGTACTTGCTAAGGGTTTTCTGCAAGCTACTAAACGTCGTGAGGGCACCGGCATAGTTACCGGCAAGCTCTTGAAAGCTTCCCAGGAAGAACCGGTAAAGGTCTCGCTTGCCCTCAGGGACCCAATCCTCAGGAAATAGCCACTGGAATGTCGCCAGATGGTCCGCCGGCGACAGAGCAGAGAAAAACGATTGCTGGTCTCTCGCGTTGAGCATGCGCGAGTAATATACGTTCCACAAATTTGACCACCGGATAGAATAATCGCGTTCGTCGGGCGGCAGTGATTCGTGATTGAGGCGCATGTCGTTAACGACACGCATCGCCTCGTCCTCTAAGTGTTCATCAGTATAGTAGAGGAAGGCAGCGATCTGCATCCGGCGGACGTATGGACGTTCCTTGCCAGTCGCAAGCGCTCGCGCGAAATGTTGTTTCGCTTCGTCCAGCGATCCGTGCGACTCCAAGATGTGAAATCCAGACATCGCATGGGCGTAGGTGTTCTCGGGGTCCAGGGCGAGCGCCCGCCGATAAAATTGTTCTGGCTTGACTCCTCCCTGACCCTCACGCGACTTGAGAAAATCTCCCCACCCCATGTGGGCAAAACAGTCAGCCGCGGGGAGCTTGTCTGGTGAGACCGCACATCTCGACAGCGCCGGAAGGACCTTGTCCACAATCGCTGAGAAACTGCCCTTGCCGACGGTGATTCGTGCATTCTCCAACCATGCCATCGCCAGCTTTGCTTCGTTCTCATGGACCTCGGGATTTTCCGGCGTTAACGACCGGGCTTTTTCGAAATGTCTCCAGGCGTCCTCGTAATGCCCGTTATCTTGTTGGATCTGCGCCTCACTAAATAGACGCCCCAATGCCGCACGCTCAACCTGAACTTGCTGATACCACCAGCCAGCCCCAGCGCCGACGATAGCCAGCGCGATGAGCACGAGCAGTTGCGCCCGATATCGCTGGACAATTCGTAGCCACCCCGATTTAGGTATCCGGTGGATCTCCGCTGCAATCGTCGCTGCGACGTTTCCTGCCGGCTGAAGGACTGTCCCGGCACGGACGTATGAAGGAATCTCGACCTTTGGGGTTGGCATCACCATTACCGACAGCACATAGCCCCAAGGTCGGGGCCACTTGCGCTCCGCGAAATCCAATTCCGTCAAGGTATAACGGCCCGCGGTGACAGAGTGCGGGCTAATGAGAAAAACGAAGAGGTGACTATCTTCGATCGCCTCGCGAATCTTCGCGTTGTAAGCTTTGCCAGCGGCAAGAGCCGAGCGGTCGAAGAAGACCGTGTGGTTTTCTGCCCGAAGCGCGAGCGCGATCTCCTTCGCAAGCTCGCTTTGTTCAGAGGCGTACGATAGAAAGATCTTCATTTCGGTAGACCCGCGGGGAGCCTTTGATTCCGTTTGATGACATAGAGACCTACGCGGGCTTTCACGCCGTCACTGTTTCAAAGGCAACCTGCATGTGTTTGGTATTGACATCAGTAAAATTCAACTTCTCAACGCCTAATGACGCGCCCGGATTTGTCCTTCATCAGGATCACCTCATCACCCGTTTCCTCACAGACGTATTCATCGTGTGGATTATCAAACCAGACCGTCAGCGTGTTGCCGGTTTGGTCGTAAAACACTTTCACTTGGGCTACAAGCCGAATTCCAATGGGGGCAGTCCGGTGAGCGGGAGTTTTGTCGCACTTCAGGGCCCGCCCGGAATCGGTCCCGCGTCCTCGAAGATCTGCTCGCTCGCATCGGTCGCGTTGCCCGATCGGAACTGCTCTTCGTAGAGACGCGAGTAGATCCCGCCGCGCGCCAGAAGCTCCGCATGGTTGCCCTGCTCGACCAGCCCTCCGCGATCGAGGACCAGGATCCGATCGGCCTGCAGGATGGTCGAAAGACGGTGAGCGATCACGAGGCTCGTCCGGCCGACCAGGAGTCCGGCCAGGGCTTCCCGAATTAGCGTCTCGGAGCGTGAATCGAGCGCCGATGTGGCTTCGTCCAGAATGAGCAGCCGGGGATCCTTGAGGATCACGCGGGCGATCGCGATACGCTGCTTCTCCCCGCCCGAGAGCTTGTAGCCCCGCTCCCCGACCACCGTTTCGTAGCCCTCGGGTAGCGACTGGATGACCTCGTGGATCTGGGCCCGCCGGCACGCCGACTCGATCTGGCCGGCGGTCGCGTCCCGCCGCGCGTAGCGCAGATTCTCCAGCACCGAGGCATGGAACAGATAGCTCTCCTGGGTCACCTTGCCGATCGTGCCGGCCAGGCTCTCGAGGGTGAGATCGCGCACGTCCCGGCCGTCGATGCGCACCGCGCCCGAGGTCGGGTCGTAGAGTCGCGAAGCCAGGTAGGTGATCGTGGTCTTGCCGGATCCGGAGGGGCCGACGAGCGCGACCAGCTCGCCGGGCCGCGCCTCGAACGTGATCCCGCTCAGCACGGGTTTGCCCGGTTCGTAGGCGAAGGTCACGTCGTCGAACTGCAATTGGCCGCGCGGCGCCGTCAAGGTCGCGGCTCCCGGGCGCTCCGCCACTTCCTCGTCGAGATCGAGGTAGGCGAAGATGCGATCGAACAGCGCGCCGGCCGTCATGAGATCCACGTGCACGTTCACCAGGGCCGAGGCCGGGCCGTAGAGCCGGCTCAGGTAGGCCACGAGGGCGACGATCGTGCCCACCGTGAGGGCGTTTCGAATCGCGAGCCAGCCGCCGTAGCCCCAGATCAGTGCGGGGCCCACCGACGCGAACAACAGGAGAAAGAAGAAGAACCACCGCCCCACCAGGTTCTGCCGCACGGTCAGCCGCTGGATCTGACGGTTCTTCTCGCGGAAGCGCCGGGCCTCGTACTCGCGCGCGCCGAAGAGCCGGACCAGCAGGTGGCCGCTCACCGAGAGCGTCTCCTGGACGAGTGCCGTGAGCTCGGCCACGCGCTCCTGGGTCTCGCGCGTCATGCGCTTGCGCACCTGGCCCACGCGCCGGGTCGGCAGAATGAAAATCGGCAGGATCCCGATCGCCAGGAGCGAGAGCTGCCAGTTGATGCTGAAGATCACGAGCAACGTAGTCACGACCACGAGCACGTTCGTGACGACCGCCACCAGCGTGCCCGTGACCACGCCCTGGATGCCGCCGACATCGCTCTGCAGGCGCGATAGAATCTCGCCCGATTTTGTATTCGTGTAGAAGCGCAGGGACTGGGCGAGCAGCTTCTCATACATCTCGTTCCGGATGTCGAACATGACGGCCTGGCCGACCCGGACGGCGAGATAGTTCTGGAGCACGCCGATGAGACCAGCCAGAGCCGGGGTCGCGATCATGAGAACGACGCACCAGAAGAGCGTTCGCGTGTCACCCAGGGGAATCGCGCGGTCAATGATCTCGCGCACGAGGAGGGGCGGGATGAGCCCGAGGAGCGCTCCGACCAGGATACACAGGACGATCCAGAGCGCGTCGCGCCAGTAGGGCCGGAAGTAGGCCGCCGCGCGATGCAATGCGCCTCTGGTCAACCTGGGCGTAGGTCCCGGTTCGTCGTAGCGGATGTGGAACACCTGACCGAAACTCGCTCCGCGGCTTCGCGCATCTGGGCTTGCTCGGGACACTTTTGCAGAGCTTCCCTTACTGTATCAGACCTCGCCTGAACCAGCCAGTAGACCCCTCGACCGGCAAGTCAAATTCAAGAGTGAACGTCGCTCATCGCCGCAGCTTCCCGCTCGCGGTGCGCGGCAGCTCCACGACCAGGCGGAATCGCACCGGCACCTTGTAGCCCGCGAGTCGCTCCCGGCAGTGTTTGACTAGCGCCGCCGCGCACGGCGGTCCGATCGGATCGCGCGCGACGATCTCGGCCACCGCGACTGTGCCCCAGCGTTCGTGCGGCTCGCCGCTCACCCGGCTCTCGCGCACGGCGGGATAGGTGTCGAGCACCGCCTCGACCTCTTCGGGGAAAAACTTGATCCCGCCGAAATTGATTATCGACTTGCGGCGCCCGCGCAGGAACACGTGGCCGTCCTCGTCCTGACTCGCGAGATCGCCGGTGGCGAACCAGCCGTCGTCGGTGGCCGCCGCGCGCTCGCGCCACGGCACGAGATAGGCGTCGAACATGCCAGGCCCGCGGAGACATAGCTCGCCGATCTCGCCCGGCGCCACGTCCGCGCCGCGCTCGCCGCGCAGCCGTAGCGCGCAATCATCCGGTCGTCCGACGGAGAGCGGCTTCGCCCGCGCCGCGTCGGTGTTGAGCAACGGTAGTCCGGCTTCAATGATCCCAAAGCCCTGCGCCGGCGTCACGCCATAGCGCCGCTGGAAAGCGACCGCCGTCGCCTCGGGCAAGGTGACCGCGGTGCCGACGGCGAGGCGGAGCGCGGGCCACGCGCGGCCCGAATCCTCCGCGGCGAGCAGCGCGAGGTGAAATGGCGACCCGTAGAAGACCGTCGCGCCGTGCGCGCGTGCGGTGGTAAGCAGATCGCCCCCGAGATGGGAGTCTTCGAGCACGATCCCTGCGCCTTCGAGCAGGTAGAGCATGATCGAAACGGCGAAGTGATGCGCCATCGGGAGCGTCCACAGCACCCGATCAGCGGCGGTGATCTCAAGCCGCCGGTTGGCCGAACGCACGCGCGCGACCAGCGTCTCGTGGCCGAGCACCACGCCCTTGCTGTCCGCCGTGGTGCCCGAGCTGAAGCGCACGAACGCGGGATTGAGTGCGGCCAAGCGATCCTCCGGAAACGCCGCCGTCGCCGTGAGCGCGCACCATGAGAAATCAATCCCCGCGATCGTCTCGGCCACAGCCGGACCCGGCAGCCACGGCTCAGGCCCGGGGGCCAGCATCACCTGCGGCGCGGTGAGCGCGAGCTGCGCCGTGCGTTCGGGTAACGCCAGCTCGCCAGCCACCGGCACCAAGCACGCGCCGGCGCGCAGGACGCCGAGGGCGAGCGCCACGTAGTCGGGGCCGTTCGGGCACATGAGCGCGACACGCGGCGCCGAGTCATGTAGCACCGAGCGCAGCCGCGCGGCGATCGCATCGGCGCGCGCGAGCAGCTCGCCATAGGTCTCCGTGCCGCTGCGATGGAACAGGGCGGGCCGCGTCGCATCGGAGGCGCGGGCGGCTACGAGATCGGCAACGTTTATGAGGCTGACCATGGTGGTTTAAGAATCTGTGAATAAATGGCACGCTGGTCCGACGCCGGTTACCTCCATCTACCCTCCTCCGGGCCGAGGATGGTCTCGATCTGCGCGCGCACGTCCGCCGCATTAGGAAGCACACGGTGGGCGGCCTGCCACGCGGCAGCAAGGCCTGCGGCCTGGCCGGTGGCGAAGCAGGTGCCGATGACGCGCAGCGCGGCCTGCGCTTCGTGATCGCAGGACAGGCAGCGGCCGGCTGTCCACAGGTTGGCCACGCCGGCCACCTTGAGCGCACCGAGCGGGATCTGCGTGGGTCGATCGTCGTTGGGGTAGCGCCAGCGCGGGCCGGTGGGTTTTTCACGCAGCTCCATCGGCCAGGTGCCAAGGGCGACGCAATCGGGCGTTTCCAGCCCACGCAGCACGGCCTCGGCGGTGATCGTGATTTCACCGCGCACGCGCCGGCTTTCCCGAATACCCACCCGGGTGGGAAACGCCCCGATCTCCGCACGTGTGAACGCGGAATGATGCGCGCGCAGAAACGCGGTGAGCGAAACCGCGAGGCGGCGGCCCGTTCGCTCCAGCGCACCCAGATGGACGGGCGACGTCGGATCGAAATCCTCGGGGCCGGCGAGGTCCGCGGTGCAATAAACCTCGGAGCCGCGGCCCGTCGGACGGAACTGCGCGCCGAGCGCGCTGCTTTCGAGCTCGCCGGCATGAACGGCTTCGGCGAGCAGCGCGGCGAGTCGGAGGCGTGCGTCGCCGCCTAGCGCGGCCGCGTCCACGGTGTGCAGCGCGAAGATGAAGGCGGGCCGTTGGAGTCGCGTCGCACTTGCCTGATCGGTACCGGCGCCGGCCTGGACAGCGAGGATGGCGTCACCGCTCGCGTCCACGAGCGCGCCCGGTTCGATGGTGGCGCGCGCGCCGCGGCAATACACATCGACGGCCTCGATACGGCCGGTACCGTGGCTGGCGGCGAGCTCGGTGTGGAGGTGCGTTTCGAGCGCCGGAGATTCGCTGGCGAGCGTATCGGCCACGGCGGCGAAGCCGGGCGGCGAGTGCGGCAGCACGTCGAGCCGGCCGCAGCGCACCGGCCCCAGCGCGGCGCCGGCACGCACGAGGCGCGCAGCCAGCTCGCCCGGCAGCCCCCGATGCGCGAGCACCGCGCCCGGCTCGCTCCGCAAACGGTATAGCCCGCAAATCGAGTGAACCAGCGCGGCCACGGCCATCCCGCCGAGCGCGCCATGACGCTCGACCAGCACGGTGTGCGCGCCCGCGCGCGCCGCCGCCACCACCGAGCACGAGCACGTCGCATTTCATGGACCGAGCAGATCGGCGCGCAGTCGCGTACGCATGATGTCCAGCTCGCCGGCTCTGAGCGCGCCGTCCCGCCACGAGATGGTCGCGGAGAGCCGCGCGTCGCGCTGAGAGAAGAACACCCCGGTGCCCGGCGGCTGGCACACCGACGGCACATGCCAGCCGTGCTCGATGGGTGCCCCGCAGAACGTGCGGCACTCGGGGAGAAACGCGCCGGTGTGGGAAAAGAAAAACGAGGAAATATGTCCGTGCGAACCGTTGCGCACCATCCGCAGGTAAAGCCCGGCCGGCATCCGGCGCAGAAAGCGCAACGCCGTGGCGAAGGCCACATCGAGGCGCTCGCGCGTCTGCGCGACGAACTGCCCCTGCAAGTTGCGCGCTGCCGCGCCGAGCTCGGCGATCTCCGCGGGCAACAGCCGGAAAAACAGCTGGCTGACATGGTTTTGCCAGATCGGGTGCCGCGCACCGCGCTTGCGCTCCTGCACGGGGCAGTTGGATTGGTAGGACTCGGGGTCTTCGCCGCGCCGACAGAGCACGGCGTGGTGCACCCGCATCGCGACGGCGAGGAACCAGCCTATCTGGAAAAGCTCGTGCGTCGCCGTGGCGGCGCGCGCGGTGATCTCTGCCGTCTCCGCCGCGCTGAATTCCTCGACGAAGAACGCCGCCGCGCCGGGCCGGGGCAGTACGCCCCCGAGCGAGCGGATGGACGTGCGCGCCAGAGCGTAAAAGTGGTCTTTGAATCTCTCCGCATCGCCGAGCGCTGTGCGCAAGCTGCTGGGACGCGGCGTAATCGGTCCCCAGGAACCGGCGCGCGGTGGCGGGCTGTCCGCGTTTTCCGCCAAACGCGCGATCTCGGCGAGCAGCAGCTCGGCGCCTTTGGCATCGAGCATGAGATGCCACCAGCGCATGACCACGGTGCTGCCGTGTCCATCGCCGAGTACGTCGAAACGCACGGCAGCCGGCGAGGATTCGTTCAAGCGCCGCGCGCACAGGTCATCGAGTGAACCACTGTGTTCCTCGACAGGAAAAGACGGGCGCGCGTCCACGCGCCATACCCAGCGCGGAATGCCGAGGATGGCCTTGCGCAGGCGTGCGGCGGCGATGGGGCTGACGGCCGCGAGGCGCCCGGTGGCCGAGCGTAACGCGGCCACGTCGAGCCCCGGCCCGAGGCGCAGCACGGTGAGGCCCAGGTGCTCGCCCTGGCCGGCGGCGAGCATCATGCGCTCGGCGGTGGCGAGGAACCAGTCCGCGCCGCTCAAGGGCGTCGAACGTATCGGCGACACATCCATCAACCCCGGTTCTCGCGGATGGCTTCGGCGATGTGCCGGGCGGTGCAAAAAGTGGCGCGGGTAATCATGTTGTCGGGGAGCTTCACGGAGAACTCTTCCTCGATGAAAAGAATGATCTGCATGATCGACATCGAGTCCAACCCGGCCGCGAAGAGGTCGGAATCGAGGCCGAAAGACTCGTCGGTTTCCAACAGGTCACTGCGGATGTGGCCTAGCAGTCGGGTGGCGATCCGTGTGGCCTCTTCCATCAAGAATCGATTCCTGCGTGTAATGACGCGCCTATCGGTATCATCTCAACTCCCTGCTGGTCGGCTCCGCCGGAGCGGTGAAGTGCGCGGCGTCCAGCGGCTCGTTGCGAGTGATGTTGTCGAAACGGTAGCTGAAGACCCCGCCCGAGGGCAGATCAACGACGACCTCGCGCACCTCGAGGGTGTCGGCGGCGATGGTGTTGGCGATGCGCGCGGGCATGCGCGAGGAGGCGTCGACATTGCGCGTGAGGACGACGGTGTAGCGGTCTTCCTCGCGCCTGACCTCGGCCGTGTAGTCGCTTTCCTCCTCGGCCGGCTGGCCGCGCAGAAGTCCGAGCAGCGAGCGGAACGGTTTGCCGGCGCTGTCCTCCCGGAGGGATTTTTCGGCGAGCCGGGCGCCGGTCTTTTTAATGAAGAGCCGATCGCCCAGGACCAGGACGAGCTCCCCGGCGGGCTTGGTGTAATCGAGACGCAGCCGATCCGGCGCCCGATACGCGAGCGTGCCGGTGCTGGCGACCGGATCGCGCAGCCCGGGCAGGGCGAGCGTCTGCACGATCGTGGCCGACCAGGTCAGTGTCTCGCGCTGGCGGGTTTGAAATTGTGCACGTAACGCGCTGGCGCGCTCGGCGGACAGCGGCGCGGCGAGCGTGGTGGCGCCGACAAGGACAGAAATGAAGAACAGGAAATAGCGCAGCATGCTGCATTTTCCCTTGGCCGAACTAGCTCGGCAACTTCACTGACCCAGCGCGGTGCCGCCTTGCCGATCCGCGGAGTGCTTGCCGAACTTGCCCTCGCGCTTGAGGCGGCAAAATGCCGAGAACAGTTCCTGTATGGCGATCACCGAAAGGGCAAGCTCGGTTGCCTGATCACACCATGCTAGGCCTTCCGCCGTGCCGGGTTCGCTTATGTAACGCTTGGCGAAAGCGGACGAGTCGAAGTAGACCCGCATCAGCTGCCGCGCTCTTCCAAAATCAGTTTGCTGATCGCCACACCATCCATTGCTAGCGGGCGCGCCTTGCGCAGCTTCCAGGAAGGCAGGTCGGTCTGAATGGGTTGGATCTCGGCGATCGGCTTGCCGTTGCGCAGCACGCGAACCGTTTCGCCGGCCTCGACCAGATCGAAAAAATGCTTTGCTTGATTGCGGAATTCGGTGAAGGTGGCCTCACGCATGTCAATCTCTCCCGCTTATTTGTACAACGGATTGTACATCATGGTTCGCTCGGTAACAGCGCGTGGACGCCCAGCACATCCACCGGCAGGCTGGGCCGCGCGCTGTCGCGCTCCTTGTTGCCGACGGCGTGGCGCTTGACCGCTTTAACCGCCCCGCGCGGTCACTGCGCAGAGCATAGTCGCCAGCGTGGGCGGTGTAGTTGGGCCTAAAAAATGCCTTCCGCAATCACTCTTATCCCTTTCTCTTTAATAGGAACGCTGAACAATGACTGACGAGAACAATCAACTGGTGGCTGTTCGCCAAGATGTGCAGCCTTCAGACATCATTGCGGGTCTGGGCTTAGCAGATCGAAAGCTGCTGGCTGCCTGCCTAGCGCTGTTCGAGGACAGTACGCTGTCCGAGCGGCTTCAACAGCTTTATTCAAAGGCTAGGGATTGGGCGCGCAAGCATCTCGGAAGGCTGGATGTCGATGCCTTCCAGAAGTGGTTGGGCGATGCCAGCGTGCAAGAGGAAACCGCAAGCGTAACGACGCGGAAGGAGTTTTGGGAGGCGGATCGGCGCCTGACAGACGACCTGCGCCTGATTCTGTGGATCTATCTGCGTGAGGCGTTCGATCTGCCGGCACGGCTGACTGTGTCGACGCGCGGTGCCGACGCACTCGCCACCGAGCTTGCGGCTGCGGCAATCCATGCAGCCGATCCCCCGAGTCTCATCCAAGACGGGAAAGACCTACTACAGCACTGGGGTTGGATAAAGGGAAAACGGTACAAACCGCGCTGTATCAGTCTCACAGATGTCGTCGTGCCGGTGCTGGACGATCTGATAGCTAAAGCGCTCAAGGACGGTGCCGGCCAGATGGACACGGCTGCGCAGGAAAGACTTATCGCCGAAGTGCGCACACGCCTTGAGGGCATGAGCGAGAAAGATCAGAAGTGCCTTCTGGATAAGATTGGAGCAACAAATTTCAACGATACGGCTATCCGCAACATGCTGCTCACCGGCGGCGGACTGGCGGCGTTCGGCGGCGGTGTGAACATGGCGGGATTTTCAGCCTATATCTTGGCCGCGAAAGCCTCGGCTTTTATCCCGATGGTGAGCGGTCCTGCACTGGTGTCTATTGTGTCGGTGATCTCGAACCCCGTGACCATATTTGTCGGCACGGCGGCGGCCATCTGGTGGGCGACCTCTTCTGCCAAACAAAAGATCCAGACCGCTGTCGGTCTGCAGGTGCTGGCGCTGCTGGCGTTACAAGGCCTCAGCCCCAGCAACCGCGATGGAATCGCAGTCACTTTGGATAGCTTCTCGCGAGCTAAGGCGCTAAAGCCTGTTGGCAATCTCGATGACGTGACCGCCACGCGCTACCGGGACGAATGGCATGCGCTCGAGCCCGTCGTCGGCAAACGTGGGCCACGCCCTGACGCCGGCGTCATCGAAAAGATGAACCGCCCGGCAATGGCAGAAGCGCCACAGAATAATCGCCTGGTATGGCTGCTCTTCCCGAGAGACGGCGAAACTCGCGCGACGGCGGCGGTGGCCGCGCTCACCCTGGGCGATATTGCCTATTCAGCGGCTGCCATTGACGCTACTGTCATCAAGGCTGCCGACTTTGCGCGCGTGGATGTGTTGGACAACCCGTTGGCCTTCGCAGACTATTTCGCGCGCAAGATTCAGGGGCTGTCGCCGACCGGCATCGCGGGCGAGAGTAACAACGTGAAGGGATACGCCGCCGAGCACTTCGTGGCCGCCGAGCTCGTCGCAAAGGGGCATCAGGTTCAGTTTCCGCCAACACCCAACGAGCCAGGCTGGGATTTGCTCGTCGATGGGGAGAAGTTTCAGGTCAAGTGTCTGGCAGACATTGGTGGGCTCAAAGACCATTTCGAAAATTACCGCTACCCGGTGCTCGCCAATTCGGAGCTAGCGGACAAGATCCCACCCGAATGGGCCGACAAGGTGTTCTTCGTTGAAGGCTGTAGCAACGAGCTGATCACCCATGTGACCACAAGTTCCATCGCAGCAGGTGCCGATATGTTCAACCCCGCGGTGCCGGTGTTTGCGCTGGGTGTGAGCGCCATCCGTAATCTGATGAGCTATAACGCCGGGAAGGTCAGCGGCACACAGGCCGTGGAGCAGGTTGTGCTTGATGGCAGTGCTCGCGTGGGTCTGGCGGTGGCGGGCGGGTATCTGGGAACGGGTATCGGGGTCCTGGTTTTCGGCCCGGCCGGTGCGCTGGTGTGGGGGTCGATCCTTCCCGTGCTCGCCCAGGCACAGGCGAGCCGACTCATGGGATTGCTGGACGGGTTTATCCAGACCGAGGCTTACACCCAGTGGGCTTCCGAGGCGCATAGTGCGATTTATGCACTCGTGACTTGCCTCGACAGGGCCATCGAAGACAAAATTCAACGTTTGCGAAACAAGTACAACGCCCTCGGGACGGGACAGCTCAGTACCTATATCCGTTATCGCTTCACAGACGACGAGTGCTTCCTGGGCAAATCTCAAGCCAGCCTGGCGCGGTTGAGGCCTGAGACTTACGGCACGGTGGAGCGGCGTGCCCTTGCTGTGATTCGGTGGACGGCTGGCAGCACCATTCATCCGGCACGGTACCAGACAGAGCTTGCGCAACTGAATGAGACTCTAAAGCGGCAGCCATCTTTTTTAACCGGTGTTATCCCGACTAGCGACATGGTTGATAAAGCCACGGAGGCGATCGAGGGGGTTATTGGGGTCGTAGCCGATTCATGCGTAGCCGTAGCCAAGGCTATTTTGAAAGCTCGCAAGTGATGTCAGGCATTGAAGGCCCAACATTGCGTGCCCCGGAGCCCTATCGTCGCGCCCGCCGCGCGGTGAGACGCGCGAGCACGGGGAGGAGGAACAGGCATGCGGTTACGGCGGTGATGATGCCGAGATCCATCACCAGGCCAAAGTTCTGTAGCGCGGGCTGGCTGGTGAGCATGGGCACGCCGAAACCGATACACGAGGCGATGCCGGTGAGCAGGATGGGCACGCCGATGTGCGCGTAGAGGTGCGCATAATCGCGCTGCAGTTGCAGGGCCATGAGGACATGCAGGCTGTAGTCGATGCAGAGCCCGAGCAGGAGCGGTACGCACAAGAGCGAGAGCGGATTGAGCGCGACGCCGGTGAGCGCGATCAGCGCGGCGAGGAGGAGAAACGCGAGGCCGAGGGCGGCGAGATTGAGCAGCACCATGCGCAGGGAACGTTGGGCGAGCGCGCACAGCACAACGATGCATCCGAGCACCCAGCCGCTGAGTCGGCGAAGATCGGCGAGCGCGGTGCGGTTGAGCTCGTCTTTGAGCGTGACCCAGCTCACCGGCAGCACGTTCGCGCCTGCGATACTGATGCCGCCGGGCGGCACCGGCCGCTCGGCTGCGCCGGGAAGGCGGACCATGGCGCGATAGAGGCCGGATCCTTCGCGGTGAAGTTTGGCCAGGAGCGGGGAGACGGCGGTGAAGGCGTCGGGCGCGCCGGCGGCGGCGCGATCGAGGGTCTCGACGAGGGTGAGGGTGGGACCGCTCCATTCGCTGCCGAGACCGGCCGAAGCAAAGGCGGCGCGGAGTCGTGGGGACGCATCGTTTTTCCACAGCGCGCGGTTTTCGCGCTGGCGCGAGGGCGCGGGCAGGAAGGCGCTCTGCGGCGAGCGACGCCCGCCGGTGACGCGCACGGCAAGCTCGTCGGCGGCGCGCCGGACGGCGTCCCAGCTCGGCGCCTCGACGAGGTAAATCGCATCCTGCCAGCTCGGGTCGGTTTTCGCGAGCACCTGTTGGCCGCGAAAGGCGGCGGTGTGCGTGGGTTGGAGGCGGTCAAGATCGGGCGCGTAGAGCGCGGCGGGATCGCGCCAGAGCCAAGCGCCGCCTACGAGGCTGGCGAGCGTGGCTAACACCAGCAGCGCGCGGCCGCGGCGCTCCATCGTGCGCGCCATCGCGCCGCTCATGCGGGCTAGGAAGGGCGGTGGCTTCGGCGGGCGCATGGCCCACGCGGCCGGTAACAACCAGGTGGCGAACAAGGCCGAGGCAACGAGCCCCGCGGCCACGAGTAAGGCGAGCTGGCGCAGGCCGGGCAGGGACGAAAACACGAGGACCAGAAACGCCGCCGCCGTCGTGGCCGCGCTGAACCAGATACCGCGGCAGAGCCGCGCCCACACGGCGCCGTCGTCGCGGAAGTGCGAGGCGTAGTGATGATAGACAAGGATGCTGTAATCGACGCTGATCCCGAGCAGGATGCAGGCGAAGCCCATACTGATCACATTCAGGGAGCCGACGGCGAGGCGCGCGGCGATGAGGCCCACGCCGAGGGCTAGAAATTGCCCGAGCAAAATCCACCCAAGCGGCTGCAGCGTGCGGTAGAAAGCCCAGAACGCTGCACTGACGAGCACGGTGGCGACGATGATCATCAAGCGCATGTCGCGGCGCATCTGCGTCGAGATTTCGGCCGTGAAAGCGGGCCGGCCGGTGACCAGCAAGCGCGTCTCGCCGGGCAGTGTTCGCCGTATGGCGGCGTGGATCGCGGCCGAGAAGTCCTCGCACTCGTCGAAGGTAATGAGGGCTCGCGTGGCGGTGATGGTAAGCGCGCTCGCCGGCCGTTCGGTCCATTGGGAATGATCGTGGTCTTTGCCCGTGCCGAGCGCGTCGAGCAGGCCGAGTGGGTCGAATTGCCGCCGCATCAGCTCTTCGGGATCGAGCGCGCCGGTGAGCACCGAGGGCAGCTCGTCGAGCCGCGTGTGCACCGGCCCCGGCCCGAGCGCGGCGACGACGCGCGAGAATCGCTCCGCCGGCAGATTCCAGATCGCCCACGCGGCGAGCTGCGGCGCGGCTCGCAGCCATTCATCGCCGGGCGCCGCGACGGACTCGACGCCGGGCAGCGCGGCCAGGACGGGGCGCAGCTTTTGAAAAACCTCGTCGCGCTCGGTGGCGGGAAGCGTGTCGTCGGCGACCAGGATCACTTCGCGATCGCTGGTGAATTGCCGCTGAAACTGATCGAGCCCGCGCACGCTCGGCAATTCCCGCGGGAACAACGCTAAGAGCTCGGTCTCCAGCCTGATCGTCCACCCGGCCCACACGGCGCCGGCGAGGACTACGAGGACGGCCGTGATGCGTGGAAGCCAACCGGACGCGGATGCGGGATGCGACATGAATTCGGCAACATGGCCTGCGCGGGATCTGCTTTCTGTGCAAGAATTACGAATTCGCCACCCACGGAATGCATTAATGAAGGGCAATGCTTCACGCGAGGATCTCTCCCATAAGGAGCCAACAGTACCGCACCCTGTCCTCGATAAGTACTACGCAAGTGAGACGCAGAGGCAGCCATTCGTTCTCGACTTATTCGACGGTGCCGCCAAATATTATAACCTTGTATGTGCAGTGCTGTCGCTCGGCTCCGGCCAACTCTATCGCCGCTGGGCGCTTGCGCGCTCAGGGCTTCGCACCGGCATGAAGCTTCTCGATGTCGCCGTTGGCACGGGACTCGTCGCACGCGCGGCCATTGCCATTCTCCGTGACCCTCGGTCCGTGATCGGACTCGACCCCAGCAGCGGCATGTTAGGAGAAGCACGCAAGACGCTGCCTATTCTGCTGGTGCGGGGAATTGCGGAGAAACTACCGTTCGGAAACGACAGCTTCGATTTCCTAAGCATGGGTTACGCGCTCCGTCACGTAGCCGATCTAGGCGCGAGCTTCAGTGAATTCCTACGGGTCTTGAAGCCTGGAGGCCGCATTCTGATTCTGGAGATATCTCGTCCTCCCTCGGTTACCGGCCAATATTTAATCCAGGTCTACCTTCAGAAAATCTTGCCTCTGATTATGCGCATTTTCACCAGGAGCGGGTACGCCCAATTGCTAACTACTTATTATTGGGACACGATCGCCGAATGCATCGAGCCAACTACCATCGTGGAGATCTTGGGCGCTAGCGGCATCGACAATGTCCAGCGCCGAGTCTATGGTAGGGTTTTTAGCGAATACACGGGAGTAAAATCGGCGCGGTAACTCACGGATACGCTCGGCGTTTGGACTCAGAGCTTTGCGAAAAAATCGTCGCGAGCGAAGCGAGGTCGCGTTCCGCCGGAGCGCAGCAACCAGAGTGTATTGAAATACACGAGGATTCCGAGCACCGCCGGAACGCGAGATCCCGAGTGCAGCAGATTTTTTCACAAGCTCTCACTGAATGGCGAGATCGGCCGGAGCTACTCCGCGCAATCCATAGCGCCCCATGAACCTCAAGAGGCCGCTGCTATAGCGGGACGTGACACCTACTCCGGAGGCTTGCAGTGCTACCTGCCGCTCGATGTGGTCGTGGGCCGCGACCCTCAGGAAATTCGGGCCCGCCTCCACCCATTCGCGCCCCGCGCGTTGCATCGCCGCCATCCTCCCATCGTAAAAATACTCCACTAGCTTGGACCATGCGTTGATATTGGCCATTTGCAGAGCGGTATACCGAGCCATCGCGGTACCCAGCTCTACCGGGGATCGCCGCCGGATCAGGGGTTTCAGTGCCTCTGCGAGCAGTTCTGCGGATAGCAGTGCCAGAGATACTCCCGGGACAACATCGGATCCACGAACCCCAAGGCGTCTCCCGCCATCACCCAACCGGGGCCGTAACCGCGCTGGGAGATGAGTTGGTAGTTCGAATAGGTGGCAACGGGGGTCACCCGCCGGGCTTCTCCGGCCAGCGTGCTCAGCGCGGGTTCCAGGGCGATCGCGTTCTTTAGCCTCTCCTCCGGTGTGGCTCCCAGTCGATCCGCATCTTTCCGCCTTACCACGATACCGATAGATAGTTTGTCCGGTAGCGGAATGCACCAGCTCCAGCCTGCCTCGAGGCGCGAAATGACGACCTGTCCGGGGGCTTCTTCCCACCGGAACCCCTCGAAATGGGCGAAATGTGCCAGGTCATCGCGTGGACCGATCTGAGTGGATATATCCAGCATGCGAGCGACAAGCCGGCTGCGCCCCGTGGCGTCAACGATGAGGTCGGGTTGCCGGCCGCAGCAATGGGGTGCCGCGGTCAAGGTCTCCGCGGCGAGCCTGATCTCGGTGCCGGTATTCCGGGATGCCCGCTCCACGCGGGCGCGGGTGCGCACGACTCGGGCGCCCGAGGCGACTGCGTTGGCAAGCAGAACCTCGTCGAATCGTGGCCGTGGAACGTTGTACGCATAAGGGGGCACGGCTGGAGCGAAGCGCGCGAAGGTGAAGCTGAAGCGGTCGGTGGGTGACCAGACAAAGGAGGCGCCCGGTTTCAAAAGCCCGATGGCGGCGATTTCTTTCTCGATGCCCAGACGCCGCAGCATCGGTATCACGGCGGGTACGAGGGACTCACCCACGACCAATTCGGGGCGGCGCCCGTGCTCGAAGAGCGTCACCTCCGCTCCTTGACGGGCCAACATGCAGGCCAGAGCCGATCCAGACGGGCCGGAGCCCAAGATGGCTACGCGCAAAACATTAGCCTCTGCCTTCTTCGTGGGCTCGTTTACGGGTGCGCTCATAAAGGTCCCCTTAAAAGTGCTCGCCAGAGTATCTTGACTAACGGGAGTCCGATGATATTACATTAACCACACGGCAAGTACGGGCCGAAAAAAATTAATCTAAGAGCTTGTGAAGGAATCGTAGCGAGCAAGCCCGCCCGCGAGGCGCACGGCGCGCAGGACTGTTTCGCCGGGAGCGAAACGGCGCATTTGCCCCGAAGGGGCGAGCCTCATGGATGAGACGAGCAACCGCAGTGTATGTGGAAATACATGAGGATTCCGAGCACCGCACAACGATGCGGGCGGGCTGCGCAGTAGTTTAATTACAAGCTCTCATCGGGGAGACCGACCATGACTATGCATAAGACACTTAAAACAAGCGTCTGGATTGGAATCATGATGGCGATTTTGGCGGGCTGCAGAACCGCGCCGCTCTATAACGTGACCAACTCAGCGGTGCCACCGGTGACCTCCGGCAAGACCCTTACGCTGGATAATGTGACCAAGGCCATCGTCGACGCTGGCATGGGTCTAGGCTGGGAAATGCAGGTCATGAGGCCCGGTCAGATCACCGGCACGCTGCACCTCCGCAGCCACACGGCGATCGTGGACATCCCCTACAGCACCGCTTCCTATAGCATCGTTTATAACAGCAGCCAGGACCTCAATTACGACCCGGCGAGACGGACCATCCATGCGAACTACAATGGGTGGATCCAAAATCTGGATAGAGCGATCCGGGGACGCCTGAGCGCTTTCGGTTACTAGAACCGCGGCCGCGGGTCCGGCCCGGAAGGCCGGACCCCGTGGTGACCGGGCCGTTATCCCATTCCGACGTTGATACTGATCAGCTGCTAAAACCCCGACCAGGTTGATCGTATCGTGTGTCTGTCGTTCATGATGGTCTTCATTCTCCCATTTCGAACCGCCGCTGCCTTCCTTCAGACTCATCTAGCATTGAAAGAGACTCGTCCATGCTGAGATCTAGCGCATGACGGGGCAGCGGCGAGAGGCTAGGCCGCGGAGCTGGCTACGGTTAGAGAGTGATGCTGCCGGCGACGCAATCGAGGGACAAGAAGAATTGGGATTGTGAAAAGTATGTCGAGGCTGGCCCCTTTAACTCTCTGGGGAATGGTAATAGTCGTGCCGCCCGGAGATGTAGAGGATGCGACGCGAAAGCCTGAGTTCTATGACTCGACTTTTGAATATCTAAGAGAAATCGGTTTCAGAACCTTGCGCTAAATGGGTTCCTGTTGCAGTTGATGCTAAACCTGAATTGCTCCTGTTCGGAGGAGTCATGTCTACTCCGCGTAAGCCTGAAATATGATAAAGTACGCACACCTTATCACTTAAAGTGAGGAGGAAAATCCAGTGGACACCCTAGAATTACCTGAAAAAACTGAGGAACCCGAAACGCCTGCTGCGAAACTCCATAAGATCGATGTGAGTAAGCTCCCTAGCCCAGTGCTGGCAAGACTAATTGAGGAAGTACGTAACGAAGAGACCTCTCCGATCGACGCATACAGCCGATTTCACAATAGGCACAATCGTTCTCGTTAATCAATCAGCCCCCAAGGAACGGAACAGTGATCGAAATAGATACCGTTCTAATCAAGGTTGCCAGCCGCTGCAACATCAACTGCACTTATTGTTATGTCTATAATATGGGCGACACGGGTTGGGCGGACATGCCTAGCCACATCTCCGAAGAGACAATTCTTGCAGTCGCGAGAGCACTCGATGAACTAACACGCATTCAGACTCGCCCCTTCGCAGTGGTTCTCCATGGTGGTGAACCTCTCCTTCTTGGCCCAAGAAAGCTGGACCACGTTCTAACAACACTCAGAAGCGCTGCCCCTTCCCAGTGCTCTTTTGGCCTTCAAACCAACGGCATTCTGATCACAAATGAGATTCTCGACATATGTTCTACTAATCGTACAACTGTCTCTGTTAGCACCGATGGCCCAAAGCACATTCACGATCGTGTCCGCGTAGGGCACGATGCAAAAGGGACTTTCGATAAAGTCCTAGGAGGACTTAATCGCCTGAGAGAGCATCGGAACTCCGCTTTTCTGTTTTCCGGTTTGCTAGCTGTTATCGATCCCCAATCAGACCCGCGCGAAGTTTATGATTTCTTCAAGACGTTGAAGCCCCCAGGGATTGATTTTCTCTACCGAGACGGTAATCACGCGCGACTTCCCGAGGGGAAGGAATTCCTCAGATCTACTGAATACGGTCAGTGGCTCGCTCGCCTAGTAGATATCTACCTTTTCGATCAAGACCCTCTTCCGATACGATTCATCGATGACTTGATAAGACTGATTCTCGGTGGCAAGGGAACTAAAGATGGGGCAGGGCTAACGGACTTTGGAATCTTGGTAATTGACGCAGATGGATCAATTACGAAGAACGACACGCTAAAAAGCTCCTTTGATGGCGCTGATCGTTTTGTTCACAAATGGTCGGTTCACACCAACTGCTTGAAAGAAATACTCAACTCTGATGAATTTGCCGACAGTCACGCGCTGCAGCGTCCCACCTCCAAGATCTGTCTTTCGTGTCCGGAGTTGCGGGTGTGCGGGGGCGGCATGACCCTTCATCGCTGGCGTGATGTGAACGGCTACGACAACACTTCCATCTATTGCGCAGATCAGCTATTGGTAATCGGACATCTTCGTAATCAAGTGGCCGCTATTCAAGCCCAGTGAATGTAGCCGTCGACAGCCTACTCAGCCTCTCTTCCGTAGAAAGATTCTCGACGCCTTTTGACTATTTTGTGTCGCCTCATGCACTGAAAGGTGACCTCAGCACAAGGGTCTTAGACTGGTTCGAAACCGAGGCGCCGTGGACGTTGGTGGAGACAGACTTCTATGAACAATACGAATTCAGTCTTTGGGATGTAGAGTTGCCTCCACCGCTACTCGTTCTTCGAGAACCCCGTCTTCTTGACCAGTTGAAAAGTAAAGTTGGCGATCAGTTTAAGGCAGAACTCGGTAACGACATCGATGTTGCTGCACACAAACTAGTTCCGGGTCAGCGCATTCGCATTCACAATGATTTTATCTCGGGGCAGAAGACCTATCGGTTGATTATTCAATTGAATCGAGTGTGGAGGGACGAGGACGGCGGGAGGTACCATCAAAGGGTGTGTAAAAAGGTGAAGGCGATGTACCCTTTCTGTAGTAACCAACAAAGAACGGGCTGGCAGG
>Ga0136621_1000086_pt1 | contig 31325 bp, 33 predicted proteins | sample AntDryUQ445A2306_FD_104673 | JGI IMG/M metagenome (GOLD analysis project Ga0136621, IMG submission 104673) | Polar desert sand microbial communities from Dry Valleys, Antarctica - metaG UQ445A (23.06) | ecosystem: Environmental > Terrestrial > Soil > Desert | place: Antarctica: Dry Valley...
CTGCTCGAAGTGATGCAGGAGCGGCAGGTGACGATCGGCAAGACGACGCATCCGGTGCCCGATCCCTTCCTCGTGATGGCCACGCAGAATCCGATCGAGTCCGAAGGCACGTACCCGCTGCCGGAGGCGCAGGTCGATCGCTTCATGCTGAAGATCCTCGTCGGCTACCCACAGCACGACGAGGAGCTGACGGTCGTGACGAGGTCACTCGAAGCAGCGCCCGAGCTGCGGCGTGTGCTCGACCTCGATCGGCTGGGCGAGCTCCAGCGTGCCGTGACCGAGGTGTACGTCGACCCGGCAATCGTGAGCTATACCGTGAGACTCGCGACAGCCACGCGCGAGCCGGCCGCCCACGGCCTCGAGCGCTGGGCTCCCTACGTCTCCTTCGGGGCGAGCCCGCGCGGGCCAATCAGCCTCGTTCATGCCGGCAGGGCACTCGCTCTTATCCGAGATCGCGACTACGTCACTCTCGAGGACGTCGCGGCGCTCACCAAGGACGCATTCCGGCACCGGCTCGTGCTGAGCTACCAGGCGCTGGCGGAGGAGGTTCCGGCGGACGAGATCCTCGACGCCGTGGTCGAGGCTGTCCCCGCGCCGGAGCTCGACCTGCGCCGAGCGGAGGCCGCCGCTTGACGGGAGCCACGGTCGCACAACGGACGCCCGCTCGTCCCGGGCCGGGGCCGTTACCGGAGCTGCTGCTCCGGTCGCTCGACCTCGCCGTTCGCCGGCGTGTCGAGGGCATGCTCGCCGGCGACCATCGCTCGTCACTGCTCGGCAGGGGAACCGAGCTCGCGCAGGTGCGGGCATACGTGCCGGGGGACGATGTCCGCCGGATCGAGTGGAACGTGACAGCCCGGACTGGCGAGCCGCACGTGCGGGTCGATCTTGCCGAGCGCGTGCTGGTGACCTGGATCGCGCTCGACCATTCCGCCTCGATGGTCTTCGGCACCGCAGAACGCCGGAAAGCAGACGTTGCAGAGGGTGTCTGCCTCGCGCTCGGGCACCTCGCGAGTCGGCGCGGCAACCGGCTCGGCGTCGTCGCGTTCGGGGGCGCGAAGCAGACAGTGGTGCCGCCACGCCAGGGACGGACGGGGATGCTGTCGCTCCTGCTGGCGCTGCGAGAGCCGCCGCTCGACGCAGGACGCGGCGAGGGCACCCTTGCCGACGGACTGCACCTGGTCGGCAGGCTGGCCCAGCAGCGTTCGTTGGTGGCGATCGTCTCGGACTTCCGCGGGCCGCGCGACTGGCGGCCGGCGCTGCTTCGGCTTGCGGGCGGCCACGACGTGATCGCCGTCGAGGTTCGCGATCCGCGCGAGGAGTCACTCCCCAGCGTCGGCCAGCTCCGGCTCGTCGATCCGGAGACCGGACGCCAGCTCCGGGTGGACACGCACGATAAGCGGCTGCGGGAGCGGTTCGCCGCTGCGGCCGCAGCCGAGCGCGCGGAGCTGCGGCACGAGCTCACGTCGCTGGGCGTAGGTCACGTGGTGGTCTCGACCGAGGGAGATTGGCTCCGCAGCGTCGCCGGCTTCCTGCGCAGGGGTGCGCGGTGAGATTCGCCGCTCCGATAGCGCTTGCTGCGCTCGCACTGCTGCCTCTCGCCGCCGGCCTCTACTGGCTGCTCGAGCGGCGCCGAGCCCGCGATGCCGCCCGGTTCGCCAATCCGGCGCTGGTGCCGAACCTGGTGCCCTCGCAACCCGGCTGGCGCCGTCACTTCCCAGTCGTCCTCACGCTGATCGCGCTCACCGCGCTCGTGCTCGGCCTCGCTCGCCCGCATGCGGCAGTGTCGGTGCCGCGCGAGGAGGCGACGATCGTGCTCGCGATCGATACCTCGCGATCGATGGTCGCCACCGACGTGAAGCCGACGCGCCTAGCAGCGGCGCAGAAGGCGATCCGTGCCTTCGCGAAAGAGGTGCCGAAGCAGTTCCGGCTCGGAGTGGTCTCGTTCGGCGACGTGGCGTATGTGATCGCTCCTGCCACACCGAAGCGAGAGGTCCTCGAGGCGGCCCTCGTCGCGCTGCGACCGGGAGAAGGAACGGCCCTCGGAGACGGGATCGCGCGCTCGATCCAGCTCGCGCGCGGCGCACGCACGAAGGACGGCGAACGCCCTCCGGCAGCAATTCTCGTGCTCTCCGACGGCGCGCAGACGCAGGGAGTGCTGCAGCCGCTCCAGGCGGCTCGGCGCGCCCAAAGATTCCGGATTCCGGTCTACACCGTCGCGCTAGGAACGGACGAGGGGGTCGTCGAGGTCCCGCATCCGGGTGGCCTCACGGAGCGCGTAACGGTGCCACCCGACCCGGCGACGCTGCGTCAGATCTCGGCGTTGACCCGCGGTCGATTCTACGCGGCCCCCGATGGCGCACGCCTCGACGCGGTTTATAAGGAGCTCGGCTCGCGCATCGGCCGCACCACAGAGGATCGGGAGTTGACTGCCGCATTCGCCGGCGCAGGCGCGGCGCTCCTGCTCGCGGCCCTCGGCTTTTCCGCGGTCGTCTTCGGAAGGATCCCGTGAAGCGCCTGACGCTCGTCGTGGTCGTGGTCGCGGTGGGGACGGCCCTCGGTCCGGGGGCACCGGCCCCTGCCTGGGCCGGGACGGAGTGCAACGGCCTGCTCGTTTGCATTCCCGTCGCCGGACCCTGGGTCAAGATCCCACCCCAGGCGGGGAACGATCGCATGCCCACCTACTACCACCAGAGCTGCCCGAGCGGCGCCATCATCGGCGGACTCGACGCCGAGGTGACACACCGAAGTGTCGACGTCTCGTTTACGGGCGCGCTTGGAGGACCGGTCAGCCCGGGCGTAACGACGCGGTCCGCCGCGGTCTTTGCAGCCATCGAGACTGGTCGGCTGGCTCTGCCGACCGCGTTCAGGCCGCTCCTCGGCTGCATTCCGGGCGGAGGCGGTGGGCGGGGACGGACGATGCGACCGCCGACCCGATCGCTGACGTCGATCGCCGCCGCGCCCGGACAGCCAACCGTGCTGCGGGTGCGCTCGTTCCGGGTGCGGGCGGGGCGTTCCACCACGGCGTCGCACGGCTGCCGCCCCGACGAGCGGCTGATCTCCTCTTCCCACGCGGTCGCGTTTCATCTCCGCCGACCGCCGACCGCGCGGGAGCTGTCTCAGGTCGAGGCGCAGACGACCGTAAGCAGCAGGCGGATCCGCCTCGTGGCACGCGGCGGGGCGTCCGTAGGTTCCCTGCGGGTCCGGGTGCAGATACTGGCGGTCTGCGCGAGGCCGAATCCATGAGGTTCGGGTCGCCGCTCCTGCTGCTCGGCCTGCTCCTGCTCGGAGCCGTGATGGCCGCATCCATCTACGTCGGCCGGCGTCGCAACCGCTACGCCGTCAATTTCACGAACCTCGACGTGCTCGCGGGCGTCGTCGAGTCGACGCGCTCGTGGCGTCGCCACGTGCCCCTGGCGCTGTTCCTGCTGGCGTTGACGGCGCTTCTGGTTGGGGTCGCGCGGCCGAGCATGATGCGGACCGTCAACCAGCCCGTCGCGACGGTGATCCTCGTGATCGACACGTCGGGGTCGATGTTCGCCGAGGACGTGCGGCCGACTCGGCTCGAGGCCGCACAGAAGGTCGTTCGCGACTTCGTACTCGATCTGCCCGAGCGCTACCGAGTCGGGGTCGTCGCCTTCTCGGGCCAGCCGGAGCTCGTTGCCCCGGTCACCGACGAGCACGAGATCGCGGTCGAGTCGCTCGACTACCTCTTCCCGCAGCGAGGCACGGCCATCGGGGACGCCCTCGCGCGAGCGGTCGAGGTCGGCCGTGCGGCGACGGCGGGCGCGCCGCCGGAGGAGCGGGCGATCACGATCGTGCTGCTCTCCGACGGAACCCAGACGGAGGGCTTCCTCGGTCCGCTCCAGGGCGCGCAGCGAGCGAAATCGTTCAGGATTCCCGTCTTTACCGTCGCGCTCGGGACGCCGGAGGGCGTCATCGAACGAACGCGTTGGGGGGAAACTCGGGTCATTCCGGTGCCGCCGGACCGGATTACCCTGCGACAGATCGCTGAGGCGACCGACGGCAAGTACTTCGAGGCTGCTACCGCCGATCGGCTGCGGGAATCGTACGAGCGGCTCGGATCGCTTGTCAGCAAGGTCGAGCGCAGACAGGAGGTAACCCACTTCTTCGTGGGTGCCGGCGCAGCCTTCCTGCTCGCAGCCATGGCCGCCTCGGCTTTCGTACTTCCGAGGCTGCCGTGAGCCGACTGCTACTCACGCTTGCTGCGCTGATCGTGGTCGGGGGCTGCTCGCTGGGCGACGGCGAGGAGGCTCAGGCTCCGTCGGCTACGACCACGGCTGCGGCGACCGTGACGGTGACTCAGGTTGAGTCCACGGGCGACGCATCGGGCGCGCCCGATGCGGTGGCCGACATGATCGAGCGCGTCTTGCCCTCGGTCGTCAATGTGCGCACGATCAGCTTCGGCGGTGGGAGTGGGGAGGGTTCAGGCATCGTGCTCGACCGAACCGGCATCATCGTCACGAACAATCACGTCGTCGAGGGTACGACGCGGGTGAACGTCGCCTTCAATGACGGGCGAATGCCGCGCACGCTGCGCGGTGAGGTGATCGGGGTCGCCCCGGAGCGGGATCTCGCGGTGATCCGCGTCGCCGCGACCGATCTCAGGCCGATTCGGATCGGCATGTCCTCGACGCTGCGGCTTGGGGACGGTGTTGTCGCCATCGGCTTCCCGCTCGGCCTTGGCGGTCCGACCGTCACGCAAGGGATTGTCTCGGGACTCGACCGCACGGTGGAACCGGGCGGTGGCGTGCGACTCCGAGGTCTCCTTCAGACGGACGCCGCGATCAACCGGGGAAACTCGGGCGGCCCACTCGTCGACCTGGCGGGACGGCTCGTCGGGATCAACACGGCGGTGGCGCGGGACATGGACGCGCAGAACATCGGCTTCGCGATCGCGATCGAGGAAGCGCTGTCGGTGATCGAGGAGATCCGCCGTCCCAACGCCGCGCGCGTCTGGTTCGGCGTCGCCGTCGGCTCGGTCGAGTCGGATGCGGCGGCCGTGCGCCTGGGCCTCGATCCCTCGGTCCGGGGCGTGGTCGTGAGCGCCGTCTACGACGGTCAGCCCGGGGCTCGTGCGGAGCTCGTTGCCGGAGACGTGATCGTCAGAATCGACGGACGTCCGGTTCGCTCCACCGCTGCGTACGAGAAGGAGCTGTCGCGGCACGATCCGGGCGATCGCATCGAGCTCGAGCTCGTCGACAGCGCAGGGCCCCGGCTGGTAACGGTCGAGCTCGTCAGGCGGCCCTCGAGCCTGCCCGGGTAGGGACGCTGTGCTAGCTTCGGGACGTGGAGAGCGGTCGGCCTCCCGGATGGCGGCTCGGGATCTTCTTCGCCGCGCTCGCGCTCGCGGCGGGGGCGTTCGGAGCTTTCGGGCTGCCGAGGCTGGCGGTGGTCGCTGCCCCCGAGCAGTGGCGCCTCGCGGCAACGGAGCCGGAAGCGCCTGCACCGCGACCTGATCGCTGCCGAGAGGAGGAGCGCGTCCGTTCACGGCCGTTCGACGACGCCCGGTAGACCCGGGTGATCGGGCGTCGCTAGATTGAGGCGGTGAGCACCCGAGCCCGTTTTGCCCCCAGCCCCACGGGTCCCCTTCATCTCGGCGGAGCCCTGTCCGCGGTCGCGAACCGGCGCCGAGGTGATTGGCTCCTGCTCCGTATCGACGACACCGATCGCGGACGCGAGGTGCATGGTGCGTGCGAAGCGATCGTCGCCGATCTCGAGTGGCTGGGAGTCGCGTGGGACGAGGGACCAGTACGCCAGAGTGAGCGGCTCGAGCGGCACCGCGAGGCGGCACGGACGATCGGGACCGAGGATGGGGAAGGCGCTTTGCGCTTCGGCACTCTGACGCTGTTGCGAGCCGACGGCACGCCGACCTACCATCTGGCGAGCGTCGTCGACGACAACGATTTCGAGATCACGCACGTCGTTCGCGGGGCCGATCATCGCTCCAACACCGAGCTTCAGCAGGAGCTCGCGCACGCGCTCGGGCTCGAGCCCCCGCAGTACGTCCACCACGGGTTGCTGCTCGGCGAAGACGGCAAGAAGCTCTCGAAGCGCAACAGTCCTGTTGCGACGATCGGGGATCTACGCGAGGCGGGCATTCCCGCCGCCGCCGTCCGGGCGTATCTCGAGGAGCTCGGCGAGCCCGTGCACGACGTGCACCTCGACCTGCCGCGCATCCGGCGGCTGGCGATCGACGCGATCGCCTCGATGCCCGACGACGAGCTAGCGGCGCTGGCCGAGGCGCCGGTCGAGCTGGCGCGGGCGCTGCGCGGCGCGCGGGATCTGGTCGAGGCGCGGCAGATGGCGAGAGTGATCCTCGAACCGAAGCCGATCAGGTTGCCTGAGGAGGCCCGGCCGACGCTCGAGCGGTTCATCGAGCTCCGCGCGAACGGTCTAGACGGGAAAGACATCGTGCGCGAGCTGAAAGCCGTAGGGGGCGACCTGAAGGCGCTGCGGCTCGCGCTGACCGGTGCCGAGCGCGGCCCTGAGCTCTGGACGGTGATCGCCGCGCTGCCGCCGGACGAGGCCCTGCGGAGGGTCAGTGCGGCTCTATAGCACCCTCGAGCGCGGCATCGTACCGCTGCCGGAGCCGCCGGCGCGGCTCGGGATGTACGTCTGCGGCCCGACGGTTTATGCGCGCGCGCATATCGGCAACGCACGACCGTTTCTGGTGTTCTCTTGGCTCGCACGCTGGCTTCGCCTGCGCGGCTACGCCGTGACGCTTGTGCACAACATCACTGATGTAGACGACAAGATCTTCGTAGCAGCTCCCGGTCGGAGCGGTGAGCGCGCTGACGAAGCGACGGCCTGGTACCTGGAGGACACGTCTCGCTTCGGGCTGGACGAGGTCGACCACTTTCCGAGGGTCACTGAGACGATGACCGAGATCGTCGCCTTCATCGTGGAGCTCGTCGCGCGAGATTTCGCGTACGACATCGACGGCGCCGTCTACTTCCGTGTCTCGCGATGGCCCGAGTACGGGCAGCTCTCGGGGCAGAGGCCCACCGAGGTCGAGGAGCAGGAGCCGAATCCTCTCAAGGAAGATCCGCGCGACTTTGCGCTCTGGAAGGCGAGCAAGCCGAACGAAGACCGGTCGTGGGACTCGCCCTGGGGTCGTGGACGGCCAGGCTGGCACATCGAGTGCTCTGCGATGGCCGCGAAGCTGCTCGGCCCAGTCTTCGAAATCCACGGTGGCGGCGTCGACATTGTCTTCCCGCACCACGAGAACGAGCTCGCCCAATCACGTGCCCGCGGGCATGAGTTCGCGAGGATCTGGATGCACAACGGAATGCTTCGATTCACCGGCGAGAAGATGTCGAAGTCGCTCGGCAACGTCGAGTCGATCAAGGCAGTGCTCGACCGCTGGGGTTCGGAAACGACGCTGCTCTTCTTCCTTACCGCGCACTGGCGCAGCCCGATCGACTTCTCCGACGAGCGGCTGGCAGACGCGCAGGCGCGCGCCGAAGGTCTTCGTGAAGTGTTCCGCAACCCGTCCGAGCCCGCGCCTCCGGATGCCTGGCAGCGATTCGAGGCGGCGCTCGACGACGATTTCTCGACGCCTGAGGCGCTGGCGCTCGTGCATGAATGGCGAGATCACGAGCTGCTTCGCCGGGCGCTCGGCGTCTTCGGTCTCTCATCGCTGGCGAAGCAGGAGGAAGCGCCACCCGAGCTACAGGAGCTTGCTCGCGCCCGGCAGGAAGCGCGCACCATTAAGGAGTTCGCGGAGGCCGACCGATTGCGTACCGAGATCGAGGCCGCCGGGTGGGAGGTACGGGACGATCCCGAAGGCTTCCGGCTCGTGCCCCATCCGTGACGCGGGAGCAGGTCTACGGCCGCAGGCCTGTGCGCGAGGCATTGCGGGGGCGGCGTGAGGTGCTCGAGCTCTGGGCAACCGAGCGGGCAGTCGGAATGGAGGCCTGGCTGAGCGAAGGACCGCGAGTGCAGGTCAAGCTGGACCGCGAAGTCGGGGAGGCGGCTGGCACGCGTGACCACCAGGGCGTCCTCGCCTGGTGCGAGCCGTACCGGTACGTCGATGCCTATGAGCTGGCAGCGTCCGAGCGGCCGCTGCTCGCCTGCCTGGACCAGGTCACCGATCCGCGCAACCTGGGGGCCGTGATCCGCAGCGCCGAGGGGGCCGGCGCAACGGGTGTCGTCGTGCCAGCTCACGGCTCCGCACGGGTGACCGCGGCCGTCTGCCGTGCATCGGCGGGCGCCGTCGAGCACCTGCCGGTTGCGGTCGTCCCCAACCTCGCGCGCTACCTGAACGAGATCAAGCGTGCGGATCTCTGGATCTACGCGGCGGCGGCCGAGGCCGACCAAGACATGTGGTCGGCGGACCTGTCCGGGGGACTGTCCCTCGTCTTCGGTGCGGAGGGAAAGGGCGTTCGCCCACTCGTTCGCCGCGCATGCGACGCTGCGATCTCGATCCCGCTGGCGGGCCAGGTCGAGTCGCTCAACGTCAGCGTCGCGGCGGCCCTGCTGCTCTACGAGGCGCGGCGGCGGCGCGATGGCTGAGCCGACGCTCTATCTCTTCGACGGCTACAACCTGCTCCATGCGGGCTCGTTCTCCGACCGGCGTCGACTGACGGATGCGCTCGCCTCCTTCGTCGCCGTACGGGGTGCCCGCGGCGTGCTGGTGTGGGACGGCGCCGGTCAGGATATGGAGATCGGACCGCTCTCGGTGCGATACGCGACGCACGCCGACGCTCTGCTCGAGCGGCTCGCTGCGGAGAACCGTGCTACAGAAGTGGTCTGCCTGATCTCGTCCGACTTCGCAGTCCTGGGCACGTCCGGACAGGAGGTGCAGAAGCGCTCCTCGCGAGGATTTCTCGACGATCTCTCGCAACCGCGTCACGGTGAGGCTCAGGGGACGCGTCTCCGCGAGTCGCTGGATGACGAGACGCGCGACCGCCTGGAGCAACTTCGCCGAGGTCAGAGCTGAGGCGAACATACGTTCCTAACACACAAGGTCCAGTGCAAGAGACTTGTAACTTGCGAACGCTGCTGCTATCTTCTCGCTCAACTTCAGGGTGAGGGTTGAGCGTTCGATGCCAGGAGCGCCTCCGACACTTACCCGCGTAATCCAGGGAGAAGCCGCATGACCGCTCGGAGCGCCACCGCACTCAGCTCGACGCAAAAGGCTCAACGAGAACTCGAGGATCTGCAGTTGGTGGTCAAGGCGCGGAACGGGAACGAAGCCGCGCTGGATGCCCTCATGCGCCGCTACACGGGGTTCGTCCGTCTGAAGGCGAGCTCGTACTTCTTGGCGGGGGGCGAGTCGGACGATCTGATCCAGGAAGGTCTGATCGGCCTGTACAAGGCCGTGCGGGACTTCCGGCACGACAAGGAAACATCGTTTCGGAGCTTCGCCGAGCTCTGTGTGACCCGCCAGATCATTACGGCGATCAAGACGGCGACGCGCTACAAACATCAGCCGTTGAACCAGTACGTCTCGTTCAGCCATTCGCCCGCCGGGCAGGAATCGGAGGGAGAGTGCACGCTCGGAGATGCGCTGCCGGGGCCCTCGACCAATGACCCCTCGGTCTGCGTCGTCTCGACCGAGGAGCTGCAAAGCCTCGTTTTTACCCTCGGCACGGGGCTTTCACGGCTCGAGGCCGACGCGCTGCGCTGCTACCTCGAGGGCCTCTCCTACGAGGACATGGCCGATGAGCTTGGCTGCGACTGCAAGACGATCGACAACGCGTTGCAGCGGGTCAAGCGCAAGATCGTCGCGCATCAGAAGACGCGCGAGGTTCTGAACTAGCAACTCGATCTGGGAAATACTCAGCTTGCGCCAACTTGCGGCGGAGTACCATGGCCCGACGGGCCGGAGTAGCTCAGCTGGTAGAGCAACGCTCTTGTAAAGCGTGGGTCGTGGGTTCGAGTCCCGCCTCCGGCTTTAGAAGGGTTGGCAACATGCGCTGAGCCGCTCGGTCGCGCTGCATGGGGAACGAGTTTCGGTAGCGTCGCCGGGATGAGCGAGACGGACGGTTTGATCCGGGCGCGGGGGCTCGTCAAGCGCTTCGGCGACCTCGTCGCCGTCGACGGCATCGATCTCGACGTGCGGCGGGGGGAGGCGTTCGGGTTCCTCGGTCCGAACGGTGCCGGCAAAAGCTCGACGATGCGCATGATCGGCTGCGTCTCTCCCGTCACCGCGGGAACGCTGCGCGTCCTCGGCCTCGATCCGGCCGCCGACGGCCCGGAGATCCGGGCACGCCTCGGCGTCGTTCCGCAGCAGGACACGCTCGACACCGAGCTGACCGTGTGGGAGAACGTCCTCATCTACGGCCGCTACTTCGGCCTCTCGCGCCGCGAGCTGCGGCCGAAGATCGACGAGCTGCTCGAGTTCGTGCAGCTCAGCGAGCGCTCGGGCGACAAGGTCGAGCCGCTCTCGGGCGGAATGAAACGGCGGCTGACGATCGCCCGCTCCTTGGTCAACGATCCCGAGCTGCTCCTTCTCGACGAGCCGACGACGGGCCTGGATCCTCAGGCGCGGCACGTGGTTTGGGACCGCCTCTTCCGGCTGAAGCAACGCGGCGTGACGCTCGTACTGACCACCCACTACATGGACGAGGCCGAGCAGCTCTGCGACCGACTCGTCGTCATGGATCATGGCCGGATCGTCGCCGCGGGCTCGCCGCGTGAGCTGATCGAGCGGTACGCGACCCGCGAGGTGGTGGAGGTGCGCTTCGAGGACGAGCGGCCCGACAACGGCGCCCTGAGCGGCCTCGCGGCGCGCGTCGAGGAGCTTCCGGACCGCGTCCTCATCTACACCAGTGACGGCGACGCCACCGCCGCTGCCGTCTCCGATCGCGGCCTCCCGCCACACTCGACACTGGTCCGCCGGAGCTCGCTCGAGGACGTCTTCCTGCATCTGACCGGCCGGACGCTCATCGACTAGATGGCCACGGCGAGCTGATGGAAAGCCTCGTCCAGCCGCTGAGGGCGTACGAGCACTGGCTTGCCCAGTACAAACGCGTGTGGCGCGGAACGATCGGGACGAGCCTCCTCAACCCGCTGCTCTACCTGGCCGCGCTCGGAGTCGGCCTCGGCACGATCGTCGATCGTTCTCAGAACGCGCCTGCCGGCGTGCCGTACCTCGACTTCATCGCACCCGGCCTGCTGGCCGCCGCGGCGATGCAGACGGCCGCGGTCGAGGCGAGCTGGCCTGTGATGGGCGCGATCAAGTGGACGCGGACCTACTACGCGATGACTGCGACGCCGCTGACCGAGCGGGACGTCCTCATCGGCCACCAGCTCTTCGTGATCACGCGCGTGCTCACGGCGAGCGCCGCCTACCTGCTCGTCGTCGCCGCCTTCGGCGCCGTCAACTCGTGGCTCGGCCTACTGGCCGTTCCCGTCGCGGTGCTGATCGGCACCGCGTTTTCGATGCCCATGGCCGCCTATGCAGCGACGCGCGAGGGTGACTCGAGCTTCCCACCGATCTTCCGCTTCCTGATCGTGCCGATGTTTCTCTTCTCGGGCACGTTCTTCCCCGTCTCCCAGATGCCGCTGGCGTTCGAGCTGGCGGCGTACGTCACCCCGATCTGGCACGGCGTCGAGCTCTGCCGGCAGCTTACGCTGGGTGAGGCCGAGTTGCCTGCTGCTCTCGGCCACCTCGTGTACCTGCTCGCCTGGACCTTGGGCGGGTTCCTGGCGGCGCGCCGCGCCTATCGTCGGAGGCTCTTCAGATGAGCGTGGTAATGCAGCGCGCGCTCGACCGTCCCGGCGGGCGCGGCTTGCTGCTTTTCGAGCGCAACCTCCTCAGCTACAAGTCGATGTGGCCGATCATCGTGTCGGGCTTCTTCGAGCCGCTGTTCTTCCTGCTCTCGCTCGGCTACGGTCTCGGCGGCTACGTCGGGGACGTCGTCATCGACGGCGTCCGAGTGGAGTACGCGAACTTCGTCGCACCTGGCCTCTTGGCGGCCTCGGCGATGAATGGCGCCTTCTACGACGCGACGAACATCTTTTGGAAGATGCGGTACCAGAAGCTCTACGACTCGATCCTCTCGACGCCGCTCGGGCCGAAGGACGTGGCCGCCGGAGAGACGGTCTGGGCGCTCTTCCGAGGCCTGATCTACGCCGTTGGCTTCTTCGCCGTGATCCTCGCGCTCGGGCTCGTCGAGTCGTGGTGGGCCCTTCTCGCGCTGCCCGCGACGATCTTCGTCGGCTTCGCCTTCGCAGGGGCGGGCATCGCTGCTGTCACCTACATGCGCAGCTGGCAGGATTTCGACATCCTCAACCTCGCGATCCTGCCGATGTTCCTCTTCTCGGCGACCTTCTTTCCGCTCTCGGCCTACCCCGACTGGCTCGAGACCGTCATCCAGGCGACGCCGCTCTACCACGGCGTCGACCTGATGCGAGCGCTCACGACGGGTGCGGTGGGGCCGGCGCAGCTCGTGAACGTCGTCTACCTCGCGGCCCTCGGCCTGCTGGGCGCTTGGCTCGCGAGCAGGCGCATCGAGAAGCTGTTGCTCACCTGATGGGCGATCGCGAGTGCGATCTCGCCGCCGAGACAGGTAGCTACGGCAAAGCCGACGCGATGTCCTCCCAGAGCAACTCGATCGGCTCCAGCCCGACGCTGAGCCGCAACAGTCCTTCCGGCACGCGATCCGGCTCCCAACGGTGCCGCGTCTCGATCGTCGAGTCGACCCCGCCCAGACTCGTGGCGTTGACGATCAGGCGCGTCGACGTCTCGACCGCACGCGCCGTGGCGCCGTCCGCGACGTCGAATGAGAGCATGCCGCCGAAGCCCGGGTACCGAACGGTCGAGACGCGCGGATGCGCCACGAGCCTGCTCGCGAGCTCCTGGGCGGTCGCGGACTGGCGCTCGACCCGGATCGCAAGCGTCTTCAGGCCGCGCAGGAGCAGCCAGGCCGCGTCCGGCGAGGCGATGCTCCCCGTGCGTGTGCGGAACTCCCGCAGCCGCTCGGCATCCTGGCCGCGGCGGCAGACGACCGCGCCGAGAAGCGCGTCGTGGTGACCGGCCAGGTACTTCGTGGCCGAGTGGAGGACCAGGTCGCAGCCCTGCTCGAGCGGGCGGAGTTGGATCGGCGTCGCAGCCGTCGAGTCGCACACGACCGGCGCGGCGTGTGCGGCAGCGGCGTCGAGATCGGGCATCGTGAGCAACGGGTTCGAGGGTGCCTCGACCCAGACGAGGTCGGCCTGGGCCGGGGGCGGCCCCGTCTGGTCGAAGAGGACGTGGCGTAGGCCCCAGCGCTCGAGCTCTGTGAAGAGCAGACCGGTGCCGTAGTACGCCCCGTCGGCGAGGGCGACCACGGCCCCCGGCTCGAGAAGCCCGAGCACGATCGCAGTCGAAGCGGCGGTGCCCGACGCAAAGAGCACCGCCGTGCCGCCGTCGAGCTCGCCAAGCCGGCGCTCCGCCTCGGCCCCGGTGGGGTGGGCGTGCCGGGCGTAGTAGAACTCGCCCGGCGCGCCATCCTCATAGGCCCAGATGGTCGAACGGTCGGGCGGCGCATCCATCGGCCGACTGTACCGCGGCGCCGCGGTTAGGCTCCTCGGCCATGGCCGAGACGCACGACACGACCGCGGCAAAGCTGGCCTGGCTGCAGGAGCTCTCGGAGCAGGCGGCCAACGCGGGGAACGAGAAGGCAGTTGCGCGACAGCGGGAGCGGGGGAAGCTGCTGGCGCGCGAGCGCGCCGAGAAGCTGCTCGATCCGGGCTCCTTCGTCGAGCTCGACCGGTACGTGCGCCACCGCAACCCGGACTTCGACTCGATGGCCAACCGGCCCTACGGCGATGCCGTCGTCACCGGCTACGGCGACATCTTCGGTCGGAAGGTCTTCGTCTTCTCTCAGGACTTCACCGTCTTCGGCGGTTCGTTGTCGGAGGTCTTCGCCGAGAAGATCTGCAAGGTGATGGACATGGCCCTCAAGTACGGCTGCCCGGTGATCGGCATCAACGACTCGGGCGGCGCCCGGATCCAGGAGGGCGTGGTCTCGCTCGCGGGCTACGCGGAGATCTTCTGGCGGAACGTGCAGGCCTCGGGCGTCGTGCCGCAGCTCTCCCTCGTCATGGGCCCGTGTGCCGGGGGCGCCGTCTACTCACCCGCCATCACCGACTTCGTGTTCATGACCGAGGGCACCTCGTACATGTTCATCACCGGCCCCGATGTCGTGAAAACGGTCACAGGGGAGGAGGTGTCGTTCGAGGAGCTCGGCGGCGCGGCGACGCACGCGGCGAAGTCGGGAGTGGCTCACTTTACGGCCGGCGATGAGGAGGCGTGCCTCGAGGATGCGCGCTACCTGCTCTCGTTCCTGCCGCAGAACAACCTCGAGACCCCGCCGTACGCGGCACCCTCGGACCCGCCGGAACGGGAAGCAACCGAGCTCGACACGTTCATCCCGGACGAGCCGACCAAGCCCTACGACATGAAGCTGGTGATCGGCCAAGTGGTCGACGACGGCGAGTTTCTCGAGGTGCAGGAACGGTGGGCGACGAACATCGTCTGCGGCTTTGCCCGCCTCGGCGGTCATGCGATCGGCGTCGTCGGCAATCAGCCTTCCGCGCTCGCAGGTGTGCTCGACATCGACGCCTCCACCAAGGCCGCTCGCTTCGTCCGCACCTGCGACGCCTTCAACGTCCCGCTCGTGACCTTTGTCGACGTCCCCGGCTTCCTGCCGGGAACCGAGCAGGAGTGGGGCGGCATCATCCGCCACGGCGCGAAGCTCCTGTACGCGTTCGCGGAGGCGACGGTCCCGAAGCTGACGGTGATCACCCGCAAGGCCTATGGCGGTGCCTACGACGTCATGAGCTCGAAGCACATCCGCGCCGACTTCAATGTTGCCTGGCCGACCGCCGAGGTGGCAGTGATGGGGCCGGAGGGTGCCGTCAACATCATCTTCCGCACCGAGCTCGAGGACGCCCCTGATCCGGCCGCGCGCCGTGCCGAGCTGATTGCGGACTACAAGGAGCGTTTCGCGAACCCCTACCACGCTGCCGAGCGCGGCTACGTGGACGAGGTGATCGAGCCACGCCGCACGCGGCCGGTGCTCGTCTCGGCGCTCGAGACCTCCCTGACCAAGCGCGAGCCGAAGCCCAAGCGCAAGCACGGAAACATTCCTCTCTGAGCGCGGGGGAACCCATGGTTTCCCCGCGAGCCCCCTCCTTCTGGTCATCCGCGTCGCCGCACTTGGGCTCGCGGGAATGAATCCCGCTCCGCCCGCGATCAAGGCATGAATCGGAGCTCGAGCGAGTCGCAGACGCGGCGGTAGCCCAGCCGCATGTAGATCCTGTTTGACGTCGGGTTCGCGAGGTCGGTGTAGAGGAAGCAGAACCGGCGGCCCTCGGCGAGCCGCGCAGCCGAGACGGCTGCGGTGACCGCACTCCCGTAGCCTCGCCCGCGGTGCTCGGGAGGGGTGTAGACGGGTCCGATCCGGATCCCGCTCGGGGTGGGGCCGCCGAAGCCGGCGAGTGAGACCGCGTGACCCTCGTCCTGCCAGACGACCAACCCCGCGTCCGAGTGCGTCAGGCGGCTCTCGATCACACGCCCCAGCTGCTGCTCGTCGGCCTCATCTTCGCCCAGCGCCTCTTTTCCGAAGGCGCGCAGCCAGTCGATGAGAAGCTGCCGGTCTTCCTCGGTTGCGGCACGCGGCCGCCCAGGCGCCGGCGCGGGCCGGATCAGCTCTTCGAGCGCGTAGATCCCAAAGGCCCGGCGCACCTCGCTCGACGCGCCGTGCTGAGCCTCCCACGCGCGGCCGAATGCCTCAACCTCCGGGACTGCGCCCGTGGCTCCCGGCAGCTCCTCGTCGATCGAGGCCGCGAGCCGCTCGAGCGCCTCTCCGCTGCCCGCGACGATCAGGTTGTGCGGCGGCGTCCGGACCGCAGCCGCAACCACGGTGTCGTCGTCCAGAACGAGCCAAAGCCGGTGCTCCGGGTAGTGCCCGGGGTGATCGCGAAGCGTTCCGGCGACGCCGAAGATCAGGTTGTGCCGGGCCTCATCCGAGAGGAGAAGCGGCTGGGCGCGTTCGAGGAACTCCTTCGGCTCGAGAGGGCGAAGGACATCCATCCGGTGATGCTACAATACATATGTAATGCCTATGCAGATGCTGACAGCCGCCGAGGCCGCGCGTCGGCTCGGCATCAGCCTGGACACCCTTCGCCGCTGGGACCGAACCGGAAAGATCCGTGTCACCCGCGACGCGGCGAATAGGCGGCTGGTCGAAACACGTGAGGTCGAGCGGCTGCGCGGAGGCAGCGGGGACGAGCTCTCTGCCCGCAACCGCCTCCGCGGCGTCGTCCGCAGCGTCGAGCTGGAGGGGTTGCTCGCCCAGGTGGAGATCGACGTCACCGAGCCTGCCCGCATCGTCGCGATCATCACGCGCGAGGCGGCGGAGGCGCTCCGGCTGAAGCCGGGTGCCAGCGCCGCCGGCGTCGTCAAGGCGACGTCCGTGATGGTCGAGCGGTGAGGCCGCTGCTCCTCGCGGCGCTCCTGGTCAGCTCGGCGTGCGGCGGGTCGGAGGAGGCACGCCGGCTCGAGGTCTTCGCCGCCTCCTCGCTCCGAGAGACGTTCGTCGAGCTCGAAGGCCCGCGCTACAGCTTTGCGGGCTCGGACGATCTCGCCCTGCAGATCGCCGAAGGAGCTGAGGCAGATGTCTTTGCGGCGGCCAGCCCGAAGGCGCCGGAGGGGCTGTACGAGGATGGGCTCGTGGAACGCCCGCGCACCTTCGCGACGAACCGGCTGGTCCTGATCGTTCCGCGGGAGAACGAGGCCCGCATCCAGGGACTGGCCGACCTCCGCCAGCCGGGGGTCAGGCTCGTCCTCGGCGACGAGGGGGTGCCGATCGGCGACTACACGCGCGACGCGCTCTCGCGCGCCGGGGCAGAGAACGTGCTCGAAAACACGGTCAGCTTCGAGGACGACGTCAAGGGCGTTGTCTCGAAGGTCGCTCTCGACGAGGCCGACGCCGGGTTCGTCTACGCCACCGACGCGAAGGCGGCCGCGGACGACGTCTCCGTGATCGAGCTCCCTGCCGCGATCCAGCCCGAGGTGCGGTACACGGTCGCCGTCGTCGCCGGTAGCGACCGGCAGGACGAGGCGAAGGCGTTCGTCGAACGCCTGCTCTCACGCGAAGGACGTGCTGCGCTGCGCGAGGCCGGGTTCGGCCTGCCGTGAGCCGGGCGTTCGGAGCGGCGCTCTGGCTCGCGCTCGCGCTCGCGCTCGCGTTCCTGACGCTCCCCGTTGTCGCGCTCTTCCTTCGCGTCCCGCCAGCCGAGTTGGTAACGCAGCTTGGCAGCGAGTCGGCGCGGGAGGCGCTGATCGTCAGCCTGAAGACGAGCGTCGCTGCGCACTTTCTCATCCTCCTCTTCGGAACGCCTACCGCGTACGTGCTTGCGACGCGGCGCTTTCGAGGCCGTTCGCTCCTGGTGTCGGCACTCGAGCTCCCCCTCGTGCTTCCCCCGGCCGTCGCGGGAATCGGCCTCCTCGCAGCGTTCGGCCGGCGCGGCCTGCTGGGCGAGGAGCTCGAGGCGCTCGGCATCACCATCCCGTTCACGCAGCTCGCGGTGGTACTGGCTGTGACGTTCGTCGCGAGCCCGTTCTATCTCCGGGCTGCGATCGCCGCGTTCGAGAGCGTGGACTCGCAGCTGCTCGATGCTTCCCGCACGCTCGGCGCCGGTCCGGCGCGCACGTTCCGCCGTGTCGCACTGCCGCTCGCCGCGGGCGGCCTGGGTGCAGGCTCGACGCTCGCCTTCGCCCGGGGTCTGGGTGAGTTCGGGGCGACGATCATGTTCGCCGGCAGCCTCCCAGGGCGGACGCAGACGGCCCCGCTCGCGATCTACGACTCCCTCGACGAGAACTTCGACGTCGCGCTCGCCCTCGGTGCCCTGCTCGTCGTGTTCAGCGTTGCCGTCCTCCTGACAGCCAAGGTGATCCCTTCGTGGACTCGCTCAGCCTCGACATCCGGCTTCCTCTTCGGTCGTTCGAGCTCGAACTGACGCTTGCGCTCGGGCGCGAGACGCTTGCCCTGGTCGGTCCGTCCGGCGCGGGGAAGTCCAGCGTCCTGAGGGCCATCGCGGGCCTTGCGGACCGAGCTGTCGGTCGTATCGAGGCGGGCACCGAAGTCTGGCTGGACAGCGCCGAGGGCATCGACCTACCGCCCGAGCGGCGCGGCGTCGGTTTGATGTTCCAGGACTACGCCCTCTTCCCGCACATGACCGTGTCCGAGAACGTCGCCTACGGTGCGGTGCGCGGAGTCGAGCCGCTGCTCGAGCGGCTCGACTTGCTGCGTCTTGCGCGAGCCTGCCCCGCCGGGCTGTCGGGGGGCGAGCGACAGCGAGTCGCGCTCGCACGCGCCCTGGCGCGTGATCCACGCGTGCTGCTGCTCGACGAGCCGATGGCGGCGCTCGACCCGCACACGCGGAACCAGGTGCGCGCCGAGCTGCGGGCCGAGCTGCGCGAGCTCGCGCTGCCGACGGTGATCGTGACCCACGACTTCGAGGACGCCGCCGCCCTCGCGCAGCGGGTCGGTGTGCTCGTCGAGGGGCGCTTGATCCAGCTAGGCCGGCCGGACGAGCTCACCGCTGCGCCGGCCGACCCCTTCGTCGCCACGCTGACCGGTGGCAACCTGCTTCGCGGTGTTGTGCGCGCGAGCCGCTCGGATGTGACCGAAGTAGAGCTCGATGTGGGCGGGGTCGTCTATTCGAGCGACCCTGCCGAGGGAGCAGTCGGTGTCGTCGTGCCCGTCTGGGAGGTCACGGTGGGCCGCGCCGAGCCGGCCGACTCGGCGCTGAACCACCTACGCGCGCCGATCAGCTCACTGACCACGCTCGGCAACCGTGTTCGCGTTCGGATCGGCCCGCTGACTGCCGAGCTCACCACGACCTCCGCCGACCGGTTGGTGCTCGTGGAGGGCGAGGTGGTCGTCGCGACCTTCAAGGCCACCGCGACCCGCCTCGTCCCGCTGGCGTAGGGTCTCGCCGTGAAGGTCCTCATCGCGCCCGAGCCGACCGAGGGCGAGCGGGAGGCACTCCTCCTCGCGCTTCGAGAGCAGGAGGCCGGAAGCGCTGCGAGCGGCTGGCAGGAGGCGGCGTTGCGTGAAGGTGTCGGCACGGAGGAGCCGTAACCGCTAGGCGGCGGTGCCGCGGAGCAGGCGTGGGGCAACACGTGCGTAGTCGAGGCCCGACACCCACGTCAGGACGAGCGCGATGAGGAGCGCCCACCACGCGATGGAGTCGCTCCAAGCGCCGGCCGCCGCGAAGCCTCCGAGGGCGGCGGCGATCGCCTGCGCCCAAGTCTTCAGCTTCCCGAGATCGCGTGCCGCGAGCACAACGCCGCGCTCGATCGCTGCGACTCGAAGGCCGGAGACCAGCAGCTCCCGCGCGACGATCGCGGCGACCATCCACGCCGGCCACACGCCCTCCCCGATCAGCATCACGAGTACCGCCAGCACGAGCACCTTGTCGGCGATCGGGTCGAGGAGCGACCCGATCGCCGAGGTCGTGCCACGGCGGCGTGCGATCCGACCGTCGAGCCAGTCGGTCGCCATCGCGACGCAGAAGAGGGCCGTCGCCCAGTACTCGTTCTGAGGGAAGTCCCACGCGTAGAGGAGGACGACGAGCGGGACGGATGCGGCCCGGCCGACGGTCAGCTGATCGGGGAGCGACACCGCTCCGGGAGAATACGCCGGTGGCTCCGTTCTCGAAGGTGCTGGTCGCGAACCGTGGCGAGATCGCGGTTCGGATCTTCCAGACGCTGCGCGAGCTCGGCATCGGTACCGTCGCCGTTTACTCCGAGGCAGATCGCGATGCGCTGCATGTGCGCTCGGCCGACGACGCCTACCTGATCGGCCCAGGGCCGGCTGCAGAGAGCTACCTCGTCGGTGAACGGATTCTCGAGGCGGCACGACGGAGCGGGGCGGAGGCGGTCCATCCCGGCTACGGCTTTCTGGCCGAGAACGCGCAGTTCGCCCGGCTGTGCGAGGACGCGGGGGTCACCTGGATCGGCCCGCCGAGCTCCGCGATCGAGCTGATGGGCTCGAAGACGGAAGCGCGTGCGGTGATGCGCGCGGCGGGGGTCCCGATCATCCCGGGGACGACCGAGCCAGTCGGCTCGGTCGAGGAGGTGATCGCACTCGGGGAGCAGATCGGCTACCCGCTGATCCTCAAGGCAGCGGCCGGCGGCGGCGGCAAGGGAATGAAGCTGGTCCACGAGCCGTCCGACGCCGAGCGCGCCTTCGAGACCGCGCAGCGGGAGGGGGAGAAGTACTTCGCCGACGGGCGGGTCTATGTCGAGCGCTACCTCGAGGACCCGCGCCACGTCGAGGTGCAGGTGTTGGCCGACACGCACGGGAACGTCATCCACCTCGGCGAGCGCGATTGCACGATTCAGCGTCGGCACCAGAAGCTGATCGAGGAGACGCCCTCTCCCGCTGTCGATGAGGCGCTCCGCGCGCGGATCGGGTCGATCGCGGTCGATGCCGCACGTGCCGCCGGTTACCGCTCCGCCGGCACGATCGAAGGCCTCCTCACCACGGACGGCGGCTACTACTTCATGGAGATGAACACGCGGATCCAGGTCGAGCACACGGTGACGGAGGAGGTGACCGGGATCGACCTCGTGCGCGAGCAGGTGCTGATCGCGGCCGGCGAGCCGCTCTCACTGCGGCAGGAGAACGTGAGCCTCCGCGGGCACGCGATTGAGTGCCGGATCAACGCCGAGGACGTCGGCAAGGGGTTCCTGCCTGCCCCGGGACTGATCACGGTCTACGAGGAGCCCTCCGGCCCAGGCGTCCGCGTCGACTCCGGTGTCGCGGCCGGCTCGGAGATCACCGGCCTCTACGACCCGATGATCGCGAAGCTGATCGTCCACGGGGTCGACCGCGAGCACGCGCGGATGCGGATGCTGAGAGCACTCGAGGACTTCGAGATCGGCGGTCCGCCGACCCTCGTCGGCTTTCACCGCGCGCTGCTCGAGCACCCGTGCTTCGTCAATGGCGAGACCTGCCACGGCATCGTCGAGTCCGCAGAGCTTGCGGCGCGCGCCCGGGCACGTACGACAGCAACCTCAACCGTTGCGGCACCACGACGTCTTCCGGCCGCGCGCCTCCAAGAGCGAACGCGCTCCGTCGAGCTTGACGGCCGGCTCTACCACATGACGCTGCTCGAGCCGGAGCCCCCCTGGGCCGCGCTTGCGCGGCGGCGGCGAAAGCGCGTGCGCAGCGGGCCTGGTGGGGCGGGCAGCGAGGCCGTCGTCAGCCCTATGCAGGGGACGGTGCTGAAGGTCGAGGTCGTGGAAGGCGATGTGGTGGACGCCGGTCAGGTGCTGTGCGTCGTCGAGGCGATGAAGATGGAGAACGAGATCGCAGCGCATCGCGCAGGCACTGTCGCGCAGCTCTCCGTCGCTCCCGGCGCAGCCGTCGCCGCCGGGCAGGTCGTCTGCGTCGTCCAGGGTGAATAGGAACCGTCCGTTGTGCGCGGAGACCTCGCGCGCCGACGCGGAGCCGCTGGCGGCCACCGCCAGCCGCGTCGACCGGTGGATCCTGCTCGAGTACCGCGGGCTCTGGGCGCACGACGCGGTCGACGACTCGACGCTCTCGGCGGAGGTGAAGGCGCACCTGCTGGCGCAGCGGCGAGACCACCCGCACACGCGGGTCCTGTTCGTTCGCCGGACCGAACGCCGGCGGCAGAGACGCCTCGTCGCCTACATCGCGCGAACGAGGGAAGCTCGGAGCGAGTTGCGGCGCCTCGAGCTCGACCGCTACGACGACCTCCTCGGGCTCGACCTGGAGCTCGCCGGCGCGGTCGTCGAGCACCCGCTCTTCCTCGTCTGTACGCACGGGAAGCACGACCGCTGTTGCGCCAAGTACGGCCGGCCGCTGTACAACGCCGTTTGCGAGCAGGTGGAGGAGGACTGGGCGTGGCAGTCGAGTCACGTCGGAGGGGACCGCTTCGCGGGCAACGTGGTCACGCTTCCCGACGGCGTCTACTACGGGCGGGTGGAGCCCTCCGAAGCCTGGCCCGTGCTCGAGTCGGCCTTGCGCGGCGAGATTTACCTGCCGCACTATCGCGGCCGCTCCTGCCACTCGTTCCCGGTTCAGGCGGCCGATCGGGCCGTGCGCGAGGCGACCGGCCTGCGCGGCGTCGAGGACGTGCGGCTCCTAGGAGGCTCACGGACGGAGGGCGGCTGGCGGGTGCGCTTGTCGGCGGGCGCCGACGAGTATGCGGTTGACGTGCGACGGGAGGACGGCGAGCCGACCCATCTCACCTGCTCGGCGGCGGGGCTCAGGCGGCCGAAGAGGTTCGTCGCAGAAACCCCTCCCGCACGAGCCTCCTGACGAGGACGAGCCGGCCGGCGTCGTCGAGCGTGCCCGGGAGGTCGGTGGCGGAGAAGGGCTCTTCAGTCTGGACGAGGAACGCGAGCTCCTCGGCGAGCCTCGCGGGAAACGTAAGCTCGCGGCCTTCGAACGAAAGCGTGGTGCCCTCGAGGTCGGCGATCACGGTGTCGCGCCGCTCGTGCTCCGTCTCGGTCGTGAGGGAGTCGAGCGCCCTCAGCTCCGAAAGCTGGCCGTCGAGAATGGGGCGGCGGGTGCGCACGAGCCGCCTGCGGGCTCGCCCCGCCGCAGCGTCCGCATCGAGCACGGGCAGCTCGGGTGGCTCGCCGTCGATCGCCCGGCGGAACGCGACGTCCTCCGCGCTCTGCTCGAGGGTGGATCGGGCCTCGTCGAGCCAGGTGCGCACGTTGACCCCGACGGTGATGTGAAGCGAGTCCGTCCCTGAGGTAAGCGCTTGGTGGAGCCAGCCACGGGGGAGGTAGAGCGTGTCACCCGCACGCTGGGTGAGGTCGAGCACCGGTTCCCGCGGCGCACCGAGCTTCGACCGGTAGCGCTGCGTCTTCAGCGGCAGCTCGAGCGCGGGCTCGTACACGAGCCAGCGCTTCTCGCCTGACACCTGCAGCGTGAAGACCTCGTGCGTATCGTGGTGCACGGGGAGCCCCTGCGACCCGCGCGGTGTGAAATACGCATTTGCCTGCGCCGGGTGACCGAAGAACGCCTCGAGCTGGCGGCAGTAGCGAGCCAGCGGAAGCCAGGAGTGGTGCAAACCCTGCAAGACGATCGTTGCCCCGCCCTCGAACTCGGCTAGAACGCGACGCACGTCGGCGACCCCTGTGAAGGGATCTGGCCGCCAGGAGACGTCGCGCGCATACCCGGACACACTGGCGCCCGCCTTCACCAGACGGAATCCCGGCGTCCGGATCGCCGTCTCCGTGATCAGCCGCTCGACGTCCGACGTCGAGAGCAAGTCGTCGAACCGGCCCTCCTCGCCGCGCCGGACGACGAGCGGCTTCCGTTCCCAGTGCTCGGCGAGGAACTCCGGCGCCTCGACGGGCGTGATCGCCCGCTCCAGGGCCCTAGAGCTCGTCGGAGTCCGAGTCGTCCGTGTCTGCGTCGTCTGTGTCACTGTCGTCTGTGTCACTGTCGTCTGTGTCACCGTCGGTCGTGTCTGTGTCGTCGCCATCGGCGTCTGCCGTCACCGACCCAGGGTCCGTGTCCTGCACGGACAGGATCTCGTCATCGGTCAAGGTGGTGCGCTGCTCGTCCATGGTGTCTCCTCTCGTGGAATCGGCCCGACCTTACAGATCGCTCCTATGCCCGAACCCGCGCTGCCGCGAACTCAGCTAGAGCTTGTACGCCTTGTCGGTGATCCACACCACTGCCGGCTGCATCTCGGGCGGCGGCTCCCCGCGCGCAACGAGCGTCCCGAAGGAAACGCGGACGAAGGAACCATCGGCGAGCGAACCAGGAGCGGACAGAGTCGCGTGCCAGGTCTGCCCAGGGCGGAGGGCATCGGGTGGAGGAGGCTCGATCGAGACTGCGCGGCGCAGCGACGGCAAGGTCCCCTCGCGCGAGGCCTCTTCCAGCTCATCCAGACTGCTGCTCGCGAACAGCATCAGCCCGAACCGCAGCTCGAGCGGGCGAGTTCCGAGCTCGAACGTGACCGGCGTCGCGTTCTCGACAGCGACCTGAGCCGACCATCCTTGTGACCGCACCTCGAGCCGGTCGACATGGAAGCGGAGTTGCGGACCCCTGAGTGGGTACGCCTCTCGCCAGCCGAGCTCGGCCGTCTGAGGCTCGGCGGCCTTCGCGGCGGGGACGGGCTCGGTCACCCGTTCGGCGCCGCAGCCCGACACGAGGAGGCCCGATACGAGGACGGCGCACAGCAGGCGGAGCCCGATCACGCACGCAAGATAGACTCGCGGCCGTTTGGACCTCTACGAGTACCAGGGGAAGCAGCTCTTCGCCCGCTACGGCATCCCCGTCTCGGACGGTCGTTTCGTCACGACTCCTGAGGGGGCGCGGCAGGCGGCGGAGGAGATCGGCGGGCAGGTGGTCGTCAAGGCGCAGGTGCTGACCGGCGGACGCGGCAAGGCGGGGGGGATCAAGCTCGCCGATGGGCCAGAGGAGGCCGAGGAACGGGCGCGAGAGATCCTCGGCCTCGACATCCGCGGCCACGTCGTGCGCCGGCTCTGGATCGAGGCAGCCTCGGACATCGAGAAGGAGTACTACCTCTCGATTACCTTCGACCGTGGGGCGAAGCAGCCTCTGCTCATGTTCACGACGCAGGGTGGGATGGACATCGAGGAGGTGGCCGAAACCAGCCCCGACGCTCTCGTCCGGTTGCACGTCGACCCGCTCGAGGGCTTCCAGCCATACCAGGCACGACGGCTCGTCTACGGCGCGGGCGTGGAGGATCCGAGCGAGCAGAAGCAGATCGCGGCGATCGTGGGCTCGCTCTACGACGCGTTCGTCGGCACCGACGCCATGCTCTGCGAGATCAACCCGCTGATCGTCACGCCCGACGGCGAGGTGAAGGCGCTCGACTCGAAGTTCACGGTCGACGACAACGCCCTCTACAAACATCCGGAGATCGCGGGGATGCGCGACGTCGAGGCGGCGGACCCGCTCGAGGCGCTCGCGCGAGAGAAGCACGTCACCTACGTGAAGTTGGACGGCGAGGTCGGGATCCTGGGCAACGGCGCCGGTTTGGTGATGTCCACGCTGGACGTGATCGCGCTCGCCGGCGGCAGCCCGGCGAACTTTTGTGATCTCGGCGGGGGCGGCGACGCGGAGGGAGTCGTCGATGCCCTCGAGGTGATCACCCGCGACGAGCAGGTGCGCTCGATCCTCTTCAACATCTTCGGCGGGATCACGCGCTGCGATGAGGTTGCACGCGGCATCCTGACGGCGCTCGAGCGGATGTCGATCGAGCACCCGATTGTCGTGCGGCTCGATGGCACGAACGCGGCGGAGGGGCGGAAGATCTTGGCTGATGCAGCGCCCGAGAACCTGCACGTCGAGCCGACGATGCTCGACGCCGCAAGACGTGCGGTGGAGCTCGCCCGGTGACAGACGTCTGGAGCGACCGGGTCGACGCCTACCGCAGCGCGCCGGAGCAACGGGAGGGCGAGGATCTCGACCTGATCGTGGCGTGGGCGCGCGGCGCGCGCACCGCGCTCGACGTCGCCACCGGTGGCGGGCACGTCGGGCGGCGGCTGCGCGAGGCCGGCCTCGAGGTCGTGACCGCGGATCCCGCACCCGGGATGAGGCCCGACGTGATCTGCCCGGCCGAGCACCTCCCCTTCGCCGACTCCTCGTTCGACCTCGTCGTGACGCGGATCGCGCCGCACCACTTCTCCGACATCGCGCTCGCGGTCGGCGAGATGGCGCGGGTCGCGCGGGAGCGGCTGATCGTCGAGGACACGCTCTACGAGAGCGCGCAGGTCGAGGAGGCCGAGCGTCTGCGCGACCCGACCCACGTCAGCTCCTACTCCGAGCACGAGTGGCGCTCTTTTCTCGAAGCCGCAGGACTCGAGATCGAGCAGGTCGAGGTGCGCGAGAAACGCCATCCGCTCGAGGAGTGGCTCGCGCGCACCGGAACGGGCGGGCAGGACGCGGCGCGCGTGCGCGACCTTCTGGCCGACCACATCGACGGCGACGCGTACGTGGACCGCAAGATCCTGCTCAACGCGAGAAAGATCTAGTGGCGATCATCGTCGACAAGGACACGAAGCTCGTCGTCCAGGGCCTGACCGGCTCCGAGGGCTCCTTCCACGGCCTGCGCAACAAGCGCTACGGGACTCAGGTCGTCGCCGGGGTGACGCCGGGAAAGGGCGGGCAGGACGTCGATGGCATCCCCGTCTTCGACACCGTCGCCCGCGCGATTGCGGAGACCGGTGCGAACACGACCATGGTCTTCGTGCCGGCGCGGTTCGCCGCCGACGCGATCTACGAGGCGGTCGACGCGGGCATCGGCACCGTGATCTGCATCGCGGAGGGACTGCCTGCGCACGAGATGCTGCGCCTCTACACCTACATCCGGCCGAAGGGCGTCACGATGCTCGGCCCGAACTGCCCCGGCGCGCTCTCGCCCGGCAAGGCGAACGTCGGCATCATCCCGGCCGAGATCTTCACTCAAGGCTCGATTGGCCTCGTCTCGCGCTCGGGGACGCTGACCTACCAGATCGGGCACGAGCTGACCCAGTTGGGGCTCGGCAACTCGACCATCGTCGGCATCGGCGGCGACCCGGTCGTCGGCTCCTCCTTCCTCGACGTTCTCTCGAAGTTCCAGGACGATCCCGAGACGGAGTACGTCGTCATGGTCGGCGAGATCGGCGGCGACGAGGAGGAGAAGGCTGCCGCCTTCATCGAGGAGAAGATGACGAAGCCGGTCGTCGCCTACATCGCCGGCTTCACCGCCCCGCCGGGCAAGACGATGGGCCACGCGGGCGCGATCATCTCTGGCTCGTCCGGTACGGCACAGGGCAAGAAGGAGGCGTTGGAGGCGAAGGGCATCCGCGTCGGCACCTCGCCGACCGAGGTGGCGCAGTTCGCCGCCGAGGTCGCGCGCACCTAACGGCCACTATCCAACCGGCGGAGCGGGACGTCTCAATGGGAGTGATGAGGCTGCGCGTCCCAGTGCTGGTTGCGACGGCTGCGCTGGCGCTCTGCGCCGGCCTGGCGGGAACCGGTTTGGGCACAGCCGCTCCGGGGTGCGCCGCGAGGCCGGTCGTGGAGGAGTTCATGGCCGCACTGAACGCCGGCGACCTCGAGCGGGTCGATCAGCTCTTCGCCGCCGAGGGCAAAGGCTGGAACTGGTACTCGGTCGGCGACCGCGCCGGGCAGCGTCTCAGGGCCGCTTCGATGGATCGCAGCACGCTCGGCGCCTACTTCGCGTCGCGGGTGACGCAGCACGAGGAGCTCCGCCTGGTGCGGATCGACGAGAACGGCAACGGCAACTTCGGGATGCTGCTCACGCGCCGCGCAGACGACTTGCGCGACGGCAATCCCGTGCAGCGCAATGGCAAGGGATGGGTGTCCTGCAGCACCGGGCAGATCGGCGTCTGGAGCCTCGGTGGCGCCCCGCCGCCCAGAAACTGGGGGGCTTGCCCGCAAGGCGCACTCCCCATTACGCGCAACGATCTCGGCGCCGCGCGCTCAGCCGTCCTGAGGTTCGCGCGAAGCACACTGTCGGAGATGTGGGCGGGTCTCGACCTCGCCGGAGCCCGCGTGACGCGGTCGTCGCTTGCGGTCGGTCAAGCCAAGGGGTATGCCGCCCGGATCAAGTGCGGCCGGGCCGTGCAACGCCGCACCGCCATCGTCGAGGTGCGGTTCCCGCAGGTCGACCCACATGAGCGCCTGTCCTCATCCGCGTTCTACGCGTCCCGGAAGCGAGCCGGCTGGCTCGTCTGGCGCCTGATCGCCTGACTGCCTCCCACAAGAAGCCCTCAGACGGTCCAGCGCGCTTCGAACTCGCGCTGCTTCGCCGTCGGCTCGCCGAGCTCGATCCCCAGCGTGGCGAGCTTCGTGCGCGCGATCTCGGCGTCGAGCTCGGCCGGGAAGCTATGCAGGCCCGGCTCGAGGCCGCCCTGCGCGAGGAGATGGGTGGCGAGCGCCTGCACGGAGAAGGAGAGGTCCATGATCTCGACGGGATGGCCGTCGCCGCCCGCGACGTTCGTCTGCCGTCCGCCGACGAGCACGTACGCGTGCCCGCCGCTCGGCAGCTCGTGCGCGGTGACGCCCGGCCGCACCTCCTCGCCAGGCCCGAGCGCGTCGATCGCGATCTCGCGCTCGTGGTGGCCCCCGTTCGCGAGCACGACGCCGTCCGTCAGCCACCGAATCGCCTCGGCCGGCACCGCGTCGATCGCTCCCGTTGCCGTGATCACGACGTCCGCGTCTGGTAGCGCTACCTCGAGTGGCCCGATCCGATGGCCGTCCATGTGCGCCTCGAGCGCTGCGACCGGATCGATCTCCACAACGCTGACGCGACCGCCCTGGCCCCGGGCGTAGCGCGCGAGCCCCTTGCCGACCCAGCCGTAGCCGACGATGCAGAACTCGCGGCCGGCAAACGTGAGGTTTGTGAGCCGGTCGATCGCTGCGAGCGTCGACTGACCGGTGCCGTAGCGGTTGTCGAACAGGTGCTTGCAGCGCGCGTCGTTGGCTGCGATCGCGGGGAACGAGAGCCGACCGGCGGCTTTGAGCGCGCGTAGCCTGGCGACGCCGGTCGTTGTCTCCTCGGTCACGCCTGCGAGCCCCTGGACGAGCTCGGGCCGGTGCTCGACGATCCGCGCCGTCAGCTCGGCGCCGTCGTCGACGACGATTTCCGGCTCCGTGTCGGCGACCGCCAGCAGGTCGGTATGGAACTCCTCGGCGCTCGCTCCGTGACGGGCGTGAATCTCGATCCCGCGCGCGACGAGCGCGGCGCAGATCGCGTCCTGGGTCGAGCCGGGGTTGGAGCCGGCGGCTACCACCTGCGCCCCCGCCTCGGCGAGCAGGAGCGCGAGATATGCAGTTTTCGCCTCGAGGTGGACGACGACCGCCACGCGCCGGCCGCGCAGGGCACCATCGGAGAGCCGCTCGCGCGCGAGCCGGTTCAGGACGGGCGAATGCCGCGCGACCCAGGCGATCCGCTGCTCGCCCTGAGGGGCGAGCGACGGGTCGGCGATCCTGGAGCGCGCGGCGACGTCCACTGCACGGCCGAATGTAGTCCCTAGGCTGCGGTTCCCGAAGGGGAGCGCAGCCTAGATCTTGCGGCGGGGCCTCGTGGAGCCCCACTTGGAGTTGCGTCGCTTCGAGGAGTAGACGAGCCTCGGTGGAGCGATCTTCATTCCCTCGCTGGCGTACTGCTCGGTGTGACCGAGCATCCGCGCGACGTGGCTCACGTCGGCCTGCTGCTCCGGCAGCACGAGCGTCACGCCGATGCCGTCACGACCCGCGCGGCCGGTGCGCCCGACGCGATGGACGTAGCCCTTGTTGTCCTCCGGCGGATCGAAGTTGATCACGTGCGTGATGTCGTCGAGGTCGAGACCGCGGGCGGCGACGTCGGTGGCGACGAGCGTCGAGACCGTGCCATTGTCGAAGCGCTTCAGCGCCCGCTCACGCTGACTCTGGTTCATGTCCCCGTGCATCGCGACCGCGGTCACGTTATTTCGCGCGAGCTTCTGAACGAGCCGGTCGGCGCCGCGCTTCGTGCGAACGAAGACGAGTGCGAGGCCGCGTTCCTCGGCGAGCAGGCGCGCGAGCATCTCAACCTTGTTGTCGGCGGTCACCGGGACGAAGCGGTGCTGCACCTCGCCCTGGCGCAGCTCGATCGGCAGCTCCCCCTCGTAGCGCGAAGGGTTCGTCGTGTATGCCCGCGCCAGCTCGCCGACCTCACCGTCGAGTGTCGCCGAGAAGAACATCGTCTGACGCTTGCGCGGCAGCCGCGCGACGATCTTGTCGACCTGAGGCTGGAATCCCATGTCGAGCATACGGTCGGCTTCGTCGAGGATGAGGATCCGGACGCCGTCGAGCTTGACGGCCTTGCGGTCGACCAAATCCTGCAGGCGGCCCGGCGTCGCGACGAGCACGTGCGCTTCGCGGGCCTTCTTCGCCTGCGTGGAGATGGTGATGCCGCCGTACACCGCTGCGACCTTGAGGTCACGGGCCGGGGCGATCGTCTCGAGGTCGGCCGCCACCTGTGCCGCGAGCTCCCGCGTCGGGACGAGGACGAGCGCGCTCGGCTTCATGTCTCCGGCGTCGAGACGCTCGACGATCGGCACCGCGAAGGCCAGCGTCTTGCCCGATCCTGTGGGCGACTTCGCGAGGACGTCACGGCCTGCGAGCGCGTCCGGCAGGACGAGCGTCTGGATGCGGAAGGGCGTGTGAATGTCGCGCTCGGCAAGCGCCTGTGAGACGCGCGCCGACACGCCAAGCTGGTGGAAAGACTGCATATGTGATTCGACTCCTCTGTTTCAGTGGTCGAGATCCAACTACCTCGACCACCTGTGCCAGACAGGGAGGAACCGAAGAAGCTCAATCTCACGGGGCGGCGAAAGTGCCGTCCGTGACAACACGGTAGCAGTAATCTCGGACGATGATCTCCTTCGCCCGCGGCGCACCCGCAACCGAGTGCCTCGCCGTCGACCTCCTCGCCGACTGCGCCCGGGTCGCGGTCGAACGCGACCCCGCCGTGCTGGCCTACGGTGCCGGCGGGGGATACGGGCCACTGCGCGAGTGGCTCGCGGAGCGACACGGCGTCGAGCCCTCCCGCGTGATCGTGACGAGTGGGGGACTCCAGGGGATCGCCTTCTACTTCGAGGAGCTGCTCGCTCGCCGACCGGGTCGCGTCCTCGTCGAGGCTCCGAGTTACGACCGTCCCCTGAAGCTCCTCGCGCGCCTCCGTGCCGACGTCGTCGCGCTGCCGATGGACGGCGAGGGGCTCGACCCTGAGGCCCTTGAACGGGAGCTCGCCGCTGGGAACGTGAGCTTCCTCTACACGATCCCGACGTTCCAGAATCCGACCGGGCGCACCCTTTCCGATGAACGCCGCGCGCGTGTCGTCGAGCTCGCGGCCGAGCATGCGCTGCCCGTGCTCGAAGACGACCCCTACGGGCTCGTTCGGTACGAGGGCGACTCGCCGCCCAGTCTGCACGAGTTGGACGCCGCGCTCGGAGCCGGCGAGCGGGTCACGTACGCCTCCTCCTTCTCGAAGACGGTCGCGCCCGGCTTGCGGGTGGGCTGGTTCGTGTTGCCCGCGGCGCTCGCAGGAGCGCTGGAGGAGCGGGCCGTTACGACCTACATCTCGCCGCCCTTCCTGCCGCAGGCGACGGTCCACGAACTGGTCGCGCGCGGCGGCTTCGAGCCGAATCTTGCCCGAATTTGCGGTCTCCTCCGCGAGCGGCGAGACGCGATGTTGGCCGCGCTCGACCGCGAGCTCGACGGCCGGGCAACCTGGAGCCGACCCGAGGGTGGCTACTTCGTGTGGGCCGAGCTTCCGGTCGACGCCTCGCAGCTGCTCGACCGGGCGACCGA
>Ga0136621_1000087_pt1 | contig 31314 bp, 33 predicted proteins | sample AntDryUQ445A2306_FD_104673 | JGI IMG/M metagenome (GOLD analysis project Ga0136621, IMG submission 104673) | Polar desert sand microbial communities from Dry Valleys, Antarctica - metaG UQ445A (23.06) | ecosystem: Environmental > Terrestrial > Soil > Desert | place: Antarctica: Dry Valley...
TCTTGACGGGCAAACCCCGGATACCGTCTACTTTAGTTCGCCACCAGCAAAGCTGGCGGCTTAACCCGCGGAGCTCACTTAAGAAACCCGATATCCTGTCCAACTGCGTGGGGCCACCTCTGTCCCAGAAAAGTGCTGAACTGGAAAACACCCTTTGAAACTTTCAACGAACTGTTGCATTAGGAACTTGAGACCACCCAGCAATGACTTGGAGTAGAAACAAACGTCCGCCCATAATGATGCGGCCAATCACAGCGGCACCGTGCCAGAGAACCCCTCTGGGCTATTTGTTGCCAATCTGCCGAGCACAGCATGGCGGTTGTGAACCGCGATTTTGCAAGTAGCAAGACGTACAAAAGCGTGCAAAGATGCGGCTATGAGCACTCTTCACCGGCTTATTGCGGCGCAAGTGAATTCGTATAACGGCAATCTAACGACAACAGGCAGGAAACTGTTCCAATATGCATTTAGCCTCGAAGAGCGCTCGACTCCGCGCGCTGCTAGATTCGTCGCAACTCGAATTCATTACGGAGGCGCACAACGGCATCAGCGCCCGCATCGTCGAGGAAGCGGGATTCAAGGGCATCTGGGCCAGCGGTCTGGCGATCTCCGCGCAGTTTGGCGTGCGCGACAACAACGAGGCGAGCTGGACGCAGGTGGTGGACATGCTGGAATTCATGGCGGACGCGACGTCGATTCCCATCCTGCTGGACGGCGATACGGGTTACGGCAATTTCAACAACACGCGCCGGCTGGTAAAAAAGCTCGAACAGCGCGGCGTTGCCGGCGTATGCATAGAAGACAAACTATTCCCTAAAACCAACAGCTTCATTGAGGGCGCGCGCCAGCCGCTGTGCGACATCGATGAATTCTGCGGCAAGATCAAGGCCGGCAAGGACAGCCAGCTCGATGCGGATTTTTGCGTGGTAGCGCGGGTCGAGGCGCTAGTCGCAGGCTGGGGTCTGGAAGAGGCGCTGCATCGTGCGCGCTCATACCGGGAGGCGGGCGCGGACGCGATACTGATCCACAGCGCGCAGTCACAGGCCGCCGAGGTGCTGGCGTTCGCGAAGCGCTGGGAGAATCGGCTGCCGCTCGTGATTGTCCCGACCAAGTATTACAGTACGCCCACGGAAGTCTTTCGTATGGCGGGCATCAGCATGGTGATATGGGCAAATCACATGCTCCGAGGCGCGGTCGCGGCCATGCGGGGCATTGCCCAGAAAATTCAGACCACGCAGACGATTACCGACGTGGAAGATCAGATCGCGCCGGTCAGTGAGATTTTCCGGCTGCAGGGCGCGGACGAACTGGCCGGCGCGGAAAAGCGCTATTTCGCCGCCGGCACAAGCCGCCACGCGGTGGTGCTCGCGGCCACCCGCGGCCGGGGGCTGGAGGCACTTACCGCGGATTGTCCCAAGGTCATGCTGTCGATTGGCGACAAGCCTCTGCTGCAGCGTCTGGTCGATGAATTCAAGAGCCAGCAGGTGCATCACACCGCGGTCGTGGCCGGTTACAAGGCCGAGACCATCGATCTGAGCGGCGTTCAGGTGCTACGTAATCCTGACTACATGACCAGCGGCGAACTCGCTTCGCTCGCTTGCGCCCGCGAGGCCATCAGGGAGGACACCGTCATCACCTATGGCGATCTGCTGTTTCGCCGTTACATCCTGCGCGACCTGCTGGACATGCGCGGCGAGATCATGGTGGTAGTCGATTCCGAACTGCCGCGCGCGGCGAGCCACGACTATCGTGATCTCGCGTGGTGCTCGCGTCCCGACGACCATGCCCTGTTCCACGAGGACGTCGATCTGCTGCGTGTCGCGTACCACGCGAACGTTGACGACGCGCAGCCTTCCGGACGCTGGATCGGCATGCTGAGAGTGGCGGGGCAGGGGCGTGAATGGTTGCTCGAAACAATGGACGACCTGCGAGAGCGTGCGGACTTCGCCAGCCTCGGTGTCACCGACCTGCTCAACCACCTGATCGAGAAGGGCAGACGTGTGAAGGTGCTCTACATTCATGGCCACTGGCTGGACGTGAACCGCATGGAGGACCTGAGCCGCGCCAGCGATTTCGCGCATGGTCAGCAGCGGCATGCCGAACCGTCGCGCGAGCCATGATCGAGGCGCGCGACTTCGTCGAGCATGCGCGCGACTTCGGGTACAACCGCTATGCCGGCGTGCCGTGTTCTTTTCTGACCCCGTTTATCGATTACGCGATCGCCGACGATAATCTGGTTTACGTGTCATCCGCCAACGAAGGTGACGCGGTCGCGACTTGCGCCGGTGCGTTTCTGGGCGGACACCGCGCGATCGCCATGATGCAGAATTCGGGGCTGGGCAACGCGGTCAATCCGCTCGTGTCGCTGGCGCATGCGTTTTGCATTCCGATGCTGCTGATCGTGACCTTGCGCGGCGACCCGGAACTCGACGATGAGCCGCAACACCAGCTTATGGGCGGGATGACCAGCGGTTTACTAGAAAGCATGCAAATTCCCTGGGAATACTTCCCGACCGACACCAGCTGCATCGAAGAGACCTTGCGGCGTGCCGAGGCGCACATGAGCGACACGATGCGCCCGTACGCGCTGGTTATGCGCAAAGGTTCGGTCGCGCGTTCCGATTCGACGCAACGGAACAAACTGCGTTACGACCGTGACCAAAAGGCGCGTATCGGCGGCGCGCATAAACTGACTTCGCGCCTTACGCGCGCGAAGGTTCTGCAACGTGTAGTCGAGATGACGGCGCAGCCCAACACCGTCGTTATCGCGACTACCGGTTACACGGGTCGTGAGCTGTACGCGCTCTCTGATCGGCCGAATCATTTGTATATGGTCGGTTCCATGGGCTGTGCGTCGTCGCTGGGGCTGGGGCTTGCGATGGCGCGCCCGGACCTGCGCGTGGTGGTGATCGACGGCGATGGCGCGGCATTGATGCGCATGGGCAATTTCGCGACCCTGGGCGCCTACGGTGGCGGCAACCTGGTGCACATTCTGCTCGATAACGAGGCGCATGATTCGACCGGCGCGCAGGCGACGGTATCCAACAATGTCTCGTTCGCCGGCATTGCCCGGGCGTGTGGTTATCCGATCGCGCTGGAAGATGACAACCTCTCGATATTGGATCATCTACTCGGCGGCACGGACAGGATCGGACCGCGCTTTGGCTGCCTCAAGATCCGCACCGGCACACTTGAAGATCTGCCGCGCCCGACCTCTTCGCCGGCCGAGGTGCGCGCACGCTTTATGGCGCACGTTGGCGCGCCGCCGACGCCCTCAACGAAGCCGGCATGATTCTGCTCAATCCTGGTCCTGTCACACTCTCGCCGGGTGTGCGGCAGGCATTGGCCGGTCCCGATCTCTGTCATCGCGAACCGGAATTCGCCGCGTTGCAGGCTTCGATCCGCGACAGCTTGTTGCGCGTCTACGGGCTTCCGGACGACACATGGGCGGCCGTGCTGCTGGCGGGTTCCGGCACCGCCGCGGTGGAGGCGATGCTGACCAGTCTGGTGCCGCGCGACGGCAGGCTGCTGGTCATCGAAAACGGCGTGTATGGCGAGCGCATGACCGCCATCGCCGAAGCGCACGGCATCGATCACCGCGCGCTTGCGTATCCCTGGGAAAGCCAAACTGAGATCAAAGGCATAGAGCAGCTATTGAATGCGAATCCGGAAGTCACTCACCTGGCGGTAGTGCATCACGAGACCACCACCGGTCGCCTCAATGACCTGACGGCGCTGGGAGAGTTGTGCTACGCGCACGGCGTGTACCTGCTGGTCGATGCGGTGAGCAGCTTCGGCGCGGAAGCAATCGATTTCGGGCATCCAGGCATTGCCGCCTGCGCGGCCACCGCGAACAAATGTCTGCACGGCGCACCCGGCGTGTCGTTCGTCATCGTGCGCCGGGAGCAGTTGTCGGCGGCGTCGCCGCGCACGGTATATCTGGATCTGGCGAACTACTGCCGCGAACAGGACCGGCGTGGCACGCCGTTCACCCAGCCGGTGCATGTTTTCTACGCGCTGGAGCAGGCGCTTGCGGAGCTCGAAGCACAGGGCGGCAGGGCAGCACGGCATGCTCATTATCACGCGCTCGCTGCGAAGGTCAGGCATGGGCTTGCTTCGTTGGGCATCGAACCGCTGCTGGCGGAGTGTAAGACTTCGGTGGTGCTGGGTGCGTACCGGCTGCCCGATGGAATAAGCTACGACACATTTCACGATGGCTTGAAGGCGCGCGGCTTCGTCATTTACGCGGGGCAGGGCAAGTTTGCGAAAACGATCTTTCGCGTGGCCGTGATGGGCGCCATCACGACGGCCGATATCGACCGCCTGCTAGCGGCCTTCCATACAATCCTGCAAGCACAGACATGAGTCACGATACCTGGTTACATCGCAGCGTGCGCGCCAGCGTGCGGCCGCTGATCGATACACCCGTTACGCCCAATCACATCACCACGGCGCGTCTGGTGACGGGTCTTGCGGCGGCGGCGCTGTTCGCGCTGGATTCGCAGTACTGGGCGGCGGCGATGTTTCTGCTGTCCATGCTGTTGGATCGAGCCGATGGCGAACTGGCGCGCGCCAGCGGCAAGTCCACCGCGCGGGGACACCAGTACGACCTGGTTACCGATACCTTGTGCAACGCGCTGGCCTTCGTCGGCATTGGTATCAGCCTGCGCCACGGCGTGTTCGGTGCGGCGGCTATACCCATGGGAATTGTCGCCGGTGCGGCGATCATCTGTATTTTGTGGTGGGTCACCCGCATCGAGCAGCGGCATGGGCGTCGCGCAGGTGAACTGCGCGCATTGCCGCGTTTTGATCCCGATGACGTGATGATCGTCATTCCCGCGGCCGCACTGCTCGACTGCATGGCGCCGTTGCTGGCGGCGGCCGCGGTCGGCGCGCCATTGTTCGCGTGGGCAGCGTACCAATTCCACTGGCGAGGACTGCTGGACGAGAAACCGGATTTGCCTTGATGCCCGCATCAGATTCATTCGCCACGCTGTTTGGCGACGCTTTTTGCTCGCGTTATCATGCCGGAATGTCCTGAGCACGCCTTTATTTAAGGGGAGAGATTATGTCTGCCGTCACCGACGTATTGCCTAATTCGCATGCTTATTCGAATATCGCACGGGATCTGAGAGCGACCGGGATTCATCCGAACTACTGGTACCCGGTTACCCGATCCAGGAACGTAAAGCGGGGCAAGCCGCACGGCGTGTCTTTCGCGGGCGAACCCATCGTGCTGGTGAGGACCGCGAGCGGTGACCTGTTCGCGCTGGAGGATCGGTGCGCGCACCGGCAGGTGCCGCTGCGCGCTGGTGTAGTGGTCGGTGAGCGCCTGCAGTGCGGTTATCACCGCTGGACCTACGATCGCACCGGCAAATGCGTCAACGTGCCGTATCTGAACAAGGACAAATCGCTGCCCAACGGCGTACGGAGCTACCCCTGCCGGGAGGCGTACGGCCTCGTGTTCGTGTTTCCCGGCGACGCGAACAAGCAGCACGAGGTCGCTTTTCCGGACGTGCCGTCAGCCGGCGACTCCCATTACAAGACGCGCTACCTCGACCGGCGGGTTAACTGCCACTACTCTTTCATGCACGAAAACCTGATGGACATGAACCATCAGTTTCTGCATCGCAAGCTGATGGGCGGCATCAGGACGATCTATAAAGAACTGCGCTGCGGCGACAACTGGATCGAGGTCGATTACACATTCTCCCGCGGGAGCGGCCGGCAGCCGCTGGGTGAAAAGTTCATGCTGGGCAAGCGACCCGAACCCACCGAGCAGCGCCCGAAGGACTTGATGACCATCCGCACCGAGTATCCCTATCAGACCTTAAAGTTCTGGACCGCCGGCAGCGAGCAGCCGGCGCTCGATCTCTGGAACGCTTATATTCCGGTGGACCGCGCGCAGCGTATCAATCACACCTACGGCCTGATGATGATCAGGCGCCCTGGCATTCCGGGTCTGATCAATCTGCTGTGGCCTTTCATCGCCTGGTTCACTGACAGCATCTTTGCGGAAGACCGCTGGATCGTGGAAGAGGAGCAGCGGGCGTTCGACGTGCAGGGTGCTGACTGGAACCAGGAAGTTTTTCCGGTCATGCGCGGACTCAAGAAATTGCTCGCCGAGCAGGGCGTACCGCTGGAAACATCTGATTGATTCGGCGCCCTTGCTCCCGGGCGCCGCCGGCACATCCAATTGGTGTGCGGGAAGGTCCGGCCAGAACGTGCTCAAGCCATATCTATGCGGCCAATGCGTCGATCGTCGTGTGAATCCATGTCGATGTTGATTGTTTCGTAATGTCCCGTCCGTGGCAGGCAGGCCCGGATCGCGGCCACCGCCGCGGGATCGACAGCAGCGGTGCGCGCGTGACCGCCGCATAACGCGGTGCGAAAGCCCAGGTAATCGGCGTCGGCGGCAAGCAATGGACCGATGTCCGCCATGCGCAGGCTGCCCGCCAAGCCTGTTAGTAGACCTCGTGCTCTGGCCGCAGCCACGAACGCGGATAACTCCGTCATGGATAGATGCCGGCGCAGGCCGCCGCCGGTCTTGTCGGCCGTGTCGAGCATGACGCCTTTGAGTCCTGCATCCGCTACACGAGCCACGACATCAGGGTACGGTGGTCTGTCCGCAAACAGCACGGCCACGAGGCGAACACCAGTGGCCGCGTGGTACGCCAGCGCATGCAGGCACTGGTCGAAGTATTCCGGCTCGAACAAGCCGACCTTGACGAAGTCCACGCCGGTGGCCGCGGTGTCGTTGACGGCTCGCGCAATCAAATCCGGATCGGCCGGCAGATCGCCGACTGTGGCGCTGACCGGCCGTCGTCCGTCCACTGTTTCCACGATTGCTCGAATTCGCGTCAGCGACAGCGCGCCCAGCGCGCCCAGCGCGGGGTCTTTGAGGTCCACAATATCGGCTCCCGCTCGGAGCACGAGTTCAGCTTCTTCAACGCTGGTTACGCTTGCGAGCAAGCGGGTCATAACGTAGCGCGCCTGCCGTGCGCGTCAACTTTCGCCATTAGCCAGTCCCACGCCTGGCGCTCGCGCGGTCCGGCGGTTTTCTCGATTGCAATTTTCAAGTATTCGATCTCGCTTTGAATTTTATCGAACGCAAGTCGGTCGAGACGGCTCACCAGAATCGCCAGTTCGAGCACGGCGGCCTGCGCGCGGTTGTAGCCGCGAAACGGCGCGTGCGTCGCCTCGAAGACGACCTTGCAGTGGAACCGCGGCCGCAGTTCGTCCTCGTCGATACGCGCGATTTCAACCTCGGCGTGCGCGAGAGCCTCGGTTAGCCGCAGGCCCTGGATTTGATCCGCGTCGCGCACCCGCCAGTCGCGTCGCCCGGTCAAACAGCCGGCGAACACGCGCACATCGTCTGTGTAGTTGATACAGGCATGGCGTTCGCGCAGCAAATTCTCCAAAGTTGCCGAGGGCTTGAATGGCGCGATGATCAAGCCCTCGTCATCCACGTGCACGCCCATGGGCGCGACGTGCGCGTTGCCATTCTCGCCGCGGGTGGTGACGATGCACTCGCGGATCACGCCTTGTACTGCCGGCGTTTTTTGCTGGCCTGCGCGCGTTTCTGACGCCGGTCCTTGAGGGTGGATCCTTCTTCCGCGAATTCTTCTAGATCTTCCGCGGGCTGCTCTACCGCGAAGCCCCATTTGAGTTCCTCGTCCTGACTGTACTGCTTGCCAAGCTGCCACGCGATCTGCGCGCGCGCCAGTTCCATGCCGAGATAAAACGCATGGCCGCCGTCATCGGCGACATTCAAAGCCGGGTAGAGATTGAGTGGATCCTGGCGGTCGTGGCCTGAGTGCAGCCCGTCCCGATTGTAAATGTGCACGCCTTCCTCGGTGACCTGGATGCGGTAGTTGGGGTCCTTGACGGCCGCGGCGGTGGCCTTGACCTCGTCGAGATTGTACGGGAATGGTCGGCGTTCGTGCAGTGCCAGCAGGCCCTCGTCGATGAGTCGCGGCGGCGTGTTCTGCGCGCGCGCGGCATACATGATGCGTCGCGCGCGGTCGGACTCGCGTACCACGGTGCGACAGTGCGGGCTGACCTCGGTGGTGAGAATATGACCGATGTCGAGTTCGGAAATAATTCCCATCAGCAGCGCGGTATTGCCGGCGGTGTCGGCATGCGTCAGCTCGGTGAGATTGCCGGTGCCCATCATGATTTCGATATCCGGATAACGCTGCCGCAAGGCGTGATAGCGCAGAATCGAATCGGTAAAACCCGCGTGAATGGGGTCCAGTACCGCGTCCGCGATGAAGCGCCGGTCGCGCGCGAGCAGGGTATCGATCGCGCGGTACAGTGAATCGAGATCGCTTGTCTCGGCGGCAATCAGCACCGGCGTCGCCTCGACTTCATCGGCGAGCGCCAGACTTTGTTCGGTCAGGCTCAACAGGTAATCGGCACCCGCGTTTGCGCCGCGCCGCAGGTCGTCGGTGTCAAGGGAATCGACGCTCACCTGAAAACCCGCCTGTTTTAAGGCGTGCACCGCGTCCGCCATGTGCGGGAACAGCGTGGCGGGCAGGCAGCCCAGATCGATGACGTCGGCACCGTCGCGACGATAACGCTGGGCACGCTCGAGGATTTTTTCGATCGACAAATCCGGGGCGTCGACGATCTCGGCGAAGATGCGCACGTCGAAACGGCTCAAATCGACTTGCGTGGCTTCACGTCCAAAATGCTGCGGCAGGTCTTTCAGTTCCTTGGGCCCCCGTTCGACCGGCACGCCGAACTGCCGGGACAGCGCATCGATGTCGCCGCGACAGTGGCCAGGCAGGATCATACGATCGGCCTCGAAGGTTTCCTTGAGACGGCGGGCGATCAAGTCGGTAGACATCAGCGCCGCAACGCTGATGCCGATCTGGTGCACATGATAAGTGAACTCGGTCGGCTGCATACCCTCGAGCACCTGCTGCAAACTCCGCTCGGCGAGCTTGCCGGTCAAGAACAGAATGTGCTCGGGCAATTCGATCTCCGCAAAGAGTTGAGGAATCAGCGCAATTGACCAGGTAGCGCGGGCTGAACATTGCCACGCAACGCGGCCAGGCTCGCCGCGGGCGGGAGCGGAGACGGTCAGCGCGGGGGTTTGATGCCGTAACGCCGCATCTTGCGGTAAAGCGTATTGCGGCTCAACTCCAGCCTTCCGGCGACCTTGGTGACGTTCCAGCGCATGCCTTCGAGCTCGCGCACTATGGCATCGCGTTCGGCGCACGCCAGTGGATTATCCTGCTGCAAAGTGCCGTCCTCGACGTTGCAGGAAGGTAATTGTGCCGGGTTGGAGCCCAGCCGCAGTTCGGCGTCCAGGTCCTTCATGTCGATGGTGTTGTCTTCGCACAGCGCCAGCAGTGTGCGCAGGCAATTGCGCAATTGCCGGATGTTGCCCGGCCACTCGTGATTCTCCAAGGTCTTCATGACTTCGGGCTGAATCCTGACCGCGGCGGCGTGGCCGGTTTCGATCTTTAGCAGATGTTTTATCAGCCGGCGGCGGTCGGTGCGCTCGCGCAGCGGCGGCATGCATAGACTAATGCCGTGTAGCCGGTAAAACAGGTCTCGACGGAACCTGCCTTCCTCGATCAGTTGCGCCAGATCGCAGTGGGTGGCGCTGATCACGTGGATGTCGACTTTAATTGACGATTCGCCACCCAGTGGCATGACCTCTTTGTCTTCCAGCACGCGCAGCAGACGCGCCTGAAGCTGCGGGGGCATGTCGCCGATCTCGTCTAAAAACAGGGTGCCGCCGTTGGCCTGCACGATCTTGCCGCGGCTCCCCTCGCGGCGGGCGCCGGTGAACGCGCCGGGCTTGTACCCGAACAATTCGCTTTCGATCAAAGTTTCCGGAATCGCCGCACAGTTAACCGCGACGAATGCTTTCCCGCAGCGGCCGCTCGCAAGATGCAGCGCCTTGGCGAAACGGCCCTTGCCGGTGCCGGTCTCGCCGTACAGGATGGCCGGGATGTCCTTGCCCAGTATCTTTTCCGCGCGCCGGATATTCTCCATCATCTGCGCGTCGCCGAATTCAAGCCCCTGAAAAGGACTGCCGTCGAGCACCTTGCGCTCACGACCAGACGCGTCCTCGGAAGCAAACGGCGCCGTCCGCGCATTTTGTTCGGGCGACTGAATGGCCGCGAAGAAGCGCCGTCCGCTGTTGGTGTCGTGGATCGGCGCGGGGTGAAACGGGCGCCGCGCGGCCAGCGCCAGCAGACTGTTCATGCTCAAATCGAAGATGTTCTCGATCCGTTTGCCGATCAGACAATCTTTCGATGCCACGCCTAACTGGAACAGCGCACTGCGATTCACCGCGCAGGCAACGCCGTGGTCATTGAACGCGATGACGCCTTCGCCCAAAGTGTTGACGAATTCGGGACGGCTGTGAAATCGGACCAGAAAACGATCCTTGTAAGCACCCAGAAAGAGGCGGTTCTCGATCATCTGGGCCGACATGTTGACCAGGACTTTAGTATGCTGCTGCGCCATGCTGGACTCGCCAGCCGCGTTGAGTACCGCCAGCAATTCGTCCTGCGGCGAGAAGATGGGCGCGGCGGAACAGGTCAGAATGGTGTTGCGCGCGAAAAAATGCTCCCTGTGATGCACGACCAACGGTTCTTTCTCGATCAGGCAGGTACCCATGCCATTAGTGCCCTGTGTGAGCTCGCTCCACACGGCGCCGTTCTGCAATCCGCTGCGCGCGGCGGCACTTGTGAACTGCGGGTCACCGATGTAGTTGACGATCACGCCATCCGCGTCCGCCAGCAGAATCGCGTATCCCGAGCCCGCGACCTGCTGGTAAAGATTCGCCATTTCCAGCCTGGCGACTTCGAGCAGGTGGGCGGTGCGATCCTGCCGCTCCAGGAGTTCGGTGCGGGCGAGCAGCACCGGCTCGTGCCGGCCGGCGGGATCCAGGTGATGTTCCTTGAAACAACGCTGCCAGGAACGGGCAATCTGGCTTTCGACTTCCTCGCTGTCACCGGGAGTGCCCTCGACAACCGACTGCACGAATCTGACATGATTGACGCTATCGACTTCTGAATGCTGCATTGCCTTCCTCCGGTCAGTGCCTTCCCGCAACCGACCGTCGATGATGAATGATTTCAAATATAGATTTCGGGTGAGACTTTCGGTGGATAATTACAGCCTCAGTATAACGTTCATCGGCTATGCCGTTGGGATTTTATGGCAAGCTCCGTATTGTGACAATCAAAACCCCGTGACACGCAATATCCATAGGCGCGCGGAAACTTATATGTTGATCGTGCGGAGAGCCGGGCACGAATGAGCGGCGTCACTCTGCATTTGCTCATCCCCGGTCTGCTCGACCGAACCCTGCGATGGGTGGGGGATTTCGGGCCATTGCCGCGCTTCGCCGGGATCGAGGCATTGCTGGCCAGGGCGAGTAAATCCACAGTGCCTGCCGATGGCGTGGATGCGTGCCTGTGCGGGCTGTTCGGCCTCGTCGCTACTAAAGATCTCGATCTGCCGCTGGGCGCGCTGCGCCGATATGGCTTCGGCCGCGACGTGGACCGGGCGGTCTGGTTGTGCGCCGATCCGGTGAATCTGAAAGCCGATATGACGAGTGTTTACTTGCGCGGTAGCGGCTCACTCAATATCACCGAGTTGGAAGCACGCGGGCTGGGCGAGATTTTCGCTACACACTTCGCGGGCAGCGGTCTGGCGCTGGAGATCACGTCACGGGCGTACTGGCATTTGCGGCTGCCCGCGACATCCGGCGTCACCACGCATGCGCAGCGCCAGGTGATGGGGCAGGCCGTGCAGACCTGTCTGCCCGCCGGTCCGGACGCCGCGCGCTGGGGGTCATTTCTCAATGAAACTCAAATGCTGTTTCATGGATGTGAGATCAACCGCGCGCGGGAGAGCCGTAATGAGCCGATCATCAATGGGCTGTGGCTGGCCGGCGCCGGGCCGCTGCCGGCGCGCGAACGTTTGCGAGTGACCGTGGCCGCGGTCTGGTCGGACGATCCGCTCGCGCGCGGTCTGGCGCGGCTAGCGGACATCGAAACAAAGCCCGCGCCCGCGACACTTGACGGCCTGCTGTCGGCCGCGACCCGGGACGCCCATCTGGTGACTCTGGAAAACCTACTGTCGCCCGCACGCTATGACGATTTTTCCGTCTGGTGCAGCGCGATGACCGCGCTGGAAAAGGACTGGTTCGAGCCCCTGGCGCGGGCGATCAGAAACGGGCAGGTGACGGAATGTAATATTTACGATTGTCTTGGCGGGCGCTACCGTATCGACCGCGCGCGGCAATGGCGCATCTGGCGAAGGCCGCGCAGTCTGGATGCCTTTGCCGGCGTTGCCGGGAGCAATCGATAATCATGCGTTGTTACTGAAATGATTCGCACGCCCAGAATCCTTGCCCGCAGTGCCGAACCTCTGCGGATCGATGGCCTGCACCCGCTGCTTCAGCGCATTTATGCCCATCGCGGTATCACCGAGGCCTGGCAACTGGAATCCGGCCTGAGCCGGCTGCATGCCTGCGACGGCTTGTCCGGCATGGCGGCCGCCACCGACTTGCTGATGCACGCGCTGGAACACGGCAGCCGGATTCTGATCGTTGGCGACTTCGACGCGGACGGCGCCACCAGCACCGCGCTGGCCATGCGTGCGCTGCGGGCATTCGGCGCGCGCGACGCGCATTACCTGGTGCCCAACCGTTTCGAATACGGCTACGGACTCACGCCGGAAATCGTCGCGGTCGGCGCCGGGCTCGCGCCCGATCTGCTGATTACGGTCGATAACGGCGTCTCCAGCGTCGAAGGCGTGGCGGCGGCGAAGGCGCGTGGCATGCGCGTGCTCATTACCGATCATCATCTGCCCGGCGCGCAACTGCCCGCTGCCGATGCGATCGTTAATCCCAATGTGCCGGGCGATGATTTTCCCAGCAAGACGCTGGCAGGCGTGGGTGTGGTGTTCTATCTGATGCTGGCGTTACGCACGCGGCTGCGCGCGGCGGACTGGTTTGTCAGATACGGACTTGCCGAGCCGAACATGGCGCGGTATCTGGATCTGGTGGCGCTGGGAACGGTCGCCGACGTGGTGACACTGGATCACAACAATCGCATTCTGGTGGAGCAGGGTTTGCGACGCATCCGTGCCGGCCAGTGCGTCCCCGCCATCCCCGCGCTGCTGCGTTTCGCCGGCCGCGCGCACGAGCGTGCGGTGGCTTCGGACCTGGGTTTCGCGGCCGGCCCCAGGCTTAACGCCGCCGGTCGTTTGCAGGACATGTCCATCGGCATCGAATGTCTGCTGTGCGATGACGAGGAACGCGCGGCGGCGCTGGCCGGCGAGCTCGATGAACTGAACCGCAAGCGGCGCGTGATCGAGAGCGAGATGCACGGACAGGCGCTGGTCGCATTGCGGGTGCTCGATGACCTGCGGGACGACGAACTGCCGTACGGTCTGTGTCTGTTCGATGCCGGCTGGCATCAGGGGGTGATCGGCATTCTGGCATCGCGCATCAAGGAGCGTTTCCAGCGGCCGGCGATCGTGTTCGCCGACGCGGGCGAAGACACGCTCAAGGGTTCTGCGCGCTCGGTTGCGGGTCTGCACATCCGTGATGTGCTGGAAGCCATGGCCACGCGCAACCCGGGGCTGATCACGCGTTACGGCGGCCACGCAATGGCTGCGGGTCTGACCCTGCCGGCCGCACATTTCGATGCTTTCCGCACTGCGTTCGAGCTTGCGGTGCGCGCCGCGATCACGCCGGAGCAACGCGACAGCGTGCAGTATAGTGATGGCGAACTGAATGATGCGGATTACACGCTGGAAGTGGCACAGTTGCTGCGCATGGCAGGGCCCTGGGGTCAGGGGTTTCCGGAGCCGTTGTTCGAGGGTGATTTCGAGATCGTGACACATCGGCCGGTCGGCGAGCGGCACCTGAAGCTTAAGGTGAGACCGCGAGGCGGCGCCTGCCTGCTCGATGCGATCGTATTCAACATCGATGCCTTCGAGTGGACCGAAGACGTTCGCGCGGTGCGTCTTTTGTATCGCTTCGAAGAGAACGAATACCAGGGGCGCGTTTGCCCGCAACTTAACGTGACGCATCTGCGGCCGTTACAGCCGTAATCCTCAGCCGGCATGAATTCATGGCGGCGCTTATTGTAGTATTACGCTCTTTTCGCCGTTTACCCGCCATGCAGGAACTCAACGCAATACACGCACAACTGGATGACCTCAAACAGCGCGCCACCGCGCTCAGGGGGTATCTTTGACTACGATGCCAGGCTCGAGCGGCTGGAAGAAGTTGCGCGCGAACTTGAGCAGCCGGACATCTGGAACGACCCGCCGCGCGCGCAGAGTCTCAACAAGGAACGCGCGCGACTGGAGGACATCGTCCACGTCCTGCGCGATCTGGGCAGGGACTTGAGCGACAGCGAAGCCCTGGTTGAACTGGCGGCGGCAGACGACGACGGCGCGATGCTCGCCGAGCTCGACGGTGAGCTGGCGCGTTTTGAAAAAGCCATCGAGCAGCTCGAATTCCGTCGCATGTTTGCAGGCGAACTGGACGCCAACAACGCGTTTCTGGATGTTCAGGCCGGGTCCGGCGGCACGGAGGCGCAGGACTGGGCGAACATGCTGTTGCGAATGTATCTGCGCTGGGGCGAGGCGCGCGGTTTCGTTACCGAATTGATCGAAATATCGTCCGGTGAAGTCGCCGGCATCAAGAGCGCCACCGTGAAGTTCGATGGCGATTACGCGTACGGCTGGCTGCGTACCGAGACCGGCGTGCACCGGCTGGTGCGCAAGTCGCCGTTCGATTCAGGTGCGCGCCGTCACACATCGTTCGCGTCCGTGTTCGTGTCGCCGGAAGTCGATGACGACATCGATATCGTCATCAATCCGGCCGACCTCCGTATCGATGTCTATCGCGCCAGCGGCGCCGGCGGGCAGCACGTCAACCGCACGGAATCAGCCGTGCGTATCACACATCTGCCGACCGGCGCGGTGACGCAGTGTCAGAACGATCGCTCCCAGCACAAGAACAAGGATGTCGCCATGAAACAGCTCAAGGCCAAGCTGTACGAACTGGAGATGCAAAAGCGCCGCAGCGCGCAACAGACCGTGGAGGACAGTAAGGCGGATATCGGCTGGGGCAGCCAGATACGCTCGTACGTGCTGGACCAGTCGCGCATCAAGGATCTGCGCACCGGCATTGAAACTGGCAACACGCAAGCTGTGCTGGACGGCGATCTGGACCGATTTATCGAGGCCAGCCTGAAAAGCGGATTGTAACGACCATGGATGACGACACCGGCACGCACGACGAAAACAAGCTGATCGCGCAACGCCGCGAGAAGCTCGCGAACCTGCGCGCGAAGGGCCATGCGTTTCCCAATGATTTTCGTCGCGATGCGTTAGCGGCCGAACTCCACAGCCAGTATGACGTGCTGGATGACGGGCAGCTCAAGGATCGGAATTTGCGCGTGACGGTGGCGGGGCGGATGATGGCCAAGCGCGTGATGGGCAAGGCGAGCTTCGCACAGGTGCTGGACATGTCCGGCCGCATCCAGCTATTCATACAGCGCGACGCGTTGGCCGACGGCGTGTATGCGGATTTCAAGACCTGGGACTTGGGCGATATCGTCGGAGCGCGCGGCGCGTTGTTCAAGACGAAAACCGGCGAACTCAGCATCAAGGTCGAAGACTTTCGGCTGCTGTCGAAATCGCTGCGTCCGCTGCCGGAAAAATTCCACGGCCTCACCGACCCGGAGCAGCGCTACCGGCAGCGCTACGTCGATCTGATTATGAATGATCCGGTGCGCGCGGCGTTTCGGGTGCGCAGCCAGGTTATTCGCTTCATCCGCCAATATCTGGATGCGCGCGGCTATCTCGAAGTCGAGACGCCGATGATGCAGCCCATCCCGGGGGGTGCTGCCGCGCGGCCTTTTGTCACTCATCACAACGCGCTGGACATGAAGCTTTACCTGCGTATCGCGCCGGAATTATATCTGAAGCGTCTGGTGGTCGGCGGCTTCGAGCGAGTTTACGAGATCAATCGCAATTTCCGCAACGAAGGACTCTCCGCGCAGCACAACCCCGAGTTCACCATGCTGGAGTTCTATCAGGCGTACGCTGATTATCTTGATTTGATGAACCTGACCGAAGACCTGTTGCGGGGGCTGGCGATCGCGGTCACCGGCGGGACCCGGCTGAGCTATCAGGCCCAGGTGTACGATCTGAAAAAACCTTTCGCGCGCATGACCGTGAAAGAGGCGATCGTCCGGTTTAACGAAGGTGTGAGCCTGGCAGAGATGGACAATCCCGCCGCGCTGAAAACAATCGCCGCGCGACTGGACGTACCGGTCAAGCCGGACGATGTCGCCGGCAAGATCCAGATCGAAATCTTCGAGAAAACAGTGGAGCCGCGGTTACAGGAACCGACTTTCATTACGGCGTATCCAACGGCGGTGTCGCCGCTGGCGCGACGCAATGACGCCGATTCTTCCGTCACCGACCGTTTCGAGTTATTTGTCGCGGGCCGCGAACTGGCCAATGGTTTCTCGGAGCTGAACGACGCGGAAGATCAGGCGGAGCGCTTTCGCGCGCAGGCGACGGCCAAGGACGCCGGCGACGCGGAAGCCATGCACTTCGACGCGGACTACATTCGCGCGCTGGAATACGGCCTGCCGCCCACGGCCGGCGAGGGCATCGGCATCGACCGTCTGGTGATGCTGTTAACCGACTCGCCGTCGATCCGCGACGTGTTGTTGTTTCCGCATATGCGGCCCGAGATTTCCTGAACGCATTATGCGCCGGTGCGGAGCGCGTTAAGTATCAGCCCATGCGCGCCATGCCGAGCATCAGCAGCGCGGCGAAGATGCCGCTTAATATGAATAAGCTGTTCGACGCGACCTTGCTGCTCGGACGCACGATATAGCCAGCCAGCGCGATCAGCACCACAATCACGACCAGCAGCGTTATGCCGCGCATGGAGACGCCATGCCGCCATCGCGCATGCGACACCTGGCGAGCGTAGCTGGGCTTGTGTCAGCCGTCATAAGGTAGCGTCTCGAGCGTGACTTTCGCCCCGTCAGCATCCCACAGACGCAGTTGCTGCTGTTCGGCATCGGCGATACGCAGCACCGCCAGCGCCGCGACGCCGCTACTATCCGGGTTTAGTTGCGCCTCTACGATCGTGCCGCTGGGCTCGTTCGTACCCTTGCCAGCCGCGACGATGCTGTCACCGGGCTTGGGGATGGTGTCGGTCACCGCACTAATTCGGTACATGCGGCGCTTAACATTGCCCAGATAGTGCATGCGGGCCACCACTTCCTGGCCGGGATAACAGCCTTTCTTGAAGCTGAGGCCGCCGATCAGTTGCAGATTCGCCATCTGCGGAACGAAGCGATCCACCGTGGCCGGGTAAATGTTCGGTATGCCGGACAGGATATCCAGCAACGCCCAGGACGCGGCGCCGACCGGCGCACCGCGGACATTGAGCCGCTCCCACAGCTTAGTCACCGCGCCAGTCGGCCCGTGGATCTCGAAACGCGGATGCTGTCCCGGTATCCGCAGCACGGTGAGTTCTCCAGCCTGCAACGTATCATCCACGGCGGCGGGACAGTCGCCCAGCGCCTCCTTAAGTTCCTGTTCCGCATCGGGCCCCGCGTAGCCGCACCGGACCAGCTCAAGGCTGTGGTCGGCTAAGGACACCCTGGCGCGGAGCACGAACATGCGCAACCGCTGCAGGGTCGGTGCAAGAATCTCTATGGGCAGGTTCAGATAAAACGTGTCGTTGCGCCGGAACACGCGCGGACTGGCCAGCATCCGGCCGCGCGGGCTGCAATAGCTGCTGAGCTGGCTGCGCGTCCCGGACACTTCGCGCACGTCGCTGCTGAGCTGGTTTTGGAGAAATTCGAGCGCTTCTTCGCCGGTGACGGCGATCAGGCCACGATGCGAGAGATCGCAGAACATGCTGCCGGTCATCACTATCGAGCGTTCACGCTCGGGGTTGCCGAAACTCACCACGCGACCCTGTTCCAGTTCCGCGCCGGCGTCAGACAGAAAATTCTGCCAGTCGGGAAGCATCATGTTGTATTCGGCCTCGATCATAGCGCGCATACTAGACAAACGCGCCGGCATTGTCAGCCGTCCAGGTCGTTCGCTACCGTGCGGTATGCTTCCTTGAGTAACCCTTCAATCTCTAAAGCGGCAGAACTGCATTGACCGGCGACGAACAACGACACAGGACAGACAATCGACATACGCGTCTGCGATGGCGCTGTCGGCGAGGTACGCGGGAGCTGGATCTGCTGCTGTCGGGTTTTATGGAAGGCGGCTATTTCTCGCTTGAAGACCAGCAATTGTCAGTGTTCGAGAGATTGCTGGATTATCCTGACGACGAGTTGCTGGACTTGTTGATGGGACGCAAAGTGGCCGGAGACAGGGGGCTTGCAGATGTCATCGCCAGGATTCAGGGCGCCGTTGCGAGTAACGCTTAAGCGCTCGCGCGTGTTGGGTGGCCTGTTGGTCCTCGTACATCTGGGGGCGGCTACCATGCTTGTACTGTTGCCGCTTCCGCTGGCTTTAGCCGGCGATGCCATGCTTGCGCTCAGCTTGTACCGGACGCTGTGCACACACATCGTTCACACCGGTCCGCGCGCTGTGAAAGTGCTGGTCTGGCAGCCTTCCGGCAGGATTATTGCCTCAGATGGCCTGGGCATCGAGCACGAGGCTACCGTCGCTAATGACACATTTGTTCATCCGCTTGCGATAGTGCTCAATCTGGTGTGCGACGATCGTACGAAGTTTACGCTGGTGCTGCTTGCCGACAGCGTCGAGACTGCCGTTCTGCGCGAGTTGCGTAAACGGTTGCGCCTGTTGGCCCGCGGCCAAACGTTCGGGTAGGGCTGTACACGGCGGTGCTATCAATGGATTTTCGGTGTCGGCGACCATGGCGGATCCCGGAACTGATCCGCGCCGAAAAGCGGCGCTTTATTCAGGTTCAACCGGTGAAAAGAATGATGTTAGTATTCGCGGGTCCGGCTGGCGTCCCATTGCGAGCCGCACAAGCGCGTCGGGTGAGGCAGTCGCGACTGATCTTTACCGTCAACTCTGTGTTCGACGGCGTGGAAATTCGCCCCCTGAGTTTTTTAATAGCCCTGAGTCTTTTTATCAGCCCGAGTCTTTTAATTAACCAACTTGCCAGAATAATTCGGTAATCTCTCACAATGCTTTGTCGCCCGCCCAATCACTGGATCGATGCACCCCGACCGCGCAGTTTCGCCGCCCTCATGGAAGTGTACGAGGCCAACTACATGCGGCTCAGGAAGCTGTATCCGCAGCCCTATGATGTGGGTCAATCTGCTGTGTCCAGGGTCGGCGGGGGGCTTGATCTGCATCTTAAGATCTTCGCGCGCAGCAGTTATACCAGCACCATCCATCTGACGTACTATCTGAAAGATCATCAAGGCGTAATAAAACCCGACCCCGACCTGCGTCTGCGGATTTACCACGATGCGCGGCAGGCGGAAGTGTTGAATTATTCCACCTGTGGCATTGCACGGCTTGCGTGCAACCGGTGGCACCGGGCGCACACGACCGCGGATTTATTGGTCCACAAATGGGCAGTCAACCGGTTTCTGTATAAATGGCTTAGCTACGTTGCTCGCCAGGGTCATGCTTTCCCTGAAAAAGCGATTGCAAACGCGCTCGAATACAGTTAGAAGTCAACGCTGAATCGATCATTAATACCAATAAATAAGCGAATCTTTTAGTACCAGGCCTGAACTTACAGCATTCGCCAAAGTCAATTTGGCATCGCGAGTAGGGCTTTCCGCAGTACAACATCACACGCATTAAGGTCTTACATCATGAGATTGTCTACTAAAGGCCGTTATGCCGTGACCGCCATGCTCAATCTGGCGATCCACGACCCGCTCGAAACCATGACGCTCGCGGATATCTCGCAGCGTCAGGGAATATCCCTGTCTTATCTCGAGCAGCTTTTCGCCAAGCTTCGCAAACAAAAGCTGGTTAAAGGCATGCGCGGCCCTGGCGGCGGTTACCGGCTGGCCAAAGCCGGCGACGAGATCAGCGTCGCGCAGATCATCGCCGCGGTTGACGGCAAGCCGGGCAGCGATGCGAGTGGCAAGACAACCCGAGCGCGCAAAGGCCAGCGTCGCGTAACTCAGGAACTATGGGATGAGTTGAGTGAGCGTCTATACACGTTTCTGGATGGCATCACGCTCGCGGACCTGGCCGATCGGCCCGACGTGAAAGCGGTCACCGATCAACATCTAAAAGAGCGTGTTCGCGGCTACCGTACAGCCAAGAAAAGCGCGGCGTGATGGCAAAGGCGGTTGTGTTGTAGCCGGAGTCAACACCTGACTGGTGGCTACACGTATCACATGTGGCCGCACGTATTACATGTGGCTGCGCGCATTACATGTGGTAATAGTCGCGGTACCAGTCAACAAATCTCTTGATCCCCTCTTCCACAGGTGTCGACGGCTGGTAACCGACATCTGCAATCAGGTTTTCCACATCGGCGTATGTGTCGGGCACATCGCCCGGTTGCAGAGGCAGCATATTGCGTCGCGCCCGTGTACCAATGCTCGCTTCCAGTACTTCGATATACCGCAGCAATTCCACCGGCTTATGGTTGCCAATGTTATACAGGCGATAGGGCGCGGTACTGGTTGCTGGATCCGGCTTCTGTCCTGACCAGTCAGAATTGACCGCGGCCGGTTTGTCCAGCGCGCGTACGACCCCCTCGACAATATCGTCAATATAGGTGAAGTCCCGCCGGTGATTGCCGTGGTTGAAGACATCGATAGGCTGGTCGTTAAGAATATTTCGCGTAAACATAAACAGGGACATGTCCGGCCGGCCCCACGGCCCGTAGACGGTAAAAAAGCGCAACCCGGTGACCGGCAGCCTGTAGAGATGGCTGTAAGTATGCGCCATCAGCTCGTTCGCTTTTTTGCTCGCGGCGTACAGGCTGACGGGGTGATCAACGTTATCATGCACGGAAAACGGCATGCGTGTGTTGGCGCCGTAAACTGAACTGCTGGAAGCATAAACCAGGTGTTCAACCTGATTTTGTCGGCAGCCTTCGAGGATATTCAGAAATCCCACCACATTCGTATTGACGTACACGTGAGGATTTTGCAGTGAATAGCGCACACCGGCCTGGGCGGCCAGGTTAATCACTCGCCGCGGCCGGTGTTGCGTAAATACATGTGTCATCGCGGCGGATTCGGAAATATCGGCGCGCACCTCCACGTACTGTTGATAAGCCTTGTTGCGTTCAAGCCGCGCCAGTTTGAGATTGACGTCGTAATAGTCGTTTAAGTTATCGACGCCGATGACCTCGTCTCCACGCGCGAGCAACCGCAGACAGACGGCCGACCCTATGAAGCCGGCGGAACCTGTTACCAATATTTTCACCTGAACCCCAGCAGTTCTTTCGGTTGTCCGCCCACTCTGAAACGGACTGTAGCTGATTCAACTCGTCTTCAAGGGCGGGAAGCAACACACTCTGCCGGAAAAAGATATTTGACGTCAAACATTACCGCGTGCGGCATGCCCAGCGAGCGAAGCTTCTCGGCTTGTGTTTATCTATCGGCGTGGGGGCAGTGTTCCGCCGAGAGCAGAAAGGCAACCAGTGCGGCTACATCGCGGGGCTTCCCGACACGGCCCACCGGATGCTGTTCATGATCTATCGCGCGCAGCTCATCCTGACTCATTGCGATCCAGCCTGGGCTGATGCAGTTAACGCGTACCGCGGGGCCTAAGCTTATGGCGAGCGCATGGGTCAATGCGACGATGCCGCCTTTGCTGGATGCGTAGGCTTCCGTGTGGGGCTCGGATTGAAGCGCGCGTGTGGAGGCGATGTTGATGATCGCGCCACCTGGACATCGGCGGATGAAGGGCAGGGCGTGTTTCGCGCAGAGGAACCGGTGAGGTTAGTGCCGATGATGCGGTTCCATTGCGCCAGCGAGAGCGACTCCAGCGCACCGGTATCCGGATTGCTGATGCCGGCATTGTTGACCAGCGCGTCGATCTGCCCGAAATGTTGCGATACGGCCTCGATGCCATGTTTAACCGATGACCCATCGCTGACATCCACCTCGAAGAACGCGCGGCATGCATTGAGTTCCGTCGCGCGCGTCCCGCTTTCGATCGAACACCGCCACGTTGAAATCACCCGCGGCAAGGCACCGCGCGACGGCCGCGCCGATACCTTGTGCGCCGCCGGTCACGGTAACGCAAGCGCGTTTCATCAAGATTCACCTCGTGACGGGCGCTACGGCTCAAAAAAGGCCAACCGATGCCGGTTGGCCTTCGTTCAGTTCCGCGGCATGTGAGCCGCGCGGCGCGGTCAGTCCAGAGTCGCCGATCCTCCCAGGACGCCCGCCACCTGCAGTAGATAAATAATGGCCAGGATAACGATTATCGCGTTGATTATCATCTTGATGCGCCCATCTACCGGCAAAAAATTGTTCACCAGATAAAGCGCCAGACCCAACACGATCAGAACGATAAGTACCGTCACCAGCAGATCCATACTTCACTCCTTATGCGCGTTTTCACGCGATTCTCATTGACTTATTGATCATAGGCTACTTGTTTTTGCCTGCGCGGGCGTGATTCAGTGGTTCGCATTATAGAAGCACCCGGCGCCCAGCACCGAATTCAAAGCAGGAAATGGACCAGCGGGAGGTGAAGAGTGCGCAACCAACGCCCATCACTTGTTGCGCTCACGGCACGCTATCGGCTTAGTCCATACCGCTGTTACCTCGTCGCGGCTGGTCACTGGCCATAGATCGCGACTTGATTGCGGCCCTGCTGTTTGGCGCGATACAGTGCGTCATCGGCTTCCTTAAGCCAGGCCGCTACCGTTTTGCTCTGTCCGACCGGGAGCGTGGAAGTACCGGCGCTGATGGTGACGACGTTTCCGGGCGTGTTGGCTCGATGCGTAATCGCCCGCCCCGCAACTGCAATGCGCAGGCGTTCCGCAATCTCCGCGGCGCGCTCCAGGGATTGCTCCGGCAGGATGAGCAGGAATTCCTCCCCACCATAGCGGTAGGCCGCATCCCCTGTCCGGCAGCATTCTCTTATTGTGTCGGCAATCGTCCGCAGCACCTCGTCTCCCGCTGGATGGCCGTAGGTGTCGTTGTACAGCTTGAACAGATCAACATCGATAATGACCGCGCAATAGTTCCGCCCTTCACCTGTCGCGCCGGCGGCAAGTGAATCCAGTTGCTCGCGCAGGCGTAAGCGATTGCCGAGCTGCGTCAGCGCATCCGTGCGTCCCTGCTCGAATAATTGACGATTCAACAGTTCCAGTTGCCGGGCCTGGTCGGCCATTTGTCGATGCAGCGCTGTAATACGGGAAGCGACCGAAAGCCGAATCTGCAACTCTTCGGCGTCCAGTGGCTTGCTCAGATAGTCATCCGCGCCCGCCTCGATACCGGTGAGAACGTCCGATTTACGCGTCAGGGCAGTTAAAAAAATAAAATAAGTGTAGGCGGGCCGCGCGAGCGCGCGAATTCGTCGGCACAGCTCGATCCCGTCCATGCCAGGCATCATCCAGTCACTGATCACCACATCGAATTGCGCGTTTTGATAGAGCGTCCACGCGCTGGCGCCATCTTCCGCGATCTCGCAGTCGTGATCGAATTGCGCGACTGCCATCTGTAAGATCAGCAGTGAGCTAGGGTCGTCTTCCGCCAGTAGAACTCGCACGATTTACCCTGCCTTCACGCGCGTTTGCAGGCGGTTGCGAACGCGCTCGAATTCCGCCTCAAGCTTGCCGAGGAGGCCGGCGGCATCGTCCAGCGTTTCGGCCTGACACAGGGTTTCCAGTTCCGCGCATAGGGCGACCATGCGCCGGGCGCCCAAGTTTGCTGAGCTGCCTTTTAGCGTATGTGCGATTCTTGCCAAGTCCCGCGCGGATCCGCGCGTAGCTGTATCCCGCAGCGCCGCAAGCCGCGGTGGTGTGTCATGCAGAAATAATTCTGACCCTGGCCAGCAGATCCGGTCCACCCGGGCGTCGAATTTTTTGCAGGTTGTCCAGCGCCGCGGGATCGATGGCATCATCCGTGGAGGCGGGCGTCTTATCGACGACGGGTGGCGCTTCCGAAGCAGCGGCGATGCCAGTAATCCAGCGCGCCAGCGCCGCGTAAAAGTCGTTCGCTCTGACCGGTTTTGCGACATAATCATCCATCCCGGCCGCCATGCATTTCTCGCGCTCCCCGGCGAGCGCGTGCGCGGTCAGCGCAATGATCGGCGTGCGGCGCGTAGCGCCGACTTCGCGCTTGCGGATCTCGGTGGCGGCTGTGTAGCCGTCCATCTCCGGAATCTGACTATCCATGAACACGGCATCGTAAGGCGTACGCAACACGGCCTCGACGGCCTCAAGACCATTGACCACCGTATCGACGCGATAGCCGCGCGCCTCCAGGAGACCCACGGCCACCTGCTGATTGACGACGTTGTCCTCGGTCACCAGGATGCGCAGATGAGAACAATCCACTGTCTCCTGAGCCGGCTCGGTGAGAAAATCTGCGCGCATGCGCATGATCGCGGACTGCGAAGCGGTTCGCATGGCCGCCGCCTTGCCCAGCCAGTCATAAAGCTCGGACAGCCGCGCGGGTTTCGACAGGCAGGCGGCAATGCCGGCGTCTGTAGCGTCGTCAGCGACGCCGCCGTGCCCCATGGAGGTCAGCATAATCAAGGCGGTGTCGGCTATCCGCGGATCGGCCTTGATCGCGCGCGCCACGCTCAGGCCGTCCATGTCCGGCATCTGCATGTCCAGGATTGCCAGGTCGTAAGGCTCGTTGCGGTCGGCGGCGGCGCGCAACAGCTCCAGGGCGCGGGGACCGTTATCCGCGCTGCCGGTAAGCATTTGCCAGGCCGCGACTGCTCGTGCAGGATAAACCGGTTAGTGGCGTTGTCATCGACGATCAGCACCCGCAGTCCGCGCAGATCCGTGCGTGCGGTCAGAATTTCCCCGTCGCTGGCGACCTGTTTCGCCAACCGTGCCGTGAACCAGAACAGGCTGCCTTTGCCCGCTTCGCTCTCCACCCCAATCTCGCCGCCCATGAGCTTGACGAACTGCGTGCAGATGGCCAGTCCCAGGCCCGTGCCGCCGTATTTGCGCGTGGTGGAGCTGTCGGCTTGCGAGAAGGCCTGAAACAGGCGCTTCTGTGCCGCCGGCGCAATGCCGATACCGGTGTCGGAGACCTCGACACGGACGGTGACCGCGTCGCCGCTCTCTTCGAGCGGTCTGGCGCGCAGCACCACCTCGCCCTGTTCGGTAAATTTTATGATGTTGTTCGCTAGATTGGTGAGAATCTGGTTCAGGCGGAGGGGGTCCCCTTTCAATGCGGTCGGCAACTTAAGATCGAGCGCGACCGCCAGCTCTATGTTCTTTGCGTGCGCGCGTTCCGCAAGCAGGCTCGCGGTATTCTCAAAGATCGTATTCAGGTCGAAATATCGATGGCAACATACGCCATTACCGCGACGGCCATCGAGAGAATTACCAGCGCGATATCATAAGTCCCGTTCAAGCGCTAACCTCTTTTTGTCCGACTATTGGCGCTGCTCCCGTGGATGCCGTGAACTGACAGGAGATTCGGTGTTCATGCGAAGAAACAACCCGTGGAAGGCGTGTCGCCGCATTCTTTTTGCCGCCAATTTTGATCTCTACAGTGCCGGCGCACTATCACGTTTTCAAAATAAGCAGCAACCGAAGCCATAACCAGTCGTGGCCGATGAAGCGGACGAGAATATTGATGAGCGGTTGATGCGAGTGACGTGCGGCACGACAGCCCTGATATTCGGCGCGATGCCAGCTCACGCCGCTGTGTTTCTTGGCTCCGCACAGCGGCACCTCGCAGGGCGGTGCATTGCGCCTTCGCGCGAAGGGTTTTGTCAGCGCGGTAGCGTCACTGCTCGCGCGCGACGGCCCGCTTCACCAACCCGCTCCATGCCTGTGCTCACAGCACAGAGTTCTGGCGTCATCGACTGGTTACCCGCAGGGGCGGGGCGGGGAGGGCGTCGCGGATATACAAAGCGGCCATGCACCGCGTAATGATCCGAAAGATCCCGCCGCCAGGGTTGCCAGAAGTACTGGCGCCAAGACTGTCCCGCACGGAAAATTCGCACCCGATTGAAGGCGCGGCAGGGCTGTAAGTGAGCGGTAGAATAAAGTACATAATCAACATATCGCCGTACGTCATCGTTGTCATTGAGATCATTGCGGGGGCCGTCGAATGTGTAGTCAGCGCGTGGCATTGTCGGCGAAGCTGGCTTGAGCGGACGCAGGTCCGCGGCTAACAGCGAGCGCATCGCGGCGAACTGCCTCGCATCGAAGCGATCGACGTTCATGTCGCCCGCGATGATAACCGGCTCATCGGCGCGAATATGTTGAGAGATTATAAAGTTCCCGATTACTCTTAACTGATCTTTTCTTATTCGCCAATGCTCGCGTCCCGATTGCAGATGCGCACCGAATAGGTGAAAGCGACGACCGGCTTTGTCGATTCGTCCGTACACCACACCCTTGTCCGCATAGCAATCCCCGCCCGCGCAGCAGTCGCGCCCCGGACACCGGTTCGCGGATCGACTGTCGTCGGTGAACACGAGCTGCCGTTTCCGCGTGAGCGGCCATTTGCTCAATATTAAGACGCCGCCGTCCTGATTCAGCCCGGAATCCTTGCCCAGGACGCGGGTGTGAAAAGGGTAGCGACTTCGCAGTCCCGCGCGCAGCATTTCCCGGGCAGGGTCGGCGTAAGCCTCCTGTAAAACGATGGCGTCATAACCCGATAGCTTGTTAATCAATAACCTGGCACGTATGTCTTGACCGTCATGAAAGAACGGGCGCAGGTAGACGTTGTAAGTCAATACGTCGAACTGAGCCGCGAGACCGCAGGCGGGCAGCAACTGGACCAATAGCAGCAAGGCGACGCGTGTCGGCCAGACGCCTAAACGCCCACGTTGACTTTGGCTTGGCGCGTGCATGGCGGGTTCGATGTTCTCGACAGCCGTGTTATGAAATAATCCGCGATCTATCCCGGCGGTGCTCCGGCTATGGAAGCCAGGTTTTTCAGTGACGCAATCGCTTCCGGGTTCGACCAAACCCCGCGTTTTTCTCAATCTCAGCGCCAAGGAATCTCTTTTGCTTAGAACTCGAATATTAGATCCTGCTCTGGTGCTGTGCATGCTGCCCCTGTTAATGCTGGGCGGCTGCGCCAACATCGTGCCCAGGAGCGACATGGCGCAATGCGCGGATGTGTCCGCGCCCGCGCTGCGCCTGACATGTTACGACAATCTGGCGAAACACTGGGCGTTGATCAGCGCGAAAGCAAACGTACAAGCCTGCGCGGCTGGCACATGCGCACCGAGCGCTCCTCGATCGAGGGCAGCGTGAACGTTTATCTTTCGACGCCTGCCGATCAGGCTTTTGTCGCCCCTTCGGGACAATCCGTATTACCCACGTTGAACTTGCGATGCCAGGAAAATACGACGGCGCTGCTCGTCGGTTACCGCACGTATCTGGGCGCGGGCGAAACGCAGGTGTCTTACCGCATGGACGCGCAGCCGCCCCACCGCGAGGACTGGCTGCTGTCCTCGGCCAACAACACCACAGGACTCTGGAAAGGCAACGCGTCGATCCCCTTCATTCAACAACTGCTCGGCGCCGAGCAGTTAACTCTGGAGGTGAGGCCGCCCGGTGCCAACAGTGTGTCGAGCACTTTCGAGGTCGCCGGACTCACACAGGCCATCCAGCCGCTGCGAACCACGTATCACTGGTAGAGCATTAGCAGTCGTGGCGTTATTTCGCGAGCGATGAGACGGTAGATTCACATTCGCAAACTCTTTAGGACACCCATAATGGAACTTCCACAAAACAGAGCGATTTATCGCGGAATCTCCGCCGCGGGTTTTGTGTTGCTGGTGATCGTCGGCGCACCCAGTGCGGTCGCGGGCACCTGCGCCGAAGAAATCTCCATCGTACGGACAGCCATCCACCGCGCCGGGCATGACACTGCCGCGGCATCGCGCGCCGAGCAGGCGGCAGCGATCAGGGAGGGCATGATGCGCAAATCCACGGGCCGCGACGCCTCCGATGTGTTCGACAACCTGACCGAGAATATCGCAACTTCGGCGCGGACGCCGCACGCCAGAGCGCCGGCAAGCCGACCATTTTCCAGCACGCCGCACATTTAGAGGCGGCCCGCATGGCCAATGCTGAACAGGCGCTGACGCACGCCCATGCGCGCGACGCCGCCGAAGATGACAATGGCTGCCGCGCGGCCGTGGCGGATGCCAGGCGAATACTGCTGGCGCGGTGAGCGCATGGCGCCATCGCCGTGGTGCGCAGCGCGCGGCCTCTCAAGCGCGGTTAGTCAGTATCCACTCCACGGCGGCGACGATATCGGCAACCGTAATCGCGCCAGGATCGATCCTGTCTTCGTCGCCCTTGCGGTATTTGCCGGTGCGGACGAGCAGGCCTTGCAGCCCGGCGTCGATCGCTCCGTCCACGTCGGCCTCCGCGTCATCTCCGATCATTACAGCGTGTTCGGGTTTACAGCCAAGACTCGCCGCTGCTGCCTCGAAGAATTCAGCAGCCGGTTTGCCCAGCACTTTTGCCCGCGTGCCGGCGGCAAATTCCAGCGCTGCGACGAACGGCCCGATGTCCAGGCTGTGGCCGTCGGCTTCCTTGAAATATTTGTTGTAGCCCATCGCCAGCAATGGCATGCCGTCGAACACGAGTCGAAAAGCGGCGTTCAGGTTTCCGTAAGTGAATTCCGCGCCCGCGTCCCCGATAAGTACCGCATCCCAAACCTCGGGTGGATGCGCGCGGAACTCGCCGCGCAGGTCGGGATGTATGAGCAGATAAGGATGTAGACCAGATTTCTCGACATACGCCGCCGCAGCCTGCGGCGCAGTGAAGAGTGTTTCATCGGACACAGAAAATCGCATGCGCGCAAGCTTGTTCAGAATCGCCGCTCGCGGGCTGCGTGTCGTGTTGGTGACGAAGCGCATGGGCACACCCGCATCAATCAGACGCCGTATCGCCTCATGTGCGCCAGCCAGAGGCCCGTCGCCCACGTAAAGCACACCGCTTAAATCGAGAAGCACGCCTTCGATCATCGTTCGCTCCGGGTCTCGCGCGTGGTCAGCCAAACCCGCTTGCGGAACCTGACGCACTCTTTTATTGCCAGGCGCACACCGGCGGAGCAATCTCGCACTTCGCCCGCATCAACGACTTTGAGATTGCAGCAACCACAGCGGAATTGCCGATACGTCTCTGTACATACAAGCATAAATCGTGCGAATCGCTGGCCGCTTGATTGCGTTAGGCACTCCACGTACTTCGGACCAATATTATTCGAACTTGGTTTTCAAAATTTTATAACTTGTTGAACTTCAACGTAATATCCGTATACACGGGCGTATGTTACCCCTACTGGATTTCCATGTGCGATCTCGTTTCGAAGTGCGACAACGCTGTTCAAGGCATCGAAGCGGGAGCCAGCCATAAATTTCTTGAGCTCGGCACGCCAAGCCGAATCGAACCCTCCAACTAACTGCAATAATTGTTCAGATTTTAGGTTTCGCAATTGACCAAGCCGGTTGCCCGCATAATTGCTAACAGTGGAGCGTGCGTGGTTTTCGCAATGCTCGGTCATGATCTGAGCCGCGGCCGTTTCAACGTAGCCGCTAACAAGGATAGTTAAATATCTGGCAAAATCTGAACGGACTTCTAGGTCTGTGCCTTTTAGTGCATCAATCCGAGAAAACGTCGCCTCGAGCCGCTTCCGGAGAGCATCGAGTTGACGAGAGCTTGCCACCGCTTCGTTCAATCAACTTGCGAGACAGCTTCATCTGCTAACCTTATTCACGTTTTCCTCGTCCGCAATGGCTCGTTCAACCGCGTGCAAGTAGTTTGGGTCCGCCAAGAGCGCTCGATATTTACGTCTTAAGTTTTCGCCATCGCCGATAGGACCTTTAGCTCGCAATCGTTTAGCTAGTGCGACCATCATCGAATCAAATACTGCGGCATTTAGAGCATTCTTTAGTCTGAATGCTCGAGCACCTAAACAGTGAACCGCAACTTCTGTAGTTGCTTTGAAAATCTCCGTTATCTCCTCGCCAGGGTTCATCTGAAATTTCCGGTTGGCCTCCAAGTAATCATTGAGAAACCCTTTCATCGGGCGTTTGTATTTTTCATGCCAATAAAGTAACGCAATAAATCTCAGAATTAGTTCCTGATCTTTTAGCCGCGGATTTTTTCTCCCATAAAGACTCCTCCACTGCTCTAAATTGTTGAGCTCACGAAGTAACTCCACTAGCGGACCATGATATAAGGCGACCCGCACCTCTTGAGGTTGAAGCAGCGTTCCCCCGGTGTTCAATCGTTCAAATATAGAGTAAATGCTACTCATGTCGCCGCTCGGGTCGTCTTGGCGAACTATTGTTGCGTGTATGATGCTGTCATTTATTCGCCGACGATCCTCAATATCCAGCGAGTCGTATTTTTTGCCCTTATATTGCTCTTGAACGTGTTTTAGTATGAATTCCTTGCCGTTTATAACCCCGTCAAAGAATCCTCTTAAACTTCTCAGGCGTTGTTGCGCGTCTAGTACGAGAAAGCGCCCGTCCTCTTGCCGCACTAAGAAGATTCCAGGCACGGGAAGACCCAATAGAAGCGATTCAATGAAACGATCCGACTGAGTTGGTGACCACACAAACTGGCGCTGAAACCCCTGCATGTCGTCACCGGGTTTAACCTCAGGATCGAAAGTCGGAATGATGATGTCGCCCGCTTTTAGCCTCTGCACAAGGCCGTCGACCGGATAGTCAGCCCCGTAAGACGTCGTGGTGTATCTTACGGGAACAGTTTCTGATGTCTCATCTTCGTCGAAAACTGTCTCGCCGTTGTGTCCGTCATCAGGAGTTTCAACTTCGTCTTTAGTGGAATCTCGAGCGGCCATAAGCGTTTAAGCCATCATGGAAACAATGATCGATACCTTAGCATGATCCCTCACCTAACCTATGACCAGTACCCAGTTGGGGTCACCAATATCCTCACTGCCAAATTGGCACAAAAGTCGGCGTAGGCTGGGATGAGCCTGCGAATCCCAGCGATTCATGGCTTATAACGCTGATTTACGCTGCGCTAACCCAGCTTACGAATCAGGGTAGCGAGAGGTGGCCCCACAAAATCGGACAGCGGGATAAGTGGAGCTCTGCAACAATGGGCGAGAGATTGCCCGAGGAGCAAAGAGCATGAGACGACCCCGCCGTAACCACACAGCGGTATTCAAA
>Ga0136621_1000088_pt1 | contig 31302 bp, 33 predicted proteins | sample AntDryUQ445A2306_FD_104673 | JGI IMG/M metagenome (GOLD analysis project Ga0136621, IMG submission 104673) | Polar desert sand microbial communities from Dry Valleys, Antarctica - metaG UQ445A (23.06) | ecosystem: Environmental > Terrestrial > Soil > Desert | place: Antarctica: Dry Valley...
AGCTGTGCGCCGTGGACATGCGGCATCACAAATTTCCGTCCGGCGCCGTCGCCCAGACCTCGCTCGCGCGCATGAACGTCATCGTAATCCGCTGCGATCTCGGCGAGACGCCAAGCTTCCACCCGTTATTCGACAGCGCCTCGGTCGATTATCTGTGGCGCGCTCTTAAGGACGCCATGAGCGAGTTCGACGGAAGACTTGTTGGCCAGGCGGCGCTGCTGGCGTTGTAGGGAGATGGATTCTGCCCGCTATTCAAGCACCCAGACACCACGCTCGTGAATGGCGTCGTACATGGCATCGGGGGCCAGATCAGCACCGTTAGGCCACTGCACGGCGCCCATGACAACAGCCGCCTGGGAAAAGATTGCCGACTCGCGCAACGGCTCGAAGACCGTACCGGCAACTCTCGACGCAGCCAGAAAGGCGTCCATGTCCACCTCCCCTGCCGTACCATCTACGAACTCAGCCCGTAGACGATGATCGGGCAGCGCGTTGACTGTCATAACTCGCCAGGGCACAACATGCCGTATAGCGGGTACTACTTCAGGGGCTTGATCGGCTTCGGAGTTTGTAGTTGACGACATAAGTTCCAATCCACTATGAGTTCGTCGCGATGCTCCGCTGCCCATTCCAGCACCAGCGCCATAGCCCGACGCGGTAAAGAGCCACGCAATACGCGCAGCTCTCGCAAATCTATAAGCGCCTCATGTTCGCCATACAGCGCATGAAAATGCGGCGGTGCATGATCCTGCCAGAACATTTGAATAACAATGCCATAAAATACGCTGATTGTCGGCATCGCGCGATTTCTAGCAAAATGCCCGATTCATACGCTCACCCTGCATTTAGCGGCACCAAGTAATCGTATCGTTGCCGAAGATGTCGATGACTTTTACGGCCACGGAGTAGCGGCCGGGCTTGGAGTAGACGTGCGCGGCAGAGATTCGCGCAAACTGGCTCTGCCAAGCGTCGAATAAGCGAAGGCATAGACCCTTGCCCTGAGCGCCACAGTAAATTGATACGAATATGCCCTTTGCACCGAGAGGTCAGGCGGCCTCTTGATCTTCCTTAAATAAGGCCCCCTCGGCATCAGCGGGCGCTTCCCTCCACAGCTCGTCGAAAAGCGCAGCATTGAGAATCGGCGCTGATCGCATTCTCTCCTTCGCCGAGGAACCTGCCAAATCGACCTCCGTGAAGCGTCCGTGAAGTTTTCTCATGTGAGCATAACAGCCAATATCGATTGCAAAGGCCTGAAATGTTCCGGATCGCGACTTATGGGTTAGTGCTGAACCACAGCCGTGAATGATCCGATAGTCGAGGAGTCGATAAATTAGCCCACGAATCTGATCTTCTTGCTGCATCATTTGCTCGGAGACAAGAAATACATTTGTCTTTTTATCGAGGCAAAACTTGCGAAGTACATAGATGCCCCGGATCAGCTTGTTTTGCTCACGTCCCTCGGAATCCTGCTTGAGTTCTTCGATTCGACGCTCGAAATTGGAACGACTTAAAATGCGAATGTCGTCCTTCCCAATACGACCGTCCCCACCGGGCGGTTGGACTCCTTCTAGCACCTCAAGAAACATGGATAGGCAATCGCGAGGCACTCCGCCACCAGCCAGTACAAGTCGTTCGAACCCTTCCCCCCTGAATAGAGCATCGAATTCAGTCGAGCGCATGCCGGCGAGACTGCCAAATTCGTGGAAAATCCTGCGATTCTGATCTTTGGTACGCTGGAACTGGCTGAAAGTGAAATCGATGTTAATCGGCTGGTAATCATGGCGCTCTTGCGCACCAATCGGCTGACCGTCACGATCTGCAAACAACGTCGTTGCGTGCTTGAGTGTGGCGATTTTGAAGTAGAGGGGAAGGTCTTTGCACAAGCGATGAATGTAATCCATAACCAAGGGTTGATCCACTTGGTTTTGATGATAGAAATCGTCGATCTGAAGAAACACACCCTTTACCGCTGTCGAAAGATCAAAGAACTCGCGGACCTGCGCTTTTAGCTTTGGCAGCTTAATATCAAGCTCTCGAATCTTGTCATCCAGGATGCGATAGGTTCGTTCGGTCTCGGCCTTGTTCTTCTCGGCCACGCCAGCACCGGCACGCAGCGAAGCGGGGCTAGAGGAAACCCCAGCACTTGCGTTCGCTGCCGCGCTATTCTCGCGAGCTACTGATTCACGCACATCTTGTTCCTGCATATCCGCTTTGATGCGGAGTTGCCCAAGTTCCTTTCGGATGTCTGCAATAAGAGCGCGCGACCGCTTCTTCTTCCCGAACCAACCAGTAAGGTGGCGCTCCAGTTCGCCAAATAAGGCGTCCAGGATCTCGATTAACACATTCGGAAAGGAGTGACGTTTGAAGTCCTCGCAGTTCAGATAAACCGACTTGATGGATGAGTCCAATTGCCGGCTAGAGTGGTGCAGCAAGAGAGTTTTCCCGCACCCTCGGCGAGCGAAAACGGCGTGATTCTGCCGTGAACCAATGTCGTTCAGGATATTGCCGACGTCGATATATGGGACTGGATCGGCTCCGCCACGCTGTACGCGGAGGTTCTCGTTTATGGCGCGTCGCAAGTTGGTGAGCGTTTCAGGCGCGGTCATTATCTATTACCTCGATCGATGTGAGCGTGGCGTAAATGCAGGGTGCGACGTCGAAATTCGAGAGTGTGGCCCGGGTGACGACAACACCGGACACTGGGGCGGAACTCTAACGTGGCTAAAGCCTCGGCCTCCACCCTGCTTTGGCATAAGGTCATGCGTCTGCGCGTCACGATCCATTAAGCTGGATGGCGCGCGGTTCTGCACCATAATCTACACATCGTATTGTGTAAACACGAGGGTCGAACGATGCGGACCAATTTCGATCCGGATGGCGATCTTATCGCGCAGGCGTCACGGCTGGCCAAGGTCAGGAGCGAACGGGAACCAGTGCATCTCGCGCTCAAGAAATTCGTGGAGAACCACCAGCGCAACAACGTTCTGGAGTTGGTGGGCAAAGTGCAGTACCCAAAGCAGAGAGCTGGTCTTGTATGTATGGACAGGTTGATAAGTGACAAAAGTAATGGTGTTCTGGGCGCGTTGGCCCTTGTGGATATGACGATGAGACGACCCAGACGCAATTATTCTGTGCAGTTCAAGGCGCTGTACTACCAGCCGGTGGGCACACCGGCACAAGCGCTGGCGCTGATGCGCCACATCGACGAGTAATCTGCGGTTTCCGTGGATGGGCTCGCGCAGCCTGCGTAATCAGATTACCCGTGCCGGTGTCCCGACAGTCGGGATCGGGTTCGCCGGTTGATGCGCAAGATGGGCATCCACGCCCTGTACCGCAAGCGGCGCACCACGCTGCCGGCTCAAGGCCACAAGGTCTATCGGTATCCGCAGGATGCCATCGCCACCGTTGATTGGTTGCGTCGTGCCGGCGTGAACGTTTGAGCCGCGGAACCGATGCGCCAGCGCACCGGTTTTTGTTCAGCGATTGATACTGGTCGACTCCTGACCGTTCTCTCGACTGACATTATATCTTCGGTCTCACACGCAAACGCTGGCACGCTCAAACGGACGCCGATCGCCCATTTTGCGCCGTCTGTCACGCCATCGCGTGCTTTTGTCAGCAGGCAATTGAACCTGAAATCAAGTTCTGACTTACTCCAACAAGTCACGCTGGTTACCGATTACGCGCTGCGAAGCGACGCCGCTTCGCTAGACAATGACACGGTCGCCGGTAACGCAAAGGCCGTAATGGGCACCATATTGACCTCCACAATGGAAGCGCCGGCGCTGGATTCCAAGATGATGGCGGGATTGCGCTCGATGGACGCCGGCAGCGCCGGAAATTTTCTGGCGAAACTCGTCTCGAGTTACCGGGACGCTTCCATCGAACTCGTGCGCGAGCTGCGCGACGCCGATCGCGTTCGCAAAAGCGCGCATACCTTGAAGTCCAGCAGCGCCAATCTCGCCGCGCTGAACCTTAGTTCGCTTTGCAAAAATCTCGAGGACGCAGGGCGTGGTCAAAAACTGCAACACGCCGCGCCGTTACTGGCGTAGATCGAGGCCGAGTATGCGTGTGTGTTAGCCGCGCTGACCGTCGAATGTAGAGGCTCTCTCAATGTCACCCATGTCTGACCCCGCGAACCCGCCATCGCGCGTGCTGGTCGTCGACGACGATCCCACCACCCGGCTGCTGGCACGCGCGTCTCTGGAGCAGGCCGGCTTTGCGGTCGAGGAAGCCGGCGATGGCGATACGGCGCTCTCGTTGTTCTCATCCGCGTGCCCGCATCTGGTGCTGCTGGACGTCGAGATGCCGCGGCTGGACGGCTTCGAAACCTGCCGCCGGCTGCGCGGTTTACCCGGCAACGAACATTTGCCCGTACTCATGATGACCGGGCTGGATGATGTGGAATCCATCGATCGTGCGTATAAATCCGGTGCCACGGATTTTGTAACCAAGCCCATCAACTGGTCGCTGCTGTGTTACCGCGTGCGCTATCTGCTGCGCGTCCGTACCGCGTTCAATCACTTGGGAATGGCGGAGGACCTGCGCATCCGCGACCGCGCGATGGCCGCCAGCACCAACGGTATCTGCATCAGCGACGCCCGCCTGCCGGACATGCCCATCACCTACTGCAACGCGGCCTTCGAGCACATGAGCGGCTATCGCGCGGATGAAGTGATCGGCCACAACTGCCGGTTTCTGCAGGGCGAGGACACTGATCGCGAGAGTGTGCGGGCGATCCGTGACAGCTTGCGGGCAGGGCGGCAATGCCAGATCACGCTCAGGAACTACCGCAAGGACGGAACGCCATTCTGGAATGAGCTGACCCTGTCACCGGTGCACGATGACCAGCACGTTCTGACGCATTTCATCGGCGTGCAAAGCGATACGACGCGGGAAGTGGATGCGACAAACGCGCTCCGCGAGCTGAATGAGAATCTGGAGTCACTGGTTCAGGAGCGCACCAATTCGCTGGCGGCGGCCGAAGAAAAGTACCGGACTATTTTCGAGAACGCCGTGCAGGGCATCTTCCAGACTTCGCCACAAGGCCGCTATATCAGCGCCAACCGCGCGGTCGCGCGCATCTGCGGTTACGACAGTCCCGAGCAACTTATGGCGCAGCGTACCGACCTCGCGGCGCAGCTCTATGTGCAGCCGGGACATCGGCAAGAATTCGCCCGCGCGATGGCGGAGAAGGGTCAGGTCGAACACTTCGAGGCTGAGATTTATCGACGCGACGGCAGCCGCATCTGGACCTCCGAAAACGTACGGTGCGTGCGCGCCGCCGATGGCGCGCTCCAGTACTACGAGGGCACCGTGCTCGACATCACCGCGCGAAAGCAGGCCGAAGAGAAAATCCTTTATCTGGCGTACTACGACAGCCTGACCGTCTGCCGAATCGACAGTCGTTCAAGGAACACCTGGAACGTACGCAGGCGCTGGCGCGACGGCACGGACGGCTGATGGCCGTGCTGTTTCTCGACCTGGACAATTTCAAACGCATCAACGACACCCTGGGGCACTCGGCTGGCGACCGGCTGCTGGAAGCAGTCGCCGAGCGCCTGAAAACGAGCGTGCGGGACAGCGACTGCATCGCGCGTGACCTTGAACCCCCCCCCAGCCCAGCCTCGATGTCGCCCGTTTCGGTGGCGACGAGTTCATCGTGCTGCTGACGGAGATAAACCACATCGAAGATGCGGCCAAAGTGGCAAGACGGATTCTCGACACCGTGTCGCAGCCGCTGGTGCTGTCGGGTCAGGAAGTGTTCGTCACGCCGAGCATCGGGATCGGCGTATTCCCCCTCGATGGACGGGACGCCGATACCTTGCTGAAGAATGCCGATGCGGCGATGTACCACGCCAAGGACGCCGGCCGCAACACGTATCAGTTTTACGCCGCATCCATGAACGCGCGCGCGCTGGAGCGGCTGGGACTGGAGAGCAAGCTACGCAAGGCGCTGGAACACGGCGAACTGCTGCTCCATTATCAGCCGCAGGTCGAGGTTGTCAGCGGCGAGATCGTCGGTGTGGAAGCCCTGATACGCTGGCAGAATCCGGAGCTGGGACTGGTGTCGCCAGCGGAATTCATTCCGCTGGCGGAAGACAGCGGCATGATTGTCGCGATCGGCGAGTGGGTGTTACGCGCGGCGTGCGCCCAGAACATGGCCTGGCAGGACACCGGCTGCGCACGGGTGCGCGTTGCCGTTAACTTAAGCGGCCTGCAGTTCAGGCGGTCCGGGCTGGTTGAGACGGTACAACGGATTCTGGCCGAGACCGGACTGCCGCCGGAATTTCTGGAGCTGGAGCTGACCGAAAGCACCATCATGCGTAACGCGGGGGAAACGATCGCTGCCCTGCAACAGTTCAAGCGGATGGGTATCAGCCTCTCGGTCGACGATTTCGGCACCGGATATTCGTCGCTCAGCTATCTCAAGCGTTTTCCGCTGGACACGCTGAAAATCGACGCCTCGTTCGTGCGCGATATTACGGACGATGCCGATGATCGATCGATCACCACCCCGATCATCGCGATGGCGCACGGCCTGGGTCTGAAAGTCATCGCGGAGGGTGTAAAGACCGAGAGCCAGCTCGCGTTCCTGCGCAAGCACGGCTGCGACGAGGTGCAGGGTTTCTTGTTCAGCAAGCCATTACCCGTGGATACATGCACGGCGTTGCTTTGCGCTACGCGCCCATTTGTCGGTAAGGCGTCGCACGGCTGAAGTTCATCGGTCGCGGCGAACCGAGCTTCGCGAGCCAGCGTTACGCCCCTGTTTTTCGTTTCTGCCTTCAAGTACTCCGCGCGGCCTGCATACGCCACACTGAATCGCCTAAGGCTATTTATTCCCCGTACATGATGATGGCCAGGATCGCGATCGGCGTCCTGATGAGTTTGTCCGGGCCGTGCGGCACGTCGCCGCGGAAGGTGAGCGAATCGCCCGGGTTGAGCAGGTAGGTCTGGGTGCCGTGGCGGTACTGTAGCTTGCCCTTGAGCATGTAAATGAACTCGGTGCCGGGGTGCTCGAATGAGGGAAACACCTCGCTGGCGTCGTTCATCGTGACCAGGAACGGCTCGAACAGTTTTTTCGGACCCTGATCGTAGGCGAGCAGGTGATAGGTATGACCACGACGGGTGCCGCGCCGGACGACTTCCATGGCCTCACCGCCTTTGACTAACTGCGCCGTGCCGGCGGGGACATTGTAGTAGCGGAACAGATGCGCCAGCGAGACGCCCAGCGCGCCGGCGATCTTGTTTAAGCTGTCAAGACTGGTCGATACCTGACCGTTCTCGATCTTGGAGAGCATGCCGCGGCTGATGCCCGCCTGATCGGCGACCTCCGCAATCGTCAGGTGATCGTGACGGCGCAGCTCGCGGATCATCTTGCCGAGATAATCGTCCAGCGAACGCCCACCGGCGTCGCTGGTCGGCACCTGGGCCTCGACATCTTTCTTGGCGCGCATCCAGGCCTCGTCTTGAACTTTCTACTTGATCCCGGTTGTCACTGGCAAAACAAAATTCCGCATAAGGTAGTGATGGCGGTCGAGACGTAGGTCGCCAACCCTTTGACGACAGTCGGGAAAGGATTCCCGACCTACCGCAGGCTCCGGGAGAAATCTTGCACGAAGACGCAACCCTTACTTCTGGCTGGCGATCATGAGATCTCTCCCGTTGGTCGAGATGACAGGCCGCGGGTGGAGATGACGGACTGTGTCTTAACCAGTGGCTCTTAACAATCCAGCGTATTGTCCAGTTCCCACTGGCTGATAGATCCGCAGTAACGGCGCCATTCTTCCATTCTTAATTTCACATAGCAGTCAATAAGCTCGTCGCCCATGCGTTCGCGCAGCACGTCGCTCTTGTCCGTGAGGCGCACCGCATCCAGCATGTTGAGCGGCAGTCGCTTGCAGTCCGTGATCGTGTGTCCTTCGGCGAACATGTCGATGTCCAGGCGCGCACCCGGATCGCGTTTGTTGACGATGCCGTCCAGACCCGCGGCGATAATGCCCGCCTGCATGAGGTACGGGTTCGCGGCGCCATCCATTAAACGCAACTCCAGGCGGTCAGACTCCGGGATGCGGATCATGTGCGTGCGGTTGTTGCCGCCGTAGGTGATCGAGCCGGGCGCCCAGGTCGCCCCGGAAGTCGTGCGCGGCGCGGAGATGCGCTTGTAGCTGTTGACCGTGGGATTGAAGATCGAGCACAGCGCCTCCGCGTTGTGCATGATGCCGCCGAGAAAATGATACGCAAGCGGTGAGAGACCCAACTCGCCCTGCGGATCGTGGAACAGGTTTTTTTTACCGGTCTCGTCCCACAGCGACACGTGCGCGTGGCAGCCGTTGCCGGTGAGATTGATGATCGGCTTGGGCATGAAGGTCGCCCGGTAGCCATGATCTTCCGCGATCTGCTTGACCAGATACTTGAAGAACACGTGGCGATCGGCGGTCACCAGGCAGTCGTCGTAACCCCAGTTCAGTTCGAACTGACCGTTCGCATCTGAGGACGTGCGCGAGTGCCCAGTCGAGACTGTCTTCTTGTAGTGTGAGCATGTTATGCCGCGATTGGGGCTCTAACGCTTCCGAGTTGAGCGATGCAGTCTAGCAAGTGGCGTGACAGCTATACTGGCGCGCCACTTGGCCTGCGTCAGCTCGAACGTGCGGTTGGAGGCGGTAGGTCTCACCACCCCGGCGGCATGCTGATCACTACCAGGCGCGTCGGACCCCACCGGATCGCAGCAACACTCCCATAACGAATCGCGAAGCGCGGCTTCGACTGTTCGCATCAAGCTCGCTTATGCGACAGCGAACCACGCTTCGCTCAATAGCGGTGACTAGCGCAAAGCCAGCCAAGAAGTCGTCGATGGAGCCCCAGCCTCGGGATAGTCGAGCAGTGTCTTCAACAGCACCCTCGTTCCCGGGAAGACCGCAGTGCCGCCCATCGCATCGGGATTGCAGGAACTGACTGGTGTGTCCATTCAGTCAGCCTACCCTCAACTCTTTGTCGTGCGCAACCTTCGGGGTCTAATGCATGTGCGGCTGCACCGAGCAAGCACTAGTGCAGGATCTCTTGCGCAAGGAGAAGGGTAGCGTTGAACTTCCTCGACGGCTTGGGCTAGCGTTTCACCCTTGTCGTCGATCGTGTCTCGGTGCTCGCCGCGTCCGTCCTTCCGTCATCCGCTTCAGCGCCGGGCTGGGCCCCCGCGACCCTTACGCGGGCGCTTGGCCCGGCGACGTTCCGTGTCCAGGCTCGAGCCGCTCCCGCAAGAAGCCCAGTACACGGTCGACAGCCGCGCGCGTCGGTTCGCCCTCACGATCGACGAGGCCTATGGTGAGCACGCTGTGCGGGGGCTCGGGGGCAGCATTGGCCGACTCTGCCGGCAGCTCAATGGCCTCGAAGCCATCGCCGAGCTCGCGGCGCAGCGTGGCGAAGCGCGCTGGTCGGCAGAACAGCGTGTCGCCGTGGAAGCGCAGACCGAGAAAGCGCAGCCCCTCCTCGTCAATGCGGCGGCGCGCGTTGGCCATCGCCTCAGGCGTCGCGTGGACAGCTGCGGCCTTCGCACGAGTGACGGGAAGTGGGAACGACGGGTGCCCGAGCACGGGCGCGATCAACGCCATCCGCGCGATCTGGTGTGACTCCCGCCCGGGCAATTTTTACAAGCCACAAGGCTCGGATCGGTAACTCTTACACGCGAGCACTGGCAACGGCGTGCTCGCGGCACCTTCGAAGCTACGCAAAAGCAAGCCGCTACACTGCTCGGCCAATCCCTGTGGCGTCGCGCATAGCGATGGTATGTTTCATGCTGCGTTGCACGCATATCCTAATATTGATGGAGAGCGAACTTGACTGACGGCAAGTTCGGTGGCGTGGAGCGCGGTAATGGCGGCGAGTTGAATCAGTGCGTCGGCCAGGACATTTGCGACGGCGCCCGGCAACAAAGCGATTTTGCGGCCCTTGATGATTTGTTTCCTGCGCTTTTTCGATGACGCTCAACGTCGATGATGGAAGGCGATAGCGGCAATAAAAACTATATCGCGGCGGCGAAGGAAGGACGCATCTGGCATCGCGAACCTGCCGTTGAGTCGCCGGGCCGATGATTTCAGCGATACCGGATTCGGCATCTGGCCGAAGCGTCAACACAAATAGATAGCCGGAAAGTTAAAGCCGCAAGTCACTTGACGCGCGTTCGATCGGCGCGCGGCTTCGCCGAGGATTGCTTATGAATCAGTCGAGAATGCCGGAGGTCGATGGACAGGCATCGCCGGTGCCGCCATCTACACATTCGATTCAGCTGGAAATCAATGGCGCGGCACATGCGCTGGACGTCGCGCCATGGACGACGTTGCTCGATCTGTTGCGCGAACATCTTGATCTGACCGGCACGAAAAAGGGGTGCGACCACGGACAATGCGGCGCGTGCACGGTGCTGGTCGATGGCAGACGCATCAACGCATGTCTGAGTCTTGCCATCATGCAGGACGGCGCCAGCATCACGACGATCGAGGGCCTGGCTGACGGCGACACGCTGCATCCCCTCCAACGGGCGTTTGTGGAACATGACGCGTTTCAGTGTGGTTACTGTACACCGGGCCAGATCTGCTCCGCCGTCGGACTGATCGACGAAGGACACGCACAGACGCGCGACGACATCCGGGAACTGATGAGCGGCAACATCTGTCGCTGCGGGGCCTACCCGAACATCGTCGCGGCAATTGAGCAGGTGATGGCGGCCGCCAGAGACGATACCTCATCATGAACAATTTTTCGTACACAAGAGTGAGTGACGTGGCGTCAGCCGTGCGCGAAATCGCGGCTGATACAACCGCGAAGTTCATCGCCGGCGGCACCAATCTCGTTGACCTGATGAAGGAAAACGTCGCGCGTCCAGGCCGTCTGATCGATATCACACGGTTGCCCTTGAACAAAATCGAAGCAACCGAAGACGGCGGTCTGCGGCTGGGCGCGCTGGTCAAAAACGCGGATACGGCCTACGACGAAACAGTGCGGGCGCGTTACCCGTTGCTGTCGAAAGCGATCCTCGCGGGTGCGTCGGCGCAGCTTCGCAACATGGCGACCAACGGCGGCAGCCTCATGCAGCGCACACGCTGTTATTGTTTTTACGATACCGCCACGCCCTGCAACAAGCGCGAGCCCGCCGCCGGCTGTTCCGCGCTCGACGGTTTCAACCGCATCCATGCAATTCTCGGTGCAAGCGACCAGTGCATCGCCACGCATCCGTCGGACATGTGCGTGGCGCTGGCGGCGCTGGAGGCGAGCGTGCAGGTTCAAAGCAGCGAGGGTCAGCGCCAAATTCCGTTCGCTAAATTTCATCGCTTGCCCGGTGATACGCCACAGATTGACAACACCCTGCAACCATACGAAATGATCACGTCGATCGACCTGCCGCCCAAAAGCTTCGCGGGAAATTACTGCTATCTGAAGCTGCGTGATCGCGCTTCGTACGCATTCGCGCTGGTGTCGGTCGCCGCGGCGCTGGAAATGGATGGGGATCGCATCAGCACCGCGCGACTCGCGCTCGGCGGCGTCGCGCACAAACCCTGGCGTGACGGCGAGGCAGAAGAAATACTGAATGGCAAACCCGCAAGCCTTAAGAATTTTCAGCAGGCCGCAGCCGCGGTCGTGCGTAACGCAAAAGGTTATGGCGAGAACGACTTCAAGATCGAGCTCGCGCAACACGCGATCGTACGCGCGTTGCAACTAGCCGTTTCGATGGAGCAGCCAGCATGACGTCAGCGACCGCTTACATTGGCGCCCCCGTCAGCCGCGTCGATGGCCACGCGAAAGTCACCGGCGCGGCGAAGTACGCCGCGGAATTCAAAGCGCCACGGCTCGCGCATGGCGTGATCATTTCGAGCCCGATCGCGCGCGGCAGAATCACGCGCCTCGACGCGGCACAGGCGATCGCGCTGCAAGGTGTATTAGAAATTTTCACGCATGAAAACGTCTCCGGCCTGGCTAGCGAAGATGCGTGTTTCGCCGACGCGTTGTAGCCGCCGGGTTCGCCGTTTCGCCCGCTGTACAGCGACGAGATTCAATACAGTGGTCAGCCGGTCGCGCTGGTTATCGCACAGACTTTCGAACTGGCGCGCTACGCATCCACCCTGGTTCATATCGAGTACGAATCTATAGATCACAACACTTCGCTCGAGGCGCGCCGCGGGCAGGCTTATGTGCCGGAGAAATACCGCGCGGGTGAACCCGTGGCGCCGCGCGGTGACGCCGATGCCGCGCTGGCCGGCGCCGCCGTTCGCATCGAGGCCGATTACAGCGTACCGGTCGAACATCACAATGCGATGGAACCGTTCGCATCCACAGCAATCTGGGAAGACGACGACCGGATCACGGTGTACGACAAGACTCAAGGCGTGCTCGCCAGCAAGCAATACATCTGCAATGTGTTTGGCTTCGCCGAAGACGCCGTGCGCGTCGTCTCGCCGTTTGTCGGCGGCGCGTTCGGTTCCGGCCTGCGGCCGCAATACCAGTTGTTCATGGCGGTGTTGGCGGCGCGGGCACTGAAGCGACCGGTCAAGGTGGTCATGACACGCCAGCAGATGTTCACCTTCGGGCATCGTCCCGCCACCTTGCAACGGCTCGCGCTGGCCGCGGACGCGGATGGCCGACTGGTGGCGCTCACGCACACGGCGATCGCGGAGACGTCGCGTTTCGAGGAATTTTCCGAGAACGTCGTCAACTGGTCCAGCCTGCTTTATCAGTGCGACAACACCTCGCTCGAATATAAACTCGTACAACTCGATCTCTACACGCCGATCGATATGCGCGCGCCGGGCGCGACCTTAGGATTGTTCGCGCTGGAATGCGCAATGGACGAACTGGCGCATGCAGCCGGCATCGATCCGCTTGAACTGCGCCTTAAGAATTACGCCGAGCGCGATCAGGACGAGGACAAACCGTTTACCAGCAAAGCGCTGCGCGAGTGTTACGCACAAGGCGCGGAAAAATTCGGCTGGGCGCGGCGCAATGCAGAACCGCGCTCGATGCGCGAAGGCAACCAGCTCGTCGGCTGGGGCATGGCGACCGGCGTATGGGAAGCCTTGCAAAACCCGTCGAGTGCCAAGGCGCGGCTGGACGCGCGCGGCAAACTTCAGGTCGGCGCCGCGACTGCCGATATCGGTACCGGCACCTACACCATCATGACGCAGATTGCCGCCGAAATGCTCGGCCTGACCATCGAAGACGTGACGTTCAACCTCGGCGACACCTCCCTGCCGCGGGCGCCCATCGAAGGCGGTTCGTGGACCGCGGTATCGGTCGGCTCGGCGGTCAAGGCCGCCTGCGATCAGGTTCGGGAGGAACTGCTTTCGCTCGCGCGAAACATCGAGGGCTCGCCGCTTGCCGGCGCAGAGTATAAAGACATCGCGTTCACCAGTGGGCAAATTCGCCTGGTCGGCGATGCTTCCAAAGCCGTTTCGATCCGGGAAATAATGGCCAAGGCCCACCTCGATTACATCGAAGAACAGGCCAGTGCCGAAGCCTCGCCTGCTTTGGATCAATATTCCGCATATACCCATTCAGCGGTGTTCGCGGAAGTGAAGATCGATGAAGCCTTAAACACCCTGCGCGTCACGCGTGTGGTCAGCGCGGTCGCCGGCGGGCGGATATTGAACCCGAAGACGGCGCGCAATCAGATTCTCGGTTCGGTTGTCTGGGGCATCGGCATGGCGTTGCAAGAAGAAAGCGTGATCGATCAAACCTTTGGGCGTTTCATGAACCACAATCTTGCGGAATATCACGTGCCGGTCAACGCCGACATTCACGACATCGACGTGATCTTCGTTGAAGAAAAAGACGACATCATCAACCCGCTGGGCGCCAAGGGCCTGGGCGAGATCGGCATCGTCGGCGTGGCGGCCGCGATCGCCAACGCGGTTTTTCACGCCACGGGCAAGCGCGTGCGCGATCTGCCCATAACGCTCGATAAAATCCACGCTGGATAAAATCCTTGACTGAATGAACTCGCGGATTGCCGGCAAATGCACGTCTGATAATTACAGCGATTCCCGCCTGCTGTTCAAGCACCAGAGCCAGGCGCAGCGAATCGCCGCGCCAGCATACACAAACCGCCGTGTAAGTTTTACATCGTTTTTTACCTTCATACATCGGCGTGCACGCGTGCGCCGGGCACGCCCGCACGATACCGCGTGCGCGACGCGCGGCCGGGCCAGTGGCACGGATTGTGTACCCATAAACGGTTTGGTTCGCTACTCCCGGAGCGTCTGCGGCGGCCTTAATCGGAGATCACATGAAAGCACTTTGTCGCTGGACGAGGCGCCGGATGCGTATAAACACTTCGACAACCGCGACGATGACTGGACCAAGGTCATATTGCGGTCTGGCGCGTAACCATACATTCAGCCATAAGGAGTCAACACATGAGTCAGCAGGACAACATCAAAACCCAGCAGACAATGGGCGACGCCATCAACAGCGGCACGCTCGAAGTATTGCGGGAAGTCATGGCACCGAACGTGGTCGATCACGACCCCGCGCCCGATCAGGGTGAAGGCCCGGACGGCTTTATCCAGTTTTTTACGACGTTCCGCACGGCGTTTCCGGATTTGAAAGTCGCCGTGGATCACATGGTGGCCGATGAGGATAACGTCGCGATCGCGTATACCGTTACCGGCACGCATCGTGGCGATTTCAATGGCGTGGCCGCGACCGGCGAGCGCATCAAGGTGCGCGGCATGCAGATAGCGCGCTTCGAAAACGGCAAGATTGTCGAACGCTGGGGCAGTTCCGACGAACTCGGTATTCTCAAGCAGCTTGGCGTGAGCCCGGCGTAGACGCTGGCATATACGCGAGTCGTTCAATCAATGCGGCGCGCGGGGGCTATGCGCCCGCGCGCGATTACTACAGGAGACAGAAATGGCCCATACACTTCAAGGTAAAAGAATCGCAATCTTGGCGGCGGATGGCGTCGAGCAGGTTGAACTGGTCGACCCGCGCAACGCGGTGATCGAGGCCGGGGCCAAGGTCGATCTGGTTTCACTCAAGTCTGGCAAAATCCAGGCCTACAACAGCGACGTTAATGCTGCCGACAGCTTCCCCGTGGACCGCGTCGTTGCCGAGGCGTCCGCCGCCGACTACGACGCGCTGATCCTGCCGGGCGGCACCACCAACCCCGATCATCTGCGTCAGGACAACGACGCGGTACGCTTCGTGCGCGAATTTTTCGAGGCCGCCAAACCGGTGGGTGTAATCTGCCACGGCCCCTGGATGTTGATCGAAGCCGACGTGGTGCGCGGACGCAAGCTCACCTCGTACCCCAGCCTGCGTACCGACCTCCGCAACGCCGGCGCGAACGTCGTGGATGAAGAAGTGGTGACCGACCAGGGCCTCGTCTCCAGCCGCGACCCGCACGATCTGCCGGCGTTCTGCAAGAAAATCGTCGAGGAATTCGCCGAAGGCAAACATGCCGAACAGGCCCGTAGCGCCTGAGTGAACACCACGAGCTGAGGCTTCGGGCGAGCACCGTACCACCCGCGTCTTGCGACATCAGGTTGTGCGGCTCGCCTTGAAGCCGGGCTATTCTGCCCTTTTATGCGGCGCATTACCGCATACACCGACATGCGCCCCTTCTCTGTCGCTTCTCCATCGTTCAACATTACAGCGTAAGGTGCCAGTGTACGGGGCGAGCGGTTTCAGCGAGCGCGTACGTGCATCGCGCGTGTGGCGAACCACGCGCGATGCACGCGGTCACAACCAGCATCTGAGACACGACCGCCTTATCATCTCATTCGTAAGATCTGTCTTCTAATCGTCGGCTTGTATTCCACTCACCGGCAACGCCCCGCCGCCTTTTGGTTTCCTGCGCCGCGTTGAACTTAAAAAGGTAATGCCAATGTATTCTGGTACCACTATTCGCGGCGCGTTCATACTCGCGACCATCACTATGCTGATCGCGTGCGCGGACAACGCGGCGACGCAACCCGCACAGGCGCCGCAGTCGCCGACTCCGGCGCCGGTGGACGCGCCGATTCAAACGAGTGTCGTGGCCGACGGTCTTGAGCATCCGTGGGGGCTGGAATTCCTGCCCGATGGACGCATGCTGGTCACCGAGCGGCCGGGGCGGCTGCGCATCGTGGATAATGACGGAACGGTCTCCGAGCCGCTTGGCGGCGTGCCGGAAGTCTATACTTCAAGCCAGGGCGGATTGCTGGACGTAGCACTCTCGCCGGCCTTCGAGTCGGATCGTCTCATTTACCTTTCATTTTCGGAGCCGGACGGCGATGTTGCCGGCACGGCGGTCGCGCGCGGCAAGCTTTCCCGCAATGGCCTGCGGAACGTGGAAGTGATCTGGCGCCAAACACCCAAGATCAACAGCTCAAACCACTGGGGGTCGCGCATCGCATTCGCGCCAGACGGCACCCTGTTCGTCACCACCGGCGACCGTTACGACCTGCGTCAGGACGTGCAGGATCTTTCCACAACCATCGGCAAGGTCATCCGCATCAATGCCGATGGCACGATCCCGCAAGACAATCCTTTCGTCGATCGGCCAGGCACGAAGCCGGAAATCTGGTCATACGGACATCGCAATCTGCAGGGCGCCGCCATTCATCCGGAGACCGATCAGTTGTGGACTCTGGAGCACGGCGCGATGGGTGGCGACGAGCTGAATCATCCAAAGGCCGGGCTCAATTACGGTTGGCCGGTGATTACTTATGGGGTCGATTACACCGGCGTCAAAATTGGTGAAGGCGTCGCCAAAAAAGGTATGGAACAGCCCGTTTACTTCTGGGATCCGGTTATCGCGCCCTCCGGCGCGCTGTTCTACACCGGCACCCGTTTCCCGGACTGGCGGGGTGACCTGTTCGTCGGCTCGCTGGCGGAAAGCGTGCTGGTGCGGCTGGATATGCAAGGCGGCCGTGTGGCCAGCGAAACGCGGTTTCTCGAAGACGTGGGCGAAAGAGTGCGCGATGTGCGCCAGGGGCCAGACGGGTTGGTTTACGTCATCACCGACGAATCCGACGGCAAGATTATCAAGCTTGCACCGGCTGGCTGATTCGCGTGCATTCGGTCGAGCAGGTGCGGGCTCGCGACCAGGCGCCTGTCCCAAAATTGAACACTGTCATTCTGAAGGCTTGCCCTTGAACGCGGTGAAGGGAGCGCTTCGGTAATCCTCGGGCTTCGCGGCTGAAGAATCTTGGCTTCGATGAACGTAATACAGATTCTTCGCTCCGCTCAGAATGACAAATGGTAAAGTTGACTGTCATTCTGAAGGAGCGTAGCGACTGAAGAATCTCGACGCCCTCAAGCATTGCTACAGATTCTCCCCGGTGCTTATCCGGTTCGCTAAGGGCAGGCTTTGAAAAAAGTGGCAGGCTGAAAATAACAAACGGCATTGACCGCCGCGTGAGAATTTTATAATGGCCGGCGGTCTTCACGTTGGCTCGCACAAAGATCACTCACAGATAGGAGGAATTATGTCCCGTACCAATACCATTGTGGGCGACCCAAACTCACCCCCGCGCAGTATGTCCCGAACAGCATTACTGACGATCTGCAGCGCGCTTGCACTGGTTGGATGCGGCGAGGGCGAGCGGTCCCGAGAAGTCGGATCCTCTCCCACGCTGGCCGCGCCATTCGCCTCCGAATCAGCAGTCAATTTCTCGAAAGTGATCGGCTGGCCCGAGAACAAAACACCGGTAGCCCCGGAAGGCTTCACGGTAGAACGCTTCGCCGACAAACTCATAAGCCCGCGCTGGACGTACGTGCTGCCTAACGGCGACGTGCTGATCGCGGAATCCTCGACGTTGCCGGATCGCGACATGTCGAAAGAATCCGCGCAAGGGCTGCGCAAGGCCGGGAGCATTCAGAAAAACGCCAACCGTATCACTCTGCTCCGCGATAACGACGGCGACGGCAACCCCGAATTGCGCCGGGTGTTTCTGCGCGGTCTCAATCAGCCGTTCGGCATGCTGCTGCTGGGTGACGATTTTTATGTCGCCAATACGAACGCGTTGATGCGATTCGACTATAAAACCGGCCAGACCCGCATCGACGGTGAGGACGAGAAAATCCTCGACCTGCCGGCCGGTGGTTACAACAACCACTGGACGCGCAACGTCATCGCCAGTCGCGACGGGCAAAAACTCTACGTATCGGTCGGCTCGGCCACCAATGTCGACGAAGAAGGCATCGACATAAAAGACGGTCGCCGCGCCGCGATTCTGGAGATCAATCCCGACGGTTCGGGTCTGGAGGTGCTGGCTGACGGGCTGCGCAATCCTAACGGCATGGACTGGGCGCCGGGTACCACGTCGTTGTGGACGGTGGTCAACGAGCGCGACGAACTTGGCAATGAGCTGGTGCCGGATTACCTGACGGACGCGCATCGCAACGCTTTCTACGGCTGGCCGTACGCGTATTTCGGCAGCCACGAAGACCCGCGACACGAGGGCGAGCGTCCCGATCTGGTGAGAAAATCAACCGAGCCGGACTATGCGCTGGGCGCGCATACTGCCTCGCTGGGGTTGCAGTTTTATACCGGCAAGACTTTTCCGAAAGAATACTGGGGCGACGCGCTGATCAGCCAGCACGGCTCCTGGAACCGCGCCGAAATGGTGGGTTACAAGGTCATCAGCGTGCCATTCGAGGATGGCCTGCCGGCGGGCGCGGCGAGAGATTTTCTGACCGGCTTTGTCGCCGACCGGGCGAAGGGCGAAGTGTACGGCCGGCCGGTGGGGCTGGCCGTGATGAACGATGGTTCGGTGCTGGTCACCGATGATGCCGCGGGTGTGGTGTGGCGAGTCGCGGCCGCTACGGACACAACCGCCAGCGCGCGTACGGTTGTGGGGTTGCAAAGCCCGGAATCCGCGGTACAGATGCCGAACGGTGAGGTATATGTTTCCGAGATCGGCGAGTTCAACAAGACCGGCGACGGCGGCATCGCGCTGGTCACGCCTGAGGGCCAGCGCGAGGACTATGTCGACGGCCTGGACGATCCTAAAGGGCTGGCCCAATGGGGCGCCTGGCTATATGTGGCCGACACGCAGGGCGTGTGGCGCATCGATCGCTTCAAGCGTCCCGTACTGCTTGCAGGCCCCAAAGACTTTCCCGAGAAATTCCGCTTGCTGAACGATTTAACGGTAACCGGGGATGGCACCTTGTACGTTTCCGACATGGGCAATCGCGCGCGTGGTGAAGGTGCTGTTTACGCGATCGATCAAACCGGCGCCGTGAAACAGGTCTTCGCGGCCGACGGGAAATCGACGTTAAGAAACCCCAACGGTCTGTTGCTCGAAAACGGCGAAACCCTGCTGGCCACCGACTTTTACTCGGGCGAACTGCATCGTATCGAACTTGCGAGCGGCGAGACAACGCGGATCGCCAAAGGTCTGGGGTCTGCGGACGGCCTGGTAAAAACGCACGCGAGCGACATCTACGTCAGCGACTTCAAGAGCGGCGAAATCTTCCGCGTCGATCCCGGTGGCAAAGTCGAGCCTCTGGGCATGGCGGAACGGTTTGATAACGCCGCGGATATCGCGCTGAGCGATGACGGCAACATCCTCATCGTGCCGGACATGGAGGCCGGCGAACTCGCATTTCTGCCGGCCAATTAGACGATCGACGCCATGTCCCGCGCAAGCATTCGCGCTTGCGCGGGACATGGCAAATCGGTTACGCCGCTGCGTGTGATCTCACGGCTACCGTGTCGCCGCCGGCGCTCACAAACAAGTAGGCGGTCACCAGACCCCAGACCGTGTTAAAGATCAGCACGAACACCGGGGTCAGCTCGCCCAGACCCAAACCCAGCATGCCGGCGCCCAGCGCGTAGGGAAATACAATAAAACATTGCACGGCGGACGGCACCAGACCGAACAGCACACCGCGCAGCGCGATCGATCCCTGCATCACCGGCAGCAGAAACAAAAACCCGAAGATTCCGCCCCACACCACCATGCGATAAACATCGGCCAGCACCGGCGGTGGCAGCTCCACACCGAAGCTGCCGGTGATACCAAGCAGGACGAAAAGCCAGAGGGTGAAGACGGTGGCCAGGCCACCGGCACTGCCCGCGGCGAATGCGACGGCTACAGGATTGAGCATCGAGGACTCCTTCATAAATGACGTGAGTGGAGTTCCTCAATACGCGATAAACGTCGCATCCGTCAAGATCGTTAAACTTGCGCGCGGATTATTTTTCAAGGGTTGACCATACTAGACGACTGGTCTAATATTACGGCATGACTCGCACAGCGACACGCAGCGAACTCGTCAGAGTGGGCACGGAAATCATCGCGCAACATGGTTTCAACACTACCGGCCTGAACGCGGTGCTGCGTTCGGCCGGCGTGCCGAAGGGCTCCTTTTACTATTACTTCGCCAGCAAGGAAGAGTTCGGGCTGGCGGTAATAGAGAACTTCGCCGACGAATACGCAACCCGGCTGGACAGTTTTCTTCTCAACGCGAAATTCACGCCGCTGCAGCGGATTCGCAATTATTTTAAGGATGGCGTAGCCAGCATGAACCGCTGCCAGTGCATGCACGGCTGCCCGATCGGTAACCTGAGCCTGGAACTTGCGGGACAAAACGAAACGTTTCGTGCACGCCTGGATGCCGTGTTTCGCGACTGGCAGAAACGCTTCGCCCAATGTTTCGCGGAGGCGGCAAAGGTCGGCGAAATCGCGGCGGACAGCGATGCGAAACAGCTTGCCGAATTTATGCTGTCAGGCTGGGAAGGCGCGATTTTACGCGCGAAAGTCATGAAGTCGGCCGCGCCGATGAAAGCGTTCGTCGAAGTGTTTTTCAACAGGGTGCTGACTCAAGCGTAATCGTGATCGTGATTAGCCTAGTAGCTAGTAGACTGGTCTAGGTTTTGCTTTAGTGGAGAAGGCAGAGTCGGGATGCGTGCGTAGTTCAGGCCATGGGCCGATATCGAATTAACTGGAGGACCAACATGAGTGAAGTAATTAAATTGCAAGACGCGACATTCGAGCAGGAAGTGCTGCAGTCGACCACACCGGTGTTGGTGGATTACTGGGCCGAATGGTGCGGCCCCTGCCGCGCGGTCGCACCCGTGGTCGAAGCCGCCGCCGCGCAATACAACGGCCGGCTCAAGGTGGCGAAGTTGAATGTCGACGAGAGCGACGGGATACCCGCGCGCTATGGCATTCGCAGCATCCCGACCCTGATGCTGTTCGTCAATGGTCAGGTGGCAGCGACCCAGGTCGGCAGCGTCACGCAAGCGCAACTGGACGCGTTTTTGCAAGCGAATATATAAACGCTGACGCGCCAACGTTGACTGTTAGTTCATAGATCTAAAAGGAGGTAACGATGTCGTCCCCGAATTCGCAACGCGCCGCGTCCGCCGAGACCGGAGCGTCGCAGACGAATCTTTTCACGCCGATAACGCTTGGCGACCTTAAGCTTCCAAGCCGCATCATTATGGCGCCGCTGACGCGCAACCGCGCTGGCCCCGGCAATGCGCCGGTGGAACTCAATGCCGAGTATTACGCCCAGCGCGCGTCCGCCGGTCTGATCATTTCCGAGGCCACGCAGGCCTCGTGGCAAAGCATCGGCTATCCCGATACGCCCGGCATCCACACAAAAGAGCAGATTGCGGGCTGGCGCCGCGTAACCGACGCGGTACACGCCGCTGGCGGGCGCATGTTTCTGCAGATGTGGCACGTGGGCCGCATCTCGCATCCATCCATGCAGCCCGATGGCGGACTACCGCTGGCGCCCAGTGCCGTCAAGCCCGCGGGCGAGGCGATTACCTACGAAGGGATGAAGCCTTACGTTACGCCGCGCGCGCTGGAAACGAACGAGATTCCTGCCATCGTCGAAGAATTTCGTCAGGGTGCGCGCAATGCCGTTGAAGCAGGCTTCGATGGTGTTGAGGTACATAGCGCGAACGGCTATCTGCTGGATCAATTCTTGCGGGACGGCACCAACCAGCGCACGGACCGCTACGGCGGCGCAGTCGAGAATCGCGCGCGGCTTACACTTGAAGTGCTCGAAGCCGTGCTGGACGTATGGCCGGCGAACCGCGTCGGCATCAGGCTCTCGCCCAGCGCGGTATTCAACGAAATGCGCGACAGCGATCCGAAGACGACATTCGGCTACATCGTCGATGCGCTGAACCGTTACGAATTGGCGTACCTGCACCTCATCGAGCCGGCGGAAGCCGACGAAAAAGCCGGCGCGCCGCTGGTGCCCAGCAGTTTCTTCCGGCCCATTTATAGCGGCAGGCTGATGGTTAACGGCGACTACGACAGCGACAAGGGCAAGGCGGCAATCGCCAGCGGCGACGCCGATCAGGTCGCGTTCGGCAAGCGCTTCATCGCCAACCCCGATCTGCCGCGGCGTCTTGCCGAAGACGCGCCGTTGAACGAGTGGGATCAGGCAGCGTTCTATGGCGGCGACGAACACGGCTACGTCGACTATCCGACCCTGGACGAGGTCGCCTGACCGGCGGCGCCAGTCCCTGTATCAACAAAGGTTTTGCATTTTTTTCAATCTGCAGGAGTATGAAATATGTCAGGAATTAAAGATAAAGTTGTAATTATTACCGGCGCAAGCAGCGGGCTTGGCGAAGCCACCGCGCGCCTCTTGGCTGAACGCGGCGCTAAGCTCATGCTGGCCGCGCGCCGCGAGGACCGTCTGCAGTCACTGGCAGGTGATATCGAGGAAGCCGGCGGCACCGTGGCTTATCGAGTCACCGACGTCATCGATCGAGACCAGGTGGAGGCGCTTGCGCAAGCGACGCTAAAAGAATATGGCCAGATCGACGTGCTGTTCAATAACGCCGGTCTGATGCCGTTGTCGCCACTCGACGCGCTTAAAGTGGAGGACTGGGAACGCATGGTAGACGTCAACATCAAGGGTGTGCTGTACGGCATCGCCGCGGTGTTGCCGCACATGCGCGAACGCAAGACTGGGCAGATCATTAACATGTCATCCATAGCCGGTCACAAGGTGTTCCCGGCGTCCGCGGTTTACAGCGCCACCAAGTACGCGGTGCGCGCCATCTCCGAGGGCCTGCGGCAGGAATCCAACGGTGACTTCCGCGTCATGAACGTCTCACCGGGCGCCATCGCGACCGAGCTGACCAATACCATCAGCGACGCCAGCACGGCGGAGAGTGTGGACGAGCTTTACGAAGTGGCAATCGGCGCCGCCGCCATCGCGCGGGCGATCGCCTATGCGATCGAGCAGCCGGACGACGTGGACGTTAACGAACTGATTATCCGGCCGACCAAACAACCGCTGTAGCACGACGCACGGCCCTGAACTAAACAACGAGGAAATACGCATGGTAAAAATCGCAATAGTCGTCCGCCTGGAAGCGAAATCAGGCAAAGAAGCCGAGCTTGAGCAATTTCTGCATAGCGGCCTTGATTTAGTCAACAAAGAACCTCAAACAACCAGTTGGTACGCCTACAGGATCGGACCGTCGGTCTACGGCATCTTCTTAAGCTTCCCTGACGAAGCAGGCCGACAGGCTCATATGGAAGGAAAAGTCGCCGCTGCGTTACAGGAAAAGGCGCCGGAGCTGCTGGCTCAACCCCCGTTGATCGAGGACACGGACGTGCTGGCGGCGAAATTGCCAAGCTGACTTTCGCTAAGTCACTGGCCATTCGTCTGATCAGGCAGCCACTATAGACACGCCGCAAACCGCGCGCTGACCTAACGCGCATTAAAACCTCAAGGAGCATCCAATGGTAAAAGTCGCATTACTGGTTCGTCTCGATGCCAAGTCCGGCAAAGAAAGCGACGTCGAAAAATTTCTGTTAAGTGGGCTGGACCTCGTCGAGCAGGAACCGCAAACCACCACTTGGTACGCGCTCAAGCTGGGGCCGAACACCTACGGTATCTTCGACAGCTTCGCCGACGATAACGGTCGGCAGGCGCATCTGTCCGGCAAGGTCGCCGCGGCGCTCATGCAAAAAGCGCCCGACCTGTTTGCAGCACCACCCGCGATCGAGAAAGTGGACGTGCTGGCGGCGAAACTGCCGGGCTGACGCCTCCGCCGGGCAAGCCGTTGAAGTTCCGGCGGCTTGCTTGGTGGTCCGCCCAACTTCGAGAACCCACCATGCAAGCTCATTATCTCGGCCATGTCGTATTTTATGTCCGCAACCTCGAACGCTCGCTCGTGTTTTATCGCAATCTGTTGGGCTTCAAAGAGGTCGGCCGTATCTTCAACGACACGGCGGCAGCCCTGACCGCCGGCCGCACCCACCATGAACTATTGCTGATCGAAGTGGGCCACGCCGCCGCCCGGACGCCGATTGGGCCTTTATCACATCGGCATCAAGGTCGGCGACAGTCTCGACGAGCTTCGCGCGGCCAAACAGGACCTCGAAAAGGCCGGCGTAAAAATCGGCGGCATGAGCGATCACACCGTCAGCCAGAGTCTGTATCTGCACGATCCGGATGGCAACGAAGTGGAAGTGTACGTGGATGCCGATCCCGCGATCTGGAAGAACGACCCGAGGGCGGCAGTGGCGCCCATCAAGCCGCTACATGCAAAGATCTCAAGGCCGTTCGACAAGCCAAAGCTCGCTCAAACCGCACAGAAAGAGACAGCATTTTCGGATTGTAGTCGCGCGTATGGGCAGCAGACCGGGCAGTACTGCCGCGCTCGTCACCCTCCGCCGCGCATCAGTCCATGAAGGCCGCCAGATAAGGTGCAGTGCGGCTCGCTGGCGCCCCGGACACCTCCGCGGGTGTACCGGAAGCAACCACTCGCCCGCCTTCCTCACCCGCGCCGGGACCAATATCGATAACCCAGTCGCTTCCCGCGACGACGCGCATGTCGTGCTCGACCACGATGACTGTGTTTCCTGATTCTACCAGCCCATCGAGTTGTGCCATCAGTCTCTCGACGTCGGCCGGATGCAGGCCGGTCGTGGGCTCGTCGAGGATATAGAGCGTGTCGCCGCGCTGGATGCGCTGCAGTTCGGTCGCAAGCTTGATCCGCTGGGCCTCGCCGCCGGAGAGTTCAGTCGCCGGCTGGCCGAGTCGCAGATAGCCCAGGCCGACTTGCCGCACAATGCCGAGCGCCCGGTGCACGTGTGGTTCGTCAGCAAAGAACGCCCAGGCCGCATCGACCGTCATTTCCAGCACGTCGGCAATGCTCTGGTCGCGGTACTTGATTTCGAGGGTTTTAGCGTTGTAACGGGCCCCATGGCAGGTGGGACAGGGTGCATAAACGCTAGGCAGGAAGAGCAGCTCGACCATCACGAAGCCCTCGCCCTGACAGGTTTCGCAGCGGCCTTTGGCCACGTTGAATGAAAAGCGTCCCGCGTCGTAGTGACGAGCGCGCGCCGTTTTAGTCGCGGCAAAAAGTTTGCGCACGTGATCGAAGAGCCCAGTGTACGTCGCGAGGTTGGAGCGCGGCGTGCGTCCAATCGCCTTCTGGTCAACTTGTACCAGGCGGTTGATGCCATCCATGCCGCCGGTAATCCGGCCGCCGAGAGTGGCCACGGCTGTGCGCTCCAGCGCTTCGCCTTCCTCCTCATCGGCGGGAGTGTCATGGCCCAGAGCTTCGGCGACCAACTCCACGAGCACCTGACTCACCAGGCTCGACTTGCCCGACCCCGACACGCCGGTTACGGTGGTGAACACGCCTATCGGAAATTTGGTATCGAGCTTGTCCAGGTTGTTGCGTGTGATACCGGTCAGGCGCAGCCAACCTTTCGGCGCGCGTGGAGTCCGGTTGGGGAGCACGTAGTTGCCGAACAGGTGGCGTCGAGTTTGGGATTCCTCGACCCGCTCGAGTCCTGCGGGTGGGCCGCTGTAAAGCACGAAGCCACCCTGCTCACCCGCGGCCGGCCCCACATCGACAATCCAGTCCGCATGACGGATCACATCGAGTTCATGTTCGACCACGAACAGCGAATTACCCGAGGCCTTTAATCGATCGAGCGCTCTCAGAAGCGCCTCGGTGTCCGCGGGATGCAGCCCTGCAGACGGTTCGTCAAGCACGTAAACCACACCGAACAAATTCGAGTGCACCTGAGTCGCGAGGCGCAGACGTTGGAGCTCGCCTGGGGAAAGGGTGGGCGTACTTCGTTCCAGCGACAGATAGCCAAGCCCGAGGTCGAGCAACACCGCGAGTCGCGCGACGAGATCTTCAGCAATCCGCTGGGTGACGATCGCTTTTTCCGGATGCTCGACTTCCATCTTCGTCATGCCAGCGGCTTTTCGCTGCGCATGGGGACGCAGGATTTCAGATAGCCACTTCAACGGCATTCGGGAAATATCGGCGATATCAACGCCCGCAAACTTCACCCACAGTGACTCGCGGCGCAGCCGCTTACCATTACAGAGTGGGCAGTCCCCGCTCAGCATATATTGTGAAACCCGCCTCTTCATCAACGCGCTGTGCGTGTTGGCAAAGGTGTGCAGCACATAACGCCGGGCGCTCGTAAAAGTGCCCTGGTAACTGGGCTCCTCCTTCCGTTTAAGCGCGCGCCGTACTTCATGTGGAGCCAACCCCGCGTAGACCGGGACAACCGGCTGCTCTTCGGTAAAGAGGATCCAATCGCGATCCTTTTTAGGGAGTTCACGCCAGGGACGATCGACGTCATAGCCCAACGTGACCAAAATGTCGCGCAGGTTCTGCCCCTGCCAGGCGGTGGGCCACGCGGCGATGGCCCGCTCACGAATCGTCAGCGAGGCATCCTGCACCATCGAGCGTTCAGTCACCTCATATACTCGACCCAGCCCATGACATTTCGGACAAGCTCCCTCGGGAGTGTTTGGCGAAAACGACTCGGCGTAGAGGAGCGGCTGGTTGGATGGATAATCTCCGGCGCGCGAATACAACATCCGCAGCAGATTGGAGAGCGTTGTGACGCTACCCACCGACGAGCGCGTGGTGGGCGAACCGCGCTGCTGCTGCAACGCGACGGCCGGAGGCAAGCCATCGATCCGATCGACTTCAGGAACCGCCATCTGATGAAACAGACGCCTGGCGTAAGGGGAGACTGATTCGAGATACCGCCGTTGCGCCTCGGCATAGAGTGTGCCGAACGCCAGCGACGACTTGCCGGACCCGGACACGCCCGTGAAAACGACCAGCGCCTCACGCGGGATATCGAGATCCACGTTCTTGAGATTGTGCTCGCGGGCCCCGCGCACCTGAACGAAGCCGGTAAAATCCTGGTTCGTCGCCCTTTGCGAATCTCTACGCTTTGCGCTCATGGAACGCGGTCGTCCGCAAATCGGAAGGATGCGCAGCGAATCGTGTGTTAACGAATCCGCCCCGGCAGTTGCGCACGGAGGTTACGCAATTGCGCTTCGAGGTCACGAATTCGATCGAGGAGGGCCAGGGCTAACACCATCCCCTGCGCGTCAAGTTCGAAGTCATCACGCAGGCGGCGCGCGGTTCTGGCCGTAACAATGCATTCCGAGCAAAAGGTCCGCTGTGTTGCGCCCGGATCGACCGGCACAATGACATTGCCGTCGACCAGTTCGTGAAGTTCCGCTTCCGACAGGCCCGACACCTCCGCGAGCTCTGTCAAAGACCACTCATGGTGCTCATCCAGCCATAGTACTTCAGTGAGTTCAACTCTCATTGCGCGCCTCCTGTTGGAAATGTCCGCGGAGATTGAACGTCGAGCTGTCAGCAAGCTGCTTGAAAAGCGCTCGCTCCTGCTCGCTGATCACGCGTGGTACGGCTATTTGCACGATCGCGAACAGGTGGCCTTCTCCCGTTCGCGGCTTGGGCAGTCCGCGCCTACTGAGGCGCAGTTGTTGTCCGGCCTGTGTCCCAGGCGGCACCTTGAGACGAACCGGGCCGCTAGGCGTCCGTACCTCTACAGTGGTTCCGAGCACGGCCTCCCACGGTGTCAAGGGCAGATCCAGGTAGAGATCGTGACCATTAATGCGAAACAGCGAATGCGGGCGCAGCACGATATTGAGGTATAGATCACCGTCGCGTCCACCGTTAGATCCTTTGCCGCCCTTAACCGGAACGCGCAGCCTTTGCCCGTCGATGGCGCCCTTGGGGATGCGCGTTTTGAATTCGTGCGGCACTCGACGCACGACGCCGTTCTCGTCGTATTCCGGCATGGTTAGATCGAGGGCCACTTCCCTGCCGGTAAACGCATCCTCCAGCGCGATCTGTACTGTTACCTCGTAGTCCTGCCCGGGTATCGGAATTCTGCCACGGCTTCGCGGTGCGCATTGGCCACGGCCGCGGAGACTGGCAAACAAGTCCGCCAGATCGCTCTCGTCGAACGCGAACTGCTCCTCGCCATACTGTTGCTGCCAGTCCGGCGTCGGCTCGAAGTCTTGTCCGGGCCGCTGCCGGCCCAGTTCATCGTAAGCGGCGCGCTTTTCCGGATCTTTGAGGGCATTGTAGGCTTCCGCAATCTCCTTGAATCTTTCCTCAGCGTCGGGCTCCTTGGAAACATCGGGATGAAACTTGTGCGCGAGCTTGCGGTACGCCTTCTTGATCTCCGCCTGGCTAGCGCTTCGTTCGACGCCAAGAATGCTGTAGTAGTCTTTGTATTTCATTGAGAGCGCCCAGAAAGATAACCATACCGGTCACGAGTCCGTCCGCGACCTTTCGGCCGGAAAGTCAATCGCTGCTGTGCATGAGTGCCTCGTCCTTGGCGGCAGTACTGAAGGCATAGTGATCCACGCTTTTCGACAGTAGTGGCGCCGTCAACGCATCCACCAGCTACGTCGTCAACCTGATGTCTTGCGCCCGCAGGTTCCAGACTTCCTCATGCCTTGGCCGTGAACAGGCTATCGGGGTTTTTCACCCCGAGTGGCTGCGGCTTCGACGATATTCATCAATTGTCTGCTTCCTTTCGCGCCCCACTTCTTCCAGCTTATTCAACCATCCCTCCCTCAGGGGCATCAGCGCGTCACGCACAGTCTGCGCAACAGCCAGGTTGCGGAACCATTTCTTGTCGGCAGGTACGATGAACCAGGGCGCATGTTTAGTGCTGCAGCGGGCGAGCGCGTCCTCGTAGGCCTCGGTATAGTCGTCCCAGTACCCGCGCTCCTGCCAATCGCCGACCGATAACTTCCATGATTTAACCGGATCTTGCTCGCGTTTGAGCAGTCGCTGCTCTTGCTCATCTTTGCTGATGTGGAGGTAAAACTTGAGAATGACGGTAGGGGAATCCGCCTGCAGTTCCTCGAACGCGTTGATATGCTCATAACGCCGACGCCAAATCTTCTCCGGCACGAGTTTATGGACGCGCGCCACCAGCACATCCTCATAATGCGAACGGTTGAAGATTTTGATATGTCCCGCCAGAGGCGTCTGGGCATGTACGCGCCAGAGAAAATCGTGCGCAAGCTCTTCTTCAGTGGGGACTTTAAATGAAGCTACTGAGCAGCTTTGCGAGTTCAATGGACCCGTCACGTGGCGGATCGTACCATCTTTACCGCTGGTATCACGTCCTTGCAGGACGATGAGTACGCTCTGCAGCCCCACCGCATAAAGAAGCTCCTGCAGTTCGATCAACTCTTCGATGAGCTGTGCCGTCTTCTTCTCGGCCTCCCGACGCTTTAGTCCCGCGGTCTCACCGGGATCGAAATCATCCAGCCTGACCCGGCGCTCTCCTTCTAAGCGATGTGCATAATCCATAATTTCTCCTCAAAGATTGGCAAGCGTACATTAACGACGAGGTGATTGGAGACTTTACGTACTGCAACTCAAGACGAAGATCAGTTCTTAGTCCACCGCATCACGCCCTGTTGTGACAGAGACACCCATGACTTGAATTGAGTACTTAAGGAACCTCTGATCTATTCAGAGGTTCCCGCGGTACACGGACGTACCGCCATTTTCGACGGCGGCAAAGCCGTTGAAAATGAAGCAAAGCAAAAATCATACTGCTCGGGTACCTGGTGATAGATGACGTGCGCATCATCCGAGTGAGTACCGCGGCGCAGGTCGCGAAGCAACGCGAGCAATTCAAAAGCGCGACGCGAGGAGCGGTCGGATGCAATCTGACCGCTCTATCCACCGACGCGGGCGTCGCCGTCGCACGAGGACGATGATCAGCGTCAGTCCCGGACAAGCGAGGTGCGGCCGGTAGTACAGACAAGCTTGATGCTTGTTATCAGCCACCAAACAGAGGAGTTACGGCGACATGAATGAACTGCTCTCAAGATCATGGTGGATGCTGGCCCTGCTCGGGATCATCGCAATGCTATTCGCGGTACTGGCGTTAGTCTGGCCGGGTTTGACGCTGCTGGCGTTGGTCGCGTTATTCGCCGCCTACGCGCTGCTGGGCGGCATCGTGTGGATCATCTGCGCGGTCAGACATCGCAAGAGCGACGACGACTGGTGGCTTATTCTGCTGCTAGGCTTGGTCAGCATCGGCGCAGGTGTCATCGCTGTTTTGCGCCCGGACATCACGGCGCTGGCCTTGGTGTTCCTGATGGGTGCCACGGCCCTGATGATCGGGATACTCGAATCGTCGTGGCCGTTCGCTTGCGTAGAGCCATCCGCGGCGAGTGGCTGATGATCTTGACCGGGATCGTTTCCATCGCGTTCGGCTTTCTGGTCTTCCTCTTTCCCGGCGCGGGGGCGCTGGCGCTGGTATGGCTGATCAGCTTTCATGCGGCGCTCACCGGGGCGTTGCTGCTCGCATTGGCTTTCCACGCGCGCAGGTGGGGTAGGACGGCTGATCGAGACGAATGCCATCCGGTCCGAGCCTAGCGATCGGATGCATCGCGCATCTGCAGGCCGTTGACGCCGTGTCCATACATGAAAACAGCAAAAATCCCGCTGTTTGCTGAACGCTCTCCGAGAAAACGCGAGGGATCTATTCAGAGCAGATTAGAAGTCCAGCGCCGGCCCTCCGTCACGGCTGACGGAGGCCGGCACTTCCCTCGGCATCAGCTTGACTCGCCCAGTTCCGCACCAATTTTCCCGCCCCGATTCACTCTCATTTACGTGGTTTGGCGCGAGCCCATTGTCATCACTGTTTGTGGAACGGCTTTTGCCCCTGCCAAGCGCGGGCGTTCAAGGCGCTGGCGGAAACCACCGTGGCGGTATCTTCGGCGCGAACCACGGAGAGCGCATTTGCTATAAACGACTCTCCGATCGTCCGCTATCTGTCGTTTGTCGCATCCCGGACGATTATATCTCTGTAAGTCGTCTGCCGTTATTCTCGGCGCGTAAGGTTCTGCGCGGCCTGTTGGAGGACTTAAAGACCGATTGTCCTGGAGAGTTGCCCGTATGATGATCGCCCTGCACAAGCAAGCGCGCACGACGCCGTTGATCCGCGCCGAGCTCGCGGCCAGCGACGAACCCGTCAGCGCGCTGATGCAGCGCTACGGCGTGAC
>Ga0136621_1000089_pt1 | contig 31261 bp, 30 predicted proteins | sample AntDryUQ445A2306_FD_104673 | JGI IMG/M metagenome (GOLD analysis project Ga0136621, IMG submission 104673) | Polar desert sand microbial communities from Dry Valleys, Antarctica - metaG UQ445A (23.06) | ecosystem: Environmental > Terrestrial > Soil > Desert | place: Antarctica: Dry Valley...
GGGCGTCGACGGTGCCGCCCTTGTTCATGCCGATCACGTCGTCCTTGCCCGCGTAGTTCCGACCCAGCCACAGCGATAGCTCGTGGATGGCGGGCCAGGCCGGGCGCGTGCGGCTGGCGATCGTCGGAGCGCGCTGAGGGATCGATCCGCGGGCTCCGCCCGTCAGCCTCCCGACACCGCCGGGATCACGTGGACGACCCCGTCGGACGCCACGATCGTTTCGAGCTCCGCGGGCGCACCGTCGACGAAGACGTTGATGTGCGGCCGGAGGCTGGTGCGGCTGTCGCACAGCCGGTTCCGGAGGCCCGGGACCTCGCGATCGACGCTATCGAGCACGTCCGCGACGGTCTTGCCGTCGACGCGCAGCTGCCGGGGCGCGCCCGGGAAGAGGGCCACGAGCGACCGGGGCAGGACGACCGTGGCCACGCTGGGCGTCAGTCGAGGACCGCTGCCTCGACCGACCAGATCGATGGCAGGTTGTCCGCGAGCAGCCGCCAGCTCCTGCCCTCGTCTCTGCTCGCGTACAGCTGCCCGGTGCTCGTGCCGAAATAGACGCCCACGGGATCGCGGTCGTCGACCGCCATGGCCTCGCGCAGCACGCCCACGAAGGCGTCCCGCTGCGGCAGGCCCTCACCCGAGGCTGACCAGCTCTCGCCGCCATCCTCCGTGCGCCACACGCTCAGGCTGCCCTCCGGGGCGTAGCGACCCCGGTCGGCCCCGTTGAGCGGGATCGTCCAGACCGTTCGCGGATCGCGCGGATGGGCGGCCATCGGGAAGCCGAACTCGGAGGGCAGCCCGGCGGTGATCTCATGCCACTGGCGGCCACCGTCGCTGGAGCGGTACACGCCGCAGTGGTTCTGCTGGTACAGGTGCTGCCCGCCGTCCGCGGCCATCACGAGCTTGTGGACGCACTGGCCGAACTCCGGCGGGGGGCCCGGTACGAAGTCCGCCCGGACGCCCTGGTTGCGCGTATCCCAGGTCTGGCCGCCGTCCCGGGTCTCGAACGTGCCCACGGCCGAGATCCCCACCCACAGACGGTCCGGATCGTCAGGGTGGGGGACGATCGAATGGAGGCACAGCCCGCCGGCACCGGGCTCCCACCTGGGCCGTGTCGGGTGACTGGTCAGCCCTTCGACGTGCTGCCACGTCGCGCCGCCGTCGTCGCTGCGGAACAGGCCCGCCGGCTCCACCCCCGCGTAGATCGCGCCGTGGGCCGGCGTGACGTTCCAGACGGTGGTGATCTTGTCGGCATCCTCGCCGTAGGCGAGGCCCTCGCTGGAGTGGCTCCACGTCGCGCCGCGGTCGTCGCTGCGGAAGACCGCGGGGCCGTACCACTCGTTGCCGCCTGCGGCGACGATCGCGCCGGTCGCCGGATCCACGGCCATGTCATGGATCGGCCAGCCCTCGCAGAGAGGCCCCCGGATGGACCCGTCGTTCGGCTCGCCATCGGGCTCCACGAGGAACGCACCCTTCCTCGTGCCCACCAGCAGGGTCACCCGCTCGCCCATGGTTCGCCTCCTCAAAACTCTATGCGTCCCCAGCGTATCGCGCTGGCGCCAACCGGGTTACGCTCCGCTCGCCGAACGACAGGAGGACCGACGATGGCCGCGGGACAGGGCACCAGGGACGATCCGTGGGTTCTCAAGACGCCGCCGGGCACGTCCGACTACACGATGTACCGGGACGACGCGGCGGACCCGCCCCAGATCGTCTGCCAGGTTGGCTCCACGAAACTCACCTACAACGCGAAGGCGATCGACGACCTGCATGCCTGGCTCAAGGAGCAGGGCGACTGGGTGCCGCTCGGCGCCGCCGACGAGATGAAGCCGGCGGCCGAGGGCACGGTCGAGGCGTGGGGCCGGTCGCCGTCCAACCCGGTCGGCGGATGGTACGGGCTGCGTAAGGGCTATCGCGGCCGGTTCGGGATGTACATGCCGCCACTGCTCGAGGCGCTCGGCCTGGCCGAGGTCACCCACGACCCGAAGAACAACAGGATGCGCGCGACGTAGCCTCCCACCCGGAGCCCGATCTGCAATGAGGCGAATCAGCGAGATCGGCGCGGCCGTGATCGGCAGCGGGTTCATCGGCACGGTCCACGTGGAGGGCCTGCGCCGGCTGGGCGTGCCCATCCACGGGCTGCTCGGGTCGAGCGCCGAACGAGCCGGGTCACGAGCCGACGCGCTGGGCCTGCCGCGGGCCTACGCCAGCCTGGACGAGCTGCTCGACGACGAGCGCGTCGAGGTCGTCCACGTCACGTCGCCCAACCATCTGCACCACCCCCAAGTGAAGCAGATCCTTGCCGCCGGTCGCCACGTCGTGTGCGAGAAGCCGCTGGCGATGACGTCGGAGGAGTCGGCCGAGCTCGTTCGCCTGGCCGCCGACAGCGGCCGTGTTGCGGCCGTGAACTTCAACATCCGGTTCTACCCGCTGAACCAGCACCTGCGCGAGGTCGTGCGCGAGGGCGGCCTGGGCGATGTCCGCCTGGTCACCGGCCACTACTTCCAGGACTGGCTGCTGCTTGAGACCGACTGGAACTGGCGGCTCGACCCCGAGCATGGCGGCGCGCTTCGAGCGGTCGGCGACATCGGCTCGCACTGGCTGGACCTGGTGACGTTCGTGACGGGCCAGCGGGTCAGCGAGGTGATGGCCGACCTCGCCACGTTCATCCCCGTCCGGCGCCAGCCGTCCGGTCCGGTCGAGACGTTCTCGATGGTGCGGGCCGCCGAGACGGTCGACCGCGAGATCACGACCGAGGACGCGGCCACGATCCTGCTGCGCTTCGAGAACGGGGCCCGCGGTGCCGTCGCGATCTCCCAGCTGAGTGCCGGCCGCAAGAATTCGCTGCAGTACCAGGTCGACGGCTCGACGGGCGCGGCGGCATGGGACGCGGAGACGCCGGACCATCTGTGGCTGGGACACCGGGACCGTCCGAACGAGATCCTGCTCCGCAACCCGGCGCTGATGGGCAGCGCCGGCCGGGCCGCCTCGACCCTTCCCGGCGGGCACGTGGAGGGCTTCGGCGACACGTTCCCGGCCCTCTTCAGGGCCGTCTACGGGGCCATCGCCGCGGGGGGGCCGTCAGGCCAGGCGCCCTACGCCCGGTTCGAGGACGGCCACGCGGAGATGCTGATCGGCGACGCCGTGCTCCGGAGCGCCCGCGAGGGCCGATGGGTCGAGGTAGCACCGGTCGGGATCGCGCCCGGCGTGGTGTAGCCGTCCATGGGCAGCCACTTCGGGGCGATCGGGATCCCCGCCCGGGACGGGGATTCGTACGCGAACGCAGTGGGCGCGATCGCCGCTACGGCCGTCACGCTGGGCGAGAGCGCCGATGCCAGCGTGATCGCGGCGACCGATCCGAGCGGTGCGCGCATGACCCTGACCCTGAACCCGCGCGGGGCCATCCAGTGCGTCACCCCGTCGTTCGCGGGCGCGACCGCGCTGACGGCGGTGGTCGGCTCGTTCGCGCCGGACGAGTGCCCGTACGAGACGCCGTTGATCGTCGAGGTCCTCGATACCACCGGTGAGGCGGCGCACCCGCTGGCGCTCCAGGTGGAGGACCTTGCGATCTCGCGCCCTTCGCTCCGGCCCGGTGATCGCATCACCTTGAACGTGACGGCGTTCGCCGAGACGATCGAGATCTTTCCGGACGAGGCGGCAAATCGGGCGTCGGGGACGCCCATGGCCGTCGCCTCGCTCATCCCCAACGGCATGTTCGCCCCCGGCGGAGGAGCCGCTGCCGACGACTGGGTCGTGGCCCCTCGCGCGCTGATCAGCCGCACCGTCCGCTCCGCGGAGCGGCTCGTCAACGAGACGGCCGGTGGGGCGTTCGTCCATCTCGTCGTCGATTCGTACGCCAACGCCTACGACGTCGTCGTCGACGAGGCAGATCTGGCCGATGCCCCGGCGGTGGGGTCGGTCGTCAAGGGCCAGTTCTGGCTCGCCTGCCGCCGCCTCGGGCCGTGACCGCGGGTCTCCGTCGTCACTCGGGTGCCTACCTGCGGGCGATGTAGGCCTCGCGCAGGACGTTCGTCTCGGTCTCGATCTCGTCGAGGCGGTTCTTGACGACGTCGCCGATGCTCACGATCCCGCTCAGCACGCCGTCCGCGAGGACCGGGAGGTGGCGCACCCGGCGCTTGGTCATCTCGGCCATCACCTGCTTCACCGTGTCCTTGGGCGCGCATGACACGACGTTCCGTGTCATGAGTTCGGCAACCGGGGTGTCGAGGATCCGCGGCCCGCGCTCGGCGAGCCCGCGGACGACGTCACGCTCCGAGATGATGCCGAGCACGGCGCGGCCATCGTCGCTCACGACCATCGCCCCGATCCGTGCTTCTCGGAGACCCTGGACGAGGCTGCCGATGGTCGCGTCGGGCTTGATCGTGACGACCGCCGCTCCCTTCGCGCGCAGGATCCCGTCGACGTTCATGGGCCCACCTCTCGCGCCGTTCCGGCACCCCGACGATCGGCAGCGCGACCCGCGATTGGCCGGGCTACTTGCTCTTCGCGGTCCCGGCGTCCTTCGACTTCGCCTGCTTCGGTTTCTTCGGCGTCTTGGCCTTCTTGTCCATCGCGTCCTACCTCCCTGGTGCGTGCTGACCGGTGGATGATCCCACGTCGTGACGATGGCGGCGACGTGTCCGGGGTTCTGGAGCGGGAGACGGGATTCGAACCCGCGACATTCTGCTTGGGAAGCAGACACTCTGCCAGCTGAGTTACTCCCGCTCGGAGCTCGCCGATTCTAGGAGGCCGCCCGGCGACGGTCAACGTCGTAGGACGCCTGAACGGGTTCGGGAATGGTCCCCTGCTATCGTGCCCGAGTGGTTGACCTTGCGACGCCGCAACCGACCCCGGTGGCCGGATCGGAGGTGCGGGACCCGATCGAGGCACGCTGGCTGGGCCGCGTCGACTACCGCGCCGCCTGGACGCTCCAGCGCCGGCTGGTGTCGGCCCGTGCCGCCGACCTGATCCCCGACCAGCTGCTCCTCCTCGAGCATCCGGCGGTCCTGACCCTGGGGCGCCACGCCGACGAGGGCCACGTTCGAGCGGCGCCCGCGGTGCTCGAGGCACGTGGCATCGAGGTGATCCGTGTCGAGCGCGGCGGTGAGGTGACCTATCACGGCCCGGGGCAGCTGGTCAGCTACCCGATCCTCCGGCTCGAGCGGCGCGGCCTGCTGCTCCGCCCGCTCGTCCGCGCGCTCGAGGCCGCGTTGGCCGACACGTGCCGGGCGTTCGGTGTCGAGGCGGGCCGGCGCGACGGGCACCCCGGCTGCTGGTGCGACCCGGACGGCGCCCGGCCGCGCAAGATCGGGGCGCTCGGGCTGCGCGTCGAGCGAGGCGTGACGTACCACGGCATCGCGCTCAACGTCGCTCCAGACCTCGCCGACTTCGACCTGATCGACGCGTGCGGCGAGCCCGGCACCGTGTCCACCTCGATCGCCGCCGAGGGTGGCCGTCCGCCCGCCGGCTCGCCAGGCACAGCCGTCGTGGCAGCCTCGGCCGCCGCATTCGCAACGGCCCTCACCCGCCATCTGGGCGCGGTCACGAACCCCGATCTCGCCCGGCCGCCATCGCTTGCGCTCGCCGAGCTCGAGGCGCTCGCCGCGCTCGGAGGGGTCTGACGTGGCTGCCGGCCTCTTCGAGCTGCGCAAGGACTCGATCACCGGCTGGTGGGTCGCGACGATCGTCGATCGGGCCTTTGCCCGCGAGCGCTTCGCCCGGGCCGCCGAGCCTATGGACGACGGCGGCGACTGCCAGAACTGCCGACTCCCCGACGGTGGCGGGATCCGGCTCCGCGTCCTCAAGGACTTTGCGTTCCACACGGTCGGGACGGAAGGGGAGGCGCGCGAGCTGGATCGAGGCGTCGCCCAGGTCGCGCTCGACGCGGCCCGCGCGTCGGGCAGCTGGCGGACGGTCGTGGCGCCGCCCGGCGAGCACCGGCCGCTCCACGCCGTCGGGAGCGCGATGATCGAGGCCCTCGTCGAGCGCTGCCGTGACGCGATGGCCGCCGCCCGCGCCGCGGCCCAGACGGACTATCTGCAGGTCATCCAGAACTGGGGTGCGCAGGCCGGCGCCCGGACCAACCACCTGTGCCTCGAGCTCTACGATCTTCCGCAGCTCCCGCACCGCGTGGCCGAGGAGATGGGCGGCGCCGCACGCTTCGTCATCCGCGAGGGCGAGTGCCCGTGGTGCCGACTGGTCCGGGACGAGGTCGCCCGTCCCAGCCGCCTGCTGTGGGAGGACGCCGGCAGCGTGGCGTTCGCGCCGTGGGCCAGCCGGTCCCCGTTCGAGGTGTGGGTGGTCCCGCGCCGCCACGACTCCGACTTCGCAAGGGCGACGGACCAGGACCTTCGAACGACCGCCGAGGCGTTGCGCCAGGTGCTGGCGCGGCTCGCGGCGACGCTCGACGGACCGCCGTACAACCTGGTCCTGCACACCGCGCCATTGCGCGAGCAGGTCGACGCGACGTACCACTGGCACTGGGAGATCCATCCACGTCTGCGCGACATTGCGGGCCTCGAGCTGGGGACCGGCCTGCCGGTAAACCCCGTCTCGCCCGAGGACGCCGTCGAGGAGCTCGGGAGCGCGCAGGGTGCGCGGGTTGCGGAGGCGCCCGTCCCGTGACCCCGCGCGGGCGTCACATGCCGCGCCGGCCCCCCGTCTCTGGCGCAACGAGGGTACCGCCGCCGTCAGGCATGCCCCGGCCCAGTCGAGGGGCACCCGATCGTCAATGCTCAACCGAACGAGTGGTCCGTTCCATGCCTTCGCGCTGCGTGCGCGGGGGGCCGCGGTGAGCGGCAGCTGGGATCAGACCGCCGCCGGTCAGTTCGTCGAGGCGCTCTTCGCCCGGCACCACGGCGAGATCTTCGCCTACCTCGTGCGGATGCTGCGTGACCAGGAGCTCGCGGCGGACCTCACGCAGGACGCCTTCGTGAAGGCATATCGCAACTACGAGAGCCTCGAGAAGCCGGAGAACGCCCGCGCCTGGCTCTACCAGATCGCCCACCGGGTCGCGCTCGACGAGCTCCGCCGTCGCAAGATCGTGCGCTTCCTCCCGTGGACCGGCGAGTCGCGCGGGGCGGCGCCGTCCGCCGAGCACCTTGCGATGGACCTCCGGCTGTCGGGGGACCTGCAGCGCGCGCTCGCTCGCATTCCCGAGCGCCAGCGGGCTGCCCTTCTCCTCGCGGAGCTGCACGACCTGACCGGACTCGAGCTGGCCGCCGCCCTGGGCGTCAGCCACGTCGCGGCACGTGCCCTCCTCACCCGAGCCCGTCAGAGCCTGCGCGAGGCGCTCGCCGTGGAGCGGGCCGCGGAGGCCGCCGAGGGGTCCCGCGCCACCTCGGCCGGGGGCGACCGATGAGCCTGCCGTTCCGTTCCCGTCCCGACCGGGGTTCGCCGCCCCACGAGCGTGGACGCGCGCTGGTCGCGGAACGCCTGGACGGGCCGCTCGATGCTGCCGACGCCGCGTGGCTGGATGGTCACCTGGCTGGTTGCCGCGCGTGCCGAACGCTCGCCGAGGCCTACGAGGCGGATCGGCTCGAGCTCCAGACGCTCCTGCGCAATCCGATCGAGCCGCCCCGCGATCTCTGGGCGCGCACCTCGGCCGCGCTCGAGCGGGAGCCCCGGCCCGGTCGTTCCAGCCAGTCCGGCCGCCGCGGCCGGCGGCCATCGCCAGCCCCCATCGGTGCTGCGGCCGGCCTGCTCGTCGTCGCCGTGGTCGTCGGTGCATCGCTTCTCTCGCCCCGGCTGGTGCCGTCGGTTCCCAGCCCGTCCGTGGCGACCGGTCCGCTCGTGGCCGTGAGCGAGGCTCCGTCGACGGCGGTGCAATCCCCGCCGGATCCCACGCCGCTCGCCATCCCACCCGGCGACGTGCCCTACGTGGCCCACGACGATGCCGGCAACATCTCGCTCTTCACGGTCAACGTCTCCGAGGTCTGTGCCGACAACGGTTCGCAGTGCGCCCCGATCGCGGCCTCCTCTCCCCGCACGATCGACCTCCCCGACTCGCCCTTCGCGGTGATCCTGTCGCCCGACGACGAGCAGCTCGCGATCGTCGACAGCGGCACGACGGGGTCCGGCGGCGCCGTCCTGCTCGTTCCGGTGCCCACGCCGGCGGGCGGTCCGCCGCCGTCGGTCGAGCCCAGCGATGGCCCGGGTCCATCGCCGCCTCCCACCGCGACGCCTTCCCCGGCGGTCACTCCGAGCGCTGCACCCACGGCAACCACCCTTCCCACGGCGTCCGTCGAGCCGACTGCCTCGACCGAGCCGACTGCCTCGACCGAGCCGCCCGCCACGACCGAGCCGCCCGCCACGACCGAGCCGCCCGCCACGACCGAGCCGCCCGCCACGACCCCGCCGCCGGCGTCCGTCGCTCCCACGGGGTCGCTCGATCCTTCTCCGAGCCCCAGCCCGACCGCAGCGGCGACCCCGCTCGCGATAGCCCAGAACGTAATCGTCGATGCCGGGTCAGCCGCGTTCTCGGCCGACGGCCGCTACCTCGCGTTCTCTGCGCGGCCTGCCGACGGCTCGAACGGCCCGGACATCTACCTGTGGACCACCGGCGATGCCGCCGCAAGGCCGTTGACCGCGGACCACCGGTCGGTGTTCGCCGGCTGGTTCGACGGCTCGATCCTCGGGAGCCGAGTCGTCGAAGAGAGCCCGTCGGCGCCACCCGCCTCCGCCGAACCGTCCCCCGCCACGCCCGAGCCGGCCACGCCAGCCAACGTCCCGCTCCGACCGGAGGCCTTCCTCCTCGATCCGGCCAGCGGCAAGATCACGCTCATCACGGGGCACAGAGTCTGGCGTCCGTCGGTGGATCCCAGCCAGACGCATGCGGTCTACTGGGACGGCAGCCTCGAGCTGGACGACGCGGGTGAATGGCGCACCGCGCGCGGCCGGCTGGTCGTGGGGCCTTGGTCCGGGATCGCGGGCCCGGGCGGGTCGCCTGCACCTTCCCTCGAACCAGCAAGCGGCTCACCTGACGCCTCATCGCCGCTTCCCTCCGTCGAGGCCCGCGCGTCGGTGGAAGTGCTGGCGGAGGGTCCGATCGCGGACTGGGACGCGCAGTGGGACGAGACCGGGACCCATCTCGCCGTCTGGATCGCGGACCCGGACGACCCCACGACCGGCAAGCTGAGCCTGTACATCGTCGACCCGGTCACGGGACGCCTGCGCGCTGACAGCGCGCCGCTACGTGACGAGCGAGCACTGCCCGGCTTCGCGATCGGCGACGGCCGGCTCGTCTGGGCCAGCCCGCCGGGCCAGAACGCCGAGGGCAGCCACGTCCGTGTCCTGGCCTGGACGGCCGCCGGGGTGGGCCAGGTCGAATCGCAGCCTGCCGAGGACATCGTCGTCGTCCGTTAGCCAAGCCCCGGGCTGGCACCGCTCGTGGCGCGCACGCTGCGCTAGACTTGGACCGATCCCTTCGGTGGACCGGCCCCGTGAGCCCGGCAAGGAGGAGCGCAGTTGCGACGTCGCCCCGAGGCGCGGGCCGGCCGCCCCCGGCGCCGGGTGCGCGGGACGGGACCGTGATCGGTCGCCAGATCATGACCGCGGATGAGATCCGCCGGGCGACCATCCGCATCTCCCACGAGATCGTCGAGAAGCATGCCGGGACTGAGGGGCTCGCCCTCGTGGGCATCCAGCGCCGCGGCGTCCCGCTGGCCCACCGGCTGGCGGCGGCGATCCGCGAGCACGAGGCGGTCGAGCTGCCGGTCGGGGCGCTCGACATCACGTTCTACCGGGACGACCTCTCGACCGTTGCTCAGCAGCCGCTGGTAAAGGGCACGGATCTTCCGTTCGACCTGAACGGTCGCACGATCGTGCTGGTCGACGACGTTCTGTACACGGGCCGCACGATACGGGCAGCGATGGACGCCCTCGTCGACTTCGGGCGACCCCAGGCGATCCGGCTCGCGGTGCTGGTCGACCGCGGCCACCGCGAGCTGCCGATCCGCGCCGATCACGTCGGCAAGAACGTCCCGACCTCCCGCGAGGAGGTCGTGCGCGTCCACCTGGCCGAGGTGGACGACGTCGACGGCGTCGACATCGAGCGGGCCGTCCCGGAGCCGGCGTTGGCCGGCCGGGAGTGACGTCGTCGGTGTCCGAGCGTCTCGAGGCACCGAGCGATCCCGAGCATTCGCCGGAGGGCGAGCCATCGCCTGAGCCCGTCGCCTGGCGGCACCGCCACCTGCTCGACGTGGACGCCCTGAGCAAGGACGAGCTCGAGCTTGTCATGCGGACCGCCGATGAGATGCGCGACGTGCTCCGCCGCCCGATCCCGCGCGTACCGGCATTGCGCGGGCGGTCGATGACGATCCTGTTCTACGAGGCCTCCACCCGGACACGAGTCTCGTTCGAGGTCGCGGCCAAGAACCTCTCGGCGGACGTCGTCAACATCAGCGCGGCCACGTCGTCGATCACCAAGGGCGAGTCGCTCGTCGACACGGTCCGCACGGTCGAGGCGCTGGGCGCCGACCTGCTCGTCCTGCGCCACCCGGTGGCCGGGGCGCCGTACCTCGCGGCCAACCTGTTCGGTGGCTCCGTCCTCAACGCCGGCGACGGCTGGCACGCCCACCCGACCCAGGCGCTCCTCGACCTGTACACCATGCGGAGCCGGCTGCCCGGCGGGACCGTCGCGGATCGCAAGGTAGTGATCCTCGGCGACGTGCTGCATTCGCGGGTGGCACGCTCGAATATCTGGTCCCTCACCGCCGCCGGCGCCGACCTCTGGCTGTGCGGCCCTCCGCCGCTCCTGCGCGGGTTCGACGCGTGGGCTCGCCGTGGCGCGGCTGCCGGCCGAAGGTTCACGGTCACCTCGTCCGTCACCGAGGCGCTGCGGGACGCGGACGTGGTCATGGCCCTCCGGATCCAGCGCGAGCGGATGACGGGCGGGCTGCTCCCGTCGCTGCGCGAGTACGCGGCCCGGTACGGCCTCACGAGCGAGCGGCTCGCGCTGGCGCGGCCCGGCGCGCTCGTCATGCACCCGGGCCCGATGAACGAGGGCGTCGAGATCGCTCCCGACGTGGCCGCCGGCGCGCAGTCGGCGATCACGGACCAGGTCACCAACGGTGTTGCGATCCGGATGGCGGTGCTCCACCTGCTGGCGGGTTCAGGGGCGTGACGGCTGAGGTCCTGCCGCGCCTCGCGGTGGGGGAGCGGGTTGCGGGACTCGAGATCTCGGGCGCCTGGCTGGTCGACCCAACTTCCGGGCGGGAGGGCCCCGCGGACATCGTGGTGAGCGACGGCGCGGTCGAGGCGGTCGCCTGGCTTGACGGGGCCGACGCCGACGGGATCGGGCCCGACGGCATCGTCGTGGCGCCGGGCCTCACGGACCTCCACGCGCACTTTCGCGAGCCGGGCAACGAGGACGCCGAGACGGTCGCGTCCGGGTGCGCCGCCGCCGCGCACGGCGGCTTCACCACCGTCTGCCTGATGCCGAACACGGATCCGCCGCTCGACGAGCCCGGCGTCCTGGGCCGCGTCCTCGCCGCGGCGTCCGCGTCCGGCTCTCCCGTCCGCGTCCTCGCCTACGGCTGCGTCTCGGCCCGCCGGGCGGGCGAACAGCTCGCGGCGCTCGGCGAGCTGGCCGATGCGGGCGTCGCGGGGTTCTCCGACGACGGCTCGCCCACGCGCTCCGCGGCGGTCTTCCGATCGGCGCTGGCGTACGCGGCCTCGCTGGGGCTGCCGATCGTAGAGCACGCCGAGGACCTCCCGATGACCGAGGGCGCCGAGGCGAGCGACGGGCTCGTCGCGACGATCCTTGGCCTCCGTGGCTCGCCGGCATCCGCCGAGGCGGTGGCCGTGGCCCGCGCGCTCGCGATCCTCGCCGAGGTTGCCGTCGACGAGCCGGCTGCACGGCTCCACCTGACCCACCTCTCGACGCGCGCCGCGCTCGACCTCGTCCGGCGGGCACGGGCCGCCGGCCTTCCCGTGACATGCGACGTGACCCCGCACCACCTTGCGCTGACCGACGAGTGGATCGCCGGATCGCGGCGCTGGGCCTGGGACGGAGCCGAGGACCGGTCCGCGGCGCCGTACGACCCGTCGTTGCGGGTGAACCCGCCGCTCCGATCCCGGGACGACGCGGCGGCCTGCCTCGAGGCGCTGCTCGACGGGACGGTCGACGCGATCGCGACCGATCACGCGCCGCACACGGCGGTCGACAAGCACGTCGAGTTCGGGCTCGCCGCAAACGGGATCAGTGGCATCGAAACGACCCTCGGGCTCGTGCTGGCAGCCGTCGACGCCGGGCGACTGCCGCTGCTGCGCGCGATCAAGGCACTGACCGTCGGGCCGGCGGGTGTGCTGGGCGCCCATGCTGGCCGGCGGCCCGGACTGGTCGTAGGCGAGCCCGCCGATCTGGTCGTGTTCGACCGCTCCGATCGATGGACGGTGACACCCGCGACGCTGCTGTCGCGTGGCAAGAATTCGCCCCTCCTCGGCCTGGAGGTGCCCGGTCGCGTGCTGCTGACTGTCGTCGGAGGACGGCTCGCGTACGTGGCGGAGTAAGGCCCGGGCGAGTCAGTCGATGATCACGGTGATCCGCAAGATCCCCCCTGCCTTCGACGTATAGAGGTCGCCCGTGGCGTCGTCGACGAAGAACGTCCGCGCGACCGGCCGACCGCTGTCGTTGGCCATCTCGCGCACGACCCAGAGCAGGGCCGGCGGGTTCTCGAACCGAGGGTCCACCTCGTCGATCGCCGTCCCGGGCAGGAGCGCGATCCACGGCGGGCCCATCGGCGCCCCACCCTTGCCCTTCGCGATCTGGCCAGCCTGCTCCGGCGTCAACCGCGCAACCGCCCCGTCGGCGACGACGACCGTCTCTCGGCCCGCCGGACGGCCGGCGACCCACACTCGAGTGTCGACGACGAAATGGCGACGACAGCTCTCGATGTCCGGGCAAAGCAGGGAGCGATGGTCGTTGAAATGCCCGACGAGGACGACCGGGAATGGTTCCGGGCCGTGGGGCTCGGCGTCGATCCCATCCAGAGGCTCGCGCGGCACCTCGAGGCGGATCAATGGCTGGATTGCCGGGCCGGATGGCGGGATCCCGCGCATGCCGCTGGGCAGCCGCTCCCATGTCGGCTCCCGGCGCTCGGTCAGCCACGACGTAAATCGCTCCGGACAGCGGAGCTCGAGCGGCGTCAGGGGTTCGAGCTGCGCCGGACATGACATCGGCGGCGCGGTGGATGTCCATCCGCGCACCGCGAGCTCGGTGCCCTCGGGTCCCGCCTCGCGCCGGGCGATCGCCTCGGAGACGGAGATCACCGGCAGGCCGAGGACCTCGAGCGGGAAGTCGCCGACCGGTCCCGACGTGGGCTGGGCCGAAGCCGTCGGCGATGCGGTCGCCGGCTCGGTTGGCTCGGGGATGTCGGCGGGGGTGAATCGGACGACTGCAAGGCCGATTCCGACCGCCGTGACCAGCACGGCCGCGATGCCGGCGGCCCATGCGGGCGCGAGCCTCCTCTGGATCCGGCGAGAGGATCGGACTCCAGCCATCGTCGTCACCAGGAGGTGGGGCGCCTGACGCCCGAATCGGTCGACATACGCTCGTCGAAGTCGGTCGTCGTCCCACAGAGGATCCGTCATGGGTCCGCGTCGGCATCGAGCGCCGCGCCCAGGGCCCGCCGCGCGGTGAAGAGCCGGGACTTCACAGTGCCCGCCGGGATCGCGAGCACCCCGGCGATCTCGGCCACGGTGTAGCCCTCGAGGTGGTGGAGGGCGAGGATCGCCCGCTGGTCGCTCGTCAGGTGATCCAGCGCGGCGGCGAGCAGGTCGCCATCCGATGGGGCGGCTGATTCGGCCGGCGTGGGGCTGGCCGCGCCTTCGGGAATCTCGCGGACGCGCCGGCGGCGTCGGGCGCGGAGCGCCATGCGGGCCTCGTTGACCGCGATGCGCAGCAGCCACGCGTCGAAGCGAACCGGGTCGCGAAGGCGGGGCAGCGATCGCCAGGTGGTGAGGAACGTTTCCTGCGCGACGTCGTGGGCGTCGGCCTCGTTGCCCGTGATGGCGAGAGAGAGCCTGTACACGGCGTCCATCCGGCTGCGGACGATCGACTCGAACGCATCGAGTTCGCCGAGTCGGGCGCGCTCGACGAGCGAGCGCTCCGTCGAGGGTCCGATCGGCTGCCTCCGTCTCTGCGTTCTGCCTACCTGATGCCGGCCGCGCTGCCGAGGTTCACCGCTCGCGGCGGGCGACTTCGACATTCGACGCCAGTTGTGACGCTACGCTCCCGTCCATGGCTGCAGCAACGCTGAACCGCGACTACGAGCGGCGCCCGTACTGGCACACGACAATGCCCGCCCTGCCGGACCGCTCGGGCCGACAGCTGCCTGACACGGCGGACGTCGTGGTGGTGGGCGGGGGCTACACGGGCGTCGCCGCTGCGCGGCGGTTCGCCCAGCAGGGCGCGAGCGTCACGCTCCTCGAGGCGCACGAGCTTGGCTGGGGCGCCAGCACCCGCAACGGCGGGATCATCCATCCCGGCTACAAATGGGGGCCGAGGGAGCTGATCCGTCGCCACGGCGAGGAACGGGCGCGCTCGCTGTTCCGCGAGACGCTCGAGGCATACGCTCTCGTCCGCGACACCATCGCCCATGAGGCGATCGACTGCGAGTTCCGCGAGCATGGTCATCTCGAGCTCGCATACGGCCACGCGCACGTGCCCGGGCTCGAGGACGCACGCGAGAGTCTCGCGCTGATGGGCGTCTCATCCCGGGTGGTGGCGGGCGCGGAGCTCCAGGCCGAGATCGGCACTCACGCGTATCCGGCCGGGCTGGTGGTCGAGGGCAGCGGGCTCCTCCATCCGGGCAAGTGGTTCGCGGGGCTGGTGGGGCTCGCGGAATCGGCCGGTGCGGACCTGCATGGCGGTGTTCGTGCGCGTGCGCTGCGTCCCCAGGCCGACGGCCGGGTGGTGGTCGAGACCGAGCGCGGTGCGATCCTCGCCCGCAACGTCCTCGTCGCGACCAACGGCTACACGGACGGGATGGCGCCCTCGCTGCGCCGCCGCCTGCTGCCCATCGGGAGCTACATCATCGCGACGGAGCCACTGCCGGAGGATCTCGCCCGCGACCTCGCCCCCACCGATCGGGCGTTCTTCGACACCAAGAGCTTTCTCAACTACTGGCATGTGTCGGCGGACCGGCGGATGATCTTCGGCGGTCGGGTCAGCTTCATGCCCACCAACGTCGACCGGACGGCTGCGGCCCTCTACCGCCGGCTGCTCGAGGTCTACCCCAAGCTCGCGGGCTTCCGGGTCGACTACTCGTGGGGTGGCAAGGTGGCGCTCACGATGGACCGGATGCCACACGCCGGGCGCAAGGGCCCCATCGCCTGGGCGATGGGCTACTGCGGCACGGGCGTGGCGATGTCGACGTACCTGGGGACACGGGTGGCCGAGTGGATCGGCGGTGGGGATCAGCCCGAGCTGGCCAAGCTCCGCTTTCCGCTCGTGCCGGTGCCGTACGAGGGCCGGCCGTGGTTCCTGCCGATCGTCGGCGAATGGTTCCGCCTCGGCGACCGGCTGGTGGCCCGCTCGCGGCCAGGCGCATGAACGCTCGCGGCCCGCGCGCGGTGCACCTGCTTGTCCCGATCGTGCTGGTTGCCGTCCTGGCCTGCGGCCCGGGCGCATCGGCGCCGGTTTCACCGACCTCGGTGGCACCGCCCGCTGCCGCGCAGCTCATCCCGGGCACGCTGGCTGGCGTGCCCCTGGTGGTCGACCAGTGGAGGGGGCTTCGGGCCCAGCCAGGAGAGGACGTCACGACCCGCCTGGAGGGGCAGGCGCTCCGGCAACTGGGCATCCCCGAGCAGCGCTATGTCGTCGCGGTCGGCTATTCGACCGATTCCCGATCGCCAGTCTTCGTCTCGGCCTTTCGTTTCGAGGGTGCCGATCCGGCGGCCATCGCGCCGGCCTTCCTGGCCAATCTGACTTCACATCATCCGGACGTGACGCCCACCGCCCTCACGGTGGGAGGGCGGTCCGTGACGTTCATCGGCGGGTCGGAGCCCACGTGCTACTACGTCGCCGGCGACACAGTTTAGGGTGTGCTGACGCCCGACCGGCAACGACCGAGCGCATCCTAGCGGCACTGCCGGAGCCGCCGTGCGGCCGGTCGCCGCTGCGTCAGGCCAATCGTCGGAGGGTCGCGAGCAGGCGGTCGAGGTCGGCCTCGGTGGCGAGATAGTTGACGATCCCGGCCCGGAGCCACGTTGAGTCGCGCAGCCGGGTCGTCGACAGCCAGCCGTCGCCGGAGGCCTCGAGCTCGGCCTGGAGGCGGTCCTGGTGGGCATCGAGGGCGGCGCCCTCGCCGAGCCCGGGTGGGCGGTGGCGGAAGCAGACGACGGACAGATCCGGGTCGGGCGGCAACGCCTCGAAATCGGCCGACTCGGCGACCCGCCGGGCCAGGTGGGTGGCCAGATCGAGGGTGAGCTCGACAAGTCGCCCGAGTCCATCCGTGCCGAGGTGGCGCCACGACAGCCACAGCTTGAGCGCGCGCCAGCGCCGTGTGCCCTCGAAGCCGAGCTTGTAGAAGTTGAGCTGCCCGGCATGCGCGTCGTCCGCGTCGACGCTCGCGGCATCGCCGCCGCGGTAGTACTCCGGGCTGCGATCGAAGGTCTGGGCAAGGTGGCGGCCGTCGCGGACCACCAGCGCGCCGACGTCGTAGGCCTGGAAGAACCACTTGTGCGGGTCGATCGTCACCGAGTCGGCGCGCTCGAGCACCGGGACCCGGGCCGCCTCGCTGGCCGAGAGCCGTGCCGCGCCGCCGTACGCGGCGTCGACGTGGAACCACAGGCGCTCGGTTTCGGCAAGGTCGGCCAGCTCGTCGAGCGCGTCGATCGAGCCTGTGTTCGTGGAGCCAGCCGCCGCGACCAGCGCGACGGGTCGCAGCCCGGCGGAGCGATCACGGGCGATGGCCTCCGCAACCGGAGCGGCGCGGAGTCGGAACCGGTCGTCGGATGGCACGACGACGAGGGTGTCGGTGGGAAAGCCGAGCTCGTCGAGCGCACGGGCAACCGAGAAATGGGTCTGATCGGACGTGTAGACGCGGACGTCCTCGAGGGCGGCGCCACGGGGCGGCCGCTCGGTGCGCAGGTGCTCGCGCAGCCGCACGTCCCGCACGAGGGCCATCGCGATGAAGTTGGCTATGACGCCGCCGGACGTCAGCAGCCCGAAGCTCGACGGCCCATAGCCCGCGAGGTCGCACAGCCAGCGGACCACCTCCTCCTCGACGAACGCGGCGGATGGTCCTGCGTGCCACACGTCGACGCCCTGGTGCGTGACCTGCGCGAGGAGCTCGCCGAGGATCGACATGACGAGTGGCGGCCCGGTGAAATAGCTGAACGTCCGCGGGTGCCAGGCGTTGAGCTGGTGTGGCGCGAGGCGGCGCGTGAAGTCGCCGAGCAGGTCCGCGGCAGCAGTGGGTGAGCGCGGGGCGGGGGAGGGGCCGCCAGTCGGGCCGAAGAACTCGCGCCGGAGCTCGGCGTAGCCGGCCGGCTCGCCCATCGCGCGCCGGATCGCCTCGCCGTAGAGGTAGTCGAGCGCGACGGCCCACGTCTCTCGCCCCAGCAGCTCGAGCGTGGCCCGCGAGAGGGTCTCGTGCCTGACGCCGATCGACTCCGGTTCTGGATGCCAGGCGAACCGGTCGAGGTAGGCGGGATCGGGGGCGTCGGGGTCGAGAGCGGGCACCCGCGGATGGTAGGGCGGACCGCGCCGATGTGGCCCTGGTTTCCTGTCATGTGCCCACCAGGAGGGCACAAGGCGCCGGTTCGGAGCTCACCACGTTGATCAAGCGGGTGAGTTGGCCGCATTCGACTAATTCGCCTCGCCCCCACGCCCGAGTGAGGCGACCAGGGGCGGTTAACGCCCACGGGGTGAGAATTTGACAGGAAGTCGCGGCCGCTGCATGTGGCGTAGCCGTTGTCGGCGCCGCGTCGGCCTCACCTCCCGTACAGTCCGGCTCGTGACCCAGCGTCCCCCCGACCGCGCCGCCGCGCCCCGGCCCGTCCGCTACAAGGGCGAGCCCCTCGAGGCCGCCAGGGGCCCTGGGCTGGGCTGCTTCCGGTTCCAGCTCGCCGTGCTCGCGGTGCTCGTCGTGCTGACGCCGTTGAGCGTGGCGTGGCGCTGGCCCGCGTGGCTGAGCACGGTCCTGCTTGTGGCGGTGATCGTGCTGCTCCTCGTCACCGGCCAGACGATCATCTTCCTGCTCCGGCTCGTGGCGGCAGATCGCCGCGCCGGTCGGCGGCGCCCGATGACCAGTGCGACCCCGACCGTGGGCGAGCTCGAGGACGCGGGAGCGCCGAACGCGGGCGCCGTAGCGGAGCCGGACGACGACGTTCCGGGCGGCGAGGAGGGCGTGCGACAATGACGCCGCACGGCGCGTCGCGCCGCTGATCGAGGAGGACCGCCGACGTGCCCGTGCTCGCGACGTACTTCTCCGTCCGTCGCGGCCGCGACCCCTTCTTCAAGTTCTTCATGCGAACGGTGTTCCCGCGGACCGTCCGCGAGTACGAATCGAAGTTCGGGATCAAGTTCATCGGCTGGTACAACGTCGCCCACGGCTGGGACTTCGACAACGTCATCCTGCTCGACCTGCCCGACTACGCGACACTGGACCGGCTCGAGGCCGACGAGGCAACCCGGGCCCTCGGGCACCGGGCGGGTGAGTGGATCTTCGAGCGCCATCACTCGATGTTCCTGCGCGAGCGCATGGGCCCCAACCTGGAGTACCACCGCTGATCCCGGCGGGCCGCGGGCCCGCTCAACCGACAGAGACCCAGCGATCACCAGACGGAGGCGACGCGATGGACACGAGCCGCAATGACCTGCTCGGTGAGCTCGCGGGCGACGCCGCCCTCGAGCGGAGCGACTTTCTCGTCCAGGCGGCTGAGCAGCTCCACCGCTTCCTCGACGCGAACCGCGACCGCCTGAGCGAGCTGGGTGGCCTCACGCTGATCGACGACGACCCGGACTACCTCTCGATCGCCCCCGATCTCACCTTCCGCAGCCGGACCCGGTACCAGGATGAGACGACGGGCGACTGGGTCTCCGAGACCGAGGTGATCGAGTCCGCCGGCGAGCTGGTCGAGCTCTACAACCCGGCCGACCTCTACCAGGCGTTCGCCGATGCGGCGCGCGAGGCGGCCGGGCTGGATGCGGGGCCGACGGCAGCCGACGATCTGATGGGCGAGGCGGGGGTTGCTCCGGACGAGACGTTCGTCGGCGCGGGGGGCGACCCGTATGCCGCGGCGGCCGATGAATGGGCGGCCACACGTCCCCAGACGCTCGATGCAGACACCGAGGAGGGCGCGGCACAGCGGCTCTACGATCTTGCCCTCGAGTACCAGGAGCGGAGCCAGCGCAGCGAGGCCGGCCTGCTCGACGACTTCGCCGAGGCTGCGTCGAACCTGAGCGCCCGGCTGGGCGACCTGATCGTCGTCGATGACGACGACGAGCGGCTGACGCTGACGGCGGGCGCGGGGTTCCGGGCGGAGGTCGTGCCGGAGGACGCGGGCGGCGAGTGGCGGACGCTCGAGACCCCCGAGGAGCTGGTCGAGTTCTACGACCCGACCGACGTCTTCGGTGATCTCGCCGACGCGCTCGCGGAGGCCTGGCCCGCCGTGGTGCCCAGCGGCGAGCTCGAAATTGACGAAGAAGCAGACGCGAATGCCGACGACGAAGCGACTGCCGAGGCGGACGACAGCGAGGTCGAGGCCGAGGCCGAGGCCGGCGATGCATCCGGTGACGAGCTAATCGACGCGGGCGAGGACGGGGACGCCGCCTCGCGCCGCGGGAGCGGTGGCACCGCTCGCGAGTGAGCATGCGGCTGCTTGGGGCGGAGCTCGTCGAGAGCCGCGAGATTCTGCCCGGGCAGTGGATCCAGGCGTTCCATGCGCCGCACCTGGCCAGCGGCTCTCGAGCAGGGCAGTTCGTCCACGTCCGGACCGGCGACCTGTCGGGGCTGGTGCTCCGGCGGCCGTTCTCGCTCAACACGGCCGATCCGGCCTCCGGGACGGTCACGATCCATTTCCGGACCATCGGCCGCGGCACCGAGTGGTTGACGCGGCTCCGACCGGGCGACTTGCTGGACGTGCTGGGGCCGCTGGGGCGACCGTTCGAGGTGGATCCACGGTCGCGTCACCTCCTGATCGTGGCCGGTGGGCTCGGGATGGCGGGCGTGCGGATGCTGGCCGACGAGGCGATCCGTGACGGCCGCCAGGTGACGCTGCTGTTCGGGGCCGCGAGCGCGAGGGAGGTCTACCCGTCGAACCTGCTGCCCGACGAGGTTGAGTATGTCGTCGCGACCGACGACGGCTCGATGGGCCACGGCGGCTATGTCACGGAGCTGGTCCCGGAGTACGAGGCCTGGGCGGACCAGGCGTTCGCCTGCGGCCCGGCGCCGATGCTTGGCGCGCTCGCCCGCCTTGCGGCAACGCGCCGGAACCGGCTGGGAGTGGCGAAGCTGGGGCGGAAGCGGGGCGCCGGTCGCGTGAACCCGCCCGGATCGCCGCTCGCCAGGCGCAAGGCGTTCCTCCAGGTCTCGATGGAGCAGAACATGGGCTGCGCGGTGGGAGCCTGCCTGGGCTGCGTGGTCATGGGAGCGAGCGGGACGCCGCAGCGGGTCTGCCGCGAGGGGCCCGTCTTCGCCGCCGAGGAGCTCGACTGGGAGGCCGGCTGGTGAGGGCGAAGAAGCGGGTGGTGACCACGCCGCCCACTCGCGCGCCCGGTCCGCGCCGGACGCCGACGGTGCGCCGCATCCATCCGGCGATCGCCTCAGCGTCGGGCGCGCGACCGCGGCCCGCCGCCCGCGCCGGCCGGCCCGCGCCGGCCTCGCCCGAGGCAGTCGGAACTGGTCCGCTCGACCTCTCGGTGGACCTTCGGCGCGGGCGCGTGCTGGAGAACCCCATCCTCGTCGCGTCCGGCACTTTCGGTTACGGCGTCGAGTACGGCGAGGTGGTCGACGTCCAGCGCCTCGGCGCGATCTGCTGCAAGGGCACGACCCTGCGGCCACGGATCGGCAACGTGACGCCCCGGGTGACCGAGACGCCCGGCGGGATGCTCAACTCGATCGGGCTTCAGAACCCGGGCGTCGACGCGGTGATCGAGCGCTATGCATCGGTGTGGGCGCGCTGGCGGGTGCCGGTGATCGTCAACGTCGCCGGCGAATCGGTGGACGACTACGTCGAGGTCGTCCGCCGGCTCGACGGCATTCCCGGCATCGCCGGCATCGAGCTGAACATCTCGTGCCCCAACGTCGGCAGGGGCGGCCTCCAGTTCGCCATCGACGCCGATGCAGCCGCCTCCGTCACCGCCGCCGTCCGTCGCGCAACCGACCTGCCCCTGCTCGTGAAGCTGTCGCCGAACGTCGCCGACGTCCGCCCCATCGCGCGCGCAATCGCCGATGCCGGTGCCGATGCGCTGACCGCGGTCAACACGCTGTCGGGGATCGCGATCGCGCCGACGCGCGCCCGGCCGCTCCTGGGCAACGTCTATGGCGGGGTCTCGGGGCCGGCGATCAAGCCGATCGCGCTGCGGGTCGTGTACGAGGTGGCGCAGGTCGTCGACGTGCCCATCGTGGCGATCGGGGGCGTGACCGAGCTCGCCGACGTGCTCGACTTCCTGGCCGCGGGCGCGATCGCCGTCCAGGTCGGAACCGCGATCTTCGCCGACCCGACGCTGCCGGTCCGACTCGTGGACGAGCTCACCGACGAGTGCCGTACTCGCGGGCTCGACTCGTACCAGCCCCTCATCGGCACGGCGCTCCCGAGACGCACCGGGCCACCGTCGGCGCGCGGGGTGGAATACCGGCCGTGACGACCATCCGCTCGGCGCTCGATATTGCCGCCCGTGCCGCGATCGCCGCCCGGACCGAGGCAGTCTTCCGTGCCTCGGGGGCGCTCCAGGAGGGCCATTTCCAGCTCAAGAGCGGGCGCCACGGGGCGGCGTACGTCGAGAAGTTCGCGGTCCTGTCCAACCCTGCCGCGACGAGCGAGCTGTGCGGCTTCTGGGCGGCCGAGGCTCGCTCGGCGGATGGTGGTCCGGCAGTCGACATGGTGGCCGGGCCCACGACGGGCGGCATCATCCTCGCCTTCGAGACCGCCCGTCAGCTGGGGGTCCGGGGCATCTTCGCCGAGGAGGTGACGGCCGGTGGCACGACTCGCCGGGAATTCCGGCGGGGCTTCCGGATCGAGCCGGGCGAGCGGGTGTTGCTCGTCGACGACATCCTGACCACGGGCGGTTCGCTGCTCGCGATGCTGCCGGCCGTCGAGGCGCAGGGTGGCGAGATCGTGGGCTGCCGCGTCCTGGTCGATCGCTCGGGGAAGGAGCGCGCGGTGCTCGAGTCGACGGCGACCGGACGGGCCTATCCGCTTCGCGCGTTATGGCGTCTCTCGCTGCCGACGTGGGAGCCCGGACCCGCGACCTGCCCGCGCTGCGCGGCAGGCGAGCCCATCCACGCTCCCGGGAGCGGCGGAACCCGGGGCGGCGGGGGGCCTAGCCCGAGTCGGTGAGGGTGTCGAGCACCGTGCGGAGCTCGGGCTCGCCGAAGACCGCCTCGAAGCTCGCGACGATCGCCCCGTCGGCGCCGACGACGAACAGGTAAGGCTCCGAGACGAGCCCGTATGCGCGGACGGATTCGACCTCCTGCAGATTGCCCGCGGCGTCCCGAACGGGCTGGAGCTGTCCATCGACCAGCTCCAGCTGGTACGGCTCCACGTTGATGAAGGTCACGTCGGGGTAGTCCGCAGCCACTGGCTTGAGGCGGTCGAGGGTCGGGCCGCAGGCCCCGGTCACGCAGAACTTCGGCGTCGCGAAGGCGAGCACGAACGGCTCGCCTTCGCGACGAGCCTGGGCGACTGAGCGCTCGTAGAACGACGGCTCGGGATCCTCATCGGTCGAGAGACGGCTCAGGTCGCCGCCGACATCCGCGGCCGTCGGCGTCTCGACCGCCGGGGCGGTGTCGCCCGGGCGCAGGACGCTCGTGTTCTCCAGGACGTCGAACTTGAACGGGATGATCTCGGTCCGGGCGTCCGCGCTCGTCACCTCGAACTCGGCCTGCCACGGGCCGGCGACGGAGAACTCGACGGGGGCCGTGTAGAACCCGACCTCGTCCAGGATCGCCCACACGAACTTGCCCTCGATCGGGCCCGCCTTCGCGCCGTTCGGGCCGCTGAAGGTTGCCCCGAGCAACAGGTCCGGCGCTGCCACCGGCCGGCTCCCCGTCCCGTCGAGCAGCGAGAGCACGAGCCGGTTGACCCCCACACCCAGCTCGCTCGAGACGATCACGGGCAGGACGCTGGGCCCCGTGGCGGACGCGGACGGCCGCTGGCTGGGGCCTCCGGTCGTGGAGGCGGGGGGCCGGGACGCACCGCTGCCGCAGGCGGCCACGAGCACGGCGAGGAGCACGGCGACCAGGGACGGGGCGGCGAGGCGGAGGAGACGCACGGATCGAGGGTAGCGGGGCTCGCGGGAGGATGCGCTCGGGCGCCGGCCGGCGGAGGGGACCGATTGCGGGCGATAGAATGCAGGTCGGGCGTGACGGTGCCCTGCGGCTCCCACCCAGGAGGTTCGTTGACCCGCTTCCAGAGGCTCGCGGCGATCGCCGTCGCGCTGACGTTCCTGCTCGTCACGATCGGCGTGGTGGTGCGTGCCACCGAATCCGGCACTGCCTGCCCGCATTGGCCGGGCTGCTTCGACGGCCAGTTCCTGCCATCGCTCGACGCCGGCTTCCAGGTCTGGATCGAATGGGTCCACCGGACGGTCGCCGCGATCATCGGCGTCGTGATACTGGCGCTCGCGATCGTGGCCGTGCGCGACCACCGCGACCGGCCGTCGCTCCTGTGGCCCTCGATCGCGGCCGTCGGCCTCGTGGGCTTCCAGGCGTGGCTCGGACGCGAGACGGTGCGGCTGGGCAACTCGGGGGAGTCGGTGACGGCGCACCTGGCCGCGGCGATGGCGCTCGTGGGATTGCTGGTGTTCGTGCTGGTCCGCTCCCTCTACCCGGCGCGGATCGGCGGACGCGGCGCGAGCCAGCGGTTCACGCTGCTGGCGTCGTTCGCGGCCGTGGCGACATTCGCGCTGCTCCTGTTCGGGTCGCAGGTCACCGCGGCGAACGCATGGAATGTCTTCCCGGACTGGCCGCTGATGGGCGGCTCCCTCACGCCACCGCTTGTCAGCGAGGGGGCCGTGGCACACGTGCTCCACCGCTGGGTGGCCGTCATCGTGGGGCTCATCCTCGCGGCGCTCGCGGTAGCCGCCTGGCGCACGCAGCGTGCGAACGGCCACCTCGTTGCCCTGGCGCTCGTGGCGGCGCTGCTCTACCCGCTCCAGTCGCTCATCGGCGGGCTCCAGATCCTCACCCAGCTGGCCGACTGGACCCAAACGCTGCACCTCGCGCTGGCGGCCGTGATCTGGGGGCTGCTGGCGGCGCTTGCGGTGTCGAGCTACTACACCGCCCGGACGGCGGGCGCGCACGCCGGCCCGGAACCCGCCGGCGCTCGACCCCGCACGACCGGGGACACGATCCGGGCGTACGTCGCGCTGACCAAGCCGCGGATCATCGAGCTGCTGCTCGTGACGACCGTGCCGGCGATGGTCCTCGCCCAGCGCGGCGTGCCATCGGTGAGCCTGATCATCTGGACGCTGGCAGGCGGCGCGCTCGCGGCCGGCAGCGCGAACGCGATCAACTGCTATCTCGACCGCGACATCGACCTGCTCATGGCTCGCACGCGGCGGCGGCCGCTGCCGGCGCACGAGGTCGAGCCCGAGCGCGCCGTCGTGTTCGGGCTGCTCCTCGGCGTGGCCGCTTTCGTGGTCCTCGCCTGGTTCGTGAACCTGCTGTCGGCGTTTCTCGCGCTGCTGGCAATCGCCTTCTACGTGGTCGTCTACACGATCATGCTCAAGCGAACGACGCCCCAGAACATCGTGATCGGTGGCGCCGCGGGTGCGCTGCCGCCGGTGATCGGCTGGGCCGCGGTCACGGGCAGCATCGAGGTCCCCGCGCTGATCCTGTTCGCGCTGGTGTTCTACTGGACGCCGCCCCATTTCTGGGCGCTGTCGCTCCGGATCCGGAAGGACTACGCCGCGGCCGGGGTCCCGATGCTGCCGGTCGTGCGCGGCATCGCCGAGACGAGCCGCCAGATCGGGCTCTACTCGCTCCTGATGGTGGCCATCTCGCTGCTCCTGTGGGCCGTGGCCCGGATGGGCTGGGTCTACCTCGCGGCGGCGGTCGTGCTGGGCGTCCTGTTCCTGCGTCAGGCGTGGATCCTGTGGCGGCAGGGGTCGTCGCCCGAGGCGTCCACCGCCCAGGCGATCCGCCTCTATCGCTACTCGATCACCTACCTGACGCTGCTCTTCGCCGCAGTCGCGGTCGACGCGGTCGTGTTCGGGCCGCCGCTGGCGTAGCGCCTCGGAACGAACGGAGGACGCCCGGCGTCTCTACGGCACGATGCGCGTCCTCCCTGCTCTCCGTCTGACCCTCGTGGCGTTGACGGCGTTCCTCGGCGGCGCCGTCGCGATGGGCGTGGCGGCCCCGGTCGCCGCCTCGTGCAGGGTGCTCCCCGACCCGGCCCAGGCGATCCGCGAGGCGCAGGTCGCGTTCGTCGGAACGGTCGTCGCCGTCAGTAACAACGACCGCTGGGCCACGGTCGCCGTCGAAGAGGTATGGCGTGGCCCCGACCTCCCGACCACGGTGGAGGTTCGCGGCGGCCCGGCGGGCAACACGGTCACCTCGATCGACCGCACCTTCGTGGCGGCAACGCGCTACCTCTTCACGGTCTCCGCCGCCGGCGGCGGGCTCACCGACACGGCGTGCAGCGCCACGACTCCCTGGACGCCGGAGCTGGCTCGTCTCCGACCCGCGGACGCGCGAGCGCCGATCAGACCCGCCGTCGAGCCCACCGCGACCGATCCGATCAGCGTGGCCGCACCCCTCATCGCCGTGGCCGCGATCGGAGCCGCCCTGTTCGGCATCGTTGCGCTCCTCGCCCTCCGGCGCCGGCGGGCCTCGTGATGTGCCGACGTGATTCCGTGGCGGGCGAACCCGCCCTTCGAGCCCCGGCCCCGGCCGCGGTCGCGGGTTTCTGTCGCGCGACCGCCCGACGGTCGCCGTTCCGGTGATCTCCGTCGCCTGCCCGTGGGCCGGTCGTGCGACGGGAACCTCGCCGGTCAGCCACGCTCGGCGATCCGCACGCGGACACGAAACCTGCGCCGTGCGACCGTGGCACGGTCAGGCGACAGGGCACAGGCGCGGGAGAACAATGGGCCGTCGCGTCGTTGCGATGAGCCCGCACGAGCGGACAAGGTCGGGAGGGTGCCGGCGGTGGCACCATCGTCCGCCATGGACCTCCATTTCCTCGGCGGCGCCACGACCGTCACCGGGTCGCGCTTCCTCCTGACCACGCCGCGTGCCCGCGTGCTCGTCGACTGCGGCATGTTCCAGGGCAGCCCCAACGAATCGATCCGTAACAGGATCCCGCTCGGGTTCGAGCCAGGCGAGGTCGACGCCATCCTCCTTACCCACGCCCACCTCGACCACTGCGGGCTGCTGCCCGTCGCGGTCCGCGAGGGCTATGACGGACCCATCTGGGCGACGGCCGGGACCATCGAGCTGGCGCGGCTCGTCCTGCTCGACTCGGGCCGACTGCACCAGGAGTTCGCCAAGCGCGAGGCTCGGTGGGAGAAGCGGAACCCCGGCAAGGCCCCGGCCGATGACCGGAAGGAGGCCGCCCAATACCAGTCGGCGCTCGACCAGGCGGCTGCCGCTGATGCGACTGCGCCACCGGTCGATCCGGGCATCGACACGCCGGGCGACGAGCGCACCGGCGAGCATCTCCCGACGACGATCGAGCCGGAGGACCCGCTCGCCACCGAAGTTGACGCCGAGGCAGACCTTCGCGGCCAGCCGCCCGAGCTCGTCGTGGACCTCGACGCGCCGCTCTACACGGAAGCTGACGCCGAGGCGACCCTGCCACACTTCCGGAACGTCGACTACGGCACCGAGCTCGAGGTTGCCCCGGGCGTCCACGCCACGTTCCACGATGCCGGGCACATCCTGGGATCGGCGATCATCCGGCTCCGCGTGCGGGACGACGAGGACGGCGAAGAGCGGTTCATCGTGTTCTCGGGCGATCTCGGGCGCCCCGGGACCCCGATCGTGCGCGACCCCACCAGCCTCGTCCACGCCGACTACGTGGTGGTCGAGTCGACGTATGGCGGCCGCGAGCACGAACCGCACGAGGAGGCGATCCGCATCCTGGCCGAGACGGTCCGGCTGGTCGCCGACAACGACGGGGTGCTCCTCGTCCCATCGTTCGCGATCGGGCGGACGCAGGAGATCGTGTGGGAGCTGGACCGGCTCATCGAGCGAGGCGAGATCCCGCTGCTGCCGCTCTACCTCGATTCGCCGATGGCGTCGAAGGCGACCGACATCTACCGCCGCCACACCGAGTACTGGGACGAGGAGACCCGCGAGATCCTCCAGCGGGAGGGCTCGCCGATCGACTACCCGGAGCAGACGATCGTCAACGATGCGCGCGAGTCGCGCGAGCTCCAGCACGCCCACCGGCCGTACATGATCGTGGCCTCCAACGGGATGCTGACCGGCGGGCGGGTCGTGAACCATCTGCGCAACCTCATCGGGGATCCGGCGGCGATCATCCTGTTCGTCGGCTACCAGGGCGAGGGGACGATGGGTGCCCACCTCCAGGCCGGCGCACGGCAGGTGAAGATCGATGGGCAGCAGCGCGAGGTGCGCTGCCAGGTCCGCTCGATCAGCGGCTTCAGCGCGCACGCCGACGAGCCCGAGCTGCTGGACTGGCTGGCGAACTTCCGGGCGGGCAAGGAGCCGGGCGATCTCGGCCACCCGCGGCGCGTCTTCCTGGTCCACGGCGACCCCGAGGCGCAGGAGGCGCTGGCACCGAAGGTGAGGGCGCTGGGCTTCGACACGTACGTCCCGCGCTGGCGGGAGACGGTCGCGCTGGACTGACCGGCCATCGTACGATCGGGGCCACAACGCACGGAGCCGCCCCGCCATGACCCACGACCGACGCCCCGTCCTCAGTGACGCGGAGATCGCCGCCGTACGCAAGCCGTACCTCGCGGCCTCGCTGCTACCGGGCCGGGCGTACCACGACGCGTCGATCTTCGACCACGAGCAGCGCGAGTGGTTCGGCCAGGACTGGGTGTGCATCGGGCGGGCGGAGGATGCCCCGGAGCCCGGCACCTACGTCCTCGCCACGGTGGCCGGCGAGCCCCTGATCGTCGTGCGCGGGCGCGACGCCGTCCTGCGCGGCTTCTACAACGTCTGCCAGCACCGGGGCACCGCGGTGGTCGAGGCGCCGGTTGGCAAGGTCGTGCGCTTCCAGTGCCCGTACCACGCGTGGATCTACGACCTCGAGGGACGGCTGGTGCGCGCCAAGCACACCGACGAGCTCGAGGAGTTCAGCCTCGACGGCCACGGCCTCGTGCCGATCGGGCTCGAGGTCTGGCAGGGCTTCATCTTCGTCAACCTCGACGTCGACGCGCCCCCGCTGGCCGCGCAGCTGGGCGATCTTGTCGCCCTGGAGCAGCTCGGCCGGTTCGACTTCTCGGGGGTGCGTTCAGCGCACCGCGAGGTCTACGAGGTGCCGGCCAACTGGAAGTTCGTGGCCGAGAACTACTCGGAGTGCTACCACTGCCCGGGCATCCATCCCCAGCTCAACAGGCTCACCCCGTACGACCTCGGCGGCGACTTCGTCCCGCACGGGCAATGGCAGGGCGGCTGGATGGAGCTGATCGATTCGGCCGAGACGATGGCGCTCGAGGGCGGTCACCGCCTCGGCCGGCCGGCGATGGCCGGGATCACCGAGCTCGACGAACGGCGGATCTACTACTACCTCGTCTGGCCGCTGACGTTCCTCTCGATCCACCCGGACTACCTGCTGGTCCATCGGCTCGAGCCCAGCGGGCCGGACCGGACAAGGGTGGTGTGCGACTGGCTGTTCGAGCCCTCGACGATCGCCGCCCCCGGTTTCGACCCATCGGACGCGATCGGCTTCTGGGACCTCACCAACCGCCAGGACTGGCACGTCTGCGAGCTCCAGCAGCGCGGGACCGCGTCGCGCTCGTGGAAGGCCGGGCGGTTCTCGACGCTGGAGGCCTCGGTTCACGCGTTCGATCTGATGTGCGCGGACCGCTATGCCGGCGACGGCCGCTCCACGGCGCGGGCCATCCTCGACCGTTCCGCGAGCGCGCGCGCGAGCGCCGCACGGAACCCGGGCAGCCCGCGCTCGACCATCTCGTCCGACGCGGTCAGCGAGACGCGGAACCAGCCGGGCACCTCGACCACCGAGCCGGGCAGCACCAGCACGCCCAGGTCGGCCAGGCTTGCCGCGAACGCCTCGTCGTCGTGGACCGGCGCGCGGACCATCACGTAGAACGTGCCTTCCGGGAGCGTCGCCTCGTAGCCCATCTCGCGCAGCGCGGGCACCAGCCGGTCACGCCGCCGCTCGAGCGCGCCGATGTCGATCGACAGCGCCTCGATGTCCTCGATCGCGTGCTGGAGCAGCGCGTTGGGGAATGCGAAGCCGGTCGCGATCTGGGAGGTGAAGATCGAGGCGCGCAGGCGCTCGCGGTCCGGCGCGCCGGGCGGGAGCGCGATGTAGCCGATGCGCATGCCCGGGGCGAGCAGCGTCTTGCCGTACGAGTAGGTCGTGATCGTGCCGGGATAGATCTCGGCAGGGCTGTGGAACGTCCGGCCGTCGAACACGATCCGGTTGTACGGCTCGTCCGACACCAGGTGGATCGTGTGGCCGGCCCGTGCCGAGGCGGCCTCGAGCATCGTCGCGAGACGCTGCAGCTCATCGAGCGGGTAGACCCGCCCGCTCGGGTTGTGGGGCGTGTTGAGGAGTACCGCGCGGGTGCGCGGCGTGATCGCGGCCTCGATCGTCGCGACATCCAGGTCGAAACGCGGTGACTCGAGGGCCACGCGGACGGGCGCGCCGCCTGTCGCCATGATCAGCAGCTCGTAGAAGAACCACGGCGGCGACAGGAAGATCAGCTCGTCGTCGGGCTCGAGGATCGCGCGGAACGTCACGGCCAGGGCTGCGAAGCCGCCGTTGGTCATGAAGACGTCGTCGGCGTCCCACTCCATGCCTGTTCGCGCGGTCAGCGAGCGCGCGACCGCCGCCCGGCTCTTCGGCTCGGAGAGCTTGTAGGCGAACCAGTCCTTGTCCCGCGGCTCGAGCCACCGCGAGAGCGCGTCCACGTAGCCGGGGAGCGGCATCTGCTGGGGGTTGCCGACCGCGAAGTTCGCGACGTCGGGGTCGCCCTGCCGGCCCCAGATGGGCCCGTTGAAGAAGCGCATGAACGGCTCGATCGTGGCCTGGAGCAGGTCCATCTGCCGGCGCGGTGCGGTCGTCGCCATCGATGCCTCCGATGTTCGTCCCGAGATCGCAGCCTACGCCATTCGGGCCGCGAGCTTCCGGGGTCGCGTGCGCGCCGCGATCCGCCGCAGGGCGCCATCCCAACCGGCCTCGAACGGTGTGCCGCGCTCGTCGAGGTCGACGACCACCGGCGCGTGATCGGACGGCGTCGGCGGGCCCTTGCGGGCCTCGCGATCGATCTCGGCCCAGACGACGCGGTCGGCGATGGGTCGGGTCACGTAGAGCAGGTCGATCCGCATGCCCTCGTTGCGATGGAACATCCCGGCCCGGTAGTCCCACCACGAGAACCGGCCGGCGCCGGGCTGCTGGAGCCGGTACGCATCGACGAGGCCCCAGTCGCGGAGGCGAGCCAGGGAGGCGCGCTCCGGCGGCGACACGTGGGTCCCGCCGTGGGCCGCGACCGGGTCCCACACGTCCGCGTCGCTCGGGGTGGCGTTGAGGTCCCCGCCCAGCACCAGCGGCTCGTCCGGCGAGCAGGCCTCCTCGAGCCAGCGTGCGACCCGCTCGAACCAGCGCAGCTTGCCCGCGTACCACGGGGAGCCCACGATCCGGCCGTTCGGCGCGTAGAGGCACACGAACCGGATCCCGCCGCACACGGCCGAGACCATCCGGGCTTCGTCGAAGGGGTCGAAGTCATCCTCCTCGAGGCCCACCGCCGCGCCCGCCCGGCTGTCGCGCACCGGACCGTCGCCGAAGTTGGTCAGCACGTCCGTGATCCCGACCCGGCTGGCGATCGCCACGCCGTTCCAGCGGCCCTCACCGTGGTGGGTCAGCTCGTAGCCGGCCATCCGGAACGGCATCTCGGGGGTGTCGTCGTCGGCCAGCTTGGTCTCCTGGAGCAGCAGGA
>Ga0136621_1000090_pt1 | contig 31238 bp, 19 predicted proteins | sample AntDryUQ445A2306_FD_104673 | JGI IMG/M metagenome (GOLD analysis project Ga0136621, IMG submission 104673) | Polar desert sand microbial communities from Dry Valleys, Antarctica - metaG UQ445A (23.06) | ecosystem: Environmental > Terrestrial > Soil > Desert | place: Antarctica: Dry Valley...
CCGACCCCGTCAATAGTCACGAGGCCAATAGCCACGAGGCGCCAGAGCTAACGGTCGAGCCGGAGGACCCAGATGGTGGCGCCGAGGCAGACGGCGGCAGCCTCGGCGGCGAGCTGTTCCCCATCGCCAGTGCCCTCGCCGGCCTCGGAGTCCTCGCAGCCGGGATCGTCGCCCTCCTCCGCCGTCTCCGAGCAGCACAGCTGAGGCATCGCCGACCCGGCGTCATTCCCACACCCCCGCCACCGGACACCGCCCCGGCTGAGGCAATGATCCGAAGGGCGGCCGCCCCCACCGCCACAGAGTTCATCGATCTCGCCCTGCGGGCCATGGCCCGAGATGTCATCGCCTCCCACATCCCGCCGCCACAAGTCGTCGGCATCCACCTCACCCCTGACATGCTGCGACTGTTGCTGTGGACCCCACATCAGCATCCACCCCCCGGATGGCTTATCGACGACGACGGACGCAGCTGGACCACCGCCACCGCCACCGACATTGACAGGCTCCGTGAGCGAGCCCACGGCGTCCCCGCTCCCTACCCGACGCTCGTCACCGTCGGCCACGGAGACCACACCCAGCTCCTCTTGGACCTCGAATACCTCGGCGCCACCCAGGTCACCGGCGACCCCGACGACGTCACAGCGACCTGCTACACGATGGCCACCGAGCTCGCCGCCAGCCCCATCGCCGACGAACTCCAGATCATCTGTATCGGTTTCGGAGCAGACCTCGACCACCTCGAACGAGTACACGCGATCGCCGACCTGACCGAGATACTGCCCACCCTCGAAGCCAAAGCCGCAGCCGTCGCCCGAGTCGCATCCCCAACTCCTCTGCAGGGTCGTATCTCGTCGGTGGGCGGTGACACGTGGGACCCGATCGTCATCTTCCATCCCACAGCCAACGCCCCCGACGAGGCGAACAGGCTGCTCTCCACTGCCCATGCTGGCCGAGGGGTCGCTGCCGTCGTCGGCTACCCGACCGGGGACCGGTGGCGACTCCACATCGAAGACGGCATCGTACGCGTCGAGCCCCTCGGCCAGACCTACGCCCGCCGCAACCTCACCCCGACCGAACAGTCTGCGGTCGCCGACCTCATCACCGCCGCCCAGGACCTCGCAGGGCTACCACCCGAACTCACCAGCGATCCTCTCCAGCTCGCCGAGACCTTCGACGACGTTCCCGAGTCGATCGAGGAGGCCATCGAACCAACGCTGTTCATGGCGGACGAGACGGCCGTCGAGGCGATCCCGGTCCAGGCCCCCGAGATGAAGGTGCTCGGCACCCTCCGGGTCGACGGGAGCGACGGCCACTTCCCGCTCCGCAGATGCACCGAACTGGTCGCCTACCTCACCTTCCACCGCGGAGGCGTCGAGGCCGACACTCTGATGGAAGCTCTGTGGCCGGAACAGCGACCCGACTACCAGCGGCTCAACCGTCACACCTCTCGCACCAGAACCACCCTCGGCCTCGGCCCCGACGGCGAGCCATACCTGCCCTACGTCAGCGATGGGATCTACCGCATCAGCCCCCACCTGCGAAGCGACATCGAGCAATTCACCGGCCACATACGCCAAGCCGACCGGACATCAGGAGCCGAGGAAGCCCACCACCTGCACGCCGCGCTCGAGGTGGTGGAAGGAACCCCGTTCACCGGGGCGGGCAACGCCTACACCTGGGCCCACACCGACGGGATCATCACCCACACGATCGTCGCCATCGACAACGCCGCCCACCGGCTCGCCCAACACGCCCTCAACAACGACGACCCAGATCAGGCCACCTGGGCCGCTCGAAAGGGACTCGTCGCCACCGGAGCATGTGAAGAGTGCTACCGCAACCTCATGCGAGCCGCAGCGGCCGAAGGCAACCAAGTCGCATTCGAAGCCATCTACAGCGAGCTTATCGCTGTTATCGATGCCGACGAAGGCCCAGACGCCGCCGGCTTCCTCGACCCCGAAACCATCGAGCTCTACGAAGCACACAACCGAAGACGACGCCGCCAAGCCGGCTGACCAAGACACCGAGAACCATCCCTGTCCATCAACCGCCACCTCCGCCGCCGAACCGAGGCACCCAATGACCGAGCTGAGCCGAGAAAGACACATAGAGCAGATCCACATGCAGCTCCGACACTGGCAACACAACGTGGCCAGTCGCGTCGCTAGCGAAGCCGAAACACTCGACATCGAAGTCGACCAACTGCACGACAACGAGTTCGAAGCCGTCCGACAGCGGCTGCGTGCCGCCGAAGCCGAGATCCTCACCGGGTGCGACATCGTCCGCGACCTCAGGCGAGAGCTCCAAGACCGACGAGTCGCGAGATGAACGCAGAATGGCCGGCCAACTTTGGGAGTCGCTGCAGTCGCGCATCGTCTTCGCTTCCTAGGTTCACGGCGACGCAGCGCTACAAGCAATCGCCATCAGGAACAAAGGAGCCGAGCCACTCAGGGTGGTTTCCCTATGTGTCCGGGATTGCCGGTTCTCGGGCGCCAGATAGCGATGTCGGCCCATCTAGGCTCTGGTGTTTTGGGCGGAGTGTTCAGGTCGCCACCGCGTGCCTTGCAGGGTTCAGCCTGCTGCAGGTGGGCGAGGTGTTCCCGATGTACGTACCCGGTCACACGGGTTACAGGGTGTTCGAGGACTACCTGGAGTGCCACCGCTTTCCGGCCTTGGGAGGCCGCTATGACCATCGCTGTCGAGACGTTGGCTGGTGGTGGCTGGTCCGCCGAATCTGAGAAGCGTCGTCATCGCTTCTATCTTGGCCGAGTACGAGTGGGAAGAACCCTACGTCCTGGACAAGCTGGACCATGGCGGGAAACCGTTCTGGTGCGGGACCTCGAGGTGTAGTGCACGACACGCCTGGAAGCGCTGCCCTAGCAGTTCGCCTCCAACGTTTCCGCCCAGGTGTCCCACCGCTGTGTGTAGCTGTAGGAGCATCGGTCTCCCTCGAATGAGACCTCGAGATGGCTGGTGCCCTGCTCGAAGTCCCACTCCCCACTTCCGCTGATCACGAGTCCCTCCGTCAACGCACACCCATCGAGCACGTAGTCGGCACCCACGTCGGTCCCAGCGAAGGTGACCCCACCTCCATGACTACAGCCAACGGCCTTCTCCTCCACCCAGCTCCAGCTCACCAGTTCGGGCAGGTAAAAGAGCTCGTTGTCCAAGTCGACGAGCAACTCGGCAGGCTCGAGTTCGGTATGGGAGTCGGGGAGCAAGGGCGCGTAATGAACGATCACCTCGGCGCCACAGGTGGGAGAGGCTGGCTTGGTCCCATCGAAGATGAATGCGGTCACCGCCAGGTCAACACAGGGAAGTCCCCGGCCGAACATGACATGGGAACCACCACGGACGGTGAGCAGGTATCCATCGTCAAGTTCTTCGAACACAGACACACTCTGCGAATAGGGAGTGGCCGGATCCCCCTCGGCCGCAACGATCAGAGTCGGGATGCCCTCGCCCCTGAATGGTCCTGGCGGGGTCTGGATGCGGTCGACCTGAGGCCAATAGACACAGGACGGGAAGAACTCGTAGAACCGGCGGTGACTCTCTTGAGTCATCAACCGGGCAGCGGAGATCGCTTCGAGTTCGGCACTGGCGTCGTTGCCGGGGACCGAAGCGTCGAGACAATTTACAGCCGTGTTCACGATCGTGGAGACGCCGGACCCGTAGGTCAGTTCCCATAGCCGTATCATCGGGACCAGGTCATCGCGACTAGTGGCGGCCGCCAGTGCCCGGAGGAACATCATCCGATGCTCCTCGACGTAGAGGCTGGTGAAAGCGAGGTAACTGAGATCGTCGGCCGTCAAGTAGATGCTCTCAAAGATTTTCGGCTCCACCGGAAATAGCACGATGGCCCGTTTAGCTTCCAGCCGGTCGAGCAGCGCTTCATATGCCTCCCCGGCCGGCATGCCCATGTCTTTCTTGCAGGGTCGGTCAAGGTCGCAGGCGTCGAAGACCCGTTGCAGGACGTCTTCGAATGCTTTGATCTGGTCGACCGTGTCCTCGATGCGGTCCCGGGTCAGGTCGATGGTCCCGTCGAGAACGAGACGTTCCACCGCATCCGGATAGGTCATGGCATAGGTCTGGGCGAAGCTGGTGCCGTAGCTCTCGCCATAAAGGATCAGCTTGTCGTATCCCATGGAGTGGCGGAATACCTCGAGATCGCCGACGGCCTGATCGGTTCCCAAATAGCCGAGGACCTCGGGATCGCCCATCTCGCTGACGCAGGACTCGACATAGGCCACTGTGATCTCGATCAGTGAATCCCACCTCTGGTTCGGGTCGTCGGAAAGGGCGGCGTAGTCGATGTTGTTCATAAGGTCGGCTTTGGGGCAGGTCGGGTCCTCGAACATCCCCACTCCCCGCTGATCGAAATAGACCAGGTCGAAGCTCTCACGAATAGCACGGTCCAGCGACGGGAGACGGAAATCGGACTCATAAACCCCGGAGGCACCGGGCCCACCGACCGCGGTGACCAACACCCCCTGCGGCGTGCCTGAGGCGGGCAACACAGCGAACGTCACCTCTATGGATCGCGCATCCGGATGGGAGTGGTCGAGCGGCACGTCGAGAGTTACGCAGGTGAACTCGGATTCGGGACAAGGCTGACCGCCGAGGTCCTGCAGCTTTTCCGCGGTCGACCTCGTGGGTACAGCGCAGGAAGCTAGGAATGTCACGGCGAGCACGGTCAGCCAGCGCAGCGGCAAGTACCAGATGCTTCCCTTGTGTGGGGGAGGTGCCGCCATAAGGGAGGAGAAGCATGGGAGTCTGTGGTGATTCAACGACGGTTTGCGACACTGCACTAGGTGCTCAAGGCTGCTCTGCCTAGCAATGTTGAATTCTGGGAACGAGGCATCTATCCCTATCGGCAGATAGAGGATCAAGGAGGAGGGACCCGGTGTTCTGCGGCCCCAACGGGGATGTGCTCGATCTTCTGTCCGTCACTTCAGTTCCACCAGTCGCAACCCGATTCATAGAAGAACCAGCCGGTATGGCAAGGAGGGTGGGATGGCGATGCTGCGAGGGTGCCGGAGCCGGATGCTGGCTGTTGTCCGAATGAATGCTGATGAGATGCTCGACGTTGTCCGAGCGGCAGCCTTCAAGGCTATCTTCGATCGGGGCTGCGAGGCGGCGGACGCCGCCCGCGCTGCGCTCGCTCTTCGCCCGCTGGACAACCGACCTGTTCGGGGCCGCAAATTCGAGTAGAGCATCAGGAAGATCTCGAGGGGACACCACGTATCAGGTTCTGGATCAGCATCCGGACAAGATCGGCAGGGTCGCGAAATCAGTGTGCGCCGCTACTAACCCCTAGCGCATAAGCAGATCGAACTTGCGCACCAGACGGCCCGTGTGATCGAGGATCAGGGCGGACGTGCGCTGGCGGTCCGCTGCGATGTCACCCGAAACGACGAGATAGCTGCTGCGGTCGCCTCGACGGTAGACACGTTCGGCAGGCTCGATCTTGCGATCAACAACGCAGGCATCGAGCAGCCAGCCGCTCCAACGGCTGAGATCACCGAAGCAGAGTGGACCGCCTCGTCGACACCAACCTGCGCGGTGTGTTCCTGTGCCTGCGGTACGAGATCCCCGTGATGCTCGAAAACGGAGGCGGCGCGATCGTGAACATCTCCTCCGGAGCCGGCGTCATCGGCATCGCCGGGCAGGCTGCCTATGCAGCTGCCAAGCATGGTGTCATCGGGGCTCACCAAGTCCACGGCCCTTGACTACGCAGCCAAAGGGATCCGAATCAACGCGGTGTCGCCCGGCATCATCGACACGCCGATGATGGACCGCTTCTCTGGCGGGAAACCGCGAGACCCTTTGACCGACTGGACTCAGCTATAGGAAGAGTTGAACTATGCCGATGAGAACTCGGAGAGAGTATGTCCGATGCCATGGTTCGCTGCGAAACCTGTGACCACCTAACTCGTGAGCACGACAAACTGTAGGCAGTGCGGGAGTCAATTAGCTCTTTCCCAGTTCACTAGCCGGAGAGCTGCGTCTAGCGGTACTGATGAACAAGACCGCCATTCACTCCCCTCCAATGCAGGGCAGGTCGGAGTCATCACCGAGCCCTCCACGCCTCAGGCAACCTACGCCCCTCCGTCCCGTTCACGATTCGTGCGGGCCGCCCTGATTGGTGTCGCGTTGATCGACGCCACCGTCGTCGGAGATATCGGCCTGCGGCTATGGACCCGAGGGCCAGCGCATCGCTACGCACACTGAGCAGAGTTGCTGTCGGTTCGAGTTTGAGGATCCTCCCAGCGGCGGTGACATCGAAGCAGAAGTCCAGCGCCTACCCCTGGTCTTTGTGCCGCGCGGAGCCAAGCAGCAGGCACCGTCGAGGAACCCAACCTTCGCCGTTTCCCTTCTAGCTGCGGCACCCGCAGGCCTTCTTCCCGCAAAAGCCGTTAGATCTTCTTGCGGTTCACCGCCCATCCCTCTTGGGTGAGGGTGGCCGAGATCCGGCTAGCTTCAGTTGTTGGGACGGTGTTACCCGGCGCTAGCGAGTCGAGGTCGATAATCCTCGCTTCAAGCGATATCCATGACCCCAGGGAAGGCTGATGACCACAACCAGTCAAGAGAGCTTTTGGGACCGCCTGGCGGTCCGCACCCGACCTGGAGGAGCCGCGGCCAACGTCGAGAACCCGAGGACGATTATGCGAATCGCCACGGGAGCGGCCTGGGCTGCATCCGCTAACGCGCTCTCCACGGCTGTTGTCTTCTTCTGGTTCGACGAGCCTGCCGCGGGTTGGATAACCGTTGCGGTCACCTTCGCCTATCTGAGTGCCTGGGTGGGGTATGCGGCCACGGGCAGCAGCGTCAGCCTGACGGGGATAACGGTGGCAGCGAGCATCATCGACATCGTGGCTATCCATTGGCTCTTGGGGGGCTATGCGCACTCCGGCAATTACCTGGCGTGGGGATCACCCAAATGCTGATATCCGCGGTCGTCTTTCCCCGGAAGGTCACCATCGGCGTTGTCGCATTCTTTGTCGGCGCCGGCCTCGTGCTGGGGTTCATCGAACCCTGGCTGGCCGGTCGGCGGCAGCCACCCGGTGTCACCCTGCAAACATTGCTTTTCGTCATAGTGGTCGTCGGGAATCTCGGCCTGCTCGCCTTGATTGTGACCACGATTCTCAATCGACTGTCTGCGGAGCGGAGCCGATCGGAACGCCTACTGCTGAACGTACTTCCCGCCTCAGTAGCTGCGGAGCTGAAGGAATGCCCTGAGGCTCGGCGGGTCAACGCCGATGGAAGAGGGCGACAGAGTGCGAATGAGTTGGACATCAACCGCTTTGGTGAGGCCTCGCGCCGGGTCCGTTTTCGCTTGTGATTTCACCCGGTCGGAGTCCAGCTACGCCGGCCTCCTTCCGGCCGGTGCCTGTTGAGGACGTGTACCGGCCCTGAGAAGCCGACCAAACCTGATCGTCTCGCCCGCGCCGTGTAAAGGTCCTATTCAGAGTGGCCGATGGAGACCACGAGACTTTGCGAGTGCAATTGAAACTATCGGATCGCCACTCAACCAACATCATGGAACTCATGGCGAGGACTTGACCTTGGATGAGATCGTGCGAGTCGCCGGGAAGCCCCAGATCGATCTGCGTGGCGACCTCCTCGAGTTGCGCGTACCCCTCGACGGGGAGCCAGACGAAAAGTGGCGGCGGTTGTTCAAAGGGCTCCCAGGGAAAGGTGTTGGAAGCTGCCGGATCGAAGGATCGGTACTTGTCCTCCAGGCCACGCCACTCCAGGTTGTGGACACGCTGAAGTGGGCGAGTCGGGCTTTGGACGAGGCGAACCGTCAGTACCAGGCCAACCCTGTCGAAGCCGAAATCGAGGCGTGGTGGGCCGCCCGGGAAGGAAAGCCCCGCCACCAATCCCGAACCGCTACGACATCGACGGACCTTGGGGGATCAGGCGACCGCCAGCGACGGGTTCCGTCAGATGAGGAGCGGGTAGACGCGGGGCACATCACAGAGCCCAGCCGTGCCATCTCCTCCCCGATATCACCATCCGCCAATGGAGCCGGTTCTGAACATGGAAAGGCCCGACGTTGGGACATCTCTTCTTTGGGACTCGGGATCGCGAGCATCTTCCTGGGGAGCCTGTTTGGGCTCCTCCCAATCGTGACTGTGGGGGTGTCGATCGTCGCCCTCAACCGATCGCCAGCTCGCCGTAAGGGCAAATGGAAAGCCTGGGCGGGCCTGGCATGCGGTGTTGTCTACTTCTTCATGTACCTCTACAGCCATGGGTATCTCGGAGCGGCGGGATGATCGGAGGGATCGACCTTCTTAGGACGGCAGCTATGAAAGCCCTGGTGGACCGCGGGTTCGATCCTCAGGTTGCCGCAAAAGCCGCCCTCGCTCTCCATCCACTCGACGACCGACCCCAACCGAGTCGGCAATACGAGCGGAGCGTCCGACCCCTTTCCCAGGAGTTTGCCCGGGCGACGCGGGGGATGCAGAACAACGACAGCCTCAGCTCATTGGCGGTACAAGCCCTCGAAGAGTATCGAAGGCTCGCTCGGGAGCTACGTGAGCCGGCATATCTCCACCGCTATGACAAGGCCTTGGAGTCCCTGGCTGGTGCCCCCCCGGCGCCCTGCGCGGGGTTGCCAGCGTTGGCTTTGGTGCCTAGTCACCAGGGTGAAGCCGAGTCGCCGATTCGAATCGTTAGCGGCCCAAGGCTCATGGACCAAAGCAATGAAGCAGGAATGGTGACGGTCCGGATACCTCTCAACGCTGAGCCCGGGCCGATGTGGCAACGGTATTTCGCCAGACTCGTTCCCGGTGCGGACGTGATAGGTCCCTATCTGATAGCAGAGGCCTCCGAACACGAAGTGCCCGAGGCGTTAGACAGCTTGGCTGGCGCGATCGAGAGAGCCAATGTCCTGGTAGGTCTGGATTGGGACATCGAAACGTGGTGGAAACAACTCAACCCGTCGCTTGTGGCCGATTCCTCTAGGGAAGCCGAAGGTCCGACTCTGGTTAAGCCGCAGGAGCCTCCCCCACATCAACCAACAGCCGAGACCTCAAAGACGGAAGCAAGCAATCTGCTGGCTGAGCGGGGGCTGAGACCGCAGGTGGTCACAAGATCTCCAGGGTGGCGACAGTCCGTCCTCCTGATCATGGGACTATTGGGCATCCTGGTCGTGGTGGCGTTGACCGCTCGGAACAGTGCGGTGCCCGTGCAGACGGATGGTAAAAGCACGAGGATCGATAGCCTCGAGATCAAGAACCTCAATCCGGCACGGGTACCCCGAACGGCCCCCCATAGCGTCGCGCTCATCGACTTACAGCCAGGCGACTGTCTGCGTGGTCCATCCCCCGACTATTACGGAACCTGGCCAGACGAGGTGTGGGTGTGGCCCTGCGATCTTCCCCATGAGTATGAGTTGTTGGCCTTGGGCGAGGCGGAAGGCCAGGATCCATACCCTGGCGCGGATCGATTGGGGATCGCCGTCGAGGGCTGGTGTCGGGGACACTTTCGAGCTCTGGCGGAAGAATCAACCGACCTGGACCCACCGCTTGACTTCCTAACTTTGATTCCCGAAGCGGAAGAGTGGCAGAATGGCTCACGGCTTACGCATTGTCTGGTGTTCGAGAGCGGACAAGGTAGTCCAGGCACTTCCTCGTCGACATCAAACGAAACCACCGTATCGCAAACGCCGTCGACCCTCGCAGAGGGCTCCCCAGGCGTGCATGTAGTCACGACGGAGCTGTGTGTGCTCGGCTGGTGGGACAACTCGGAATGGTTCAGCAGCTCCGACGCCCCAGAGACGGTACCCCCAGCGACGGCAGGGGCTAAATACCGCGCCGTCGGTTTCGCCGGCGAGTCCCTGCTGACCGGCAGCGCTCCGTTCCCTGGGACCGCCGCCTGGGAACCTCCCTGGCGGATCGAACTCTCACCTCCGCTTTCAGCGGTCGATGCGGGGGTAGCGGTGAGCGGCGATCTCGATCCTGTGCCCCACGCCTTGCGGGTCGTCTCTGCCAATCAGACCCTGTATCGAGAAACTGTGAGCGACATCCTTGCCTCTCGGGGGTTTGACGACGTACCCATCGAACTGACCCAGGCCGTCCGCACCGACCTCGAGGGGGATGGGGTAGAAGAGGTCATATTTGCAGCCCAGCATCCCGAGGCAGGCACATTCCTCAGGGAGCCCGGAGTGTTCAGTTTCGTGGTCCTCCGCCGGGTGGTCGCCGAGACCGCAAAAACAGTCCTTCTTTACGAATCGATATATACGGCTGCAGACATCGGGCTCGCGACAAGTGTTGAGCCGGCCGAGCTCGCAGCAGTCGCCGATCTGAACGGAGACCGGAGGATGGAGATCATCCTGAACGGCGCCTATTACGAAGGCGCATGGTCGGCGGCGTTTGAATTTCAAGACGGGCAAATGGCTCCAATTCCTGTATTGGCCTGTGGAGCTGGGCTGTGAAGAAGGCGGGATGGCCGCCGGTGGCCGTTGTCAAAGGCGGCACGTAGGTATCCTGACGCCTCCACTCGTTGTGGCACTCAAACTCGTCAGCCGCAGTAATGCGGAACCGGGGTGTGGGGGCTCGAGAGCCGTGTGGTCGCCGGGATGATCCCGCGTACTGGAACCTTCCTCGGAGCGGTCGGGCCAAACGCTCAAGGCTCCCTACCAGATAGCGATCGCCGAAGGGGTCGAGATCTGCCTCGGAGCGCTACTAGGTAAGCGTGCTCATCGTTGTATCCCACACCTATTCTCCAGTATCGAACATATGTTCGATGATAGTCGAGTGGGGAAGATCGGAGAGGCAGCCCCTCCGTCGCCAGTTCAGGCTAGAACGTCTCGCGCGAACCAGCGACAGGAGTGGTTCTCTGATGTTCGCGCTCTCCACATAGCTCAGGCGAGACCGCGGCTCACCCTCTGCCCACGTCTCCGGGAAGGGAGACCGGAGTAGCGGTGGATAGCGCTGGCTATGGCTGCTTGGTCCTGGCCCAGACGGCTCGCAAGGTAGGCGACTGCCTCAGACCGCTGATGCGGGGCGAGGGGTTCGATTATCGGGGCAACAGAGACCACGGCGCGAAAGGCCCCTTCAGGTTCCTCGAGGTTGTGGCGTTGGATGATCCCGTCGATGAGATGCCAGGTAAGGGGAACGGCCTTGGCTATGGCCGGTTCAAAGAGCTGGGTATTGCCCTTGGTTAAAAGGTCGGCCGGATCCCGTCCGGCGGGGAGGGTCGCTACACGGAGGTCGACTTCGGTGGTACCGAGCAGGTCGGCCGTTCGCTCGACGGCGTTGAGTCCGGCTGAGTCCCCGTCGAACGCCAACACGACTCTGGCTGTTGAGCGGGAGAGCAGCTCCAAGTGCTCCCTGGTGAGAGCAGTGCCGCACGTTGCGACGACGTTGACAAAACCCATCTGATGAGCGGCTAGGACATCGGTGTAGCCCTCGACGACTAGTGCCTCGCTGGCTTCTGCAATGCCCGGTCTGGCGTGGTGAAGGCCATATAGAAGGGCTCGCTTGGTGTAGAGAGCAGTTTCCGGTCCATTCAGATACTTGGGTCCATCCCCGGTGATGAGCCGGCCAGCGAACCCGCGAGGGCCGCCCGTCTCGTCGAGGACAGGAAACATCAGTCGACCGCGCATCAGGTCATAGAGCCGTCCAGTCCCGGACCTGCCCACCACCCCCGCTCCCAACATCACCTCCTCGCCGAAACCCTCCTGGAGCAGAGCGTGGCTGAGGGCATTCCATGCCGGCGGTGCGTATCCGAGCTGCCAGTGTTCAGCGGTGTCAGCGGTGAAACCCCGCTCATTGAGATATTCCCGGGCCCTGGCTCCGAGCCGGTCGCCGAGCTGACTCTGAAAGAAGGCGCTTGCCGCCCGAAGAACGTCCCGCAGCTCGTCCGTGCGGTCGGATAGCACGTCCGGTTCGATCGCCATCTCCCAAACCTCGCCCCGCATCTCGACACGGCTCGTCTCTCGACGCTCGACGGGGTCTCGTTCGAGGGCACGCTCAAGTCCGAGCTGGTCTATCACCTCGCGGGCGCAGCCGATGACACGGCTGGCCGTTGCCTTCACTTTGTCGACATCGCCTCCGCTCCACGAAGCGACGTATGGGAGGCTGTAACCGGCACTGTCCACACCCAACGCGGCACATACCATGTAGGCGACCGACTCTGCTTCCACCTCGACGATCCCACGGCAGTTCGGCCGACCCTCCGCGTTGGGCTCGTGGAGTCGGATGTGGGCGAGTTCATGAACCGCGGTCTTGAAGCGTTGGGCGCCGGGGAGCGTCGCACGGACGACAACCTCCCGAAGCGTCCAGTCGGTGATTCCATTGGCGTCACGCAGGCGGTCGATGTCTGCAACCTGCAGGGCGAAGCCGCATCCCGTGATGAGTTCCTCCACCCGATCCCAGTGGGCCGGCAGATCCCCTTCGACGAGTGCGACCGACATCTCAGGGAGCGGCTCGCCTTCGGTCTGCCCGACGTCGAAGACGTGGACGATTCGGAAACCGACGACCCGCCGCTCTCCCTTTTCAACCTTTTCGGGTTCAATCTTGTGGATGACGGGGGCGAGTATCTGTAGTCCCCGTTCACCGCGCCTCACGTGCCGGCCGAGTTCCAGCCAAGCCCGATAGCCAGCCACTCGGCTCGGGGTGAACCCCCGGGCCAACGACTGTGCCCAGATCAGCTGTGTGTTGGCGAAGGAGTAGTCGTGAAAATGGGCGGCCACGGCCAAGGCCCGTTGCCAGTCCTCGGAAGTGATGAGATCCTGGAGCGAGTCCTGCAGCTGTTCGTGGAGTCGCTCCACGGCGTCGCTGCGACTGGTGGTTTGTTCGTCGGGTTCCACCCCTGGATCGTGTGGCCCGACCCTGTTAGCAGAGTGTCAGGAACCCTGTCAGTGACCCTCCAACTTGCCGAGGCCGGGTCGCCCTCATGCGGGCCATCGATCCGAACGCCCCGACGGCGCCGGGCGTGACGGGTAACCGGACAGAGAAGCCTGGGGCTGTAGTCCGCTCGGGGAACGACCGACCGTGCGCGGTGTTCTGAGACACCACCGCGTCAGCTCTATGAGATTCCCTTCCCGAACTGCCCAAATTGTCACGGATTGACAGGGTCCTCCTCCACGATCGGCCACATGAACCAGATCGAAGGACGGAACCCGATGTCGGCCCACCATCACCACCACGGCACCGCTGACCAGGAACCAGGCAGCCCTGTTACCCGCCTCGCATCCAACCCCCCTCAGCACCACACGCACGTGCAACAAGTTGCCCGGGGTCTACTGGTTGCCCCTTCACGGGGTGCCGCATGCTGAGCATCGCCAAGGCCCGCAAGGACTACTACCTCCAGAAGCTGGGGGAGATTTCGCCTGGTGAGGACTACTACCTGCGAGGTGGAACCGCAACCGGTCGCTGGCACGGCAGCGGCGCCGTCGAACAGGGACTGAACGGGGTCGTGTCGGCGGAGGGCCTGGTCCGCCTCTTCGACGGGCAGCACCCCGTGACGGGCGAGCAGTTGGGGCGGCAGCTCCGCAAGGACGGGGTGGCAGCCTGGGATCTGACGTTCTCAGCTGACAAGTCTGTGTCGCTGCTGTGGGCCTTCGGGGACGACGAGGTTCGACGCCACGTGGTCGAGGCGTTCGAGGAGTCCACCGCCGAGGCGCTCACCTACTTGGAATCGGTGGCGTCGTCGACGCGGGGAGCATCGCGAGCCCCGGTTCTGGACGCCGAGGGTCAACCGATCCTCGGTGACGATGGCAGCCCTCGCTTTCGGGTTGAGACTTGGCCTATTCGCACCAAGGGATACGTCTCGGCGTGGTTCACCGAGTTCACGAGCCGGGCGGATGATCCTCAGCTGCACACTCACGTGGTTGTGGGGAACCGGGTGAAGGGTGTTGACGATGTGTGGCGGGCGATTGATGGACGTCTCCTGTACCGGCACAAGCTGACCGCCGGCTACCTCCACGAATCCGAGCTCAGAACCCGTCTCACCGAACGCCTCGGGGTCCGCTGGCAACCGGTTCGAAACGGCGTGGCCGACATCGACGGTTTCACACGAGAGCAGATCATGGCCTTCTCCCAACGCCGCCAGCAGATCGAGTCTTGGCGGAACGACCATGGACTCGCGGACACCGCCGTAGCCAACGAGGTCGCCACACTGGCAACACGGAGCCCCAAGCAAGACCATCCCATCGACATCCTGATGCCGGTCTGGCTGGAACGAGGCACCCAGGTTGGCGTGACACCCGAGTCCGTAGCAACCGTGCTCGATCACAGTCGTGCCGTCACTGTCCCCGATGCCGAACCCATCTTCGAGCGGATGGCGTCGGCGGAGGGGCTCACCGCCCAGGCATCAACGTTTGGACGAGCGGACGCCATCAGAGGTGTTGCGGAGGCTCTTCCCGAGGGAGGTAGAAGAGCCGACATCGAGCACCTCGCTGAGGCGTTCCTGCATCGCTCGGACGTGATACCCATCCTCCCAATCCACCCCACCGGCGGATCTCTGAGTGACATCGGGATGGACCTCGAACCCGCCGAACTCGAGCATCTCCTCGAACTGGTCAACGCGACCCAGCCAAGGATCATGCGGCGCGGGAATGGCGAGATCTTTCCCGGACTCGTCAACGAACGCCGCTACACCACCACCGAACTCCTCACCATCGAACAGCGGATCATCGACCGCGCCCAGAACGGAGTCGGAGCCCAACGATGGACGGTTCCCGAGGCGCAAGTCGAAACCGCCCTCGCAACAAAGCCGGATCTCACCGACGGGCAACTGGCGATGATCCGCCAGTTCGCCACCTCCGGTAACGGCATCGACATCGGCGTTGGAGCGGCCGGGACCGGGAAGACAACCGTCATGGCCGTCATCGAGGAACTCGCCACCGAAACGGGAACCCCCGTCATGGGAACGGCGCTGGCCGCCCGAGCCGCCGCCGGATTCGAAACCGCCACCGGCATCCCCTCGGCCACTATCACCCGCTTCTTGTGGGAAACCAAGGCAGCCGGTGGTCTCCCAACCGGCGCCGTGGTCGTCGTTGACGAGTCCGGCATGGTCGGCAGCCGTCAGCTCGCCGAGGTCTCAGACCTGGTCGAAGCAGCCTCTGGGAAGCTCATCCTCATTGGCGATCACAGACAGCTGGCCGAGATCGACGCCGGTGGCCTGTTCGCTGCGCTGACGGCTCGCCTTCCCGCCGTCGAGTTGACCGAGAACGTCCGACAGGACCAGGAATGGGAACGGACCGCTCTGGCCGAACTCCGCGACGGCTCGATCTCGCGGGCGGTCGCGATGTACGACCGGCGCGGACTGATCAACCTCTCTACCACCGCCGACGACACCATCGCTCAAGCCGTCGACGCCTGGTACGACGACGTCCGAGATACCGGTGACCCTGCCCAGGTGTTGCTCATTGGCCACCGCAATGCCACCGTTGATCAGCTCAACCGGCAGGCCCGCGCCCGCATCGCCGAATCTGGGCTGCTCCGCGGTCCGTCAGTAGACACGGGAGACCGCATCTTCCAGGTCGGTGACAGAGCCGTGTGCCTCAAGAACCGCAACAGACTCGGAGTACTCAATGGCGACCTCGCCACCGTCACAGCCGTAGACCCCGACAGCAGAACCGTCACGCTGAAACTCGACCGCAGCGACAGCACCGTGACTGTTCCGCACTGGTATATCGACGAGGGCAACCTCGATTGGGGCTACGCCCTCACCGGTCACAAGGCCCAAGGCGCAACCGCCCGCCGTGCCCACACCGTCGCCGGTGACGGCGTTGACCGTGAGTGGCTCTACGTGACCATGAGCCGGGGGAGGGAGGCGAACACGATCTACCTCACTGATCCGGACCTCACCGAGGGCGAATGCATGCACCTAACCCACCAACACTCCGAACGGCTGCCCGCTCTCATCACTGCCCTTGGCCGCACAGCAGCGGAGCCGGCGGCTTCCGACACCGGACGGGGAGCCGAGGCAACCACAGACCGACAACTGAATGAGCGGCTGGCCGCCCTGGAAGCACAAATCAAACTGAGAGGAGCCACCGAGCCCGTCGACCGTCGAGATGACCTTCTTGCCAGCTACTTCGCCCTCTACCAGGAGACCCGCGCCCGACATCGAGACCGGCTCGACGTCATCGCATACCGGCCACCTCGCTGGATCGTCGATGCTATCGGCGAGCGACCCGCCGAGCCCGATCGACGCGCAGCGTGGGATCGGATCGTCGATCGAGCGGTTCACGTCCTAACCGAACTCGAAGTTCCCGACGATGCCTGCAATCTCCTGGGACCTGAGCCTCCCAGTCGGGACGTGGCCCGTCGGGCAACATGGATGGTCGCCCGCCGGAGTATGGAAGAGGATCTTCGAGCACTGAACGGTCCAAGCGATCGACGCCTCGGCGCCGTCGCTCGCTGAAGCTCGCTTCAACAATCCCGTGTCGCCTCAGTCATCGGCGCAGCATGAACGTTCGTTTCGCCTGCACCGCGCGAAACCATCTTCCCTTGATGTCGGAAGAAACCGCCGTAACTGGTAGAGACCCGGCTTCAGTCAGACAAACCCGCTCTGGCGCGGGCCGTTTGCGCTAGTCTCGCTGTACCCAAGCCAATCCTCGCCGCCGACTGGAGGTTCTCTCGATGACCGAACCCTGGTTGTCCGCCGACGACATCGCGCTCCACCTCGGCATCACGAAAGACACGGTCTACGCGTGGATAGCAGAGAGGGAAATGCCTGCCCATCGCGTGGGCCGACTTTGGAAGTTCCAGACCAGTGAGATCGACCACTGGGTGCGCAGCGGTGGTGCAAGCAGGAAAGAAGGACTTGACAGCGGCCCGACGGACGATCTTCGATGACCGTTCCCCGCTACAGCCTCTCTTTCACGAGCGGAGCCCTCCTCTTGAATGAAGGAAGGGTTGCTGCCCCGCTCTATCTAGACATACGCGACTGGTCCAAGGTTCGGAAGCTCGTCAACGAAGAGAATCGCCTGAAGGCCCGCACGGTGGCATCAGGGCGTCGGCTGGCCCGCGAGATCGTTCAGCGGCTCTCAGTCCTGACGGATAGCGAGCTAGAGCTGCTCGTCGATTCCACGGCTATCGAGCGAGGGCATCTCATGTGGGCTGCTGCCTGCCGTCGCTACGACCTAATCGGCGACTTCGCAGAGGAGGTCGTGCGCGAGAGGTTCCTACTAATGACTCCGACGCTCGCGCCGGAGGACTTCAATAGCTTCGTTCGAGCTAAGGCGCTGTGGCACGAAGAACTTACCGAGCTTGCGGACTCGACCCTTCAGAAGCTCCGTAGGAATCTCTTCCTGATGCTCCGGGAGGCGGGCATCCTGTCAGAGGCTGGAGACATTGTTCCGAGTGTTCTGTCGCAGCGCGTCGCTTGCGCTCTGGCCGCGAAGACTCCGAGCGACATTCGGTTCTTCCCCACTTACGAGGTCGTCGCCGAGGGGATGGGGCAATGAGCGGCGCCGTCGTGATCGAACAAGAGCAGCACATCCTCAAAGTCATCAGCGGGCAGCGATTCCTCAAGATGGAAGGCTTGGGCAACGAGGTTCCGTTCTTCATATACCCCTTCGAACCTGAGGACGCGCTGGAGGTGGCACGGTCGAAGAAGCGACTGAAGAACAATCTCAGCGCCCTGGGCATCACGGTTCTTGAGATCAACCTCTATGACCTCTCGGTCGAGATCCTGAAGGCACGAGGCGTTTGGGATCGCGTGCTAGCTATCGAATCGGAACAGGACAAGGCAGACTTTCGCGAGCTCCTCCAGAGCATGTTGGATCCGGAGCAACACATTGCCCCTGCGATTCGCGACCGACTCGCGGGCGCGAGCTACGACGTGTTCTTCCTCACTGGCATCGGCGAAGTCTTTCCCTACATTCGCTCCCACAACGTTCTGAACAACTTGCAGAGCGTCGCGGCAGCGAAGCCAATGCTCCTCTTCTTCCCCGGCCGCTACGAACAGTCCGACACCTTGGGATCGTCGCTCGTGCTGTTCGGGCGACTTACCGATGACCAGTACTACAGAGCCAAGAACATCTTGGAACAGGAGCCCTAATCCCATGAATCTGACTGAGATCTTCGCCAAGGACGTCCAGCGCCCGATCGAGGGCGTCATTAAGGCTGACGACACATTGCACCTGGGCACTGAGGTCGACGAGTACGTCATCACCAACGAAACCGCCAAGGGCCTTGAGCAGCTGCTTGAGGCGTACACGAAATACACCAATTCGAACGGCGTGTGGATCTCGGGCTACTACGGCTCCGGAAAGTCGCACCTGCTCAAGATGCTCGCCTACCTGCTGGGTGACGTCGAGGGCCAGGGGCATGAGCGCCAGCGCGTGTCCGAGAGCTTCCGATCCAAGGCGCAAGGGGCTTTCCTCCCGGCCCTGCTGACCAAGGCTGACCGCATCCCAGCCAAGAGCCTGCTGTTCAATATCGATCAGAAGGCCACGCTTATTGCGAAGGACCAGACCGACGCTCTGTTGAAGGTGTTCGTCAAGGTCTTCGACGAGAGCAACGGCTATTACGGCAACCAGGGACACGTCGCCCGGTTCGAGCGCGATCTCGACAATCGCGACCAATACGAGGCATTCAAGGCCGCGTACGCCCGGATCGCAGGTCGCGACTGGGCTCAGGGCCGTGAGGAGGGCGTTCTTGAGGAGACCAATGTTGCCAAGGCGTACGCCGAGGTCAGTGGCCAGAGCGAGGGGACTCCAACCAGCATCCTCACGAAGTACCGCAACGAGTACTCCATGTCGATCGAGGACTTTGCCGATGAGGTGAAGGCATGGCTCGACAAGCAGGAGCCTGGTTTCCGGCTGAACTTCTACGTGGATGAAGCGGGCCAGTTCATCGGAACCAACACCCACCTGATGCTCAACCTCCAGACGATCGCCGAGTCCCTGAACACAAAGTGTCAGGGCCGGGCGTGGGTGTTTGTCACCTCCCAGGAGGACATGGACAAAGTTGTCGGCGACCGTACCAAGCAGCAGGGCAACGACTTCTCCAAGATTCAGGCCCGGTTCAAGACCCGAGTGAAACTGACCAGCGCCGACGTTGAGGAGGTCATCCGGAAACGTCTTCTGGAGAAGAACGAAGTGGGCGAGACCACGCTGCGTTCGATCTACGCGTCGGAGTCCGCGAACTTCAAGACGCTTTTCGACTTCGTCGATGGAGCGAAGACTTACCGCAACTACACGGACGAGGTGCACTTCGTAGGTACGTACCCGTTCGTCAGCTACCAGTTCCCACTCTTCCAAGCCGCGATCGAGGGGATCTCGGACCACAACGTTTTTGAGGGTCGCGCCAGTTCGGTCGGTGAGCGTTCCATGCTCGGCGTCGTGCAGCAGGTCGCCAAGGACATCGGCGATGTCGAGGTCGGCCGCCTCGCCACTTTCGACCACATGTTCGCGGGCATCCGCGCGTCGCTGAAGTCCGCCGCTCAGAGTGCGATCCTCGTTGCCGAGCGAAATCTCGACAACGAGCTCGCTGTCCAGCTGCTCAAGGCGCTGTTCCTGGTCAAGTACGTCGAGAGTTTCCAGGCTACGGCCCGCAACCTGACTGTTCTGGTATACGACCGGTTTGGGCTTGATCTGCCTGCCCTGTCGAAGCGGGTGCAAGAGGCCTTGACCCTGCTCGAGGTGCAGACCTACGTGCGGCGCAACGGCAACACGTACGAATATCTGACCAACGAAGAGCAGGTCATTGAGGAAGAGATCAAGAACGTCGACATCGACGCCTCCGAGGTCTCCAGCCGCTTGTTCAAGATCATCTCCGGCGATGTCATCAGGACCAACAAGCTGCGGTATGCCAAGAACGGACAGGACTTCGCCTTCGGGTACAAGCTCGACGACCAGGTGTACGGCCAGCAGCGCGAACTTGCGGTGCACTTCATCACCCCTGAGTACCCATTCGGCCCCGAGGAGATTCGGATGCACAGCGCGGGCAAGGATGAGCTGCGCATAGTCCTGGAACCCGACGATCGGGCGCTGTCCGACCTGCGCCTTCTCATCAAGACCGAGAAGTACACCAAACGCAAGCAGACGACCTCGCTGTCGGCGATCGAGGAGCAGATCTTGCGTTCTAAGGCGACTCTGAACGTCGAACGGGAAAAGGAACTCGTCGAGCGCATTCGGCGCGCTGTCGGCAAGGCAGCCCTTGTAGTCAACGCGGCAGACGTGACCTCCACGGCACAGGACCCCATCACGCGTGTCGCCGACGGGTTCCAGGACCTCATCAGCCGCACTTACACCCAGCTCAAATTGCTCGGCGGGTCGATATACAGCGAACAGCAGGTCGCCGCAGTCGCCAACCCCGACCAATCGGGCATGTTCGACGACCTCTCGACCCTCACCGTGCCGGGTGACGAGGTGCTCTCTTACGTAATGCAGCGGGACAAACTCGGCGAGCAGGTAACCGTCAAGACCATCGTAAACGACTTCCAGGCCAAGCCTTATGGCTGGGATCTCGCCTCCATCGAAGTCGTCGTCGCCTGGCTCATCGGCACCTCGAGGATCACGCTCACCATCGACGGCAATGCGCTGAAACGCACCGAGGTCGCCGCCGCATTACGCAACACGCAGAAGCACGCGCATGCGGTAGTTGCTCCGCAGAAGACCTTCGACGCCCGCAAGGTCGCAGCGTTCCGCAAGTTCTGTGCCGAGTTTTTCGATGAGGCAGCCGCGCCCAAGGACCCACTTGAGCTGGCGCGACACGGGAGCGACAAACTGCGCGGCAAACTCGACGAACTCAACGCCCGGGTGACCGGCTCGAAGTATCCGTTCGTAGAGCAGTTGACCGTGCCGATGGGGCTGCTCGAGCAGGCGATAGGCAAGCCCGATGAGTGGTACCTGACGGAGTTCAGTCTCGGCGACGATCTGCTTGATGCCAAGGAGTCTGTGATCGACCCGATCCAATCGTTCCTGAACGGCGGTCAGCGAGCCATCTACGACGAGGCGGTCGCCCTCCTGGCGGAGAACGCGAACAACCGGAGTTACCTGCCCGACGGCAGCGACGCCGAGGTGCGGCAGCTGTTGGACGATCCAAACGCGTTTCGCGGTGACCGCATGGCGCAGCTCAAGCAGGCGGCCCAGCAGCTCAAGGGCCAGATCGACGCGTCGGTCGCCGCTGAACGTGCGGCGGTCGCGAAGATGATCGATGCACGGGCGGCCGAGGTTGTCAGCAGCATAGATTTCAATCGGGCCCCAGAGTCGGAGCAACTGAAGGTTCGCAGCGAGATCGATCTCATTCGAGACCGCGTCGACCGAGAAGCTCAGATTGCGATGATCCGACAGCTCGGGTTCACGTTTGAGGAAACGACATACCCTTCGCTGCTCGACCAGTTGGCCGCCGCGCGGTCGGCGGACGGTGCTGATGGCGGCGGACCCGAGCCAGTCAAGCAAGCCGTCTCAGTGAAGACGATCACCGCGCCGGGTGTTCACGGCGTGCTGGAGAGCCCAGAGGACGTGGAGCGGTACCTCGATGCGTTGCGCGGAGCGTTGTTGTCTGTATTGGGTGATGGAAAGCGGATTGCGCTCTGATGGAGACGGGTGCGTTGAAGTCGTTTGCGACGTGGGCTCGCACCGCGCTGATTCGGGAGGTTGCGGCCCGGATCGCGGTGGTTCTTTCTCCGGGGTCCTCGGAGCGGGTAGAGGTGCCGGGTGCGGTTGCGGCGCTGGAGAAGACCGTCAGCGCTGCCGGAGGCGGCGATCTGGGTCGGGCGGCTGTGGCCGACAGGGTCGCGTACATCTGGTTCAACCGGATTGTCGCGTTGCGGTTCATGGACGCCAACGGCTACACGGGGGTCGGTGTCGTCTCACCCGAACGTGGCGGCCGGGTCGGTCAGCCGGAGGTTCTCGCGGAGGCCAAGCGTGGGAACATCGACGACACGGCCGTGCCCAACAAACGCACGGTGGGGTCGGTGACCGGCCTGCTCAATGGCACGCGACGCAGCGATGACCCTCAAGGTGAAGCATATGCGCTGCTGCTGGCTGCGTACTGCCGCTTCTGGAACCGTTCGATGCCATTCATGTTCGAACGGGAGGGCGACTACACCGAGCTGCTGATCCCGACGAACCTGCTCGCCGACGATTCGGTGCTGGCCCGTGCGGTGGCTGTGTTGACCGAAGAGGTTTGCCAGGACGTCGAGGTGATCGGCTGGCTCTACCAGTTCTACATCTCGGAACGCAAAGACGAAGTCTTCGGCGGATTCAAGAAGAACAAGAAGGCCGGCGCCGCCGAGATCCCGGCCGCCACGCAGTTGTTCACTCCGCATTGGATCGTCCGTTACCTCGTCGAGAACTCCCTCGGACGTCTCTGGTTGCTGAACCGGCCCTCCTCGAGTTTGGCCGAGCAGATGGACTATTACATCGCCCCGGTCGATGAGGAAACCGACTACCTCAAGGTGTCTAGGCCTGAGGAGTTGAAAATCATCGATCCTGCGTGCGGCTCGGGGCACATGCTCACCTATGCGTTCGATCTGCTCTACGCGATCTACGAAGAGGAGGGCTACGCGCCGTCCGACATCCCTGGGTTGATCCTCACCAACAACCTCTGCGGCACTGAGATCGATCCTCGGGCTGGAGCGTTGGCGGCGTTCGCGCTCACGATGAAAGCGCGCGCCCGACAGCGCACGTTCTTCAACAACCAGGTCGAACCGAACATCTGTGTGCTCGAACCCATCTCGTTCACACCGGGCGAACTCGACACCCTCGTTACACCCGGCGGCAACCGCACCGACGACGAGACGTTCTGGAACATGTTCGAACGCGCCGACACCTTCGGGGCGCTGATTCGGCCGAGGGAGGAGTTGATCGAGCCATTTAAATCGCACCTTGACTCGAGCCAACCCAACGATGGCGACATCATCGGGACCGAACTTCATGAAAGAGCGCGTCGCGTGATCCTCCAAGCAGAATACTTGTCGGCGCACTACCACGTGATTGTCGCGAATCCGCCGTATATGGGCAGCGGCAGCATGAACGCCTTACTCGGCGAGTTTGCCGGGACCATGTATCGCAATACGAAGTCCGACCTTTTCGCCATGTTCATCGAGCGATGCGTTGCCCTCGGGACACCAGGCGCTCTCGTGGGCATGATCACCATGCAGTCCTGGCTCTTTCTGTCCACTTACGAGAAGCTTAGGGTCTCGCTGCTAACGACCAGGAGGGTCGTGCAAGTTGTCCAGCTTGGTACCGGTGCCTTTGACACGATTGGCGGTGCGGTGGTTTCAACTACCGCATTCGTCATGCAGAATCGGCGGGGGCGTAATCGCAGCGGAGTGTTCCTTGACCTGACCGGTATGCGTGATGAGAACGCTATGCGGAATGAGCTAGTTCGCGCCGCCGGTGACACCGCTGCGCATTGTCGGCGTGAAGTTATCGCAGAGTGGTTCCTTCGTGTGCCTGGCGTGCCGTTCGCGTACTCAATTGAGAACTTTGACATATTCGATGGCCCGAGGTTGTCTGACCAGTGGCGCTCTGGCGGCCGTCTGAAGACCCATGACGGAAATCGATTCATCCGATTCTGGTGGGAGGTGTCAAGGAAGTCCACGCGTTGGCGCCCACTCATCAAGGGGGGTGCCTTCCGACCCTTCTTCGGTAATCGCGATTTCGTAGTCGACTGGTCCGATGAAGCGCTTGCGTACTATCGCGAGCGAGGGGGCCTCTATCCGGACGAAAACGGTGGCCTTGTAGGTGTCTGCTGGACCAAGATAACGGGTCGCGTCAGCTTCCGTCTGAAGAATGCTGATGAGGAGTTCGACGCAGCTTCACCGACACTATTACCCAGCGACCCCGACGATGTCTTCCCGACGTTGGCGTATCTGAACTCGAGTGAGGTGCGGTCACTGGTCGGCGTACTCAATCCGACGATCAACACCCAGGTCTCCGATGTTCTGAATCTCCCTGCACCCCGATGGAGGCGGGATGAGAAGGCCGATCTCTCTCGGTACGGCAAGGCGTTGACAGATCATGCAAAGCGTGACTGGCAAGCGCAGGAGACGTCAGATGGTTTCGGACGATTGGACTGGGGATGGAACGAAGTCGCCGCGCCTCTACGATCGGAGACTGCCGTATACCTGGCCGATGCTGTGGGTCGACGTGACGCACAACTCGAATTGGCGAGAGCGATAGACGCTCGGGCCAGTCAACTACTTCAGACGGGCCTCGCAAGTGCGGCGAGCGAGGATTTGGTGTTCGACGTCGGCTCGGCAGAAGAGCTGATGATGGACCTTCTGTCGTATGCCGTCGGCTGTATGTTTGGACGGTACAGCCTCGACGAGCCCGGACTGATCCTCGCGGACCAGGGCGACGACCTCCCTGACTATGTCGCAAAGGTTCCGAACCCCACGTTCATGCCGGACATGGACAATGTGATTCCGATCGTCGACGGCGATTGGTTCGAGGACGACATCGTCGCTCGGTTTCGGCAGTTCCTACGGGTAGCGTTCGGCGAGCAGTACTTCGAGGACAACCTACGCTTCGTCTCGGAGTCCCTCGGCGTGAAGAACCTGCGCGACTACTTCGTGAAGTCGTTCTACAAGGACCATGTCCAGCGGTACAAGAAGCGCCCGATCTATTGGCTGTTCTCCAGCCCTAAGGGGTCTTTCAACGCTCTGATCTATATGCACCGGTACGCGCCATCGACGGTCTCGACCGTGTTAAACGAGTACCTGCGGGAGTTCAAGGCGAAGCTGGATGCCAGCCGCCAGCACCACGAGCGTCTCGCAGCGGGTGATGGAACGCCGAGAGAGAAGGCCGCAGCGCAAAAAGAGGTCGACCGGCTTCGCAAGGTGCTGCTCGAACTCGAAGAGTATGAGCACGATGTGCTTTACCCGTTGGCGACTCAGCAGGTAGAAATCGACCTTGATGATGGTGTGAAGGCGAATTACCCCAAGTTTGGCGCCGCACTGAAGAAGATCCCCGGTCTGGAAGGCAAGCAATGACTGAAATGTCTGCCATCCGGCCCCTCCTGCAACGTCGTTTCGAGATACACCGAGTCGTCTTCTGGCACGACCCCGAAGGCGAGTACGCGGCCGAGCTGGGCGCGCTTGACCTGGAAGGCATCGAGACCGTGCGGGTCGCCAACGACGAGTACGCGATCAAGAACCGCCTGCTGCACCTAGAGCCCCAAGCCAAGTTCCTCGTCTATCGCTCGAGTGCCGTGCCAGTGGGAATCGGCAACTGGCTGCTCGACCTGGAGCTGGCATATGGGGTGTTCACCGCGGACCGGACGTCGTTAGTGCAGCAGGAGCTGGGGCTCACCGCCGATGGCATCGGCGAGGTCGTGCAGTCGCACGAGAAGTTCTTCCGGGCCGCCAAGCGCGTACAGGGCCTGAAGAAGCTGCTTAACCCTGACGATGACGCGCGGCTCTTGCAAGCCAAAATGTCCGCAGTGCTTGTCGGCCAGAGCGAGCACAGCCTGCTGGAGCTCACGCGCGCGTTACTGATCGAGAACGCCAACGGCGCAGATGCCAAGTACGGCGCACTGGCCGAGAACGGCCTCGACCGGTTCTACTGGCAGGGTGCCGCGTCCATCTACGGCTACACGTCGCCGAGCCCCAGCATCGCCGATTTCGTGCTGTGGGTGTTCCGCCAAGCCATCGCTGGATTCAGGTCCGACGGCCCCAGCGGGCTGCGCAACATCCAGCTCGACTTTGGCAGCCTTCGCAACGACCGACACAGCCAGGAGGCACTGGCGACGCTCGCGAAGCGCGCGGCACGCGATCTGGACTACGCCGACACCATCGTGGACGTGAGCTTCCGCGACCTCACGGGCAACGACCTGTTCGAGGAAGTCGACCACAAGATCATCAGCGACCTGGCGCGCGCAGTCGCCGAGCGAACTGTCAGTGCCCGCGAGGTTACCGAGGTCATCCGCAGCCGCCAGAGCAGCATCTGGTCCGACGGGTATCGCAACCTGTACGCCGCGATCGGCTGCGCCTCCGACTTGTTGACCGCACTCAGCACGCTCGATGTCTCGATGCAGTCGTTTGACGAGGGATTGGAGCGATACGAGGCCGACTGGTTCCGCATCGACCAGTTGTACCGGCAGTTCACGTTCGCGGCCCGCACCGCCCCAGCTGAGCAGAGTCGGGTCCTTGACGAGTTGAGGACACAAGTCGAGTCGTTTTATGCAAACAAATTCCTCTACACGCTCGGATCGGCATGGCAGCAGCAGGTCGACGGCATCGACCGGTGGCGCAGCGCTGTGCTCCGATCCCAAGCCTCGTTCTACACCGACTACGTCGCACCGATTACGAAGGATGGCCGACGGAAGGCCGTCGTGATCATCTCGGATGCACTGCGTTACGAGGTCGCGGACGAACTCGGCTCACGGATCCGCCAGGAAGACCGCTTCGACGCGGACCTGAAAGCCGTGCTCGGGGTGGTCCCGAGCTACACCCAGTTAGGCATGGCGGCGCTCTTGCCGCACAGCACAATCGGGCACTCCAAGGACGGCGATCCCGTCCGGGTTGACGGTCAGCGCACGGACGGAACCGCGAACCGCAACAAGATCCTCGAAGCCGTGGACGGCAAGGCAATCCAGGGTGAGGACGTGTTCTCCCTTACCCGCGACGAGCTGCGAGAGCTGTACCAGCAGCACCAGGTTCTGTACGTGTACCACAACCGGATTGACGCCACCGGGGACAAACCAGGGACCGAACGCCAAGTCTTCGAGGCCACTGAGGACACGCTCCGCGAACTGGTCGATCTGGTCAAGCGCCTATCAAACGCGAACGCCACGAACATCCTCATCACCGCGGACCATGGATTCCTGTTCCAGGACACGGCACTTGCGGATGCCTTCTACCTGTCGACGCTGCCGCAAGGCGACGAGATCAAAGCCACCAATCGCCGCTATGTCCTAGGCCGCGGGTTAAAGGAAGACCCCGCGTTCAAGTCTTTCACGTCCACCCAACTCGGCCTTGACAGTGACCTGGACGTGCAGGTTCCGAAGTCGATTCATCGCCTCCGACTTCCTGGTGCTGGCTCACGTTTCGTTCACGGTGGAGCTGCCCTGCAGGAGATCGTTGTACCGGTGTTGGCCATCAACAAGAAGCGCAGGAGCGACGTCCGCCTGGTCAATGTCGAGATTCTGCCCGAGTCGGACAAGATCACCACGGGCCAGTTGGTGGTCAAACTGTTTCAGACGGAGCCGGTCAGTGAGAAGGTCCAGGCCCGCACCCTACGGGCGGGACTCTACGTCGGGGAGACCCTCATCTCGAATCAGCTTGAGGTGGTGTTCGACCAGGCGTCGACTGACAAGCGTGACCGGTATCAGAGCGCGCAGATGCTTCTCAGCCAGGACGCCAACGACCACAACAACCGGGCGGTCGAGTTTCGGCTCGAAGAACGGATACCCAACACGAACCAGTGGCGCGCCTACGCCAAGGCCATGTACACGCTGAAGCGTTCATTCGCCTCCGATTTCGACTTCTAGAGAAGGTGCAGCGATGAGCGAAGCAACAGAGGTCAGCCAGGTAGCAACCATGACTCCCGATGCTGCCGTGGCGGTACCGCCGATCCAGACTGCGCTCGACCGCAAGATCAACCGGCTCTTTCCGGGCGTTGTCGTGCGCAAGGATCTGGTGAACGCCGTCAAGGGCAATGCCATTGTGCCCACCTTCGTGCTGGAGTACCTGCTCGGCCAGTACGCGGCATCCGACGATGAAGCAACCATTCAGGCGGGTATTGACGCCGTACGAAAGATTCTGGCCGACCACTACGTGCACCGGAACCAGGCCGAGCTTGTGAAGTCCACTATCCGCGAGCGGGGCCGGCACCGCATCATCGACAAGGTCACGGCCACACTCAACGAAAAGGATGACGTCTACCAAGCCGAGTTCGCCAACCTCGGTATCAAGGGCGTGCTGGTCGAGCCGGCGACGATCAAGGCGCACCCGAAACTGCTTGTCGGCGGCGTCTGGTGCATCTGCGACATCGAGTATCTCCACAACGACGATCCACGGCTCGTGCCCTGGATCCTGGGCACGATCAAGCCCATCCAGTTGTCGAAGTTCGACTTCGACGGCTATCTAGCAGCCCGACGAGAGTTCACCACCGAGGAGTGGATCGACCTGCTCGTCCAATCCATCGGGTTTAACCCCGAGCTGTTCGGCCGTCGGGCCAAGCTCATTCAGCTCGTGCGACTCATCCCTTTCGTCGAGCGGAACTACAATCTCGTCGAACTCGGCCCCAAAGGCACCGGCAAGTCACACATCTTCTCGGAGTTCTCACCCCACGGCATGCTCATTTCCGGCGGTGAGGTCACGGTCCCCAAACTGTTCGTCAACAATGCAAACGGGCGGCTCGGTCTCGTCGGCTACTGGGACGTCGTTGCGTTCGACGAGTTCGCGGGCAAGAAGAAGCGCACCGACAAGGCGCTCGTCGACATCATGAAGAACTACATGGCAAACAAGTCGTTCTCTCGCGGCGTCGAGACGCTCAGCGCAGAGGCGTCGATGGTGTTTGTCGGGAACACCTCGCACACCGTGCCGTACATGCTCAAGCACTCCGACCTGTTCGACGAGTTGCCCGAGAGCTACCACGACTCGGCCTTCCTCGACCGGCTCCACCACTACATACCGGGTTGGGAGGTTGACGCCATCCGTGGAGAGATGTTCTCTGACGGCTACGGGTTTGTCGTCGACTACATCGCAGAAGTGCTCAAGTCGATGCGGTCCGCCGACTATTCCGACCGCTACCAGAAGCACTTCACCCTCTCAGCAGACATCTCGACTCGCGACCGCGACGGTATCCACAAGACATTCTCCGGGCTCATGAAGATCCTCTACCCGCACGGCGAGGCCACAGTGGAAGAGGTCAAAGAGATTCTCCGCTTCGCTATTGAAGGGAGGAAGCGAGTCAAGGACCAGATCCTGCGCATCGACACGACAATGGCAGACGTGAAGTTCGGCTATTCCGATTCATCGGATGCCTGGCATGCGGTTGCGACGCTGGAGGAGGACGAATATCCCGCGCACTACTACAAACGCGCCAGGGCCGGTGGCGACGACACCGAATTGAGTGTGCAGCCTGGCCAGCCAGCATCCGAGGGAGAGTCAACGCCGCCACCCGTGACGCAGGCAACTGACTCGGTGACGCTATTCGAGGGACACCGCGAGTTCCAAGAGAATCAGCGCGGCGTTTCCTACGAGAAGCTCCTGTTGCCGTACCTCAGGGACGCCAAACAGATCACGATCGCAGATCCCTACATCCGCTTGTTCCATCAGGCGCGGAACCTGATGGAGCTCATTGAGGCGGTCGCCAAGGCGAAGGACCCGGCCGACGAGGTCAAGGTCTTCCTGATCACCGCACCCAACGACGAGAGTCCCGAAAAGCGACACAAGCAAGGCGAGTTCCTGGACAAGATCGAGGTCGGAGCAGCGACAGCAGGCATCACCTTCGACTACCGATTCGAGCCCACCATCCACGACCGCTCGATTACCACCGATACCGGCTGGAAGATCATCCTCGGACGCGGTCTCGACTTCTTCCAGTACTTCGTGAGCGACGCGTTTGACCTTGTGGCCCGCGTGCAGGAGTTCCGACAGGTGAAGGCCTTTGGAGTGACCTACGTCCGCGAAGCGTGAGCTGCGTGGTTGGTCTGATACCACGGTCTGAGCTTGAGCTGGGCGGGGTGGAGGTTGCCGTAGACGAGGACACCGGTTCCGGTGTCGGCGCGTCGGAGGTCGGCGGTGGAGGCGAGCGGCCGGTTGCGCGTGGATTCGGTGACGCTCTGTTTCCCGTCGGCATTGAGGGTGCGTGACTCCTCGCTGGCTTGTTCGTCTCCGATGAGGCGGCTGATGTAGTCGAGGGTGGGGGTGTCGGATATGCCGGCGAGGACGACTTTGGCTCGGTGGTTGTTGATCACCGTCTGGGCGAAGGTGCCGTAGCGGGCTTGGATTTGGGCGAAGTCTTGCCAGACGGTGACGAGTTGGATGCCGACCCCGCGGGCGGTGGAGGCGAGTTGGGCGAGGTCGGGGAGGGGGGCGATGTTGGCGGCTTCGTCGATCACGAGTAGCAGCGGTTTGGTGAGTTGGCTGCTGGGCCTGTTGGCCCGGTCGTAGACACGGGCGACGATCTGTTCGATGAGGGCGGTGAACAGGGGCCGAAGTCGGGCTTGTTCGTGGAGCGGCCCGCAGATGTAGAGGGTGTGGTTTCCGCCGTCGAGGAGCCGGTCGGGGTCGATGACGGGTTGGCGGATGGTGGTGGCGAGGACGCCGGGGTCGGCGAAGGCGGCGAGGACGGTTTCGGCGGTGGTGTAGGCCGAGGAGCGGGTGCGGTCTTCTCGGTTGATGGACGCGGCGAAGGCTTGGATGGCGTCGACTTCTCCCGCCTGGTGGAGGGCGTGGAGTGGTTCTTGTTCGTCTTGGAGGTCGACCCAGCGGATGACGTCGGCCATGGTCGCTCCTGTGTGGGCGGCGGCGAAGAGCAGTGGGGCGAGAAGTTTTTGGGCGACGGCATACCAGAAGTCGGAGTCCTGGAGTCCGCCGCGCTCTCCGGCTCGGGCGGTGGAGGCAAGCCAGGCGGCCATGCGGAGGGCTCCCTGCCAGTCGCTGGCGGAGTGGAGTGGCGACCATCCGGCGGAGGGTTGGTCGGTTGAGCTGACCGGGTCGAACACCCAGGCTTGGCCAACGGTTCGCCTGTGGTTGATGGTGTGTTGGAGAAGGTCGCCTTTGACCGAGGTAGCGATGACGGGTCCGTCCCATTCGAGGAGGGCGGGGATGGCGAATCCGGTGGTCTTGCCGGTGCCGGCTGGTCCGATGACGGCGACGGAGTGTTGGGCTTCGGTGGCGACGAGCCTTCGGTGGACGGTGCCGAGGGTGAGACGTCCGGGTTGGGGTCGGCGAACGAGGAGCGGTTTGAGGTCTCGGGGTTTGGCCCATCGGGCCGCCTGTGCGTTGGCGTCCGTCTGATGTTGCTGCCAGCGGTATCCCGCGACGCCGGCGGCGAGTACAACGGCCACCAGGAAGGTGAGGGTGGCGTAGTAGGGGAGGGGTGCGGGGATGAGATGGGCGACCGCCGGGGGCCACGCTTGGTCGGGTCTGGTCGGGTCGGTGACGAGCCTCCACACGACGAGCGGGCTCTCCGAGACGGGGACCGGAAGCCAAGTGCTGTTCCAGAGGCGGGCGGCGGTCTGACCGGAGGCCCACACCACCAGACAGGCTGCCGCGACTGCGCCGGTGACGATGGTCAGGATCTTCTCGCTGTCGGGGTGGGCGGATGCGGGGTGTGTCATCGGCCGATCGAACGTCCAGGCGGCGGC
>Ga0136621_1000091_pt1 | contig 31198 bp, 33 predicted proteins | sample AntDryUQ445A2306_FD_104673 | JGI IMG/M metagenome (GOLD analysis project Ga0136621, IMG submission 104673) | Polar desert sand microbial communities from Dry Valleys, Antarctica - metaG UQ445A (23.06) | ecosystem: Environmental > Terrestrial > Soil > Desert | place: Antarctica: Dry Valley...
GTCCTTGCTGGCTGTGCGGCCATTTTGGAACCGGCGAGGGACGCGGCGCCCGATGCCGGAAATCCAACGATGCCTGAGTGCCGGGCCGAGAGTTACGCCTTCGCTGGACGTGGGACGTTGGCTGGGCTTGGACTCGTGGGTCAGTCGAAGGCCGAGCTCCCGGAGCCGAATCGGCCGGCGATGATTTGGGTCACCCGCGATCCCGTGCCTTTCGACGCGGCCGAGCCGGGGGGCTCGCGCATGCTGTGTTTTGAGTTCGACGATGGCACCGGCGGGTCTGAATGGCCAATCAGCGCTGCTTGGCAACCACCAGGCGCTGTTGCCGACATCCCGATCGCGCCCAACCCGACGATCCCATTGCTGTTGGTCGCGGTCGTGAGTGTGCTGGTCGTTGGAGGGACGGTGCTCGCCTTCCGTCGGCGCTGAGCACCGCCCTAGCCACCGGTCGAGCGAAACATCCTTCGCCGGAAGCTGGCGCGTGGTCGCGCGGCGCTCGGATGGCAGAGATGCCGACCCCCTATGGTCCGACCGAGATAAGTCGTCCGTGTGGCTCTGGGGCTGGCAGCGGGTCGCTTAGGCGCGAGGCTCCACAGATTGACCCCCCCTACCCGTCATGCGGCTCATACGGCGTACTCTGGCTCAGCGGCGCTCAGGCAGCCGGCATGGCCTTAGAGCAAGCACTCCTCTCGATTGAGGCGGCCGATCCGACCCTCGTCGGGCGCAGCACAAGGGCAGAGGAAGAGCGCAGGCTGCGTGCCCGAGTCCTCCTTGCCGTCCTGCTGGTCGCACAGCTCGCCGACGCCGCGACCTTCTCGGTTGCCATCCCGATCCTGGGCATCGGCGTGGAGTCGAACGGGCTCGCCGCGGTGCTGTACCACTGGCAGGGGATGGGGGGCGTCCTCGCGCTCAAGGGGGCGGCGATCGTGGCCACGATCGGCCTGCTCGTCCTGGTGTGGAACCGCGCACCGCGCATCTTCTACTTCGGCGGCGCGACTGCAACGACGGTGGGCGCGTTCGGCGCCTTCACGAACGTCCTGGCGCTGCTGATCCTCGCCTAGGCGCCGCCGCGGAGTCCGTGCGCTACGCTGCGGACGGCGCCGGAGTGGCGGAATGGCAGACGCAGCCGGTTTAAACCCGGCAGCCGAAAGGCGTGGGGGTTCGAATCCCTCCTCCGGCACCAGCCTCGGGCGTGAATTACGACGGTCCGCGTACCAGAGCGGCGCAGCTTTGCCGCATCGGCTCATCGGCCGCGACCGCAGCTTGAAGGCTATACTGGTCCCCGCGCCTCCCGGTGGGAGGCCCATCTCTGTCCAATCCCTCTGCTGCACGGCTCGAGCACTCGACCGCGCCGCAAACCCATAGAGAGGAGGACGACGCTTCAATGCGCCGTTACGAGCTCATGCTCCTGCTCAGCCCCGACCTGGAGGACGACAAGCTCCAGGCAGCGGTCGAGAAGGTTACCCGTGCCATCGTCAATGCCGGCGGCAGCCTTTCGAAGGTCTCGCCGTGGGGCAAGCGACGCCTCGCCTATGACATCGGCAAGCACCGCGACGCGAGCTATTTCCTGATCCACTTCGATATCGAGCCCGCCCAGGTGCGCGAGATTGAGCGAGGGCTCCTCATCACCGAGGAGATCCTGCGCCACCTCGTCACCGTCCTCGAGGATCGCGGGCCAGCGGAGGAGCTCGCACCCGCCGCGGCAGCACGCTCCAGCGAGGGCGGTGAAGCCGATGCCGACGCCGACCTCGCCTTCGCCACCGCCCCGGGCGACACCGATGACGACGCCTCTGAAGGCACGAGCGAGGGCACCTCGGAAGAAACCAGCGAGGACACTTCCGACGACACTTCCGACGACACTTCCGACGATGAGCCCGATGACGAGCCGGCCGCCGAGCAGGCCTCCCAGAGCGCACCGGGGCCTGACCGAAGCCTCGCTAAAGGAGCCACACCATGACGCTCAACAAGATGATGATTATCGGGAACCTCGGGGCCGATCCCGAGCTGCGCTACACGCCCGGCGGCAAGGCCGTGACCGAGCTGCGGGTCGCCGTCAACGACAACCGGAAGGGCCCGGACGGTGAGTGGATCGAGGAGACGCTCTGGTTCCGAGTCAGCGTCTGGGAGCAGCAGGCTGAGCGCATGGCCGAGCAGCTCCGTAAGGGGAACAAGATCTATGCGGAAGGTCAGCTGCGCGCCCGCGAATACGAGGCGCGCGACGGCCAGAAGAAGACGTCGCTCGAGCTGGCGTTTGCCCGCGTCGTGAACCTCGAGCGCCGTCCGCGGGACGAGGAGGGCGGACCGGCCGGCGATGGCGCTCGGGACGACGCCCCTCCAGTGGTCCGTCAGCGCCCCGCCGCCGCCCAGGGCTCATCTTCCGCGCCGCGCGAGGAGATGGACGTCGACGACATTCCCTTCTAGATCAGAACAGACCCGAAAGGATCCGATACACCTATGGCCAGCCCACGATCGCGCCGCGAATCGGCCGACTACTACCGTGACCGCCGACGTCGCAAGGTCTGCAACTTCTGCGTCGACAAGGCGGAGAGCATCGACTACAAGGAGGTCAACCGGCTGCGGCGATACCTCTCCGAGCGCGCCAAGATCGAGCCGCGCCGCAAGACGGGGACGTGTGCGCGCCACCAGCGCATGCTGACGTCGGCCCTCAAGCGAGCACGCCAGGTCGCGCTGCTGCCGTACGCGCCACAGCACCTGCGCCCGTAACCGCCGACGGCATCAGCCGCCAATGCCCATCGAGCTCCTGCTCGCGCTGAGCGGCCTGGCGGCCGGGACGTTCGGTGCGATGCTCGGTCTCGGCGGCGGCATCCTCATCGTCCCCATCCTGACCCTGGGCTTCGGGGTGCCGCTGCCGTCGGCGATCGGGACCAGCCTCATCTGCGTCATCGCCACCTCGACCGGCGCCGCGGCGATCAACGTGCGGGCCGGGCGGGCGGACGTCAGGCTCGGCGTCACGCTCGCCGCAGGCACCGTGGTCGGTGCCGTGACCGGCGGCATCATCGCGGGATATCTGCCGGAGCGTGTGCTGGCGGGGCTCTTCGCCCTCTTGCTCGGCTATACCGCGACCACCATGCTGCGCGGGCTGCTGCGTCCGGCGGTCACGTTGGCCGCCTCGCCCGAGTCCGACCCCGCGGCGCCGGATGGGCCCGACCAGCCCGGCTACCGCACGCGACGCCTGTCCTGGGGCATCGGCGGCTCGGTGCTGGCGGGCAACGTCTCGGGCCTGCTGGGCGTGGGGGGCGGGATCGTCACGGTGCCACTCATCCATCTTGTGATGGGCGCGCCACTGCGCGTCGGGGTGGCCACGTCGAACTTCATGATCGGGATCACTGCCGCGGCCGGGTCCTATGCATACCTGTTTCGCGGTGACGTGGACTCGCGCCTCGCCGCGCCGGTCGTTCTCGGAGTCGCTGCGGGAGCCGCTCTGGGCGCGATCCTCTCCGGGCGATTACACGCGCGCATCCTGGGCGGCATCTTCGTGATCGTGGTCGGCTACGTCGCCGTCCAGATGGCGCTGCGCGCGGTCGGCGCATGAGGCGCACCACCGAGCCGCGTGGCGCGCCGGGGGAGATCGGGCGCTGGGTCGCCGCGCTCCTGCGCTACGGGACGCTCGGCGCCATGGCGCTGGTGGGCGGCGGCTGGGCGTGGTCGGCCCTGGCCGGCCAGGGCCCCCGAGGCCCGCGTCCCGTCCTCACGCAGATCGCCCAAGGCGGTGGTGACGGCGTGACGGCGCTGGGCCTTCTGGCACTCACGCTCGTTCCGATCGTGGTGGTGGGCGCGGCCGCGCTCGGGCTGCACCGGGCGGGGGAGCGGGCGAGGGCCTTCACCGCGATCGGCGTCGACATCCTGCTGGTCGCCAGCCTGGTGGTGGCGGCCGTCGTCACCCCTTCCATTTGACGCTCGCCCCTCCGTCGGCGACAGTCGCGCGCACGTGGACATCGTCCTTCTCTTCGTCTCCCTCGCGATCATCCTGCTCGCCGCGGAGCTCTTCACCAACGGCATCGAGTGGTTCGGCAAGAAGCTGAACCTTGCGGAAGGGGCGGTCGGCAGCGTGCTGGCCGCCGTTGCCACAGCGATGCCGGAGACGCTGATCCCGGTCATCGCCATCCTCGGCCCGGTTCTGCTGGGGGGCACCGCCACCGAGAGCTCTACGGCGGTGGGAGTCGGCGCCATCCTGGGCGCTCCGTTCATGCTCTCGACGCTCGCCATGTTCGTCACCGGCACCGCGATCGTCATCTACACGAGGCGCGGCCGGCGCACGACCGACATGCGGGTGAACACCGCGGTCCTCGGTCGTGACGTCGCCTTCTTCATGGTCGGCTACGGCGTTGCCATCGGCACCGCCTTCCTGCCGCAGGAGCTCGCCTGGCTGAAGTGGGTGGCCGCCGCCTTCCTCTTCGTGCTCTACGCCGTCTACGTGCGCCTGCACTTCACCGATACGCCGGAGGAGGGCGAGGCCGAGGAGCTGAACCGCCTGCATCTCACCCGCGTGCCGGCGCTGAGCGGTCCACGCATGCTGGAGATCGACGTGCTGCCCGGCGCACATTCGGTGACTGGCGGGGAGCCGCGCACGGCCATCGTGGTGGGGCAGGTGGTGCTCGCCCTGGGTCTCATCATCATCGGCGCCCAAGTATTCGTGGGGGCCGTGGAGCACCTCTCGACCGTGATCGGGCTCGACCCCACGATCCTGGCGCTCATCATCGCGCCCATCGCGACGGAGCTCCCCGAGAAGTTCAACAGCGTGCTCTGGGTTCGGTCCGGGAAGGACACCCTGGCGATGGGCAACATCACCGGTGCCATGGTTTTCCAGAGCTGCCTGCCAACCGTGCTGGGGCTGCTCTTCACAACCTGGACGTTCAGCGAAGGAAGCGCGATCAGCTTCGCTTCAGCCGGCGTCGCATTCCTCGCGACGATCCTCATCTTCGGCGGCATGCTTCTGCGCGGTCGCCTGTCGGCCTGGGCGCTCCTCATCGGCGGCCCGCTCTATCTGATCTACATCTACCTCGTGCTGTTCACCCCGCTCGGCGCCTCCGCCGCCCCGGTGCACTGACCCGGTACCTGGTCGCTCGTCGAGCGTCCGAGCGAGAGGCCACCGGTATACTTCTTGCGCTCGTCGATCAGTCAGGACGAGCGCACCGAGACGCGCCGATCGCGACACCATGGAGGTCAGAGTGCTGAAGCAGGAGCCCCGTACGCGCACCGCGCCGGTCGAGACGACAGCCGAGCTGTGGGCGTTCTTCCGCGGAGAGTTCGTTCCGCTGCGGGAGGCGAACATCAACGTGATGACGCACGGCTTCAACTACGGCACCGCCGTGTTCGAGGGCATCCGCGCCTACTGGAATGCCGACGAGGAGCAGCTGTTCGCACTCGAGCTCGTCGCGCACTACACGCGTATTCGCTCATCCGCGGCCCTGCTCATGATGGACGTCCCCCAGTCGCCCGAGGAGCTCGCCGAGATTACCGTCGAGCTCCTTCGACGTGATGGCCTGCGCGAGGACGTCTACATCAGGCCAATCGTCTACAAGAGCTCGGAGCTCATCGGCGTGAGGCTTCACAACCTCGAGTCGGACATCACCATCTTCGGTGTGCCCTTCGGCCAGTACATCGACACGGATTCGGGTATCCGGGCGCAGGTGAGCACCTGGCGCCGGACGGACGACAACGCCATACCCGCACGCGGCAAGATCACCGGCGCGTACGTGAACGGCGCGCTCGCCAAGAGCGAGGCGCAGCTGAACGGGTTCGATGAGGCGATCGTCCTCACCGCCGACGGCCACGTCAGCGAGGGAAGCGCCGAGAACCTGTTCATCGTGAAGGACGGCGCGCTCATCACGCCGGCGATCACCGACAACATCCTGGAAGGGATCACGCGCCGCCGGCTGATGGAGATGGGACGTGAGAAGCTGGGCGTCGAGGTCGTCGAGCGGAGCATCGACCGCACGGAGCTGTACAGTGCCGACGAGGTCTTCCTGTGCGGCACCGGTGCCCAGATCAGCCCGGTGATCGAGATCGATCGGCGGCCGATCGGCTCGGGGCGGCCAGGCGCGTTGACGCGGCAGCTCTCGCGGATCTACTTCGATGCAGTGCGCGGTCGGGTTCCCGCGTACCGCGACTGGCTCACACCGGTCTACTGAGCAGAGGCCCCGCGGAGGTTCGGCAGCGACGCCACCGGCCGCGTGGCCGGTCTCCGCGGAGGGCACATGTCGACAATCGAGGATCAGGACCGTTACCGCTGGTTGGAGCGGCTTCTGGAGATGGTGCCCGGCACCATATCGTGGGCGATCCTCATCCTGCCCCTCTGGCTCAGCTTCAGCTACCCGTGGCTGGTGGCCTACTTCGTACTGTCCTTCGACTTCTACTGGCTCTGCCGCGCCCTCTGGTTCAGCGGCGCGGTCCTCGTCGCCTTCTCGCGCGTCCGGGAGGTGCTCGCCACCGACTGGGCCGATCGGCTCGCCGGCCTGCGCGACCCGGCCGCCCGGCGCGCCGCGCTCGAGGTCCGTCTGGCGGGCCTCGGCACGGATATGCCGCGAGGCGCGTTCGGCTTCTCGGCAACGGCGCGGCCCGATGGCTCGGAGCGGCGCCGGCTTCGACGGGAGATCGACCAGCTGCGCCGCGTGGAGGCCCTTGCGGAGCCGCCGCCCTCGGTTGACGAGATCGTCCACCTTGCCCTCATCCCGACGTACACCGAGCCGCTCGACAAGCTTCGGCTCACGGTGCAGGCCCTGGCGGACGCCGAATGGCCGAGGGAGCGGAAGATCTGCGCGATCATCACCCGCGAGACCGACGAGGACGGCATCGCCAACGTCAAGGCGCTCCAGCAGGAGTACGCGGGCGACTTCGCCGAGCTCATCCACATCCTCGATCCGCTCGAGCCGGGGATCGTCGTCGGCAAGAGCAGCGCCATGGCGTGGGGCGGCAAGTTCCTGTATCGGCTCCTGGTGCGCGAGCGCAGCATGGATCCGCGGCGGATCATCGTCACCGACCTCGACGCCGACTACCGCGTCCATCGGCAGTACTTCACGTACCTGAGCTGGGTGCACCTGACCGATCCGAACCGCGAGACGCAGCTCTACCAGCCGATCCCGTACTTCCACAACAACATCTGGGAGGCGCCGATGCTCCAGCGCCTGTTCGCGGCGCTGCTCACGCAGCTCCAGATGTGGCGCAGCGCGCTGCCCGAGAAGCTCCAGAGCTTCGGCAGCTATTCGGCCACCCTCCACATGGTCCACGACGTCGGCTACTGGGCAACCGACGCGATCCCCGAGGACAGCCGCTTCTACTGGAAGAGCTACTTCCGTTACGGCGACCGCTTCCGCGCCGTGCCGCTCTTCATGCCGATCTACGGCGACGCGGTGCGTGCCAGGGGCTACTGGCGCACGATGGCGCAGCAGTACCTGCAGGCCCGCCGCTGGGCGTGGGGCGTGACCGACATCCCGTTCGTCATCCAGAACGCCATCCGCCACCGCGAGATCCCCTTCTGGTCGCGCTTCTGGCGCACGGCCAACCTCTTCGGCGAGCACATCAACTGGGCGATCGCGCCGTTCGTGGTGATGTTCGGCGCGACCGTGCCGCTCGTCATCAACCCCGCCTTCGCGGAGACGACGCTGGGCCAGAACCTGCCGCTCTTTGCGAGCATGATGCTGACGATCGCTCTCGCCAGCCTCTTCGTGCTCGTTATCGTCGAGCACCGCATCGTGCCGCCGCGGCCTGCGCACTGGGGGAGGCTGCAGCACATCGGAAGCTATCTCCAGTGGCTCGCGTTGCCACTCGTCGGCATCTTCTTCAGCACGCTGCCCGCTCTGGACGCCCAGACGCGGCTGCTCACCGGCCGATACCTCGAGTACCGCGTCACCGAGAAAGTCTGATCTGATGCCGCCGAGCGGAGAATCGATCGCCCGGGTTCGGCTGGCCCGCTCGCTGCCGCGGCTCCTCGCCCTCCCGCTGCTCCTGATCGCGGCTGGAGTGGCGCTTCCGGCCACCGGACTCCTGCTCGTCGGAGGCATCACCGGCCTCGCCATGGCGGGCGGCGGGGCGTTCCTGGTCCTGCTCGGCCTCCTGGCCGCGGCCATCCCGTTGAGCGTGCGCGTCCATGTCGAGCAATCGGTGGTCGGTGTCAGCTGGATGTTCGGGCGCCAGATCCACCTTCTCACTCCCGGCTCGCTGACACGCATCCACCTGCGAGGCGAAGGCGCGTCTCGGCTTCGGGGCGGGTTCGGATTCGGCTGGGCGGTCGGGCGCGCCGTCCTCCGCGACCGGGAGGAGATCCACGTCGTACGACTTGCCCCGACCGAGTCGGTGATCCTCATTCCCACCGCGCGCGGGCGGCTGGCGATCGCCACCAGCGACGAGCAGCACCTCATCGAGATGCTGACCGCCGCGGCGCAGGCGCGGGCACGAGCCGCCGAGGAGCGGCTGGAGTCGGCGCAGCCGGCAGAGGAGCAGGAGGAGCTGGCGGCCCCGGGGGCCGAGGCGTTCGACCCGCGGCTGCTTACCGGCATCGAGCGCGAGCTGTACGAGGAGTGGCTCGTCCGACAGCAGGCGCAGGTCATGGAGGACGCCGCCCGTGCGGGGCGGGCCCCCTCCCCAGCCGACCAGCTGACCGTCGCGCCGATTCCGGATCCGGTTCCCGTCGTCGAACCGCGTCGTATGTTCAAGCGCCCGTCCTGGGCGAGCCGCCGGGTGGGGGCATCCGCAATGATCTCGATGCCGGCGGCCCCGGGACGCGCTCGGGCACTGCCCATCTGGCGGCCCCGACCGAGCTGGCTCCTGCCGCTCATCCCCCTGGCAGCGGCCGGTGCGGCGTGGGCCGTGGGCGTCTACGTGGGCGAGATGCCCGAGAACGGGTCGGACGGTGCGCGACTGACGGCCCTCGCGCTCGTGCTGGCGGGCCCGGCAACGACCATCGCCGCGATCATGGCGCGGACGTGGTGGCCGCGGATCTCCGGCGTGGTGGTGACCGGTGGCCTGGTGGCGTCGGTTTTCATCGGGCGGTCCCTGCTCGCCCTGTAGGCTCCCGCTCTCGATTGACACCCGCGCCGGCCGCTGCCACGATCGGCGCAGGAAGAACGGCGACGACGGAGCCACGGCGGCTGCCCGGCGCGATCCACACAGAGCGAGCCCGGACGGTGGGAGCGGGCGGATCGTGGGTGGTACGTCATCCCTCCCGAGCTGGAGGCGCCAAGCGGCTTGAGCCGTGCGTAACGCCACCCGGGGATGCCACCCGATATCCGTGGCGGCGTCATCGGCATTGCCGGCGACGATCTGAGTGGGCTGGTCGCGCCGGAGGCGCGCATCGGCCAAGCGCGGGTGGTACCACGGGAGAGCCCTCCCGTCCCGGTTTTGGGGCGGGATTCGTCGTATCCGGGGCAGCTCGTGTTCAAGCCGGTCGATACCAAGCTCGACGTGCCCGCGCTCGAGCGGGAGGTGGGGAAGCGCTGGCGGGAGCGCGACACGATGGCGCGCTACCTTGCGCGCAACGACGCCTCCGAGCGGCGCTACAGCTTCCTGGACGGGCCGATCACCGCGAACAACCCGATGGGCGTGCACCACGCCTGGGGCCGCACGTACAAGGATCTCTACCAGCGCTACCACACCATGCTGGGCGAGCGGCAGCGGTACCAGAACGGCTTCGACTGCCAGGGGCTGTGGATCGAGGTCAACGTCGAACGCGAGCTGGACTTCAACAACAAGCGCCAGATCGAGGAGTACGGGATCGATCGGTTCGTGGAGCTGTGTAAGGCACGCGTCGACAAGTACGCGGCCCTCATCACCGAGCAGTCCAAGCGGCTTGGGATGTGGATGGACTGGGACCACAGCTACTACACGAACTCCGACGAGAACAACTACACCATCTGGGCATTCCTGGCCGAGTGCCACCGCCGAAGCCTGCTCGTCAAGGGCCACGACGTGATGCCCTGGTGCCCGCGCTGCGGGACCGGAATCAGCAACATGGAGGCGGCCGAGGGCTACGCCGATGTGAAGCACCTGTCGGTGATCGTTCGCCTGCCGATCACGAGCCCGGGGCACGAGGGCGAGGACCTGCTCGTGTGGACCACCACGCCGTGGACGCTGTCGAGCAACGTGGCGGCAGCGGTCCACCCGTCGCTCACGTACCAGCTCATCGAGGGGCGTGAGGGCCGGCGCTGGTGGGTGAGCGCCGGATCCCGTGAGCGCGTTGCGCGAGGGGAGCAGGTCCTGGCCGAATCCCGCGGCGGCGACCTCGTCGACCTGGAGTACGAGGGTCCCTACGACCACCTGCCGATCGCGGCCGGCGTGGCGCACCGGGTCATCCCTTGGGACGAGGTGTCCGACGCGGAGGGCACCGGCATCGTCCACATCGCGCCCGGCTGCGGCCAGGAGGACTTCGCGCTGTCGAAGGTGTTCGACCTCCCGGTGCTCGATCCGATCGACGAGTTCGGAATCTTCGGCGACGGCTACGGATGGCAGACGGGCCGATACGCCGGCGCCTCCCCCGATCACGAGCAGGATGTCGCGCGCGACGTCGTGGCCGACCTGGACGAGCGCGGGCGGCTGGTCGCGAAGGAGAGCTACGAGCACTCCTACCCCCACTGCTGGCGATGCGGCACGCAGCTCATCTTCCGCCTCGTCGACGAGTGGTTCATCACCATGGACCCGCTCCGTGCCCCGATCTCCGAGTCGACGCGCGCTGTCCGCTGGCTGCCGGACGGTATCGGCCTCGAGGAGCGCGAGCTCGACTGGCTGCGGAACATGGGCGATTGGATGATCAGTAAGAAGCGCTATTACGGGCTCGCACTGCCGATCTGGGTCTGCGCCGACTGCGATGCCTGGGAGGTCATCGGCTCGAAGGACGAGCTGCGAGAACGCGCGGTCGCGGGATGGGACGAGTTCGATGGGCACTCGCCGCACCGGCCCTGGATCGACGCGGTAGAGATCGCCTGCGGCTCGTGCGGTGGCCGCGCGCGGCGGATCATGGACGTCGGCAACCCGTGGCTCGACGCGGGAATCGTGGGCCTGTCGACGCTGGGCTGGAACACCGACCGCGAGGAGTGGGCGCGCTGGTATCCGGCCGACTGGGTCAGCGAGTCGTTTCCCGGGCAGTTCCGCAATTGGTTCTACGCGCTGCTGACGATGAGCACGGTCATGACCGGGCAGGCACCGATGCGGACGCTCTTCGGCTACGCCCTCGTGCGTGACGAGCACGGCGAGGAGATGCACAAGAGCAGGGGCAACTCGATCCCGTTCGACGAGGCGGCCGACGAGATCGGGGCCGACGTCATGCGCTGGCTGTTCGCCGCCGCGAATCCGGCGACCAACCTGAACTTCGGCTACGGCCCCGGCCACGAGGTCGTGCGCCGTTTCTTTCTCCCGCTGTGGAACACGTACGGTTTCCTCGTCACCTACGCCCGGCTGGACGGGTGGGTGCCCGGTGGGGAAGACGAGCCCGCCGCGCGCACCCTCCTCGACCGCTGGGTCCTCTCCCGGCTCGACCGCCTGGTGGCCGCCGTGCGGGCTTCGCTCGATGGCTACGACGCGCAGCGCGCCAGCGGCGCCACCGAGGCGTTCGTCGATGAGCTGTCCAACTGGTACGTGCGCCGCAACCGCCGCCGGTTCTGGAAGGGAGAGCTCGACGCGGACAAGCGGATCGCGTACGCGACGCTTCACGAGGTGCTCGTCACGCTCACGAAGCTGCTCGCGCCGACGGTGCCGCATCTCGCCGACGCGATGTGGGAGAACCTCGTCGTGGCGGTGGCCCCATCGGCTCCCGACAGCGTGCACCTCACCGCGTTCCCCGAGGTGGTACCCGGACGAACCGACCCGGCCGTGGACGAGGCGGTGACCCTTGCCCGGCGCATCGTGACCGCGGGGCGCGCGGCACGCGCGGCTTCGGGAGTGCGGACGCGTCAGCCTCTCCGCACGGCTCGCGTGAAGCTGCCGCCGGCGGTGCGCGGCCGTATCAGCCCGGACCCTGCGGTCGCCGCCGAGCTCACGGAGACGATCCTGGACGAGCTGAACGTGAAGGCGCTTGAGCTCATCCCCGACGAGTCCGAACTCGTCGAGCGCAGCTTGTATCCGCTCCTTCCGGTGATCGGCCCGCGGCATGGCGGGCAGGTGGGCGTCGTGATGGCCGCGGTGCGGAGCGGCGATTGGCACCTCAACGCCGACGGCACCGCGTCGGCCGGCGGCGTGACGCTCCAGCCGGATGAGTTCGAGCTCACCGCGCGCGCTCGTCCCGGCCAGGAGGTCGGCGAGGACGGAGACCTTCTCGTCGCGCTCGACACGACCCTCGATCCCGAGCTCGAAGCGGAGGGTCTCGCGCGCGAGCTCGCGCACAGGCTCCAGGCGATGAGGAAGGCGGCCGGATACGAGATCAGCGACCGGGTGCGGGTGGCCGTGGCCGGGGAGGCGAGCGCGCTCGACCGGCTGGCGCCGCACCGTGAGTGGCTGACGCAGGAGCTCCTGGCCACGGAGCTCACCCTCGGTCCCGAGGCTGGGCTGGATGCGGCCGATGCGACCGAGGGCGTGGAGCTCGACGGCGTTCGCTTGCGACTCGAGGTTGCCCGCGCCTGACGGCTGGTCGGCTAGAGTGATCCGGTGGAGGCCGGAACCGAACGCGACGCGTCGCCGAGGGCCGCGCTCCTTCTCGCCGGCACTGCCGCCATCCTCTACGTCGCCGACCAGGTCACGAAGGCGCTCGTGGTGGCGAGCATTCCATTCGGGGAGCGGCAGGAGGTGCTCGGCGATTTCGTGCAGCTCTGGCACGTCCGGAACACCGGCGCGGCCTTCAGCCTCTTCCCCGGAGCCACCTGGCTCTTCCTGGTGGTGACGGTGGGTGCGCTCGTGATGATCGCCTACTTCTACCGCGCCTTCCGCTCCCGAGGCTCGTGGATCCACGTCGTTCTCGGTGCGGTCCTGGCGGGGACGCTCGGCAACCTCACCGACCGGATTCGTCACGGCTACGTGACCGACTTCGTGAGCGTCGGCATCGGCGAGCTGCGCTGGCCGACCTTCAACGTCGCCGATTCGGCGCTGGTCGTCGGCATCGGCCTGCTCGTCCTCTACCTCTCGTTCGTCGACGACCGCCGCGGCAGGCCGATCGCCGCATGAGCCCGGTGGCCGATCGCATCGTCGAGGGCCAGGCGACCGCGGGCCGCGTCGACGTCGCGGTGGCTGCCGTGGCAGGGATCAGCCGCGCGCATGCGCAGCGCCTCATCGGTGACGGACGAGCCCTGGTGGACGGCGGACGCCGCCGCTCGAGTGATCGCCTTCTCGGCGGGGAGCGCCTGACCGTCGAGCTCAGCGCGCCGCCGGACCAATCGCTCGTCGCCGAGTCGATACCCCTCCGCGTGGCGTACGACGACGATTCAATGCTCATCGTGGACAAGCCGGCGGGCCTGGTCGTCCATCCGAGCGCGGGTCACAGCGGCGGGACGCTGGTCAACGCCCTGCTCGGGCGGGCGCAGGACCGCGGGGAGTCGCTCGGTTCGATCTCCGGCGTCGGACGCCCGGGCATCGTCCATCGGCTCGACAAGGACACCAGCGGGCTCATCGTCGTTGCGAAGACGGACGCGGCGCAGGCCAGTCTCATGCGGCAGTTCGGCGAGCGCACGATCGAGAAGGAATACCTGGCGCTTGTACGTGGCGACCCGCCCGCGCCGCGCGGCCGGGTCGAGGCACCGATCGGCCGCGATCCGCGCGACCGTCAGCGCATGGCGGTGGTGGCGGGTGGCCGGGAGGCGGTGACGGCGTACGAGGTGCTCGCGACCGGCGGGGGGTACGCGCTCCTCTCACTTCACCCGCTCACCGGCCGCACGCATCAGATCCGCGCGCACCTCACCTTCCTCGGCCTGCCGATCGCCGGCGACCTTCGCTACGGCGGAGGGCCGGGTCCGGCGGGCCTGCCGCGTCAGTTCCTGCATGCCTCGCAGCTCAGGCTCGATCGGGCCAGCGACGGGGTGCGGCTGCGCGCCTGGAGCGAGCTGCCCACCGACCTGCGGGGCAGCCTCGACGCGTCGGGAATGCGTGTCGACGTCTCCGCACTGCCGACCGGAGTCGGGGCCGAGGAGCTTCCGGGGTGACGGCGCGGAAGCGGATGACCTTCCCGAACCCGATGCTCGTGGTCGTGTCGGGGCCGCCTGGCGTGGGGAAGAGCACCATCGTCGCCGAGCTGGCGCGGCAGCGGCCGCAGGTGGTGCCGATCGTGACGGCGACCACCCGTCCGCGGCGACCCGACGAGATCAACGGCGTGCACTACCACTTCCTGACTGAGGAGGCCTTCCGCGCCCTCATCGGCGCCGATGAGCTCCTCGAGCATGCCGACAACCATGGCCACTGGTACGGCTCACCGGTGGACCAGGTGCGCGGGATCCTTGCCGCCGGCCGCGACGCGATCCTGACGATCAGCCCCAAGGGCGCGCGCAGCGTCCGCAAGCAGGTGCCGGACGCGCTCCTCATCTTCGTCATGCCCCCTTCCATGGACGATCTCACCGAGCGGCTGCGACGGCGAGGGTCGGAATCGGAGGCGAGCCTCGAGAGGCGCCGAGCCGATGCCGAGCGCTGGATCGCCGAGGCGGGGGACTACGACCACGTGGTCGTGAACGAGACCGGTCATCCCGAGCAGGCGGCCGAGCGGATCTGGGAGATCATCCAGGCCGAAGCGCGCCGAGATCCGCCGCGTCGACCGCGCATCTGACGGACCGGGCTCGATGACCGAGGCGCCTGCCGTGCCCGGGCGGCCGGTGCGGGTGGCCGTGGAGGCGCTCGCCGACCGCCCCGAACGAACGTTCAGCTACCTCCTGCCCGATGTGCTGGGGCCCGCCGATCCCGGCTCCCTGGTGCTCGTGCCGTACGGTCCACGCATCGCCCTCGGCTACCTCATGGGCGACGCCACCGAGGCGGCCGACTCGGCGCTTCGCGAGGTGGAGGCGGTAGTCTCCGCCCCGATGCTCACCCCCGAGCTCCTGGCCCTTGCCGAGGAGATCGCCGCCTACTATCGAGCGCCGATGGGCGCAACCCTGGCGGCGATGCTGCCGCCTGGGCTCGAGTCTCGCCTCACCCGTCGATGGCACGTCCTGCGCCCCGATGACCTGCCGCCCGAGCTTGGCGCGACGTTGGATGCGGACCAGCGCATCGGCGACGCCGCTCTCCAGCGGCACGCACCCCGTCGCGGCAGGGTGGCCTGGGTCGGTCGGCTGCGGCGGTCGGGCGTCATCCGGGCCGACTGGACGCTCCAGCCGCCGGAGGTGACGCCGCGTCGCGTGCGCGTCCTGCGCTCGCGGCCCGGGAATGTGGAGCCTCCGCGCAGGGCGCCGCTCCAGCGGGCCCTGCTCGAGGCGCTCGGCGACGAGGAGCGGACGCTACCGGACCTCGCGGCGGATCTCGGTGTTGCGCCCGCCTCGCTCCTCGCGCCGGCGCGGCGCCTGGTGGCCATCGGGCGCGTCGAGCTCGACTGGCGGAACGTGGAGCGCGACCCGCTCGCCCATCGCCGGATGGAGCCGGGGCTCGCTCACGACCTCGCACCGGAGCAGGCGAAGGCGCTCGAGGCGATCCGCCGGCTGCCCGCGGGTGGGGAGCTGCTGCTCGAGGGCGTCGCCGCGTCGGGAAAGACGGACGTGTACCTGGCCGCCATCGGTGAGGGGCTCGCCTCCGGTCGCTCCGCCATCGTCCTGGTGCCGGAGACAAGCCTCATCCCGCAGCTCGCCGATCGGATCCGCTCGCAGGTGGGGGACGACATCGTCCTGCTCCACTCGGGGCTCTCCTCCGGTGAGCGGCACGACGGGTGGTGGCGAATGCTGCGTGGCGAAGCGCACGTGGTGGTCGGGACGCGCACGGCGGCATTCGCTCCACTCCCTGGCCTCGGGCTCATCATCCTCGACGAGGAGCACGAGGGCGCCTACAAGTCCGACCGCACGCCCCGCTACGACGCCCGATGGGTCGCTCGGCGTCGCGCGGCACTGAGCGGTGCGCGGGTCGTGCTCGGCAGCGCGACGCCGGACCTCGTGAGCGTGGCGCGGGTGCGGGGCGGGCATGCCGAGCGCGCCCGGCTCGTTGAGCGCCGCGTTGGCGGTCAGCCGCGGATCGAGGTGCTGGACCTGCGCGCTGAGCTCGCCACGGGGAATCGGTCGATATTCTCGGGCGAGCTGTCCGAGGCGCTCGGGGAGCTGCGCCGGGGGGCCGAGCAGGCCGTGCTGCTCATCAACCGGCGCGGCGCGGCGACCTTCATCCTGTGCCGCGACTGCGGCGAGAGCCTGCGCTGCCCCGAGTGCGAGCTGCCGTTCGTCTACCACCTCACGGGGTCGTCGCTGCGCTGCCACCACTGCGGACGTGGCGCCACGCTCACCGAGCGCTGTCCGAGCTGTGCGAGCCCGCGCATCCGTCATTTTGGCGCCGGCACGCAGCGCGTGGAGGCGGAGCTGGTGGCGCGCTTCCCGGGGCTGCGGGTCGGCAGGCTCGACTCGGACGCCCTCGCCGCGCGACGAGGGTTCGAGACGGTGTACGACGATTTCCGGGACGGCCGAATCGACGTGCTCGTCGGGACGCAGCTCGCCGCCAAAGGGCTCGACCTGCCTGCCGTGACGCTGTCGGCCGTCATCGCCGCCGACGTGACGCTCAACCTTCCGGACTACGGGGCCGCCGAGCGGACCTTCCAGCTCCTGGCCCAGGTCGCGGGCAGGGCGGGGCGCGGCCCGCTGCCGGGGCGCGTGCTCATCCAGACGTACTCGCCGGGTCACTACGCGGTGAAGGCCGCCGCACGCCTCGACGTGGACGGGTTCGCGGACGAGGAGCTCCTCCGTCGCAGGCTGCTCGGCTACCCGCCGTTCAGCCTGCTCGCCCGTCTGCTCATTGCCGATGCCGATCGGGGACGCGCCGAGCAGCGGGGACGCGACGCGGCGGCTGCGGTCGCCACGCAGGGTGTCGAGGTGCTCGGGCCACTCCCGTCCTACGTCCCGCGACGGGCGGGGCGGTATCGGTTCCAGGTGGTCCTGCGCGCGCCGGACGCCGAGACTCGGGGTTCCGCGCTCGAGCGGGTGCCCGCCGGTGTGGCCATCGACGTCGACCCGGAGTCGCTGCTGTGAGTCATTACAATGCGCGGCCATGGCCATCCGCCCCATCCTGACCGCCGCGGATCCGATCCTCCGCGCGCGGGCGAAGCGGGTGCCGAGCTTCGGTGCGAGCCTGCATCGGCTGCTCGACGACATGCTCGAGACGATGCGCGACGCGCCGGGCGTTGGCCTTGCCGCGAACCAGATCGGCGTCGGGTTGCAGGTCGCGGTCATCGAGGTCGAGGAGCGCGCCATCGAGATGGTGAATCCCGAGATAGTCCGTTCCTCGGGCGAGCAGCTCGACTGGGAGGGATGCCTCTCCATCCCGGGCTACGTGGCCGAGGTCACGCGCGCCGAGAAGGTGACCGTCAAAGCGCGCGATCGACACGGCAAGGAGTTCCGGGTCAAGGGCACCGAGCTCCTGGCGCGCGCGCTCCAGCATGAGATCGATCATCTGAACGGCCACCTCTACATCGACCTGCTGGACTCGCTCGATGAGCTCGTGCGAGTGGGCGAGGGGGCCACGACCGAGGTCGAGGAAGACGCTCCGGCCGGCGTCTGATGGGTGGCATCGGTCGCGTCGCGTACCTCGGAACCGGCGCATTCGGCCTGCCGCTCCTTCGGAGGGTCGCCGAGCTCGCCGATGAGCTGCTCGTCGTCACGCAGCCTGATCGCCCGGCAGGTCGGCGCCTCCAGATGCGCGCTCCGCCGATCGCGTCTTACGCGCGCGAGCGCGGGATCGACGTCCTCTCACCGCACCGCCTTCGCTCGGACGAGGCACGTCACGCACTGCGCCGCTTCGCGCCGGACGGCCTTCTGCTGGCCGCATACGGGCAGCTCGTGCCCGGCGACATCCTCCGTATCGCGCCGAGACCACCGCTGAACGTGCATCCCTCCCTGCTGCCACGCCACCGCGGAGCCGCTCCCGTGGCGGGCACGATCCTCGCGGGCGACTCAGAGGCGGGCGTCACGCTCATGGTCATGGTCGAGGAGCTCGACGCCGGACCGATCGTGGTGCAGTGGAGCGTCCCGCTCGAGGGGCGCGAGACCACGCCGGAGCTGGAGGCGCGGCTGGCGGACCTGGCGGCCGACTCCGTTCCCCTGGAGCTCGAGCGCTGGGCGGCCGGCGAGCATGCATCGACGCCGCAGGACGATCGTCTCGCCACGCATGTGCGTCCCTTCACGCGAGCTGACGGATGGATCGACTGGCGCCGGCCGGCAGTCGAGATCGACCGCCAGGTTCGTGCCCTCCAGCCGTGGCCGGGGGCGTGGACGACGCTCGACGACCGGCGCATCCACGTTCGGCGTGCGATGCCGGTCGCCGGGATCGACGACGTGCCGATCGGCGCGCTGCTGCCGGGGGATCCGCCGTTCGTCGCCTGTGGCGTTGGCGCTCTTGCGCTCGAGGTGGTGCAGGCGGAGGGGCGGGCGGCGATGCCGGCGGAGGCCTGGCGGCGAGGGCTCGACCGCGCTCACGTGCTGCTGGGAGGGCGCCGCCCCGACGATTCCGGGCGCTGACGCGTGTTGAGCCGCCTTCACCCGCTCGCATCCGACCCGCAACACGCGGAACCCTATACTTCACGCCAGCCCTCGCGGAGGTGGGCTTCAGCATGATCTTCGACCCGCTCTACATCTTCGTCGTCCTCATCCCCACGCTCGTCATCACCGGTTGGGCAGCGCTGCGGGTTCGCTCCACGTACGCCAAGTGGGCCAAGGTCGATTCGGGAATTGACCTCGAGCCGTTCGACTTCGCCCGTCGGCTGCTCGACCGACAGGGCCTCACGGCGGTCACCATCGAGCCGACGCCGGGTCAGCTGACCGACCACTACGACCCACGCGGCAAGGTGCTGCGCGTCAGCACGTCCGTTGCCGCAGGTCCTGAGCTCGGAACGGCCGAGGGCGCGCCGATCGGCGGCCGTCTCTCGGTTGCCGCTGCGGCGGTCATCGCGCACGAGGTCGGCCACGCGCTCCAGGACGCATCGGGCGACCCCGCCATGAAGTTCCGGCAGGCGATCGTGCCGGTAGCGCAGTTCGGCTCGGGCGTCGCGCCCTGGCTGATCATCGGCGGTTACTTCTTCAACGTCTTCGGGCTGGCGCTGGTCGGCCTCATCGCCTTCGCCGGAGCGGTGGTCTTCACGTTCGCCACGCTGCCGGTTGAGATCGGGGCGTCGGGCAAGGCGCTCGCGTTCGTGAACGGCCTCGGCATGACCGGTGAGCGGCAGGACGGGGCGCGCTCCGTCCTCAAGGCCGCTGCCTGGACGTACGTCGCCGGCGCGCTGACCGCGCTGCTCACTTTCCTCTACTACGCGTGGCTCATCTTCGGCCGACGTGACTGAGCTGCCCATCGCCGGCGCGCTGCCGGCGATCAGTGAGATTGATCAGGCGTCGCTCGCCGCGTGGCTCCAGGCCCGCGGCGAGCCGGCGTATCGAACGGAGCAGGTGCTGCGCGGCGCGCATCGGCCGGACGTCACCTCTTTCGACGACCTGACCGACGTTCCGGCGCCGCTGCGGGCGGAGCTCGCCGCGTCGTTCCGCTTCAGCACCATCGCCGACACGCACGCGGTGGGTGCCGACGGCGGGCTGACCGCCAAGGCCGTGCATGAGCTGGAGGACGGCCAGCGCATCGAATCGGTCCTCATGCGCTACCCCGCCCGCGGCGCCAGCTCTTCACGCACCACGATCTGCATCAGCTCGCAGGCAGGCTGCGCGGTTGCCTGCCCGTTCTGCGCGACCGGGCAGGCGGGCTTCGGCCGGCAGCTCAGCGCCGGCGAGATCGTCGACCAGGTCCTGCACTGGCACCGTCCGCCGTGGCAGGCCCTCGGCGACGCGAGCGGCGGGCACTACAACGTCGTGTTCATGGGGATGGGGGAGCCGCTGAACAACGCCCACCGCGTCTTCGATGCCGTCCGGCTGCTCAACGATCCGCGGCGGCTCGGCATCGGCGCTCGGCACATCACCGTCAGCACCTCGGGCGTCGTGCCGGGAATGGACCGCATGGTGGATGAGCTTCCGCAGGTGAACCTCGCGATCAGCCTGCACGCCTCGACCGACGAGCTTCGCGACGAGCTGGTGCCCATCAACCGCAAGTGGCCGATCAGCCAGGTGATCGGCGCCGGGCGTCGCTTCGCCGATAGAACGGGGCGTCGCGTCAGCCTCGAGTACGTGATGATCGACGGCCTGAACGACACCGACGAGCAGGCCGCCGGGCTCGCCGAACTCGCGCGCGGCTGGCGCTGCCACGTCAACCTCATCCCGCTCAACCCAACCCCCGGCTCACGCTGGAGTGGCACGCCCGTGGCCGGCATCGAGCGCTTCGTGCGGATCCTGCGATCGGGTGGCATCACGGTCACGGTGCGCGACACCCGCGGGCGCGAGATCGAGGCTGCCTGCGGGCAGCTCCATGCGCAGCTCTCGGGCCGATCGCTGCGCGAGGCGCGCGCCGCGCGCGCCGGCGCGACGTCAGCGGTCATCGGCGCATGACTCAGCGTCCGCAGATCAGCGCGAGCATCCTGAACGCCGATTTCGGACGTCTCGCCGACGAGGTTCGCCGCGCCGAGGCGGGCGGAGTCGACTCCATCCATCTCGACGTGATGGATGGGCACTTCGTCGACAACCTGACCATGGGCCCGGTCGTGGTCGAATCGGTGCGGGGCCAGACGACCCTGCCCTTCCACAGCCACCTCATGATCAGCAACCCCCTGGCGCTGGCCGAGCGCTTCGCCGATGCCGGCAGCGACCTCATCGTCTTCCACGTCGAGGCCGACGACGATCCCGACGCGGTCATCGACGCGATCGAGCGCGGCGGGAAGCGCCCGGGCATCGCGCTGAATCCCGAGACGCCGGCCGCCGCGGTGTTCCCGTTCCTCGAGCGTGTGGACCTGCTGCTCGTGATGACGGTCAACCCGGGCTGGGGCGGCCAGCCGTTCATGAGCGAGATGCTGCCGAAGATCGGCGAGCTCGCCGAGGAGATCAGGCGCCGGGGCGCGCGCCTGCCGATCGGCATCGACGGCGGCGTGAACCTCGAGACGATCGCGGCGGCGCACGCGGCGGGAGGCGAGATCCTCGTCACGGGCAGCGCGCTCTACTCGACCGATGGAGACCTTGCGCCGACCGTGAGCTCGCTGCGCACCGCGGCGGCTGGCGCTCGAGCGACGTGAGACGCGCCACGAGCCTGCTCCTCGGCGCCCTGCTGCTCGCGGGGTGCAGCCAGGACGGGCCGCTCCCACCCTTCGCGACGCCCGAGCCGACGCCGGAGGCGCCGCGGGATGTCGCGATCACCGTGGTCGACCGGGTGAGCGGGGAGCCGATCGCCGGGGCGTTCCTGGGGGCCGACGGCGCCCGCGCGATCAGCGACGAGGGGGGAGACGCGACGATCCGCGCGATGCGAGGGGCAACGGTGACCGTTGGCGCGACGGGTCACGATCCGCTCGAGGTGGTGGTGCCCGACGAGGGACCGCTGCATGCCGAGATGCGTGCGAACGTCCTGCGCGGCACCGTCACCGACGACGCCGGCGGCCCGTTGGGGGACGTGCGCGTCTTCGTGGACGGGTCCGATGCGCTGGCGCTGACCGACGCGAGCGGCGCGTACGAGCTCACCGGCGTCCCGGAGGGTGGCACGGTTATCTTCAAGCGGGCGGGATTCCGCCTCGGCGAGATTCCCCTCGAAGCGGAGATGACGATGGAAGTGGCCATGGAGCGATTCGAGGCGCGCGCCCTCTATGCGCCTGCCGGCGTCTTCGAGACGCCGGGGGCGCTGGACGAGCTGCTCGCGCTCCTCGACGCCACCGAGGCGAATGCCCTGGTCATCGACGTGAAGGAGACCGACGGCCTCCTCTACTACGCCACTGACCTCGAATCCGCCGTCGAGGTGGGAGCGGTCCGCGAGAGGCCGACCCTCGACCTCGACGAGCTTCTCCCGATGATGCGCGAGCGAGGCATCTACACGATCGCGCGCATGGTGGTGATGAAGGACAACACGGTCGCGGCCGCCCGTCCGGAGCTGGCGGTGATCAACGTCCTGACCGGCGAGCCGTGGCGCGACAACCTCGGCGGCGCGTGGCTGGACCCCTCCGCCCCGGGCGTCGCGGAGTACGTCGCGTCGATCGCGGCAGACCTCGCCGACAGGGGCTTCGACGAGGTGCAGCTGGACTACGTGCGCTTCTACAGCGACGGCCCGTACGCCGAGGCCGACACCACGGTTCCGAACACGCAATCGTTCCGGCTGCCGGCGATGCAGCGCGTACTGCGCGTGGTGAGCGAGGCGATGGCGACGAAGCGCGCATTCCTCGCCGCGGACGTGTTTCCGATCAGCTTCATCCTCAGCGACGACCAGGGGATCGGGCAGCGGCCCGAGGTGGTGATGCCGTACGTCGACTACGCCAACCCGATGGCCTATCCGAGCCACTTCGGCCCGGGCGTATTCGGGCTCGCCGTGCCGAACGAGCATCCGTACGAGGTGGTGGACCAGACGCTCGCCATCATGAACGAGCAGGCCGCCGAGTGGCCGGTCGCCCTTCGTCCCTGGATCCAGGACTTCGGCTACGGGCCGTTCCCCAGGTACTCCCCGGCGCAGGTGAGTGCGCAGATGGAGGCCGCCGAAGCACGCGGTGCGCACGGCTGGATGATCTGGAACCCGTCGGCGAGTTTCAGCGAGGCGGCACTCGGCCCGCCGCGGCCGGGCGAGGATGCCGGACCCATCACCGAGGTCGCGCCGGCGTCCTCACCCGCGCCGTAGGACGATGCGCCTCGTTGTGCAGCGCGTCAGCCGCGCGTCCGTCGCCGAGGGCCACGACCTGCTCGGCGCGATCGAGGCCGGAGCGGTAGTCCTCGTCGGCATCGGCCGCACCGACGACGTCGAGACGGTGGATCGCATGGCGGACCGTCTCGTGGCGCTGCGCTACTTCCGGGATGCCGACGGGCGTACGAATGCCGCGATCCTTGACCACGGCGGCTCGTACCTCGTGGTCAGCCAGTTCACGCTCTACGCGGACACCGGCCGCGGACGGCGCCCCGGCTTCACCGACGCCGCTCCACCCGACGTCGCCGCGGCGCTCGTGGAGCGCTGCGTGGACCGCCTGCGTGGGCACGGCGTGCGCGTCGAAACGGGCAGATTCGGCGCCGAGATGGTGGTCGAGATCACCAACGATGGCCCGTTCACCCTGGTGCTCGACTCGGACGCCGGGAAATAGGAACGCCCGCGTCGGTGACGCGGGCGCATCGGTTACCTGGACGGGTCGGTCAGGGGGTCTTCTGCGCCGTCCGGCGGCAGCGGCTGCATGCCTTGACCTTGGTGACCTTGCCGTCGGTGAGCAGCGTCATGGCCTGGAGGTTGGGGAGCCAGCGGCGCAGGGCGCGCCTGCGGTTCATCCCGACCGACTGGGGGTTCCAGCCGGTGATCGGTCGCTTGCCGCAGATGTCGCAGACGCGTGCCATGGAGTGCTCCTGATCGTGAAAGAACCGGTGACGCACCTCGTGGGCGCACACCGGAGCGACCGGGATCGTAGCACGCTAGGATCGGGCGATGCAACCGAGCCGCCCGGTTCGCGGCGTCACCTCGCTCACGCCAGACGAGCTCGATCAACCGATCCGCAGCACCCTTCCCGACCTTGCCCGCAGCTCGGCGTCTCTGGCGAAGCTCGAGATCCGCACGCCCCGCCAGGCGCTGTGGTACCTGCCCTTCCGCTACGACGACTTCAGCGAGCTCCGGGTGCTCGGCGAGCTGGTGCCGGACGAGAAGCAATCGGCCCGCGTGCGCGTGGACGCGATCCGCATCGAGCCGGCGTTCGGCCGCAGGCCGCAGCGGGTCATCGCGCAGCTCAGCGACACGAGCGGGGGCGCGGAGGCCATCTGGTTCGGCCGCCGCTTCGTCGAGCGCCGCCTGCGCGAGGGCGAGGAAGTCATCGTCTCGGGCAGGGTGACGCAGCGCGGCTGGCGTCCGCAGTTCACGTCACCCGAGTTCAGCCCGGTCGGGCACGAGTCGGTGCACACCGCCCGGGTCGTCCCGGTCTACCCGCTCAGCGCGGGGGTGACGCAGCGGCGCCTGCGCGAGCTGCTGGCCCGCATCCTTGAGCGTGCGCTGCCGGCGGTGGAGGATCCGCTCGACGCCGATGAGCGCTCCGGCCTGCCCTCGCTGGCCGATGCCCTCCACACCGCGCACTTCCCGGAGGATGCGGCCGACGTCACCGGCGCCCTCGATCGCCTCGCCTTCGACGAGCTGCTGGCGCTCCAGCTGACGCTCGCCCAGGTGCGCCAGGCACGCGAGTCGCTTCGGGCGCCACGCGTCTCGGTGGCCGATGCGGTGCGCGACGAGATCGTGGCGGCGCTTCCGTTCACGCTCACCGACGACCAGGCATCGGCGGTCGAGGCGATCGTGGCCGACCTCGCCTCAGAGCGACCCATGCGGCGCCTTCTCCAGGGCGACGTCGGCAGCGGCAAGACCGCGGTGGCCGCGGTCGCGCTGGCGGGCGCGGTGCGCGCCGGCTGGCAGGCGGCGCTCATGGCGCCCACCGAGATCCTGGCGCGACAGCACCACGCCGGGCTTGCGCCGCTGCTCGCGGCGCTCGGGGTGCGCGCGGATTTCCTCTCCGGCTCGCTCGCCGCGGCCCACAAGCGCGAGATCCACGACGCCATCGCCCAGGGCGTGGCCGAGGTCGTCATCGGTACGCACGCGGTCATCAGCGACGCGGTCACCTTCCCGCGACTGGCGCTCGTCATCGTCGACGAGCAGCATCGGTTCGGCGTCGGCCAGCGGGCCGCGCTCCAGGCCAAGGGCAGCGGCGGCGAGCCGCACGTGCTCGCGCTGACCGCCACGCCGATCCCGAGGACGCTCGCGCTCACGCTGTACGGCGACCTGGCCATCAGCACCATCCGGCACCTCCCGCCGGGGAGGCGGCCGGTGCGCACCGAGATCCGCGACCGCTCGGCGCTGCCGCGCATCCAGGCGTTCCTGGCGTCGGAGGCGGCCGACGGCCGCCAGGCGTTCGTGGTCGTCTCGCTGGTTGCCGAGTCCGACGCGCTCCAGGCCGCCAGCGCCGAGGCCGAGGGCGAGCGGCTGCGGGCGGCGCTGCCCCAGCTGCGCGTCGCCGTCATCCACGGACAGCAGCGCGCCGAGGTGCGGGACGCGTCGATGACCGCGTTCGCCGCGGGCGAGATCGACGTGCTGGTGGCGACGACGGTCATCGAGGTCGGTATCGACGTGCCGAATGCCAGCGTGATGGTCATCGAGGACGCCGAGCGCTTCGGCCTCGCGCAGCTGCATCAGCTCCGTGGGCGCGTCGGCCGCGGGGTGCATCGGTCCTTCTGCATCCTCGTCTCCGATGCGACCGATGACCTCGCGCGCAGGCGCCTCGACGTGGTCGCCGGTTCGACCGATGGCTTCGTCATCGCCGAGGCGGACCTCGAGCTGCGCGGCGCCGGGAACCTGCTCGGCACGCGGCAGGCAGGGCTGCCGCCGCTCCGGGTGGCGTCGCTCTTCGAGCCGCGTCATCTCCTGCTGGCCGAGCGCGCGCGTGCGCTGGCGGACCGGCTCGTGACCGCGGACCCTGCGCTCGCGGAGCGGCCGATACTGGCGCGGCTGCGCAGCGAGTTCGCGGCGCTCGAGGAGACGGGCGAGGCCGCCTGATGCACGTCATCGCCGGCACGGCCGGTGGGCTCACTCTCGTGGCGCCGCGCGGCCACCGCACGCGCCCGATCACGGATCGCGTCAAGGAGACGCTGTTCGCCATCCTCGGCGATCGGGTGCCGGACGCGCGCGTCCTCGACCTGTACGCCGGCAGCGGCGCCGTCGGCATCGAGGCGCTCTCGCGCGGGGCGTCGCACGTCACCTTCGTCGAGCGGGACCGCGAGGCGCTCACCGCGCTCCGCGCCAACCTCGAGCACACCGGCCTCGCGACCGGCGCGAGCGTCGAGCCCCTGGACGTCGAGCGATTCCTGGCGCGGGCGGCGGCCGGGCGCTGGGACCTCGTCGTGCTGGATCCGCCGTACTCGCAGCGTGCTATCGTGGCGCCCCTTCAGAGTCTGGGACCTCACCTGGGCTCGGGCGCGACCGTCGTGCTGAAGCATCACTGGCGCTCCGAGGTGCCCGCCATCGAGGGGCTGGCGGCGACCCGGGAGCGACGATTCGGCGAGACGATGCTCACCTTCATGGAGGCGACGAACCGATGATTCGCGTCGCGGTCTTTCCTGGATCGTTCGATCCGATCACGAACGCCCATCTCGACGTCGCCGGTCGCGCCGCCGAGCTGTTCGACCGCCTCGTCATCGGCGTCCTCAACAACCCGCGCAAGGAGCCGCTCTTCAGCGTTGATGAGCGTGTCGAGCTCATTCGGCGCTGCGTGACCGAGCTCGGAGACCACGTCACGATCGACGCCTTCGACGGCCTCACGGTGGACTTCGCGAAGCGTCACGGTGCCGGCTTCATCGTGCGCGGGCTGCGTGCGGTGAGCGACTTCGAGGCGGAGCTCCAGATGGCGCTCACCAACCGCAAGCTGGCGCCCGAGGTCGACACCACGTTCCTCATGACCGCGCTCGAGTTCGGCTACGTGAGCTCGACGCTCGCCAAGGAGGTGGCGCGCTTCGGCGGCGATGTCCGGCCGATGGTGCCGGACGCGGTGGGCGAGGCGCTGAAACGCCGGCTGAGCGCCGGCGCGAGCGTATAATCGCGCGGCACAATCGGAGGCGTGACACGGACATCATCTTCCTGGTCGAGCGGCTCGAGTCGCTCGTCGCGGCTAGCAAGAAGCTGCCGCTGACGAACAACGTCGTCGTGGACCAGGCAACCGTTCTGGAGCTGATCGACCAGCTGCGCGTGTCGGTCCCCGACGAGGTGCGCCAGGCACGGCGCATCACCGAGGAGGCCTCTCGCATCACCGAGCGTGCGCAGGAGGAGGCCGATGCCATCATCGCGCGAGCGCAGCAGCAGGCGGCGCAGATGCTCGAGGACCGTGAGCTGGTACGAGCTGCCCAGGAGCGCGCCACCGAGATCATCGAGCAGGCGCAGGGCGAGGGACGCGAGATCCGCCGCGGCGCGGACGAGTACGCGGCCGGCGTCCTCATCCGGCTCGAGGGGGAGTGCATCAAGGCCCTGACCAGCATCAAGCGCGGCATCGACATGCTCGACGACCGTCATCGCCCGAGCGGCGCCGACGGCAACGGTCCAGCCGCCACCGACCTCCCGATCGAGCTCGCCGATGAGGAGGCCACGGCCGCGACGCGGCCATGACCTCGTTCAACGTGGCGGGGCTGCTCCACGAGCCGCCGGGCGTCACGCGCGACGTCCGCCTGCGCGACCATTACGTCAGCCTCGGGCCGGACGTGGAGCTCGCCGGCCCGCTCGACGCCGACCTGCGCCTCCAGCGCACCAACCGCGGCATCCTCATGCGCGGCGAGGTGCGGGCGCTCCTGCGTCGGACGTGCGCTCGATGCGCCGACACGTACGTCGAGAACGTGACCATCGCGGTCTCCGAGGAGTTCCTTCCGAGCCTCGACCCCACGACCGGCGCGCCGCTCGACGCGCCCGACGGCGACGACGCGATCCAGCACGTCGACGAGCATCACGAGATCGCCCTGGACGGCGTCCTCCACGACGAACTGGCGCTTACCGAGCCGATGCACCCGCTGTGCAGCCCGGACTGTCCCGGGTTGTGCGCCGAGTGCGGGGAGCGGCTGGGTGGCGCCCATGAGCCGCATGCCGACGGTGAGATCGACCCGCGGCTGGCGGGCTTGGCCGCGCTCCTTCGCGATCGGGACGACGCACCGGCCTCCTGACCCGCGCTCGCCCGTCGCGCGCCGCTGCCGGTATACTGCGGCGTTCCCATCACACTTGTTCAGGAGTTCCGCGTGGGCGTTCCCAAGCGAAAGGTTTCCAAGGCGCGCCAGGGAGAGCGGCGCGCGCACCTGGCCATCAGCGCCCCGCCGCTCGTCGAGTGCGATCACTGCCATGAGCTCAAGCGGGCTCATCACGTCTGTCCGACCTGTGGCTGGTATGCCGGTCGCGAGGCGGTGAGCATCGAGCCGGCCGGTCCGGTGGAAGGCCAGCGCTAAGCCGCATGCGCATCGCGGTCGATGCGATGGGAGGCGACCACGCCCCTCGCGAGATCGTCCGCGGCGCACTCGACTACGCCGTCTCGAGCAGCGACGAGGTCATCCTCGTCGGCGACGTGCCGCGCCTCGAGCGCGAGATCGCTGAGTACGCGGACAGCCCTCCGGCGAACGTCCGCCTCGTCGACGCGCCCGAGGTTGTCGAGATGGGGGAGCACCCCGCGACGGCCCTCCGGACGAAGCGTCGTGCGTCCATCGTGGTCGCCACCGACCTCGTCCGCAGCGGCGAGGCAGATGCTGTTGTGAGTGCCGGCTCCACGGGCGCCACCATGGCCGCCGCCATCTTCCGGCTCGGGCGCATCGACGGCATCGACCGACCGGCGCTGCCGGCCCACCTCGTCACCGCCACCGGGCCGGTGATGCTTCTCGATGTCGGGGCGAACGTCGACTCGTCGGCCGACAACCTCGTCCAGTTCGCCGCGATGGGCGCGATTTTCGCCGAGCACGTCCTGCGCGTGACGAACCCGCGCATCGGCCTGCTCAACATCGGCGAGGAGGTGGAGAAGGGGGACGCGCTGGCGCGCGAGGCCCACGTGAAGCTGTCGGCGGCCGGCCTGCGGTTCGTCGGAAACGTGGAGGCGCACGAGATGTTCGGCCACCGCGCCGACGTGGTCGTGTGCGACGGCTTCGTTGGCAACGTGGTGATCAAGTTTTTCGAGGGCATCACCAGCGTCATCTTCCGCGCGCTGCGCGAGGACCTCCAGCAGGGGCCGATCGCGCCGCTCGCCCTCCTCGCCCTCAAGCCGGGATTCGCGCGCATGAAGGCGCGCTTTGACTACGAGGCGTACGGCGGCGCACCACTGCTTGGGGTGAAGGGCGTGAGCATCGTGACGCACGGTCGTGCGAAGGCGCGGATGATCGAGAACGCCATCCGCGTGGCGTCCGAGTCCGCCCACGCGCGCGTTCCCGACCTCATCGGCGACTGGACGCGTGAGCATCCGGCGATGAGCAGTCGCGGCGTGCGCTCACGGCTGGCGGCTCGCCTGCACCGCGAGCGGGGCTGAGGCCGTGCCACGAGCGAGCAGGGCGAACGATCCCGGCATGCAGGCCCGCCGCCTGGCGCTGCTTGCACTCTTCGAGGACGAGTTTCGCCCCGGCATCGCCGCCGCCGCGCTCGAGAGGCTGTCGGCCGAGCGGGAGGTTCCCGAGGCGGTGCGCCAGCACGCGGCCGCCATCCTCGCCGGCGTCGCCGAGCATAGGCGCGAGCTCGACGCGCGCATCGAGGCGGAGGCACCGCTGATTCCCGTTCCAGAGCTCGGCCGCGTGGAGCGGACCATCCTCCGGAGCGCGCTGTACGAGGTGCTATACTCCGCCGCGACCCCGGCCAGGGAGACGATGCGCGATGCGGTGTCTCTCGCCCGGATCTACGCCGGCGACGCCGCGCGCAGGCTCGTCAATGGCGTGCTAGGAAGCGTTTCCAGATCATCGGGTGGAGGAGTCTGAGTGACCGACGGGACCACGTTCGATCGCCTCAAGAAGATCATCGTCGAACAGCTGGGCGTCGATGAGGAGGAGGTCACCTCGCAGGCCTCCTTTGTCGAGGACCTCAATGCCGATTCGCTCGACCTCGTGGAGCTCATCATGAGCCTCGAGGAGGAGTTCGGGATGGAGATCTCGGACGAGGACGCCGAGCGGATCCAGAAGGTCTCGGACGCGGTCGAGTACATCGAGGAGCACCAGCAGTAGACGGAGCGGCCCATGGATGCTCCGCCGCTGGACGAGCTCGGCGCCCGGCTCGGCATCGTCCTGCGGGATCCGGAGCTCATCGGGCGGGCCTTCGTCCATAGCTCCTACCTGAACGAGAACCCCGGCCTCGTCATCGGCCACAACGAGCGCCTCGAGTTCTACGGTGACGCCGTCATCAGCTTCGTCGTCAGCCGCCTTCTCTACGAGCGCCACCCCGATGAGGACGAGGGACTCCTGACTGCCCGACGTGCCGCGCTCGTGAACCGCGAGGCCCTCGCCGAGATGGGCTTGGAGCTCGGGCTCGATCGCCACCTCCTTCTCGGCCGCGGCGAGGCCGACGCCGGCGGAGCAACTCGGCCATCGCTCGTTGCCGCGTGCTTCGAGGCGCTGGCCGGTGCGCTGTCGCTGAGCGAGGGCTACGAGGCCACCGAGGCGGTTCTCGCCCGCCTTTTCGCCGACCGCATGGCGGCGCTTGCCGGGGACGACGAGCCGCCGAAGTCCGCGAAATCGCGCCTCCAGGAGTGGACGCAGCGGCGGCACGGGACCAAGCCGGTATACCAGCTGGAGGCCACGAGCGGGCCGGCACATGACCAGCGCTTCGACGTGGTCGTGCTGGTGGATGGGCGTCCGATCGCCAGTGGCTCGGGCACCAGTCGTCAGCGTGCCGAGGAGCAGGCCGCCGCCGCGGCGCTCGCCGAACCAGCCCCCCGATGAGCCGGCTCAAGGAGCTGCGCCTGCACGGCTTCAAGTCGTTCGCAGACCCGACCCGTTTCGTCTTCGAGCCGGGTGTCAACGCGGTGCTTGGCCCGAACGGCTCCGGCAAGAGCAATATGGCCGACGCTGTTCGCTGGGTGCTCGGTGAGCAGTCGAACCGCTCGCTGCGCACCAGGCGCGCGGACGACGTCATCTTCGCGGGGTCCGAGCAGCGCAGGCCGCAGGGGATGGCGGAGGCGATCCTGACGCTCGACAACGCCGATGGCTGGCTGCCGATCGACTTCGCCGAGGTGAGCATCGGCCGGCGCGCCTACCGCTCCGGCGAGACCGAGTATCTCGTGAACGGAGCCCGCGCCAGGCTGCGTGACATCGTCGACCTGCTCGGCGAAGGACGCCTTGGCGCGAACGAGCTGGTGGTGGTGGGCCAGGGGACCGTGGATGCCGCGCTATCGCTGCGACCGGAGGAGCGCCGGCAGCTGTTCGAGGAGGCAGCCGGCGTCAAGGCGCTGCAGGTCAAGCGCAATGAGGCCTCGTCGCGCCTGGCCAAGGCGCTCGACAACCTCACCAGGGTCAGCGACCTCGTCGCGGAGCTCAAGCCCCAAGTCCGACGGCTGGCGCTCCAGGCCGAGCACCAGCAGCAGCACGACGCGCTCGGCTCCCGGGCA
>Ga0136621_1000092_pt1 | contig 31082 bp, 32 predicted proteins | sample AntDryUQ445A2306_FD_104673 | JGI IMG/M metagenome (GOLD analysis project Ga0136621, IMG submission 104673) | Polar desert sand microbial communities from Dry Valleys, Antarctica - metaG UQ445A (23.06) | ecosystem: Environmental > Terrestrial > Soil > Desert | place: Antarctica: Dry Valley...
CCCCGGATCACGTTGGTGACGATCAGGATCAGCCGGCGGTCCAGCCGGTCCACGTAGACGCCCGCGACCGCCGAGAAGAGGACGGCCGGCACGAGGAACGTCAGGATGAGCGCGCTGACCGCGGAGTTCGAGTAGCGGGCGACGACGACCGTCAGCCCGTAGAGCACCATGTTGCCGCCGATCTGGGTCGCCGCCTGGGCGAGCCAGAGGAGCAGGAACGGACGGTTCGCGAGGACGGCTCCGGCGCTGGCGCCCGAGCCGTCCGTCGGGGCGATCGGCACGGTCGTCACGCGGGCGTCACTCCGCCGGGTCGCAGGGCGGCGGTCAGCGCCGGATCGCCGCGCTCCTCGAACCCGGCGAGCCGGCGTTCCAGCACCCGGCGCTCGAGGAGGACGTGCCGGCCGCAGCCGCGGCAGCGCAGCCCAATGTCGGCGCCCAGCCGATCTACAAGCCACAGGTCCCCGCCGCACGGGTGCCGCCGACGGAGCCGGACGACGTCGCCAAGGAGCAGCTCGAGCACAGTTCGGTCGGGCATGGTGCCCGAGATTATCAGAGGCGAGGCGTGCCGTTCCGCGGAGCGAGGTCGCGCGTGGTGGTCGGCAGCAGCGTCCGCTCAAGCGGCGTCACGGTGAGCGTCGCGCGCTCCTGGGTGGCGGCCAGCTGGGCGACGATCCCGCCGCTCCGGGTCAGCGACCCGGTGAGCGTCTCGGGCGCTCCGATTGCCCGGATCTCGAACGGATCGTCGAGCGCCGTGCCTTCCACCGTGAGCCCGCCCGGCGGCCCGGTGACCACCGTCCCCGGGACCACCCGCACGGCGTCGATGGCGATTGCCTCGGCGCCCGCCGTGCGCAGCTCGTTGAGCAGCTCCTCCACCGCCTGGGCCGCGATGGGGCCCGCGACCGAGACGGCGACGCCCGGGCCGGAGACCGCCTCGAGCCCGGCGAACGCCCGGACCTGCCGAAGGTCGCCGCGAAGCTCGTCGAGCGACGTGTCGCCGCGCGCCTGGTTGCCGCGCAGCTCCGCCAGCTGGTCGTCGAGGCTCGCGATCTCGGTGCGCAGCTGCTCGTTGCGGGTGTTCAGGTTGGCGACAAGGATCGTGAGGTCCTGGGCCGAGACGCCGGCCAGCGCGGGCGCGGTCTGCTGGACGCGGAGCTGGGCGACGACGAGCAGCCCGAGCAGGAACGCGACGGCGCTGATGGCCAGCTGGCTGCGACTTCGACGCATCGGTCAGGGAGTCGCAGAGGGTTCGATGCGGGCGTGGTCGAGCCCGATGGAGCCGGCGAACGCCGGCACCTCCACCGCATCGAACTCCCCGTATGACGCGCGGATGCCCGCGGGATCGAGCCGCGCGGCGAGGAAGCCGAGGTAGCCCTGCGACGCGTTCAGCTTCTCGTAGAGGTCCCTCGGACCGATCGCCGAGATCTGGTATGGCGGGGCGAGGTAGGCCTGGTTGAGGAGGACCGATCCGCCGATGTCGACGATCGCGCTCGTCGAGGTCAACCGCTCGCCGTTGACGGCGATGGCCTCGGCGCCGGCCAGCCAGATCTCATCGACGACCGTTCGCACGTCGCGCGCGGTGACGCGCCAGGCCCCGTCGTCCTCGCCGGGCGGTCGCGGGTCCGCGGAATCCTCGAGCTGGTAGACGAGCCCGGTGCCGGTCAGCGCGACGAGGCCGGCGGCCATCCTGGCCCGGGCCAGCCCGTCGTTGAGCTCGCGGACGAGCACGGCCGAGCCGCGGGTCGCCTGCGAGGTGGCCTGGATCTGCGCGCGCAGATCGAGCACCCTGTCCTTCAGGTCCTCCTGCTGACGCTGGAGCTCGAGCACCGTCTCGACCAGGGGCGTGCGCTCCTGGGTCGTGTAGCGGACCCGGGGGCCTTCGGCCGCGAGCTGCGCGGCGATGAGAAAGCCGAGCGCGAGGAGCGCGATCCCGAGGGTGACCTGCCAGCTGGGGATGGCTCGCAGCCGGTCCCCGAGCGCCGTCATCGGGTGGCGGTGCTGGCGGGCGGCGGCCCGGCGTCGAGCCGCGGTGGGTCGTGGCCATCGGGCGGGTCGGCATCCGGCGGGTCCTCCGCCGCCGTCGGGTCGCCCGCACGGGGCGCCTCCCCGTCCGGGGCCAGATCATCGACAGCGCCCGCGGGACCAACCGGAAGCGGAGACCGGCGGCGGGCCACGAGCAGGTACAGCGCCAGGACACCAACGCCGACCACGCCTACCGCGGCAACCGCGATGAGGCCACCGCGCGAGGAGTCGTCGATGCCCTGACCCGGGGCCGCCGGTGTACCCGGCGCGGCCTTGGGGCGCGATACGGGCGGGAGCGTGGGGCCCGGAGACCCCTCGGCGGTGGTCCAGCCCGGCGGCAGCGGGCCGGCCGGCGCCGGCTGCGGCCCGTGCTCGACCGGCTCCCCGGCCCCAAGTTGGTCACGCCAGGCCGCGTCGAAGGTCGCCACGTCCATGCCGATCGCCTGCTCGAACGCCTCGTCGTCGGTGAGGCCGGTCGCATAGGACCGGACGAGCTGGACGAGGGCGTCACGGTCGTGCTCGCGGATGAGGAAGTCGACCGCGGCGACGCTCTCGGCGTAGGCCAGGCTGAAGCGCTCCCGCGTGGTCGGAAACTGTCCCGTGAGGCCCTCCAGCGGGATGAGCGACCCGTCGCGTGCCGCCTGCTCGACGGCGGACTTGTCCTGGAAGTCGTAGCCCTGCGAGAGGTACACCGCCACGCCCTCGTTGAGCCAGCGCGGCGGGAAGTGGTACGGGTTGTCCACGGCCGTGTCGAACACGAGATGCACCAGCTCGTGCGGGATGACGGTACCGACCCAGGGTTGCTCGATGTCGCGGGGGGTGATGAGCGCGAACAGCGTGCGGAGGTCGGCGTTCGCCTGCCCACCCACGTTCTCGCGGGTGCCCGGTCCGAGCGCCGCGTAGAACTCCTCCTGGTCGGCATAGATGAAGAAGTCGACCGGCTCGTCCTCCGTCACGCCGAGCAGCTCAGCCGTCTCGGAGATGGCCCGCTCGCCGATCTGGAGGGCACGCTCTCCGAACTCATCGGAGCCCTCGTACCAGTGGACCCGCACGAGCGCGCCTTCGCGGACCCGCCACTCGAAGCGCGTGTCCTCGTAGAGGACGCTGATCGGGGGCCCCACGACCTCGCCACCGTCCTCGCCGACGATGCGCCAGCGCGCGGTGATGGTCATGTTCGGTGGCAGATGGCCGTCCGCCACGACGATCTCGTGGCGCAGCGTCTGCGAACCGGCAGCGCCTGGCAGCGCGCCGACCTCGGTCACGACCGGCCCAAGCGCGCCGGGGAAGTCGAGCAGGATCTCGACGCGCCGGATGGTGCCGGTCAGCGTCACCGGTTGCGTGAACTCGATCCCCTCCTCCCACGTCGCGGTCGCGGTCGGCTGCCCGAAGTCCGCCTCCGCCGCGAGAGCGGCCGCGGGCGCCAGCACGACCAGCATGGTGCTGGCCGCGATCAGGGCCGTGAGACCGAGTCGGGCCGGGCGGGCGATCACTCGTCCCACGCGAGCCCCGCGAAGCGGAGCGACCCGAGCCCGTTCTCGGTCGCGCCCAGCAGCCCGTCGCGGGCAAGCGCCCACCCGGGAGAGTAAGCCAGGGGGATGACTGGGGCCTCCTCCTGGAGGATGCGCTCGGCCCGGTCGTACGCCGCGCGAGCCTCGTCGGGGTCGGTCGCCTGGCCGGCGTCCCGGATCGCCGCGTCGAACTCGGCGTTCGACCACCGACCGTAGTTGTTCGTGGCGCCGGTCCCCAGCAGGACGCCGAGGAAGTCGTTGGCCCCCGGGTAGTCGGCGATCCACTGGAGCGACCAGATGTCGGGCGGCTCCTCGGACAGGCGCCGCGAGTACGCGGCGAAGTCGATGGTCTCGATCCGAACCTCCACGCCCAGCTCGCGCCGGACGTCCACGACGAAGCCGGCGTCGATCGTGCCGCCGTTGCCGAGGTATCGGACCTCGGGAAAGCCGCGCCCCTCCGGGAAGCCAGCCTCGGCGAGCAGCGCTCGGGCCGCTGCCGGATCGTGCTCCGGCAGGAAGCTCTGGTCGCTGCGCCCGGGGACGCCCGTGGGCACCATGCTGGTCGCGGGGATGACGCTGGACGAGCCGGCCAGCCGCACGAGCCGGTTCCAGTCCACGGCCTGGGCGAACGCGCGTCGGACACGCGGGTCGCCGAACGGCGGCTCGGTGGTGTCGAAGCCCAGGTATTCGATCGACAGGGCGGGGACGGAGCGTAGTCGGGGACCGAGATCGGGGTCGAACCGGATCCACGTCGCATCGAAGTCACCGATCGACGAGTAGTCGAGGTCACCTGCCTCGAAAGCCTGAACGCCGCTTCGCCCGCCCAGGTCCGCGACCAGCCTGACGGTGCCGATCGGCGGCGGCCCGGCCCAGTAGCGCGCGTTGGCCGTCAGGGTGAGCCCGCCCGCGCTCGCGGCGCTCAGGACGTACCCGCCGCTCCCGACGAACCCATCCGCATCGAGCGCGCCCGGATCGTCGCCGACACCCGGCGGGACCACCGCGAACGTGGGGCTCGCGACGATGGATGGGAACTCCCCGGCCGGCCGGACGAGATCGACCTCCACCCGGTTCTCGACGGCCCTCAGCCCGACACCCTCCGGCCCCACCTCGCCGGCGAGGTAGGCGTCCGCGCCCTGCACGTCGAGCAGCAGGGCCACGAGCGGCGAAGGCGCCGCCGGGTCGGCGATCCGGAGCCAGCTGCGCACGACATCCTCGGCGCGGAGCGGGCTGCCGTCGGAGAACGTGAGCCCCGCGCGCAGGTGGAAGACCACGCGCCGGCCGTCCTGGAGGAGCTCCCAGCGCTCGGCGAGGGCCGGCCGGACGGTCAGGCTGGGATCGATCGCCGTCAGTGTCTCGAACAGCTGCGCGATCACGCCGGAGCTGCCGGCGTCGCCCGCGGCCACCGGGTCGAGCGTCGCGGGCTCGCCGCCCAGGATCCGGACCTCGTCGGCTGCTCTCGCGGGCGCATTGGCGGTGGGCTGGGCCCCTGTCCCGGGTGGCGCGACGCCGTACGGCCAGGCGCGGGCCGCGAGGGCCGCGACCAGGACGATCGCGATGCCCGCTCGAAGCCAGAAGCGGACCTGGGTCAGACGCGCAGCCACCATGCCCCCGTCGGAACGGCCCCGATCCGGGAGCCGCGCCACTCGAGGGGGCGCTCGATCGCAACCGGCAGACGGGGCCGCGCACTCCACGCGTAGGCGTCACCGGCAAACCCGTAGAGAAGCATCAGGACGCACATCCAGCGGCGCATGGCCGCGAGTATAGGGTCGGTGGTCGCCGACGCCCCACAGGGAGGCCCCTCCGGCCTCGGTGGGTGTCGGGCCCGCGTTCGTGGCTGACTCCCCTGGGAGTCAGATCCGCCGCCGGCACGCTCCCCGGATCGCCCGGGACGCACGAATCGACGATCCGGGTCGGTCGGGCGTGCTCGATCGCCGCGTTCGTGACTCCCCCGGGGGTCAAGCACGGTCGGCGGGTAGGATCAGCTCAACTCCCGATGACCCTTCGACTCCGGAACACGCTCACAGCTCGCATCGAGCCCGTCGATCCAATAAAACCCGGGCGGGTGACGATGTACAGCTGCGGACCCACGGTCTATCGCCATGCGCACGTCGGCAACCTGCGGACGTTCCTCCTGCCGGACCTGATCCGCCGGACGCTGCTGTATCACGGCAGCGAGGTCTTCCACGTGCAGAACATCACCGACGTGGGTCATCTGCGGGACGAGCGCCTGGGCGGTGGCGAGGACCCGATGCTCATCGCGGCGGGGCTCGAGGGCCGTACGCCGGCCGAGATCGCCGACGCGTACGAGGCCGCCTTCCACGCAGACGCGGCGCTGATCAACCTGCTCCCGGCGCACGTGTACCCGCGTGCCACCGAGCACATCCCGGAGATGATCGCCCTCGCGGAACGGCTCGAGGACGCGGGACACGCCTACGCGACGCCGGCGCGCAACGTGTACTACGCGGTCGCCTCGTATCCGGAGTACGGCCGACTTTCGGGCAACACGCTCGATGCCCTGCGCGCGGGTCACCGCGGCGCGATCGAGCCGGACAAGCGCGACCCGGCCGACTTCGCGCTGTGGAAGGCCGCCGGCGAGGGCCGCCTGCTCAAGTGGCCCTCGCCGCGCTGGGGCGACGGCTTTCCGGGCTGGCACCTCGAGTGCTCGGCGATGGCACTCTGCCACCTGGGCGCGCGCTTCGACATCCATACGGGCGGGGCCGACAACGTCTTCCCTCATCACGAGGACGAGATCGCGCAGAGCGCGCCGCTGGTTGGCGGGCCTCCCGCGCACACGTGGGTCCATGGCGCCTTTCTGACGACCGGCGGCCGGAAGATGGCGAAGTCGGCCGGCAACTTCCAGCGGATCACTGCGCTCGTCGACGAGGGGATCGACCCGCTCGCCTTCCGCTATCTCGCGCTGGCGTCGCGCTACGCCCGCAAGCTGAGCTATTCGGACGCCTCTCTCGGTGCAGCCGCGGCAGGGCTGGAGTCGCTCCGCGAGCGGCTCCGCCAGCTTGGCCCGCCACCCGCGGCGGGCAACTGGGCCGCGCCGGAGGGGCTGCGGGCAGCGGCGGCAGGCGACCGGCCGCCGGGCGTGGCCGGCGGCGATGCCGGCCACGGTGGCGATGGACGCCGGCTCCCCCGGCTCGATCGGGCACAGGATCCCGCCGCGCCGCTGAGCGAGCGGGGCCGCGCGCTCCACCGCCGTTTCGCGGACGCTCTCGACGACGACCTCGATCTCCCCACGGCCCTCGCGACCGTCCGGCAGATAGCGCGGTCGCGGCTGCCGCCCGACGAGCGACGGTGGCTGATGCTCGACGCGGAGCTCGTCCTGGGGCTGGGCCTCGATCGGGTCTGGGACGAGCAACCGCCCGATGACCTGCCGCCCGGCGCGGCCGAGCTGCTTGCCGTCCGGGCGTCCGCACGTGACGGCCGCGACTGGGCACGGGCCGACACGCTGCGCCGCGAGCTCTCGGCGCTCGGGGTGGAGGTGACCGATACGCCGGACGGCCAGCGGGCTCGCCGGGCCCCGGACCGGCTCAGTCGCCCGAGGTGACCAGGTCCCCGCGCGATCCGAACCGGTCGATGATCCGGTAGAAGTTGCGCTTGCTGAGGCGGTCGCGCTCGGCGTCCGGGAGCGCGGCATACCCACGATGCTCGTGGCGGAGGAGCGGCAGGCCCGCGAGCGCGACTGCTCGCCGGTTCGACCCATCGTCGCCACCGTCGCGCAGTACCAGGCTCCACCAGATGTCGAGGTTCCGGTAGAAGCGGAACGCCTCGTCGAGCGGCCCGCGCGCGGCGTAGTCGGCGCGTCGGAACGCGAGCCAGTAACCCTCGATCGCGTCCACGTCGCCGGGCGGCGCCTCCCGGAAGCGCCGCAGGTCGTCGGATACGATCCCCCACCCGCCCGCCACGGCGACCGACGCCTCGTCGAGCGCCGCGACCAGCGGCGTGAGCGCGTCGCCCGTGGACTCGACGCTCGTGTCGATCAGCACGACGACCGCCGCGGACGCGCGCCGGATGCCCGTGTTCAGGGCCGCCGCGTGGCCCAGCCGCGAGCTGGTCCAGACGAGCTCGGTCGCCACGCCCGGCCCACCCGCGTCGACCGCGTCGATCGCCTCGAGCGCGGCTGCCTGCTCCGGCGACGGATCGTTGGCCACGACGATCAGCTGGGTGCCGTCCGGGGCGTGGTCGCGGAGCGGGCCGAGGGCGCGCTCGAAGTCCTGCGGGTGCTCCGTCGCTACGGCGACGACGCTGACCAGCCCCACCGGCGCCTCGTCGAGCCGCGAGGGGACCGACACGCTGGAGCCGTAGCGCACGCGGCCCTGGACCTCCACGTCCGGTGGGCTGGCCGGCGAGAGCGCGAAGTCCGTGCCGCGATCGACGACCCGCCAGCCGGCCGCCTCGATCTCGCCGCGCAGCCGGTCGGCCTCCACCCAGTCGTGCTCCGCACGCGCCCGGGCTCGGTCGTGGGCTGCGGTCAGGACCTCGTCTGGGATCCGGGTCCGGCTCACCCGCGGAGGATAGTCCTGGCCGTGCTGCCGAGCCGCGGCCGGCGTAGGCTCGGGCGGTGACCGACCCGCGCAAGGGCATCGTGGCCGACGGGTACGACGTGATCGCCCAGCGCTATCTGGCCTGGGGTTCCAGCGTCAAGGGCGATCCACGCGACGCGATGGTCGCCGAGCTCGATCGACGCCTGCCCGGCGGGACCCGGGTGCTCGACCTCGGCTGCGGATCGGGAGGCACCGCGCGTGTGCTCGCTCCGCGGCACGCCGTCACCGGCGTCGACATCTCCAGGGCCCAGATCGAGCTCGCCCGAGCCAACGTCCCCGAGGCGACCTTCGAGGTGGGTGACCTGGCAACGGTTGACTTCCCGCCGTCCTCGTTCGACGCCGTCGTCGCCCTCTACGCAATCAGCCACGTGCCGCGCGAGGAGCACGCAACGCTCTGCGAAGGCATCGCCCGCTGGCTTGCGCCCGGCGGTCTGCTGCTCGCCTCCCTGGGCGCGTCGGACAGTCCCGACTGGACCGGCAACTGGCTGGGCGTCCCGATGTTCTTCAGCGCCTGGGACGCCGACACGAACCGGCGGCTGCTCCGCGAGGCCGGCTTCGAGCTGGAGATCGACGAGGTCCGGACGATGCGCGAGCCCGAGGGCGACGTCGCGTTCCTGTGGGTGCTCGCCCGGCTGACGGGATAGCCGCTACTCGACGCCCATGACGAGGCCTTCGATGTCGTGCTTCTGGACGAGCGGCTCGAGTTCGTCCACGACCCGGCAGCGCAGGTGATCGCGGGCGGACTGGGGCAGCGCCTCGAAGTACTCGCGGGTCACCACGAGGTCGTGGATTCCCGCGTGATCGGCCCGGCGCGTGTCGACCCCGAGGATGAGCACGGGCCGCGCGATCGGTGAGCCGTGCGCCGTCCCACGGTGGATCGTGAGCGCGGAGCGACACGAGATGTCGCCCATCCGGGGGAACTTGCGGACGCCGCGCTCGGCGAACCGCGGCCATTCGTCCTTCGGCGGGAACATCTCGTGATTCCAGGCCCGGCCGTCGTCGTACTGGGTGCCCTGCGCGATCTCGAACGGCCCCATGTCCTCGGTCACGTCGACGCCGGAGAGGTTGAAGGCCAGCGAGGTGATCCGGCGGCCCTCGTACGTTTCAGGCGGGCTCGGGAAATCGCGGTGCCAAGGCTGGAACTTCGCGCCCTGGAACGGCACGTCGAAGACGATCTGGAAGTCCGTCCCGCACACGCCCTCGGACATCCCGATCACCCACGGATGGGTCACGAGGTCGAGGAACCCGCGGATCGCTTCGGGGTGGACCTCCACGTACCAGCGCCGCGGTCCCCGTCCGATGGCCCCGCCGGGTCGCTGGATGGCGGCCCAGAAGCCGGTCATCATGTCCTCGCGGAGCTGCTCGGTCCAGTCGCGGGAGAACGCACCATTGAGCGCCGTGATCCCGTCGCGATCGAGCGACTCCAGGTGCCCGTCGAGGTCAATCGCCGGTGTCTGCTGGGGGGTATCGGACCGGGTATCGGCGAGGGTCATGCGGTTCTCCGGACCAACGTCAATCGAGGTTCGGAGGATAGCAGCCGGTGATCGGGCTGCCGGAGCCCGACGGATCAGCCGCCGGTGGCCTCGGGCTCGGCCGTCTTGTCCTTGAGCTGGCCGGGTGCCTTGTCGCGCCCCAGCCCGTTGCCGGGCTTCCCGTCGACCTTCCAGGCCTTCCAGCCCGGATGACGCTCGCCCACGACCTTCGGCCCGCCCGCCCAGGGCGGCTTGCCGTCGGCTCGCAGGGCCTGCCCGTTGACCGTTTCGACGTCGAGCTCGGTCTCGCCTTCGTGGTAGGTGCCGGTGACCTCGACGCTGCTGCCGACATGCGCCGCGAGCGGGCTGTCGGCGCCCCAGAACCACTTGGGTCCGGCGGACAGCTCCCAGATGACGCCATCGATCGTGATCGTGAAGGTCGGGCGGCCCTTCTCGTCGGCCACCTGAACGACGGTGCCCCGGAGGGTGCCTGCGAGCTCGGGCCCCTTGTCGGGCTTCTCCGGCTTCTCGGGCTTCGCCTGGCCCGGCGGCTCGGGCTTCGCCGAAGGGTCCGCGCCGAGGGCGGGCACCGCGATTGCGAGTAGTGCGGCGAGCCCACCGACGAGAATGAGCGTGCGGCGGTCGGGGCGAGGGCGGTTCATGGCCGCAGTCTGCCCGTCCATCGCCTGCCGGATCTGCTGTGCGCCCATCGATTGTCCTCCACGGATACGGGTGGCCACCCGGGCGAGATCGTACGCTGTGCAGGGCGTCGAGGAGGGCCGGCGGGCCAGCCCCGGTCGCGCCCAGCCACTAAAGGAGCCACATGTCATTCCAGGCGTACCTCGACAACATCGAAGCGAAGACCGGAAAGACGCCCAGCGAGTTCGTGGCCATGGCCAGGGAGAAGGGCTTCGACGCCCCCGAGACCAAGGCCGGGGCCATCGTGGACTGGCTGAAGCAGGACTTCGGACTCGGGCGCGGGCATGCGATGGCGCTGGTACACGTGATCCGGAACGGCGCGCAGATCAGCGACAAGCATGTCGGCAGCGACGGCGTCCATCGGGATGAGTCGGACACGCTGCGCCTGACGGGCAAGGAGTCCTGAGGCGCGCCGAGCGCCGATCAGGCGTCGGCCGGCGCGTCGCCTGCGTGGACGATGTGGTCGAACTGGCGCCAGAGGATCGTGAGGAGCACGGCTGAGCCCGCGAATCCGAACCAGAACGGCGCCGTGATCCCGAAGGACCGCGCAAGCAGGCCACCGATCGGCGTGCCGATCACCATTCCCCCGACGATCGCCACCCGGTAGACGCTCGTCACCCGCCCCAGGAGGGCGTCCGGCACCGCGCGCTGCCGGACCACCGTGGAGGTCGTGCCCCACACGAAGGCATGAGCCCCGAAGACCACCATCGTCGCGAGCGCCACGGCGGCTGACGTCGTCACGGCAAGGACCAGGTGGGTGGCGGTCTCGATGAGCAACCCGACGCGCATGATGTCGCCCAGCGAGAACCGACGCTCCAGCCGGTCGTAGGCGGCGATCCCCACGATGCCGCCGACTGCCACCGCGGTCGTGAGCAAGCCGAAGCCCACCTCGTCCATGCCGAGCCGCGCGGTGGCGTAGAGCACGAGCACGGACCACGCCGCCCCGAAGGTGACGTTGAACGTGAGGATCGTGAGCGCCAGCGTCCGCATGGGCGGATGGGCGACGAGCCAGCGGACGCCCTCGACCATGTCCGCGCGCACGCTGGACGGTTCTCCACGCGGCTCGCGGGTCGCGTCGGAGGCGACGCGCGAAACAAGGAGAGCGCCGAGCGCGAAGCAGGCCGCATTCGTCGCGAACGGCAGCGCCATCCCCGCCGCGAACAGGAAGGCCCCCACAGGCGGCGCGAGCAGCCGGTTCGTCAGCACGAACGCCCCCTGCATCCGGGCGTTGGCGACGCCCAGGTCCTCGCGTCGAACGAGACGCGGGAGCAGGCTGCTGCTTGCGCCATCGGCGAACGTTTCGGCCGTGCCCAGGACGAACAGGGCGATCAGCACGACCGCGATGCTCACGGTGCCACTGAAGATCGTGGCCGCGAGCACGGCGAGCACGACGGCCCGCCCGGCGTTCACGGCGACCACGATCCGTCGTCGATCGAGCCGGTCTGCCGCCGTGCCGGCGACGAGGCCGAAAACCAGGTGGGGCAGATACTGGCTCAGCAGCGCCATGGAGGCCAGCAGCGGGTCGCTCGTCTGCGAGGCGACCAGCAGGGGCCCGGCGGCGAGCGCGACGCCGTCGCCGATATTGGTCACGACGGTCGCCGACAGGAGCCAGCGGAAGCTCCGTCCAAGCCTCGCTGGGGCGATGGTCTCGGTGATCAGGCCACGAGCCGCTTGTATCTGATGCGGTGCGGCTGGTCCGCCGCCGAGCCCAGCTCCTTGTGGCGGAACGCCTCGTAATCGGAGACGTTGCCTTCGAACCAGCGCACCTGGCTGTCGCCCTCGAACGCCAGGATGTGCGTCGCGATCCGGTCGAGGAACCAGCGGTCGTGGCTGATGACCACGACGCAGCCGGGGAACGACTCCAGGCCGGCCTCCAGCGCTCGCAGCGTGTCGACATCCAGGTCGTTGGTCGGCTCGTCCAGGAGCAGGACGTTGCCGCCCGACTGGAGCAGCTTGGCCAGATGCACGCGGTTCCGCTCGCCGCCGGACAGCGTGCCGACGAGCTTCTGCTGGTCCGTGCCCCGAAAGTTGAAGCTCGACACGTAGGCGCGCGCCGGGATATCGCGCGGACCCACCTTCACGACCTCGACGCCGTCGGTGATCTCCTCGAACACCGTCCGATCCGCCCGCAGGTCGTCTCGACTCTGATCGACGTAGCTGAGCTGCACGGTGTCGCCGATCTCGATCACCCCCGCGTCGGGTGCCTCCTGGCCGACGAGCATCCGGAACAGAGTGGTCTTGCCGGCGCCGTTCGGCCCGATCACGCCGACGATGCCGGCCCTCGGCAGGGAGAACGTCAGGTCCTCGATGAGCAGCCGGTCGCCGTAGCCCTTGCGCAGGTCCATCACATCGATGACGCTGTCCCCCAGGCGCGGACCCGGAGGGATGGCGATTTCGAGCTCCCGGGAGCTCCCCTTGGCCTCGTTCGCCTCGGCCAGCAGTCGCTCATAGGCGGAGAGGCGCGCCTTGCCCTTGGCTTGCCGAGCCTTGGCGCCCATCCGCACCCACTCGAGCTCGCGCGCCAGCGTGCGCTGGCGCGCATCCTCCACCTTCGATTGTTGCGACAGGCGTTCGAGCTTCTGCTCCAGCCAGCTCGAGTAGTTGCCCGAGAACGGGATCCCCCGGCCGCGATCGAGCTCGAGGATCCACCTGGCGACGTTGTCGAGGAAGTAGCGGTCGTGGGTGATCGCGACGACGGTGCCCGCGTACTCACCGAGGAAGCGCTCCAGCCACTCGACCGACTCGGCGTCGAGATGGTTGGTCGGCTCGTCGAGCAGGAGCAGGTCGGGGTGCTGGAGCAGCAGCCGGCAGAGCGCCACGCGTCGCTTCTCGCCGCCCGACAGGGTCGCGACGTCCGCCTCGTCGGGTGGGCAGCGCAGGGCGTCCATCGCGATGTCGACGTTGCGCTCCACGTTCCAGGCGTCGGCGGCGTTGATGCGGTCCTCGAGCGCGCTCTGCTCGCTGCCGATGGCCTCGTAGTCCGCGTCAGGCTGGGACCACCGGGCCATGACCGCGTTGTACTGGTCGATGAGGCCCTGGACTTCCCGGACGCCCTCCATGACGTTGCCCTTGACGTCCTTGCTCGGGTCGAGCTGCGGCTCCTGGCTGAGGTGACCGACGGTGAATCCGGGCGTGAGGCGCGCCTCGCCGGTGAACCCGTCGTCCAGGCCGGCCATGATCCGGAGCAGGCTGGACTTGCCGGCACCGTTCGAGCCGATGACGCCGATCTTGGCGCCCGGGTAGAACGAGATCGAGATGTCCTCGAGCACGGTCCGATCCGGCGGGTAGTGCCGGGCGAGCTTGTACGCGGTGTAGATGAATTCGGCTGGCATGGCCGTCTAGGGTATCGAGTGCGTGGACTCCTACCAGTCCACGATCTGCCGAACGATCTACCGAACGGCAGATCACAGGTGCCTCGCTTCCGATGACTACCTGAATCGGCGCCAGCCGTCTGTTGGCGGCGCGGTGCGTGGTCCGGCCCTACTCGATGCCCGCGTAGCGCTCCTGGACCTTCGAGAAGAAGTGCCGCAGGTGATCAGCCACCGTCCGCCTGGCGAGGCCGAGGGGGAACACCGGCGCTAGCAACCGTCCCTTCAACCCGCGCAGGTGGCGTTCGATCACCGGCGGCTCGCCGCCAAGAGCGCCCACGATCCGCGCCTTGGCCGACTCGTCGACCTGGGCCGTGGCCAGCAGCGCGGCGATCTGCCACTCGTAGATCTCGGCCCGGAAGCTCGTCCGACGGCCGGACGCGTCGAGCCACTGAGCGCACACAGGCGGGGGATGAGCCATCCGACGTCGCCCGCTGCCCGCGTGACCGCGTAGGGCCGCTCCGCAGCCATGGCAGACGAGGCGAGGCACGTACACTCGCTCGCGTGCCGAACGGGTGCCCGCCGTCGCGCGCTGTGACCGGATCGCCTGGACGCGCTCCCAGAGCTCGTCACTGACTGGGGGGTCCACGACGATCTCGCTCGATCTGTCGGGCCGCTCAACCTGCCGATGCCGCCACGGTGCCTCGACCGTCTCCTCATCGGCGAACCCGCGGAAGCGGACGAGATAGCCGTTGTAGACTGGGTTGCGGAGGAGCTCCGCGATCCCGGCGGCGGTCAGGGGTCGGCAGGTCCGCGGCGACACGAGGCCGCGTCGAGCGGCCTCGAGCGCTAGGGTATCGTCGCTGTACAGTCCTGACGCATAGAGTTCGAAGAGGAGCACGGCGGCGGCAATGCCATCGGGATCCGGTTCGAGGACCGGTCTCGGTTCGCTCGTGCGGCGGAACCCGAAGGCGGGATGGCCACCCGGGTCGCGGTGCATCCGGAACTTCGCGTAGATCCCCGCAGCGATCGCGCGCGCCCGGTCGAGGTTGTCGATCTGGGCCTTGACCGCCTGCTCGCCGAAGTCGCCCTGCCGAGCGGGTTCCGAGCTCAGCAGGCGGCGATCGGCGAAGTAGAGGACGCAACCCCGGGCATGGAACGCGTCCCGGAATGCGAAGGCGAGGGCTGATGTGGTCACCGCGCAGCTGGCCGCGCTGCTTGTCTACGGCCAGCTGCGGACCGCTCAGCGACGACTCGCCCGGCTGGTCGAGTACGGCCTCATCGCGGGCTTCTGGGCAGCCGGGGTGCAGCGCCCCCGGGGCCGCTACGCCTACGCGCTCACCTACTTGCCCGGGATCACCGCCGTCGCCACGCGCAGCTCAGGGATGACCCGCTCCGCGACGCCGCGCAGGACCGCCTCGGCGCCGCTGGCCGGCGGCACGACCGAGAAGTCCGTGAACCCGAGAAGCCGATGGCGCTCCACGAATCCGGCGTAGGCGGCATCGGACTCTAGTGCCGCGGAGGTCGTCCACGTCGATCGGCGGATCTCGGCCGGATCGCGCCCGATCGCTCGGCAGGCCCGGTCCAAGGCGCGGATCCGCTCCTCGATGCCCGCACTGACCCCGTTGGTCGCCGTCCCCGGCATCTCCGCGAACGTGTCCCATTGGTCCGCGAATTGCGCCGCGAGCCGGAGCATGCGCGGTCGGTGGGCGGCGATGAGCAGAGGGATCCGCGGCTGCTGGACGGGCTTCGGTTCGAGTGGCGCGTCGACGAGCCGATAGTGCTTGCCGCTGAACGTCGTCCTCGACTGACGCATGAGCAGGCTGATGAGTTCGGTCGCCTCAGCGAACCGATCGACGCGCTCGGGGGCTTCCGGAAGGTCGATCCCATAGCGGCGATGCTCATCGACGTGCCAGCCAGTCCCGAGTCCGAGGGTCAGCCGACCAGCGCTGATGTGGTCGACGGTCACGGCCTCCTTGAGCAGCAGCGCCGGGTGGCGGAACGTGTTGCTCGACACGAGGACGCCGAGCCGGATCCGTGTGGTCCGTGTCGCCAGCGCCGCCAGGAGCGTCCAGGCCTCGAGACAGGGATGGTCCGCTGGTCCGTCCGTATCCATGAGGTGATCGACGAGCCAGGCGTGGTCGAAGCCGAGATCCTCGGCCATCTGGAACTCGTCGTAGACCTGGTCCAGCGGCTTGTTCGCCTGGCTCAGGAACAGGCCGAAACGCAGGGCCGGTGGGGCCGTCGTCATGGTTGACCTCGATCCTAGTCGGCTGTCACAGGCGTTGCTCGCGGCTGAGATATCGCTGGATCAGCACCACCACGATCAGGAAGATGCCGCTGACCACCTGCTGCGTATAGGAGCTCAGCGTGCCGACCTGGTTGATGACGTTGTTGATGACGTTGAGCAGCAGCACGCCGGCCAGGGTGCCGGCGATGGAGCCAGCGCCGCCGGTCAGGAGCGTCCCGCCGATGACGACCGCCGCGATGGCCTGGAGCTCGAGTCCGACGCCGATGGTCGATTGACCCGACGACGAGCGTGCGGCGACCAGGAGGCCGGCGAGGCCGGCGAGCAGCCCGCTGACGAGATACATCGTCACTTTCACCCGCGCGATCGGGAGGCCCATCAGGCGAGCGGCGTCCTCGTTGCCGCCGATCGCCGTCACCGCTGTCCCATATCGACTGCGCGTCAGTGCCAGCCAGCCGGCGAGAAAGACCATGGCGGCGATCACGACGGGCAGGCGGATCCCGAGGAGCGATCCCTGGCCGAGCGCGGTCACATCGAGTCCGGGCTCGATGTGAAAGATCCTGTTGCCCTCGTCCGAGACGGCGAAGGCGAGTCCGCGTGCGAAGAGCAGCGTCGCGAGGGTCACGATGAACGCCGCCATGCGAGCACGGGCGATCAGGACACCGTTGAGCAGGCCGATGAGTCCGCACACGAACAGTGGCAGTGCGACCGCGACGACGCTGCCGTACTGCGAGCCGTAGGCGGCGAGCACTGCTGACAGGGCCAGCAGCGAACCCACCGACAGGTCGATGCCACCGCCGATGATGACGAACGTCATCCCGACTGCGACGAGACCCAGGAAGGAGCTAGCCTCCAGGATGTTGAGGAAGTTGTCGACGCTCGCGAATCGCCCCCCGAACACGATCGACGCCACGATGACGACGGCGAGCAGGACGACGAGCGCCCCGGCCCGTTGCAGGATCCCGGCCACTCGCTCGCGGCGAGTCGTGACGCGGCCCGCATCGTCGGACCCCACGGCGATCGGAGAGGCAGGGCCACCCTGACCGCCGCCCGAACCCCGTGCCGGCATCACGCGGAGCCTCGCTGTCGCTGGATGAAGACGGCAGCCAGGATGATCATCGCCTGGACCATCCTCGTGGCCGAGTCCGGAAGGTTGTGGCTGATGAGCGTCGCCGAGATCAGCTGCATGAGCATCGCACCGGCGAGTGTGCCGACGATCCGGACCCGCCCACCGGACAGCGGCGTGCCACCGACGACCACCGCGGTGATCGCGCTCAGCTCGATCAGGTTGCCGACGAATGACGGATCGGAGGCACTCAATCGCGCGGTCTGGATCACCCCGGCCAGCGCAGCCAGGATCGCGCACAGCGTGTACACGATGATGAGCGTGCGCCGGACCGGGACGCCGGCGAGGACGCTCGCCTCCGGATTGCCTCCGATCGCGACCAGGTAGCGCCCGAACGTCGTCCGTGAAACGAGGAACGCGACCGCCAGCGCAACGGCCAGGGCAACGAGGACCACGATCGGGATGCCGAAGACGCGACCCGAGCCGATGACGCCGAGGGTCGGATCGAAGACCTCGGTCAAGCGCCCCTGTGCCAGAACGAGCGCGAGGCCGCGCCCTCCGACGAGCAGCGCCAGCGTCGCGACGATGGGCTGAACGCCAAAGCGTGCGATCAGCACGCCGTTGACGATCCCCACGGTCGCCCCGCCAAGGACCGCGACCGCGATGGCGATGATCGGGCCGTACCCGAGGTAGAGCGCGAGAACGGCCGACGAGATGGCCATCACCGAGCCGACGGACAGGTCGATACCCTTCGTGCCGATCACGAGGGCCATCCCCAGGGCGATGATCGCGACTGGGACCACCTGGACGAACTGCAGCCTGATGTTGTCGACCTCGGCGAAGCGCGGCGTGAACACGAGGTTGAACGCGATGAGCGCCAGCAGGCCGAGATAGACCCCGCGCTCGGCGACCCAGTCGAGGGCCGCATCGGTGCGGATCTCACGCCGGCCGGGCGCGAGGTCAGTGGAGGCCACGGCCTTCAGGCTCGGCTCTCTGTGGCGTTGGCGGATCCGTTTCCCGTGCCGCGACCGCGATCAGCCGCATCACCCCGTCCTCGCTGACATCGTTGCCTTCAAGCTTGCCGACGACCGCTCCGTCCCGCAGGACCACGATCGTGTCGGAGCCTTCGACGACTTCCTCGAGCTCCGACGAAATCAGGATCACGGCCATCCCCTGAGCCGCGAGGTCGCTGATGAGGGCCTGGATCTCGGCCTTCGCGCCCACGTCGATCCCGCGGGTCGGGTCGTCGAGGACCAGCACCCGCGGGTTGAGACACAGGACGCGAGCGAGGAGGACCTTCTGCTGGTTCCCGCCGGATAGTTCGCCGACCCGCTGGTCGGGGCCCGACGCCTTGATCTGAAGACGGCTCATCAGTCGTTCGACGACCGCGTCCTGGCTACGCTCGGACACGATGCCCGCCCGCGACAGGGCGGGCAGAGCCGCCAGGACGATGTTGTCGCGAACGGACAGCGTCGGGATGATCCCCTCCGCCTTGCGATCCTCGGGGATGAGCGCCAGCCCGGCGGCGATGGCCGCACGGGGCGACCCTCCACGGAGCGGCGTGCCGGCCACCTCGACCGTCCCTTCGTCAAGCGGCTGCGCGCCATAGATGGCCTTGGCGGTTTCGCTTCGACCCGATCCCAGAAGACCGGCCAGACCGACGACCTCCCCGGGCCTGGCGTCGACTGAGACATGATCGAGGACATGGCGACGGGTGAGACCCGTCGCTCGGAGGATCGGTTCTGCGGCCTGCGTCGTGTCGCGCTCGTTGAACCGGGTGCGGGCGCGCTCGACGTCGGAGATCGCCCGGCCGAGCATCCGCGACACCAGGTCGAGCCTGGTGATGTCGGCGATCGGCCCCGTGTGGACTCGGCGGCCGTCGCGAAGGACGGTCACCCGGTCGCACAGCCGGAAGACCTCCTCGAGCCGATGCGAGACGTAGACGACGGCAACGCCATCGCGGCGTAGCACGTCGACCACCTCGAGCAGCCGCTCGACTTCGCGCGGCTCGAGGGACGACGTCGGCTCGTCCATGATCACGACGCGGTGGTCGGCCGAGACGGCGCGGGCGATGGCCACCATCTGTTGGACACCCAGGCCCAGCTGGCGGAGGGGCCGACGAACGTCCACGTCGATGCCGTATCGAGCCAGGACGAGCTGAGCGTCCCGGTGCATCTGCGCGAAGTCGATGAGGCCGAGACGGTTCGTCGGCTCGTGCCCCAGGAAGAGGTTCCGCGCCACGCTCAGGAGCGGGACGAGGTTCACCTCCTGGTAGATCGTGCTGATGCCGGCGGCCTGCGCGTCCAGCGGGCGGGCGAAGGTGACGACCGCGTCGCGGTAGATGACCTGGCCTTCGTCGGGCTGGTAGACGCCGGTAAGGACCTTGATGAGCGTTGACTTCCCTGCGCCGTTCTCACCGACCAGGGCATGAACCTCGCCGGCGCGCAGCTCGAGTGACACGCCGTCGAGCGCCAGGACCCCGCCGAACCGCTTCGACACATCGCGCACGCCGAGCACGGGGAGGCCACCGCTGGTGGTCGTCAAGGTTTCCTCACCAGCCGATGGTCGCAGGAATCGACGCCGGCCCGCCTGCCCAGGAGGAGACGAGGGTCAGGCGGGCCGGCATGAAAGCCGGCGATCAGTAGGCGTTGGGGAGTTCGGCCGCCGCGTTCTCCTTCGTGTACTCCTTGTCGGAGATGATCGTCTTTTCCGGGACGCCGGTCCCGCCGTAGAAGTCGGCCACGGCCTTGAACGCCAGCGGCCCAAAGCGCGGGTTCGACTCGATCACGCCGCTGATCCAGCCGTCGACGATGCCCTGGACAGCGCCCTTGGTCCCGTCGATGGTGAGGATCTTGACGTCTCCGGGCTGCTTGCCCGCGTCCTTGAGCGCAGCGACGGCGCCCAGCGCCATCTCGTCGTTGTGCGCGTAGATGCAGTTGATCTCAGGGTTGGCCTGGATGAGCTGAGCCGTGACCGTCTGTCCCTTGGCGCGCTCGTAGTCGGCGGCCTGCTTCGCGATGACCTTCATCTTGGAGGCCTTGGCGGCCATCTGGTCCTCGAAGCCCTTCTGGCGATCGTTGGTGACGTTCACGCCAGCCGCACCGAGGAGCACCGCCAGGTTGCAGGCGTCAGCCGTGGCCGCGCTCAGGGCGTCGAAGGCCCGCTTGCCCTGCTCGACGAAGTCCGAGCCAACCCAGCCGATGTAGTCGGTGCAGAACTTCTTGGTCGTCAGGAAGCGGTCGATCGTCATGATCGGGACCTTCTTTTCCTTGGCATAATCGAGTGCCGGGTCGAGCCCTTCCGAGTTGAGCGGCGAGATGATCAGGACCTGGGCTCCCTGGTCGATCATCCCCTTGATGTCGGAGATCTCCTTGTTGAGGTCCGACTCGGCATTCGTCGTCAGCAGTTCGATTCCGAGCTTGGCGGCTTCATCCTTGATGGACTGGGTCTCGGCGATCCGGAACGGATTCGCTTCCTTTTCCGACTGCGCGAAGCCGACCGTGGCAACCTTGAGGTCCAGCTTTTCGACGCCCGCTCCGTTGTACTTGTCGAAGGTGCAGGTCGTGCCCGCCGCGGCCGTCTGGACGACCTGCGCCCCGCCGCTTCCGGCCGGAGCCGACGTGCCGGGGCTGGCGCAGGCCACGACGATGGCCGCAACGGCCAGGCTCGCGATGACCAAACGAATGCTCATGGGAACTGCCTCCTCCTTCACCGACTCACGCAGCTTTTGCCGGATAGAGCCAGGTTACGGTAGCACGAACGTCAATGCCCTAGTCGGATATGTCGCGTACTCGCCGTCGTCGTACTTGTGTATGCTGCCGGCATCGACCAACTGAGCCATGTATCACTGCCGGACAGGTTGATGGACAACCCGCGGATCGTCGCAAGAAAGAGCATCCACATCGACGGAACCACCGGCGACGGGCGGGCCGTGGAGGTGTTTCGTGCGCTCGCGAGCGAGACCCGGGTCGCCATCCTCCGCTACCTCGGGGACCGGGTGGTCGCCGTCAACCAGATCGCGAAAGACCTCGATCTCCCATCCTCCACGGCGACCATGCATATCGCCGTTCTCGAGCGCGCCGGCCTGCTGCACACGGACCTCCGACCCGCAAGCCGTGGTCTGCAGAAGGTCTGCGCCCGGACGTACGACGAGCTCGTCTTCGACCTGCCGCGAGGGCCGCACCACACGCGAGACGGGGTCGACGTGGAGATGCCGATCGGGGGATTCTCCGACTTCGCGGTCGAACCGACCTGTGGACTCGTGAGTGCGACGGGTCTGATCGGCTACCTGGACGATCCATCGGCGTTCTACGAGCCGGATCGGCTCAATGCCCAGCTGCTGTGGTTCAAGGCGGGCTTCGTCGAGTACCGCTTTCCGAATCGCGTTCCCCCCGGAGCGCGGGCCGATTCACTGCAACTGACGGCAGAAGTGTGCAGCGAAGCCCCGCTGCACCATCTCGACTGGCCGAGCGACATCAGCGTCTGGATCAACGGCGTCCTTCTCGGCGACTGGACCTGTCCCTCCGATTTCGGTGGCCAGCGCGGGCGTCTCTCGCCCTCGTGGTGGGAGGAGAAGGATTCGCAGTTCGGCGTGCTCAAGCGCTGGCTCGTGACCGGACGAGGAACGACGATCGACGGGCTCACCCTCTCGAGCGTGGACCTCGACGCACTCGAATTGACGTCGGGCCAGCCGATCGTCGTTCGGATCGGAGTGCGGCCGGACGCGGCCAACGTCGGCGGCCTCAACCTGTTCGGGCGCGGCTTCGGTAACTATCCGCAGGATCTCGGGCTGCGGCTCGAGTACCGCAGCGGCCTTCGCGACGACAATTCAGCGGTCTGAGGCCGGGTGGCTCACCAATTCGGCCGCCGAACGGGACCGGTCGAACCAGACCCAGGGCGATGCGCGACCACTCGTCCTCGAAGCGGCGGATGCCCGGCTCGAGGTAAGCCCGGGCCACGGCGGCCGGATCTCGTCGGTCGTTGTTCGCGGCTCAGAGCTCCTCCTGACCGAGGGCGCCGGACCGATCATGTGGGGCTGTTACCCGATGGCGCCATTCGCCGGCCGTATCCGCCGCGGCCACTTTCGGGTCGCCGATCACGACGTCCAGCTGAGGCTGAACCATCTGCCCGATGCCATCCACGGCACGGTCTTCGAGCGCCCGTGGCAGTTGACGACCCGATGACGTTGTCGACCGTTCTCGGAGAAGGATGGCCGTTCGCGGGGTTCGTCGTACAGCGCTTCACGCTCCGCGACGATGGGCTCGAGGTGACCCTCAGCCTCCACGCCGATGAGCAAATGCCGGCGGCGATCGGCTGGCACCCGTGGTTCCGGCGTCGACTCGCGAGTGCAACGGGCGCGCCAGCGGCGCCGTCCGCCCCGGTGGAGCTCCACCTCGACGCCGCGTGGATGTACGAACGCGACGCAGCGGGCCTCCCGACGGGCGAGCTGATTGCGCCGCCGGTCGGACCATGGGACGACTGTTTCACTGGCCTTCGAGCCCCGCCCCGGATCACATGGCCGGGTGTCCTCGGGCTTGAGCTGACTTCGTCGTGCGACCACTGGGTGGTCTACGACGAGCCGCGCGATGCCCTCTGTGTCGAGCCCCAGACGGCGCCACCGGACTTCGTGAACCTGGCTCCATCGATCACGGTGCCGGGCCGGCCCCTGGTCGCGACGATGACGTGGCGATGGTGGCACTCGATTAGTCGGGGGCGGCCCTGGCCTGGTGCTCGGCCGGGAGCGCCCGCAGGCTTTCGGCAGCCTCTTCCGCGGTCAGGTCACGCGCGTTTCGGCAAGCAGTTCGTAGCCGACCATGAACTTGCGGATGGAGGCGGATCGCAGGAGCGGCGGGTAGACGTGGGCGTGGAGCTGCCAATGGTCGGTCGCGTCGTCGCCGAACGGAGCCTGGTACCAGCCCATCGAGTACTCCGTCCGGACCATTACCTGGGCGGGTCCCTTGGCGTTCCGCGAACGTCGTTTCGCCGTCCGCGCCTCCGAGCCATCAGCCTCGGGCGGATCGGATCAGCGCGGCGCGGTTTCGAGCAATCCAGGCATCGTCGGCCGCGGCTCTCTCGTCGCCGCCGGCATTCGCCCAGTCTCGGATCCACGACTCGTTTCCGGCGGCGATCTCGGCCCGGATGTTGGCCGTGGAATGGGCGCGTTCCTCGATGATGACGTCGATCAGATCCTCCGCACGCGCGGGCTCGAGCCCGTAGGCGCGCGCCAGGGCCCCAAGGCGCGCGATCCCGTCGAGGTTCGCCGGGTGCCGGTCGCGCCGCTCGGGGTCGCCCAGCGGGCCCCAGATCTCCGCGGCGATCGCGATGTCCCACAGGGGACGGCCGGGGGCCGCCATCGCGAAGTCGATCAAGGCGACCACGCGTCCGTCGCGGAAGACCACGTTCTCCGGGTACAGGTCGTTGTGGCAGATCACGGACCCGCCGCCCGGGTCGGCCCACTCCGTCGACCAGTCAGTGGCGGTGCCGCGGAAGGTCGCGGTGGCCTCGTGCAGCCGCCGGATCAGCCCCCCGAGGTCAGCCAGGGCGCGATCGGTCAGCGCCCAGGCCGGGTACGGCGGCAGGGGCACGTCCCCGTCGATCCACGTCAGGATCTCGCGACCCTGGTCGTCCGTGCCGAGATGGCGGGGCGCCCCGTCGAACCCGACGGACTCGAGACTGAGCAGCAGCTCGCGCACGGCCGTCCGGGACGACCCGGCCCTGCGGCGCACCGTATCCCCGACCCGCACGGGCGCATGGCGCGGGTCCATCCCTCCGACCAGCGGCTGCTCGTGGGTCATGCCGGCATCGTGCCCCAGCGGCGAAGCAAGCGCGGGCTACGGCGTCGTCAGGTCGACAGGCCGCGTGCGGCCGGTTGCCTCACCGAAGCTCCAGAGGTCGATCTCCGGCGGCGTCAGGCCAAAGCTCGTCAGTGCGGTGCAGACCTGGCTGCGGTGATCGGTGCCGTGGTGGACGACCTGCGCGAGGCGCAAGCCCAATGGTGCGTGGAACTCCCAGCCGTCTCCATGCGGGGTTCGGGGACGACCCGCTCGACCGATCAGTCGTCCCAGCGGACGCGGATCGATCCGTCGAGGCCCGGCAGCGGAAGGGACGCGGCCTCGGCCTCTACGCCATGGCGCTCCCTCGTCGTGAGCCAACGCCAGGTCCGGATCGTCACGTTCGCGTCGGCCCGTCGCCAGATTCCGACGACCTCCCCACTCGCCAGCACGCCGCCCGGCCACACGCGCGGGGTCCAGAGCTCGCCGCGACGAGCCGCGTCGGGGACGAGAAGCTCGCGATCGGCGCCCTGGAGAAGGAAGTACGCGTCGCCGCTCGGGAGGAGCCGAACGATGCCCGTGGGCGCGCTCCGCGGCGCCCGGAAAGTCGACTCGTCGCTGCCGAGGATCCAGGCGTCGCCGATCGGAGTCCGCACCGGGATCAGGGCATCGACGATCGCGTCGAATGTCGCCCGGCTTTGCGTCGGCCGGAGCCCGGCCCACGCCGCGAATCCTGCGGAGGTCGCCGGCCCGAACACGTGCAGGTACCGGCGCGCGAGCTCCTCTCGGGCTTCCACGGGAACGACGTCCGGCGTGGGGGCCGTCCAGATGACGGGCTGTCGCGCGCCGTCCCATCGGATCAGGAGCCGACCCGTGGGCGCGGCATAGCGCAGTGCGTTCGGGGGAACGCCAAGCCCGCGTCCCGCCTCACCGTAGGGCATCCGCCTCCCGTCGAGGAAGGCCTCGAGGCGGTCCGCCAGCCGCTCGCCCCGCTGTCGCCGGCCGGGATCGTCCGGAGACCGCCCGAGGGTGAAGACCGCCCGATCCTCGGCCGCGATGACGTACGCGCTGAACCGCGGCCCCCAGACCTGGACGAGGGACGGATCCTCCAACGTCTCAGGCTCGATGCCTTCGACCCGTGCGTGGATCGAGAGCAGCGCCGCCCGCGGCATGCTGTCCTGAAGGCCGGCCCAGGCCGCCCGCCGCAGCGCGTCGGGACCCGGTGCGAGACGCTCGTCGAGCGCGCCGACCGTCCGTCGATGGCCGAGGATCTGCTCACGAATCAGGTCGAGCCGCTGCGTGGTCACCCGCCCACCGTATCGGTCCGTCGGCCAACATCCGGCAACATTGTCCGCTCCTCGTGGCAACGGCAGCCGAAGCCGCAGAACTCAGCGTGTGAGGGCGTGGCGCCCCCGGACGGACTCCGGCACCCAGCAGCAACGCAGCGTCTTGGACTGGTATCTCGAGGTCGGCTGACCGAGCTTCCTACCCGGACGCTCGTTGATCTGGTCGGGGTGAAAGGGCTAGCCCCTCCAAGACTCAGCGATCTCTGCGCTTCCTGATGATCAACGCGACTCCACGGGAGTCGGTCGCGGCCGATGCGGCACGAAGCGCATGAGAGCCCACCCCACAGCGACTCCGCGTCAGCTGGACATCGCTGCCCACGTTGCGGCCCCGTACCGGCACAGACTCGCTCTCGCGCTGCCAGGTGCTGTGATGGCGCGCCCGACAGGAGTTGGGCGCGAGATTACAACCTACAACGTCCCGATCGAGAGCCGAGATGAGTGGCTGGCCGCGGCGAGGCGGCTGGCATGAGGGCCCAGACTCCGGGTCGTGGACGCCGCGCGCGCCACGGTCCCGTCCGGGATAGCCCCATCACCAACGACCTTCCGATCTCGCGTGCGACAGACCGTGAGGTCGTGGTCGTGGCCGCGGTCCTGGTCGCCGGGTCGGAGAAGGCAGCCGCCCACCGCCTGGGCCTGTCGCACTCGACCGTGAAGCACCACCTGGCGAACGCTCGATCCAAGGTCGGAGCGGAGACGACGGCGCAGCTCGTGTGGATCCTGGCGTCGCGTCTGCCCGAACTCGAGGGTATGGCCAAAGCGGACGAGTAGCGGTCTGCTCGACGGGTTAGGCCCCATCCTCAGTGGAGAGGTCCTTGTCCTCCATCTCCCACGCATGGTCGAGCGTGTGGAAGGCCGAGTGTCGGATGAGGAACGGCAGCGTCCACGACCGCATGCGCCGTGCTGGCATGGGGTAGACGTGCCACGATCGAACCTTCTGCCCGCTCCGTCCATTCGGGCTCGCCGTCGTTCTACTCGATCTTGTCGAGGAAGGCGAGCACGCGTTGCCTCAGCAGTGTGGCTGCCCCTTCGTCGTAGTCGGGGAGGCTGCTATCGGCGAACAGATGTCGATCGCCCGGGTACAGGAACAGCTCCGCACCGTCGACCGTCTCGGCCAGCTCACGCGCTGCGGGGAGGTCCTCCATCGCCCACTCGTCGCCCTCCATCAAGTGGATCTGGAGGCGGACCGCGTGCGGCCAGCGGCCGCCGAACTCGGTCGGCGGCAAGGCAGCTGACAACAGCAAGGCGCCCCGCGCCCCCGGACGAGTCTGGGCCAGCTTCTGGGCCGGCATCACACCCATCGAGAAGCCCGCGTAGACAAGGTCCGGACCGAGCGCCTCGGCTTCGGCGACTCCGCGGTCGAGGATGGAGTCGAACCCGACCGTCTTCGCGTAAGCCAGGCCCTCTTCCAGGGTCGGGAATGTGCGGCCGCCGAACAGATCGGGCGTATGCACCGTGTGACCGGCAGCGCGCAAGTCATCGGCGAACGTGACGATCCCTGGGGTGAGCCCCTGGACATGGTGGAACAACAGGATCTCGGCCATCGGCTCCAGGCTCCTTCGGTAACGGTTCATTGATCCACAATTGTGGAACAATCGGAGATTGATAGTCTCATCGGTGATGGCCAGCAAGCCCTCCGTGCCCGACTATGACCTCGACGACACCCTGGAGCTCACCTCGCCTGTCCAGGTGCAGGCCATCGGCAACCGACTCCGGACCACCATGCTGGGCCTGCTGCACGAGCGCGCGGCCACCGTGACCGAGCTGGCCATGGCCGTGGGCCGGCCCAAGAGCACCGTCGCCTACCACGTAAACGTGCTCCTCGGGGCCGGCTTGGTCCGCGTGGTGCGGACCCGTCGGGTGCGAGCGATCGAGGAGCGGTATTTCGGCCGTACGGCACGGATGTTCTACGTCGGGGTCGGGCAGAGCCCGCGCGACGAGGCGCTGCCCCTGGACTTCAATGACTTCGATGTCGCGGCCAAGGAGTCTCAGCGGGCCTATCAGGCGCACCAGTTGCGGTCGTTCATCCGCCACGCCCGGATTCCGCCCGAGCGAGCCGGTGCGTTCTGGACGGAGGCCATGGCCCTGGTGGACGAGTTCGACCGACTTCCCCGGTCGGGGGGCATCGTCTACGGGTTCAGCGTCGGCATATACCCGATCCCCGGCTACCCCGTGCTGCCCGACCCTGAGCAGTGATCGACCAGTTCGTCTGAGAACCCTGCCCTGTCATGGTAGAAGCCAAGCTCGGCACGTCGACCCGGGCCTGAGTTGGGACACCCGATGGCGGGATGTTGACTCGGCGATACCGAGTGGGTGGGCCGCGGCCTTGCCGCCGACAACCACCGTCGCCGCGGCCACGCGAGCGGACCCCGACCTGCGCGTCCAGATCACGCGGTAGGTCACGGCGGCTCGGCCCGCAGACGTGTGAAGGGATAGGCGCGGCTCCGCAACAGCTGGGGCGACATCACGGACGCCGAGTACCGGTCCCAGGTCCAGGAAACGCGCCGGCTGCTGGCCGACGTGCGGGACAACGACAAGCTGGTGATGTTCGACGCCACGTACAGGAACATCACGTCCATGGCCGACGTGATCGACCGGCTGGGACCCGTGGACCGGGCCGAGTACGTCCGCCTGGTGGTCGAGTCCGTGACGGCCCAGGACGGCACCGTGGACCCGGCCACGATCACCTACACCCCGCCGGTCCGGCCGTTCTTCGGCGTTCCGGTAATGGCGCCCCCGGACGGACTCTGGGGCTCGCCGCCCGACAGCGGCGACCTCCTCGAATATTACGCCGCGTCCTGAGCAGCCAAGGGGTGCGTACGACGTCCGGCGGCTCCGTCCAGCCCGTCCGCTCCGTCCGCCAGCTGGACTCGGATAACTGGCAGCTAAGCGCGTCGGACAATGTCGTAAATCGGCCCCCGCTCCGCGCGTCATCTGCGTCAGCGTCGAGGTCGCGGCATCTCCGACGTCCACGGGATGGCGCCCCTGCTCTCGACGGTCGCGTCCAGGTGACGCACGGCGCGGCTGTCAATTTGCTTCGTTGTGCGAACGATCTCGTCAACGACGTGCGCGATCGGTGCGGTGGCGTCGATTAAGATGCCGTTAGTCGGAATGTCTTCTTTCGTGCGATGTAATCGCGCAATGAGTTCCCGTTCCACTGGCTTTCCGCCGCCCCACTCAGAGTCTGGTCGCTCGTTAAGCCGCCGATTCAATGTGTCAAGGTCGACTTCAAGGACAAACACGCCGTCGAATAGATGTGTAAGCTTCTTGAAGTTTCTTGAACCACCGCAGAAAAATGTTACCGGTTCATCCTGGTTGGCCACCAAGGCTTCTACTTTATCCACATGCCAAATGTGGTGCTCGTGTGCGAGGTCATCCGTCGGTTCACCGGTTTCCGGATCGCCTTGGTAAGCCAATTCGCGGTCACCATGAATGGCATGGTAGCCGCGCCGCTGCAATTCATTGCAGACCGAAGTCTTGCCGGTGCCAGAAAGGCCTTCAATCAGATAATTCCTAGAGCCCATTCCCTAGAGGGTACACGCGGTTCTGGGGTACGCGCCGGTCCGGCCGTTCTTCCTCACCGCGGCGGCCGAAGCCGAGAAGCGCGCGCTGTGGGGCGTGGCGCCCCCGGACGGACTCGAACCGCCGACGCAGGCCTTAGGACGGCCTCGCTCTGTCCACTGAGCTACGGGGGCGCGGGCTCCATCGTAGCGCGGCCCCGGAACCCCGCCTGCCCCTGCGCCGTTGAGCGTTCACGGGGCCGTTCATGGCGCCACCCTACAATCGGACGGCTATGACCGATACCGCCCGGCCCGCGGCCGAGGCCGCCATTCCCCTCCCCGACCTCTTCCTCTACGGCCGCGCGGGCTGCCATCTGTGCGACGAGGCCCGCACGATCGTCGCGGCGCTGCTCGCCGAGCGCGTCCTCGCCGGCCGGCCCACCCCCACGCTCGTCGAGCGTGACGTCACCACCGACGCCACCTGGGAGCGCGACTTCCTGGCCACGATCCCGGTCCTCGAGCTGGGCGGCCGGCGCCTCGAGCTCGCGACCAGCCCGTCAAGGATCCGCCGCTTTCTCGAGGAGCCTTGATGCTCGGCTCGGAGCTCACGATCGCGGTGGCCGTGGCGGCCGGCCTCATCTCCTTCCTGAGCCCGTGCGTCCTGCCGCTCGTGCCCGCCTATCTCGGCCAGCTCACGGCGGTGGCCGTGGCGGGCAAGGCCGCGGGCACCGCGCCATCGCGCTGGATCGCCATTCGGCACGCCGTGGCCTACGTGCTGGGCTTCGGCGCGGTGTTCACGCTCCTCGGGCTGACGGCCACGTATGCATCCGCGGGGTTGGCGCCGTATCTGACCCAGCTTCGTCAGGTCGGTGGGGTGGTGCTGATCGTGATGGGGCTCAGCCTCGCGGGCGTCGTGCGCATCCCCGTCCTCGAGCGCTCCTGGCGCCCCCTCGACGCCGGTGCGACGGGCTCACTGGCGACGGCGACCGGCTCGATCGCGCTCGCTGCGCCGGGCGGCCCGGGCCGGGCCGGGTTCGGCCAGCGCCTGGGCGGCCGCATGGTCGACGAGCGCGGCGGCCTGGCCGCGGCCTTCGGGCTCGGTGCGATCTTCGCCGTCGGCTGGACGCCGTGCATCGGCATCCTTCTGGGCGGCATCCTGACCGTCGCCGCCACATCGGGGACCGCCGTGCAGGGCGGCCTGCTGCTCATCGGCTACACCTTGGGCCTCGGGCTGCCGTTCATTGCGATCGCCGCCGTCTACGATCGGGCGCCGGGCCTGCTCCAGCCGCTGGTGCGGCGCGGGCGCGCGGTCTCGATGGTCGGCGGGCTGCTGGTGGTTGCGATCGGTGTCGCGATGCTCATGGACTGGCTGGCGCTCCTGCCGCGCTTCGTGCCGTTCAACAGCGCGGTCTGATCGCCTCGTGTCGGACGAGCATCTGACCGCCCGACCCGCCCGACCCGGCCGCCGCGGGATGGTCGGTCCGTTCAGCGGCCGCCAGATCGGGCTGGTGCTCGGGCTGGTCGTGCTGGCTGCCCTTGCCATCGTCGCGCTCACGACGCCACTAGGGCGGACCGGGACCGGCCCTCCCCGCCCGGATCCGCGCGCAACACAGTTCATCTTCGCGGCGCCGACGCAAGGCCTCGCGGTCGGCGCGCTCGCGCCCGAGTTCAGCGGCGATCTTCCGGACGGCACTAGCTACCAGCTGACGGACCTCGACGGTCGCCCAATCCGGCTCGCGGACCTGCGGGGCAAGGCCGTCTGGATCAACTTCTGGGCCAGTTGGTGCCCGCCGTGCCAGCAGGAGACGCCGGTCATCCGCCAGCTGGCCGAGGAGTATCGCGGCCGCGGCCTCGAGGTCGTGGCCATCGAAGTGCAGGAGACGGTCGACGACGGGCGGCGTTACGCGGAGCGCTACGGGATCCGCTACACCATCGGCGCGGACGTGTCCGGGCACGTGTTCCGGGCCTATCGGGTGTTCGGGCTGCCGACCCAGTTCTTCCTCGGGCCGGACGGCGTCGTCCGATCGGTGGTGCCGGCGCCGCTGACTCTCGAGGAGGCGCGCCGGTACGTGGAGTCCGTGTTGCCGAGCTGACAGAGACGGAGCGCGCCGCACGGCAATCCGTCGCCTACCACTCGGGGTGGTGCGTGCCGAAACCGGCGAGGCCACGGCTGTCAATCACCATCCCGCGTGGTGCAAGGCGCGAAATCGCCGTCAACCACCATCCCGGGTGGTCGCTGACCCGGCCCACGTGGCGCGCCGTGCGGGGATTGTCCAGCGGATGCTGGCGGTTGTTCGTCGCGCACTACTGAGGGTGGTATTCGACAGATCGGGCGGCGCCGGGTGCGCGGCCCGCGGAGCCGCGGGCGCAGCCTGTTTCAAATAGCAGCCGTGGTGGTGCGGGACGCGCCCTGACACCCGTATCGAACGCGTCCGACGCGCCTGGGAGGCCGATGTATCCGAGGGACGACTATCTCCCCGGTGACAAGCCGACGGAACGCCAAGGGAACGACAACGACCTCCTTGATTCGCCCCCGCGACCACCCAGGTTCGTAGATGAAACAAGACGAGGGCCGCTGGGTGGGACACCGCTGGGC